>Ga0137333_1000215_pt1 | contig 15758 bp, 14 predicted proteins | sample EasRivERMLT231_2_FD_102286 | JGI IMG/M metagenome (GOLD analysis project Ga0137333, IMG submission 102286) | Soil microbial communities from meander-bound floodplain in the East River, Colorado, USA - East River MetaG ERMLT231_2 | ecosystem: Environmental > Terrestrial > Soil > Floodplain ... | reverse complement strand
CCCGAGCAGGTGTATGTGGCGGTGCATAATGCCGCCAAACGCCTCATGCCCGTTGAGTCTTTTGTCATCAGTCTTTTGGATGAAGCGACCAATGAAATCGAAGGCGTTTATCTGGTCGATGATGATAAGCGCGCCCCGATCACCCGCATTCCACATGACCAGGGTCTGAGTGGCCATGTAATTACCACTGGTAAACCTTTATTGTTGCATGGCGCTGAAATTGCAGACGAAATGAGTGGTGTAATATACGGAAAATCCGACACGCCACTTTCCATTCTTGCCGTTCCCATGGTGTTGGGCGGCAGGACAATTGGCATGCTCTCTGCCCAGAGTTATGAAGGGAATGTTTACACAGAAGACGATTTGCAGATCCTAAGCACACTGGCAAACCAGGCGATTGTTGCGATCCAAAACGGCCGCTTATTCAATGAGACGCAACGTCTGGCAGAACAACTTGAACAACGCGTGGTGGAGCGTACAGCTCAATTACAACGCGAACAACAAAATACTGAAACGCTCCTGCGTATCCTCACAGAAGTATCCTCCAGTCTCGATCTTGACCGCGCGCTAAATCGTACGCTTGCATTGCTAAATGACGCCATCGGTGCCGAACAAGGTACCATCATGTTGCGGAGTGTTGAGGATAATATGTTGCACTATCGGGCAGGCTACGGCTATCTCACAGATAAGATCGGTGGCGAGGGGCGCGGTTTCAAACTAAAGATTGGTGAAGGCCTGGCAGGTTGGGTGGTGGAAAATCGCGAAGCCGCGCTCATCCAGGATCTGTTTGATGATCAGCGTTGGGTAAAGACAGCCTCATCCTCACGCGAACATCGTAGCGCGATCGTAATGCCTCTGCTGGTGGCGGAGGATGTCATCGGTGTTTTGATGGTCTTCCATCGCAAGCCTGGATATTTCAGTGCTGAACTTTTAAATGTTGTAAAAGCCATTGCCGGACAGGTTGCGGTTGCCATCAATAACGCGCATTTATACGAACTCATTCGTGATCAGGCTGAGCGCCTGGGCGGCATGCTCCGCCGTGAACAGGAGGATGCCAGCCGTTCACAAGCCATTCTTGAAGCCGTGGCAGATGGGGTATTGGTCACTGGTGGACATAACCGCATCTCGTTTATTAATCGTTCAGCGGAGCAGATCCTTGACCTGGAAGCAGGGACTGTAGTTGGACAATCGCTGGATGTATTTGGCGGATTGTTTGGTAAAGCCGCCGGATCATGGATGCAAACCATTCGCGACTGGTCAGACACCCCGGCTTCCTACGATGGTGAAACTTTTGCGGAACAACTCGACCTGCAAAATGGACGTATTGTGCTGGTCCATCTTGCGCCTGTGATCTTGCAAAATGACTTTCTGGGAACTGTATCCATCTTCCGCGATATTACCCATGAAGTTGAAGTGGATAGGTTGAAGTCTGAATTTGTGGCAACAGTCAGTCACGAACTGCGTACACCGATGACCTCCATTCGCGGCTATACCGATGTCCTTTTGATGGGTGCAGCCGGCGCCATGAATGAAAATCAGACGCACTTCTTGAATATTATCAAGAGCAATACTGAGCGTCTCAATATCCTGGTTAATGATCTGCTCGATGTTTCACGAATCGAATCGGGGCGTGTCACACTTTCGCCACAAGCGTTGGATCTGCGCGAGATAGCGGAGGAGGTGATCGAAGATGTTCTGCGGCGTTCACAGGAAGAGAACAAGCCAATGGGACTTTCCTTGGATGTGCCGAAGAAATTGCCGTTAGTGCATGGCGACGTGGAGCGTGTGCGCCAGATCATGGCGAACCTGGTTTATAACGCCTATCACTACACACCTGAAAATGGAACGATCAAGGTTCAGATTCAGTCATTGAATGGCGAACACGAAGTACAAGTGGATGTGGAAGATAATGGCGTTGGCATATCCCTGGAAGATCAGGAGCGCGTATTCCAGCGTTTCTACCGTGGTGAGCATCCTCTGGTTCTGGCAACACCGGGAACCGGTTTGGGTCTTTCCATCGTCAAACAAATTGTTGAGATGCACAACGGACGGATTTGGATGAAAAGCAGCGGCGTACCGGGAGAAGGCTGTATATTCTCCTTTACCTTGCCGGTACACGAAAAACAATGAGGCATGTATGGCTAAGATATTAATTGCAGAAGACGAACGGGATATTCGAGATTTGGTTGCTTTCACCCTGCGTTTCGCCGGGCATGAAGTATTTGCGGCCTCCAATGGGGAGGAAGCTGTTGAAATGGCACCAAGAGTCAACCCCGATCTTATCATCATGGATGTCCGCATGCCGCGCATGACCGGTTACGAAGCCTGCAAAGCCATGAAAGCCAACCCTGACTTGAGGGATATTCCTGTGGTCTTCCTGACAGCGAGAGGACAAGAAAATGAAATCCAGCAGGGTTTGGAGGCTGGTGCGGAGGAATATTTACTCAAGCCCTTTGCTCCTGATCAATTGACCATTCGAGTCAAATCTATTCTTGCGAAATTTGGAAAATAACGATTGAGCGCTATTCTTCTCGATAGTTCCATTGTGCATTACGAGGTGCTTGGGCGCGGTCGCCCGGTCATCTTTCTGCACGGTTGGGTCGGCTCATGGAAGTATTGGATCGCTTCGATGCAAGTCGCCTCCACCTCCTATCGCGCCTACGCTCTCGATCTGTGGGGCTTTGGTGATACCGCCCACAACGTTTTAAATTATTCCCTCGAACAACAATCCTCACTGCTTGACCGTTTCCTCAACGAAATGGGCATCGGCAAGATCGCCCTCGTTGGCCATGGTTTGGGCGCACTGGTTGGCATGAAATTTGCGAATCGTTTTCCCCAAAGTGTCGACCGTGTGATGGCGATCAATTGCCCGCTACATATTGATGCTGTCAGTTCCCGCTTGCGGACAGCTTCGCCTCAAGAATTGACCGACTGGCTGTCTTCGCGTACCCCTGAGGCGACAACTGCCTTATCAGACGCCGCCAAAGCCGATGGGCAGGCTGTCACTGCTTCGATGGTTGGTTTACAAGCTGATAATTTGTACGGCAGTTTCCGTAACTCGAATATTCCCTGCCTGCTTGTTTACGGTGAAAAAGACCCGGCGATCTTTGCGCCTGATGAAAGTTTTTCGCTCTCTTCCATGACACATCCGGTTTTCCTTGAAGGCTCCGGGCATTTCCCCATGATCGATGAGACGATCAGATTCAATCGCCTGCTAACAGATTTCCTGGCGCTTGATTCGGGTGTAAGCCCCAGCGAATTGCAAATGAAGGAAGAATGGAAACGCAGGGTTCGCTAACTCTGGAGTCGCCCAGCGTCGCGTGGCGCCGTGGCGACACTTGCTGGGCGATAATTTTTGTGTTGACAAAATAACCAGCGCGTTTTATAAGTAAAGTCACAACTGAACGGGGTGTCCCGCGATGCGGGACTGAGAGGAGCGAGCCGCGCTCAACCCGCACTACCTGATCCAGATCATGCTGGCGGAGGGATTATTGCGATTTCAACCAACCATCCTCCAGCAGAGGATGGTTTTCCTTTAACCCTCTCCCATCGCGCTGAGCGGAGCGCTCGCGAAGTCGAAGCGGGGAGAGGGCAGGGTGAGGTAGAAATCCTTTTATGCAACGCATCATTATCTTCGCCAATGGCGACCTGCCGGATATCAATAAAGCCAATGCCCTTCTGCATCCAGATGATTTCATTATCTGTGCAGACGGCGGCACGCGCCACGCATTTGCTTTGAACCTGAAACCCGATTTGGTAATTGGCGATATGGATTCGATTCAGAAAGAGCATTGGCAGAAACTGGAAGAGACTGGCATTTCCATTGAATTGTTCCCGCCCGACAAAAATGAAACCGACCTCGAACTCGCGCTCAACCGTGCCTTTGAACTTGAACCAAAAGAAATCATCATCATCGCCGCCCTCGGCGGGCGTCTCGACCAGACCCTCGGCAACCTTGCCCTCCTCAGCAATACGCGGGACGCAGCCATCAAGATTCGCCTCGACGATGGAGTGGAGGAAATATTTTTTTGCCGCGACCAGGTTCAAGTCCAGGGAGGAAGCGGAGATATCGTCTCATTGCTTCCCTGGGGCAGTCCGGTCCACGGCGTCCAAACGCAGAGACTCAAATGGTTACTCAACAACGAAATACTCTACCCTGAAAAAACGCGTGGTATTAGTAATGAGATGCTAAACGATACCGCCAGTATAAAGATATCATCAGGCAATCTTCTCGTTATTCATACTCGCAAATCATAAATCAAAAAGGTCCTCATGAAAAAAATAACTTTACTTCTTTCCACCTTCCTGTTTCTCGTCGCGTCCTGTACGCCACAGGCAACACAACCTGCCGGACCTCAGACCCTGACCATCATGACACATGACTCATTCGCTGTGAATGGTGATGTTGTCAAAGCATTCGAGCAAGCCAACAATGCAAATATCGTATTTCTCCAAAGTGGTGACGCGGGTACAGTGTTGAACAAAGCCATCCTTACCAGGGAAGCACCGCTTGCTGACCTGCTTTTTGGCGTGGATAATACTTTTCTCTCCCGCGCGCTTGAAGCAGATATTTTCGAGTCTTACGAATCATCATTGTTGAATCAAATACCCGATGAGTTCAAACTCGATGACTCTAACCGGGTGTTGCCTGTCGATTACGGTGATGTGTGCATCAACTACGACAAAAAATATTTTACAGAAATCAGCCTGGCTGTGCCGCAAAGTCTTGAGGATTTATTAAAACCTGAATATGCAGGCTTGCTGGTTGTTGAGAACCCCGCTACATCATCAACCGGTCTTGCGTTCATGCTCGCGACCGTTGCGCATTTTGGTGATTCGTTCAACGAATATTGGAGCGCTCTCAAGGATAATGGTGTTATTGTTGTCGATGGCTGGGAGACCGCCTACTACACCAACTTCAGCGCTTCCTCCGGCAAGGGACCGCAACCCATGGTAGTGTCGTATGGGACTTCACCTGCCGCGGAAGTGATCTTCGCCGAGACGCCGCTGGACGATGCGCCCACCGCCTCCATTCTTGGACCCGATACCTGCTTCCGTCAAATTGAATTTGTCGGCATCCTCAAAGGGACTCAACAGCGCACCCTCGCCGAAAAATTTGTGGACTTTATGTTGAGTCAGCAATTTCAGGAAGACATGCCATTGCAAATGTTCGTCTACCCTGTAAACCCGAATGCAGCGTTACCGGAGGCGTTTGTCAAATACGCTCAGGCTCCTGAACAACCAGCCACACTATCACCTGCCGTGATCGCCGCCAAACGCGATGAATGGATTCAAGCCTGGGCAGATGTTGTTCTGAAGTAATATGAATCAAACGATTAACCATGGAGATATAGAGAGCGCGGAGAATATAAAAAAACTCCGCGTCTTGGTGTCTCCGTGGTTGACTCGTATCTTGCTTTGGTCACTTCCGCTTGCCTTCCTCCTCTTTGCTTTCTTCCTACCTCTTTCAAAAATTCTTTTACTCACTTTCAATACATCAGCTCTCACTTCCGAAAATCTGCGAATTACCAATTACGCATTACGCTTCACCTTCTATCAAGCCATCCTCTCCACCTTCATCACGCTCCTCCTCGGACTCCCCTCCGCCTATCTCTTCGCCCACTATGACTTTCGCGGCAAAGCCCTCCTGCGCGCTTTGACCGCTGTTCCCTTCATGCTTCCAACAGTTGTTGTCGCGGCGGGATTCAATGCACTACTCGGTCCACGCGGCTTACTCCACACATTCTTGCCTCTTTCTTCCTTCCAATTCATTGGAACTCTGTCTGCAATATTGATTGCACATGTTTTCTACAATACCACGATCATTATCCGGATCGTTGGCAGCGCCCTCTCGAGCCTGGATCCAAAACTCGAACATGCCGCGCGTTCCCTCGGCGCTGACTCTCTCCATGTATGGCTTAACGTTACATTGCCGCTACTGCGCCCATCCATTCTCGCGTCCACATTACTCGTCTTTCTTTTTGACTTCACCAGCTTTGGCGTGATTCTTCTATTAGGCGGCCCGCAATTCTCAACCCTCGAGGTGGAAATTTATGTACAAGCCGTCAAACAACTCAACCTGCCTGTCGCCGCCTTGTTGGCAGTTATTCAATTGATTTGCACACTCGTCTTTTCCATCCTCTACACGCGTATTGCCGCACGCTTTACGCTCCAACTCGCCCCACGCTCCACGAATAAACGCAGACCAAAAACAATTCGAGAAAAAATCTTCGTCACCAGCCTCTGCCTTCTACTTTCCGCCTTTTTTATTCTCCCTCTAGCCTCTCTTCCAATCCGTTCCCTCTTCCGTCTCGAAGCCGACCGTGGCCAACGCGGCGAAGTTCAATATGGCTTCACAACCGACTATTACACAGAACTCTTTGTCAACCGACGCGGCTCGGTGTTTTACGTCCCGCCTATTCAAGCAACAATCAATTCGCTTGGTTATGCAGGTGGAACAGTTGTACTCTCACTTCTGCTTGGCTTTCCAGCCGCGATAGCGCTTGCAAAACCGACCCATCTCGAAAAAATCCTTGACCCGCTAATCATGCTGCCTTTGGGCTCGTCCGCTGTGATGCTTGGGCTTGGGTTTATTATTTCTTACGGCAAATGGCTGACGTCCCCTTTGCTGGTTCCGTTTGCTCATACACTGGTGGCGTTGCCCTTTGTCATTCGCACACTTCAACCTGCGATCGCATCCATACCGCAACGTTTACGTCAGGCTGCCTCATCGCTCGGTGCCTCACCCTTTGAAGTGTGGAAGAATGTTGATCTCCCAATCATTCGGCGCGCCACACTTGCCGCCGCGACATTTGCGTTCACTATTTCGCTTGGCGAATTCGGCGCGACGCTTCTTATTTCGCGTCCTGAATATCCAACCATCCCGGTCGCCATCGAACGCTTCCTCTCACAACCCGGCGGCTTGAATTACGGTCAATCCATGGCTATGGCAACGATCCTCTTGTTGCTTGCCACCGTCAGTATTTTGGTCATTGAAAAGTTTCGCCTGCCTGACACGGGAGAATTCTAATGCTCGAAGTTAGCAATATCTTCAAAGCCTATGAAGGCAAGTCTCTACTCAACGATATTTCATTCATGGTTGCTGAGGGGGAGACGGTCTGTTTACTGGGCGCGTCTGGCAGCGGCAAGTCCACACTCTTGCGGATTATCTCGGGACTCGAATCCCCTGACGCGGGACTCATCTCCTTCAACCGACTCGACCTTGCGACAACACCGCCTCATCTCCGGGACTTCGGTCTGGTCTTTCAAGACTATGCACTTTTTCCTCACCTTAGCATCAACGATAATGTTGCCTTCGGTTTGAAGATGCGTCGAATGGCTCAAGAAGAAATCAATCTGCGCGTAGGCAGTTTGTTGGAACTGGTGAACTTGAAGGAATTTGGAGAAAGAAAAATATTGGATCTCTCCGGTGGTGAACAACAACGCGTTGCTTTGGCGCGCGCGCTGGCAATCCGTCCGCGCTTGTTGATGTTTGATGAACCGCTTGGCGCATTGGACCGTGCCTTGCGCCAGGACTTGCTCAATGAATTACGCTCAATATTGCATCGCACAAATATCCCTGCGATTTATGTCACGCATGACCAGGAGGAGGCATTTACAATTGCCGACCGCGTTTTGATTTTGCATGCAGGCAGGATCATCCGTGATGGGATTCCCTCGGAAGTGTGGGCGAATCCCGAGTCCGCTATTGTTGCGGAGTTTCTGGGCTTGGGCAATTTACTGGACGGGGAAGTAATCGCGCAGAATCAATTTCAAACGGAGCATGGTAGCTTCACCGTGAGATGCGCTCACAAACATTCAAAAGGCGATAAGGTTCATTTGTTGGCGCGTCCGCTGCCGGACGAAAGCATTTGCGTTGAGCGCAGTCGAAACGTACTCCGCGGTGTTGTCTCCGATGTGATCTTCCAGCAGGATCGCTTCAAAGTCATATTGGATAATGGCATCTATGTTTATTTGGAAGATGCACCAAAGGTTGGGCAAAAAATTTCCGTGTCGGTTAAGGTAGAATGTCTCGCATGAAGATAAAGGTACAGAAAAAGAATCCAGCTGGTGAAGTGCTGATTGAATATGAAGGCGAAGAGTTGAAACGCGACGAAAATTCAATCACGCTCGAAGCCTTGTTCACGCGGGATGATATGCCGTTCATGGATGTGGTCTTCAAAAAAGGGGACCGCTTCGTCGAATATTATTATTCAGATCGCTGGTATAACATCTTCGCGGTTTATGACCGTGATGATGGGCAGATCAAAGGTTGGTATTGTAATGTAGGGATGCCAGCCATGATCGAGGATGGCGTTGTCTCGTATGTTGACCTGGCTTTGGATTTATGGATTTCAGCGGAGGGCAGGCAAACTTTTTTGGATGAAGATGAATTTGAAGAATTGAATTTGGACGCTGGATTAAGAGCTGATGCTTTGAATGGACTGGAGGAATTGAAAGCTTTATTTAAAAACAACAGACCCCCGAATTAACTTCGAGGGTCTGTTGCTTGCGAGAGCTTTCTTTAAAACCCTAATGCTTTCGCGATAGGGTCACCCAGGTATTGATAGAACACATAAGCGCTGACGCAACAACAGCATAGTACCGCAACACCAATGGCAATGTACATGGCTGTTTTATTTTTCTTGGGTTCTTCGGCAAGGGGGGGCATTTGGTCGTTCATGATTATTACTCCTGTTTTGAAATAAGTTAAATAACTGATGGGATTATATCAGGTCGTCTGAGTGTCGGCGCGTTTGTATAACCAGTAGATGAGAAACGCTCCAAGCACAATAATGAGCGTGCCAATGAGGATGGGGAGAATGACTGCCACAATCGACAAGACGGTCGAGGTCACATCTTCCGCGATGGATACGGGTGTGTTGGCTGTGCCACCTGTAGTGGCTGTGACCAGGGGACGTATAACCCCGGCTTTGGCAACATGCACTGTTCCTGCGACGAGCAATCCGGCTCCCAATGCCAGCACGGGGCTGACATCTGTGACAACGTTCGCGCTGGCGGCGAAGGCGATCGCACCCGCGGCAGGGCGGATCATGGTCTGGATCAAATCGTTGATGTGGTTGACGGCTGGCACTTTGTCTGCCAGCATTTCAATGATGACGAGGATGCACAGCATTAAAACGATCCAGGGGTTGGCAAGGGCATCCCACGGTTCGTTGAGGTTGATAAAGTTTGTATATCTTGCAAGCAGACCCACTACCAGCAGGGGGATGTAGGCGTTTAGGCCAGCGCTTGCCGAGAGTCCGAAAGCCGTGAATATTCCTGTAAATAGTTCCATAAAGTTCTCCTAAATTTTGGAGTCAGCCAGCTAACGGGCACGTGAGCTCCTGGACTCCAGAGTCAAAGTGAGAATCAGCCCAGGGGAAAACCTCCCCAGGTTCCGGTGAGTTTGAGGCGCAGTAAGTCTATCGCTGTGATCATTAATAAAGCGAGTGTGGTCCCGGCGAGGAAGGGCATCCACATTTGGTTGAGGGAGTCGAAAATGTTTTCCTGCCGCATGATGAGCAACCATACCATGCTGAAAACCAAAATGAGCAGGGTTAGCACGCCCAGTATGCTAAGAATGGCAATGGGATAGAGGATGATGGGGCTATCGGTTAAGATCAAAAGATTAACCAGGATGATGACGCCAGTAAGTGTGCCGAGTTTTTTCCAGGAAAGTGCGATGCCTGGATCGTAAACCTTCCAGGTGCTTTGGTTAAAGGCCGGGAAGAGGATGGATGCAAGCGCGATGCCCATGCCACTTCCGGTGAACAGACGCAGGGTATTGTTGGGAATGTAAAGGTTTGGAATGTTATCCAGCGCGCCGTTCGAGGTTTGCTTGAGCAAATATAAATACGAGTTTGAGCCATCGATGCCAAACGCCAGGAAAAAGATGATCAGCGGCGCGCCAAATTTCCAGCCGGGCATGCCGCTTTTCTTTGGACTCACGATGGCGAAAAAGAGAAACGTGATCGCTGCCGCATAGAATTCGCCGGTGCAGCGCGCACATAACGGCAGTTGACGGTCACCGATTTGAAAGGAGCGTTCGTCAATGCGGTGACAAATGGCGTAACCGATTGCGTCTGCTTTGCCGAGCAACCCGGGCGGTGCAATCGTAAACCACACGCTAAATACCAATATTGCGGCAAGAGGGACAAACCAGCGGATTAAATTGTTGATACGAGTTTGAGGGGATGCCTGTTCCATTGCGCTCATTATATGGGGATATACGATTGCGTGCAAGAAAAGGTTTTGGGATTGGAGTATGATTGCCTTGACAAGGAGCCAGTATGAAACGAATTGGAGTTCTCACAGGCGGTGGAGATGCGCCTGGTCTTAATGCGGTCATTCGTGCCGTTGTGAAGACAGCGATCTACGAATACGGATGCGAAGTCTTTGGCATCCGTGATGGCTACGATGGCTTTATAAACGAAAAAGGGATCATTCCCCTTGGCATTGAGGATGTGCGCGGGATTATCGCACGCGGGGGCACGATCCTTGGCGCGGCAAATCGCGGTAATCCGTATGCCCGTAAGGTGATCCGCGCTGGCAGGGAAATGACCATTGATGTATCCGATGAAATCCTTAAGGGCATCCAGCGCCTGAACCTCGATGCCCTACTGGTCCTTGGCGGTGACGGAACTCTGCGCATCGCCCACGAGCTATATCTGAAAGGTGCGCCGGTCATTGGCGTTCCCAAAACAATTGACAACGACATCGGCGGCACTGAGACGACCTTTGGTTTTGATACTGCCGTCGGTATTGCGACGGAAGCAATTGACCGCTTGCATACCACTGCTGAAGCACATCATCGTGTGATGGTGCTTGAATTAATGGGGCGGGATTCAGGCTTTATTGCGTTACATGCAGGTATCGCCGGCGGATCGGATGTCATTTTGATTCCAGAGATTCCCTTCAAATTTGATTCGGTTGTTGCGAAGGTCCGTGAACGCGTCGAAAGCGGATATCTCTTTAGCATCATTGCTGTTTCAGAGGGAGCCAAACCACTGGGAGGCTCACAGGTCTTTTCGCGCGGCGGCAATGAGATCTACGTGCCGCGCCTTGGCGGTATTGGATATTTGGTGGGGGAGTATATCGAGAAGAGTGGCTTTGAGGCGCGCGTGACGGTATTGGGTCATCTTCAACGCGGTGGCACACCGACGCCGTTTGACCGCTGGCTCGGAACACGTTACGGCGCGGCCGCGGTGCGTTTGGCGGCGCGTGGCGGCTTCAATCGTGTGCTGGCTTTGCGCGCCGGGCAGATCGTGGATATCTCATTGGAGGAATCTGTTGCAACCCCCAAGCGTGTCGATATCAATGGCGATGCCGTCATAACTGCGCGTGGCATGGGCATTGCATTTGGTGACGAATAATTTCCATCTTGATATTCGCGCTGAGCGGAGGTCTAAGCGTTCGTTGCGAAGACCCTAGACGAAGCGCGGGTTAGTGGGTGATGTTAAGTTAAACCACAACGCCGCCCTTTCGGACGGCGCTGGTGGGGCGCTGTGGCTTCCTTTTTATTACTTGAGGAGGGATGCCACAGCGCTGGGTTTGTTACTACTATCCATGTTAGACATCACCTCCTCCTTTCATTAGGATGGCAATTTATGTATGTTCCCCTGAATGAATGATTGCAGTATGTCATATTTCAATTTGGATGTCAATAGGCTGAAATCTATTCTAATCAAGTTGTAATACCTAAAAAGCCCGAATTTGCGATTTTCTGATACCTTTTGAGAGTCTCCGCAAGCCTTTCAACGCTATGCTTGGCAAAACTCATTTCGGAGGTGTTGCGTGAAAAACAACCCAAATCGTTTCTGGTTCCTTGTCATTCTGCTTGGCTGGGTGTTCGATTTCCTTTTTTGGAAAAAGCCCGCCGGAATCAATTTTTTCATCTACGTGGTATTCTGCCTTATCACGGGCATTTTTCTTTTGCAAACCGACGGGCTTCGCTTCGCGCGTCGTGCGGGCCTGCTTCTGCTCCCGATCCTTTTTCTTTCATCCATGACCTTTCTCCGCCAGGAACCGCTGACAGTCTTCTTATCGGTTTCAATGACCATCTTCTTCATGGGAGTCTTTGCCATCACCTACCTCGGCGGTCAATGGACTCGTTATGGGCTGATCGATTATTTTGTCGGATACCTGACCCTCTTCGGGAGCATGCTCGCGCGTCCGCTTGGATTCGTTGCGGATGTGCGACGTCTCCCTTTGGGACAGCCCGATGTGAGTCCGAAGCGGAATTCCCATTTCTTGCCCATCGTACGTGGCATTGTTATTGCCCTGCCAGTCATCGCGATCTTTGCATCCCTGCTTTCGTCAGCAGACCCCATCTTTGCAAATCGTTTTGAAAAGTTTATCGAGTTATTCAATATTGATAATCTGCCCGAATATATTTTTCGGCTGGTGTACATTTTGATCTTTGCCTATGCAATTGCGGGGACGTTCCTGCATGCCGCGCAAAAATCTGATGACCAGGTTGAGGAGAAGCCGCGTTTTGCGCCGTTCCTGGGGTTCACAGAATCTTCGATCGTGCTGGGCAGCGTGGTGATCTTGTTCGCGGCGTTTGTGGCGATCCAGTTTCAGTATTTCTTTGGCGGGCAGGCGAACATTCATATTGAAGGCTACACCTTTGCTGAATATGCCCGCAAAGGATTTGGCGAACTTTTAACAGTTGCCTTCTTCAGCTTGCTCTTGTTGCTTGGGTTGGGCGCGATCACGCGCCGCGCTACCGAGTCGCAACGCAGGGCATTCTCTGCGCTTGGCGTGGGCCTGGTTGGATTGGTATTGGTGATGCTGCTTTCCGCGTTCCAACGTCTTGTGCTGTACGAAACCGCCTATGGATTTTCCCGCCTGCGCACATATACACACGTTTTCATGATCTGGCTGGCCTTGTTATTGGTAACTGTGGTCGTGCTTGAAATCGTGCGCCGTGAGCGTGCGGCTGGACTCACGCTGGTCCTGGCTTCGCTTGGCTTTGTTGTTTCACTCACCCTGTTAAACGTGGATGCTTTCATTGTCACACAAAATGTGCAGCGTGAACTGCGCGGCGATGCAGATAAATCACTTACCCAGGGCGGGCGCGTCGAACTGGATGCGCAATATTTTCTGGATTTATCGGACGATGCCGTGCCTGCGCTGGCGAGCGTCTTTCAGAACAAATCCATGCCTGTGAGTGTGCGTGAAAAAGTGGGTGCGGCGTTGTTCTGCAAACGCTATCAGCGTGAACAGGATGAACGTAAATTTCCCTGGCAATCCTTTCATCTGGCGCGCTTTACCGCCGATAATATTTTTTCTACAATCAAAAAAAGTCTGGACGCTTACAAGGTTACGGATACCGAATGGCCTGTGAAAATTAATACCCCATCTGGCGAAGAGTTTTCGTGTTATCAGTACTATTACGATTAATATTTAGAACTCCGGGTTTTCTGGCTCGCAAAAACCTGGAGTTCTTGTTTATTTTTTGGGCTTCAGCCTTGCGGCGATATCTCGTAACTGCACGAATGAAATTGGTTTGATCATCACGAAATCTGCCTGATCACGGTACATGTCGCCCATGCGTGCGTCGGCTGTGGTGAGGATCACGATGGCTTTTTCGAAGCGGTCATCTTGCTTGATGGTGTTAAGCAGATCTCCGCCTGAGATGTGTGGCAGGTGCATATCCAGCAAAATGAGAAAGGGCACCGTCCCACTGCCCAATCGTTCTTGTGCCAGGCTTCCATCTGCGACATGTTCCACTTCATAACCAATACCGCCCAGCGCTTCTGCAAAGATGCTTGCCAGGTCTTCGTCGTCTTCAATGATCAATGCGAGTTCGCTCATAGAGTTCTCCAGGTCATCTGTTAGGGAATCACCAGGGGTAGCGTTATGGTGAATTTAGTCCCGGCATTTACATTGCTTTCTACTTCGATGTCACCACTCATCAGAGTTAAAAGTTGTTTTACGATGGCAAGCCCCAGTCCAAACCCGCCATGCACGCGGGTTGTCGCGCCTTCAACCTGCCTAAATGTGTCGAAGATATATGGGAGTTCCGATGCGGGAATGCCCTGACCAGTATCTTCGACCTCAATGCCCCACTTTGCATCGTCTGTGCGCAGTAATTTCACGCGGATTTCACCCTGGTCGGTGAATTTGATGGAGTTATTAACCAGGTTGACAAGGATCTGTTGCAGACGCGCCGCGTCGCCGTTCAAAGTTTCGGGGAGATCATCGTCAATTTCGCTGGTCAGCCTCAGGCGTTTGTCTGAAGCGCTCTTATCCAGTAATCCATGCAGGGATTCCAATAGATCAGCAGGCTTGAGCGGCGCGATGTGAATCGTAAGCTTTCCAGCTTCCATTTGAGCCTGGTCGAGCAGATCGTTGATCAACCCAAGCAGACGTTGCGTGTTCTTCATGATGCGTTCCGCCATGTTCACCTGCTTGCCATTCATCGGTCCGTATACAGCTTCTTTGAACATTTCTGCATAACCGAGAATTGCATTGAGCGGAGTCCGTAGTTCGTGTGAAATGATGGCAACAAAGGTGCTTTTAAGTTTTTCAACTTCAGCTTCGCGGGTGAAATCGCGGAAGACGATCACGGTACCAATGTTTGTATTATTCTCTTTGCGGTTGTCGTATATCTGCGCCGCGCTGATGGAGAGAGTCTTTTCACCCCATTCAATTCGAAAGCCCACAGGTTGGGTATCATGTTCGATCATGGCATACAGCAACCCGCGGCTTTGCGGAGCGAGCCTGGTGTGTTCGATCAGTTCATGAAAACTTTTATTGATGAGGAGTTCGATGGGAATGCCAAGCATGCCTGTGATGGCGGGGTTCGCCATGGTGGCGTTCCACTTTTTATCGAATACGATCACGCCATCTGCAATTGAGTTTAGGATGGCCTGATTACGGCCGGCTTCTATGCGTTCACGGTCGAGCGATTGGGTGAGAGCTTGTGTGCGTTCGATCACTACCTGGTCCAGGTTGGCGTTGATGGTGCGCAGTTCCTTGAGGGCAGATTCCAAACTACGCGCGGATAACCAGGCGACGAGGGCAATAAGAAAGAAACCTATGATTGCTGGCGTATTGGGGATCGTCTGAATTGATATGGCAATAATTGAAATAATAATGCTGCATAAAGTGCTAAAAACGAAACTAGCCCATGGAACAAGCAACATGCTTGCCATGATAATGGGAATTGTAAATGCGAATAAAGAGCGTCCGCTCGAAACCTCCATGGGAGAATCACTGAATGAAAACATGACGGTTAAAAGCACCAGGAATATTATCGCCGCTATTCTCCCGGACCAAAAACTATTGATCAAATAAACAATCATTACCCCGACGAGAGTGACAATGCTGCCTAAAACTATTAAACTAGTGTTTTCCCATTTTGTTATGGAAAGAAAAACAACGCCGAGCGATATCGTTATGGCAATCACACAAAGTATGGCAACGCTTACCAGGAGAATGTTGAGAATTCTCCGTCGACGTGTATCGTCAGGATCTGCTGTGGAAATTGTCAGAATGCGATCTAAAAATTCCTTCATAATCTTCTAACTCGCTAAAGCCAGCGCGCTGATCACCGCGGAGCGAATAACAAGGCTGGGGCTATACAGGCACTTGCCGATCCATAAGGGTTGATAAGGCTGATCCATATTTTCTTTCAGCCAGCGTGCGCCATTTTTCAATATGGCTTTGGGGATGCGCGCAACCTTTTGATTCCAGACCCACAGGGCTTGAAGGGCATATGCAGTTTCCTCGGCCGTCGAGAGGTAGGT
>Ga0137333_1000214_pt1 | contig 15810 bp, 14 predicted proteins | sample EasRivERMLT231_2_FD_102286 | JGI IMG/M metagenome (GOLD analysis project Ga0137333, IMG submission 102286) | Soil microbial communities from meander-bound floodplain in the East River, Colorado, USA - East River MetaG ERMLT231_2 | ecosystem: Environmental > Terrestrial > Soil > Floodplain ... | reverse complement strand
GTCTGACATCACCGAACTGGAAGTGGTGAAAATCACAGAAGGTCAGTCCGTCACATTCACTGCCGATGCGCTGAGTGAGGTCACCATGAATGGCGTGGTAACTGAGATCAGCCAGTCGTCATTCCTGCAGGGTGGCGATGTGATCTACACCGTCCGCATCCAGGCTGACGAAGTTGACCCGCGTGTCAAATGGGGCATGACCGTAGAAGTCGCCTTCGAACCCATTGATTAGAGTTTTTTAATTAGAACATTTGTTGACTTGAAATTGAATGCAAAAAGTGCAATAATAAAATTGCTCCGATAAAGAGCAAAACCGGGAAAACCCGGCGACGCAAAGTCATGGGTCTAAGGCTGAACTGAGCTAAGATCGCCAGACTACCGATAAAAGCAAAACCGTCAAAAGACGGCGGCACAGAGTTCGGCATCTAAAATCAATGCAAGTTTTTGATCAAGATCGACCAACCTACCGAAACGCAAAACCGGGAAAACCCGGCGGCGCAAAGTCATGGGTCTAAAGTCATTATTATTATCTTGACTATGATCGCCAGACTACCGAAGAGCACTTGCAGGGATGACTGTAAAAGGTCGTCCCTGCTTTTTTATTGGATAAAATTCCGGTTCGCACTTAGCCGAAAATTGATTTTGCTAAATGTCCTTTTCCCTCACTCAAGCTTGACTCCCGGAATCGTCGCCCTACGCGTCTTCATATCGAACGAACAGCCCTCCGTCAACACATGGATTCTCAGTCCGCTGACCGCCACAGGACGTGAACCTTCCACTTCTGCCACGTTGGTTGAAACCATTTCTTTTCCATCCACGATCGTGATCGCATTCCGCCCACAAACTGTAATGCGTTTCTCGTCCTCCACGATGGCGCAGGTATTCTCGTCCACGCCTACACCGAGCAGACCCGGGTGCATGGAAATCGCATAAGCGAGCCTGCCAAGCCGATCACGTTGACGGAAGTGCTGATCGAAAATGATCTTGTCCGTGAATCCCAAGCCAGGGGAGAATTGTGCGATCCGTTCACACGGAGTTGCGCCACCTTTGCCGTAAGCCAGCATCACTTTGGACATAATTGCTGTTCCGGCAGATGTACCCGCAACAACTGCACCGCGCTTAAAAGCGGAGAGCAATTCTGATTCAAAAGTAGTTCCGCCGATAATGGACGTGATCCGCATCTGCGTCCCGCCTGCGATGAAGATGCTGGTTGCATTGCGTAACGCATCGAGATTCGCTTTCTTATCGGCATCTTTACGTTCCCGAAATTCCAAAGAGACCGGCTTTTGCTTCACGCCAAGTGATTGAAATGTTTGAACATATTCTTTGCCTGTATTTGCCAAACCTGAAGCTTGCGGCAAAACAATGATCCGTGCCTTCGTGCCACCTGCACGTTTAACGAATTCTTTGAAAATGAGCGGTTCTTCAAAATCCACCGCACCGCCGATTGCCATGAGAGTTGTCATTGCTTCACCTTTGTTGTATTTATCGCGCTGAGCGGAGTGACGAGCGATAGTGAGGAACGCAGTCGAAGCGCAAGTATTTTGATTACTCGCCCTTCGACTACAGAACTGCGAAAAGTGCGCGGCTCTTCCGCTCAGGACGAATGCCGCAAGCATAAATGAAAAACTCATGCCCGGCAAGTTCAGTGTTCATCCCTTATAATTCGTGTCGTTATGGATTTCAACTCTCCCATCTTTTTGTTTCTGTTTTTGCCGGTATTTATCTTTATTTACTATCTGGCAGGGAGGCGAGCGAGATTAGTTGTTGGAATTTTTAGTAGTCTCCTTTTTTATGCCTGGGGTAATTTGATTTATATCCCTTTGATGCTGGGGCTTGTGTTTTTTGCTTATTTGGCGGCTCGCGGAATTGATCAGTGGAGGCATCAAAAGCTTGCACTGTATTTATTATGGTTTGGTGTCCTTGCGAATGTTGCCTTGCTCATTGGATTTAAACTTTGGACTGGTGTCAAATATCCGTTGGGGCTTTCTTATGTAACGTTTCAGGTGATCGCATATCTTTTTGAGGTTTACAACAGCAAGGTGGAAAGTGAGACGAACTTAATAAACTTTTCTTTCTACCTGCTTTTATTTCCGAAGATTCCTGTAGGACCCATTACCCGCTATAGTCAACTGTGCGACCAAATCCAGAATGTCCATGTTGAACCTTTAGATGTAGCTGATGGTCTGCGGCGGTTCATCGTTGGTTTTGCCAAAAAGGCGCTGATCGCAGACACTCTGGCTAAAGTGGTAACGCCGATCTTCGACCTGACATCACCTACGATCTCACCCTCGATTGCCTGGCTTGTAATTATAAGTTACTCTTTGCAGTTGTATTTTGATTTTTCAGGATACACCGATATGGCAATTGGGTTGGGGCGCATGATGGGCTTTCGCTTCGTTGAAAATTTCAACTTCCCCTATGTGTCAAAAAATATTGGCGAGTTTTGGAGACGCTGGCATATCTCCCTTTCGAGTTGGTTCCGCGACTTTGTTTTCTACCCGTTGGAAAGGCGTCGTTTTAAGTGGATCGGTCAGCCCATTAATATTTTGATCGTGTTTGTTCTAACAGGTCTGTGGCATGGACTTACGAGAAACTTTGTTATTTGGGGCATGCTCCATGGATTGGCACTTGTCTTTGAATCGACGTTTCTAGGGCGAAAGCTGCGTGCCTCTTGGGCGCCGCTTCAGCATATATACGCTTTGGGCGTGATCCTGGTGGGATGGGTGTTTTTTCGTTCCCCTACGCCGCATTTCGCACTGTTTTTTTTGCGACGTCTGTTGGGTGATACCAACGGCTTGCGGATTCTACCGTTCGAGCTGACAAGTCCATTGCCGTTGATTGAGCCAACATTTGTTCTTGCGTTGCTTGCGGGGATATTATTTGCGTTTCCTGTAAACCAATGGTATGGGAATATGTTAAAAAGGATTCCAAGTGAAAAGCTGGCGCTAAAGATTACGGTTCAGGTTCTTAATGATGCGGTCTTGGTATTTATTCTGCTGTTATCGATCGCGGCAACTGCCAGCTCAACATTCACACCAGGTATTTATGGCACATTCTAAAACGGATTGGATGCATCAATGCTGACATCTCCTTTCCAGAATAAACTAATCAGGGTTTATTCATCGGTATTCTCGGTTCTGGTATTCATTTTGTTGATCTCATTTGTTACTGTGCCCAACCTGGATCTTTCAACCATTTCGAAAAATTTCCGTTGTCGAATGGACCTTATTAATTTCTATACTTCATTCCGTTTGAATGCCGGAGATAGAATTTATAATAATGTAGTAGTTGGCGAGAATGGCTGGCTTTTTTTTACGGGGGAAGTCAGCATTTTGGATTATCAGAATACGGCAGCCATTAAGCCGGGCAGATTGGCCAGGCTCCAGAGAAACCTGGATCGCTTGAACAAGGATCTGGAGGAAAAGGGCATTACATTGTTGGTGATCATCCCGCCCAACAAAAGCACCATATATGCTCAGAATATGCCTGAACAGATTCCAGTCATTGGCGATCAATCCCGCCTTGATCAATTCCTCGAATACATGCAATTAAATGGCGGCACGCATATTCTTGACCTGAGACCAGCCCTGTTGGAAGCCAGCCAGTCCCAGGCTGTATATTACAAGACCGATACCCACTGGAATGATGTTGGGGCTTATTACGGATACGCAGAGACCATGCATGCTTTGGCGCAAGCTTATCCGCTGTTGGCGCCTCACCCGATTTCCGATTTCAAATATACCCATATAGGCAATTCTGTTCATGATCTTCCCATGTTAATGGGCTTGCCAAACTATACCGAAGAGGATTGGCTTTTACTTCCGAGTTTTGAAATACAGCTTAGCGAAGAAAAAAATGCTTTGCGTGATGGTCGCTTTATTCGTACAGTAACGAATGCCAATGAACAATTACCTAAGCTTTTGGTTTTCGGAGACTCGTTTTATGGCACGCTTGGGCGTTTTATCGAGCCGCATTTTAGCAGAGTCAAATTCATTCCCTTCACTCCCATAGATGAGATCTGGTCTCTCGATTGGATCGAGCAGGAAAATCCAGATATCGTTATTATCGAGATTGCCGAACGGTCGATCGATGACACGCTGCCTCTGTTGTTCAGTAATTAATCTCAATGGGTCACGATGACCTGGTGGTAAATCAGTAGATGGGCGTTGTTTTATTTGCTATAATCCTTATTATGTCTAAACCCCGCCCCCTCGACCCCGAATCCAAACCCGATGACCGCGTGGACAACGCGCTCCGCCCGCAAAAATTGACTGACCTGATTGGTCAGGATCAAGTCAAAGAGAATCTTGGAATTCTGATCTCTGCGGCGCGTCAACGTGGCGAAGCCCTGGATCACGTCCTGTTTTATGGACCTCCTGGCTTGGGCAAAACGACTCTCGCGAATGTCGTTGCGAATGAGATGGGCGTCAACATCAAGGTGACGGCTGGTCCTGTTATCGAGCGGGCTGGGGATCTGGCTGCGATTTTAACTAACCTGCGCGCCGGGGATGTGCTGTTCATTGACGAAGTCCATCGCCTGGGAAGTGCCGTGGAAGAAGTGTTGTATCCTGCGATGGAAGATTTTGCGTTGGATATTGTCATCGGTAAGGGACCCTCGGCTCGGTCCATACGCCTCAAGCTGCCGCACTTTACCGTTGTCGGGGCGACGACGCGTTTAGCTTTAGTGACAGCTCCTCTGCGGGCAAGATTCGGTGCCGTCTATCGTTTGGATTATTACGATATCGAAGCCATGATAAAGATCGTTAGGCGTGCATCCAGCATGTTGAAAGTCCCCGCGGACGAATCAGGCATCGTTGAAGTAGCGACCCGCGCGCGTGGGACTCCGCGTATCGCGTTGCGTCTGCTGCGCCGTGTCCGTGATTTTGCGCAGGTCCGCTCGGATGGGACGATCACGCAAAAGGTTGCCAAAGAAGCGTTGGACTTGCTGCAGGTTGACCCGCTCGGGCTTGATGATGTGGACCGCCGCGTGCTGAAGACGATCATCGAAAAATATAACGGCGGACCAGTGGGCTTGAACACGATCGCCGCCTCCATCAGCGAAGAGCAGGATACGATCATGGACGTGGTCGAACCGTATCTCTTGCAACTCGGCTTTTTGGATCGCACACCGCAAGGACGTGTCGCGACCAAGTCTGCGTACGAGCATTTGGGGTATGCGTATACGGGCGAGGGGCAACAGAGATTGTTGTAATGTTTCAAGTTGAAGGTTGAAAGGTTTAACCTTCAACTTTTCAACCTTCAAACCTTAAACCCAAAAACATGGAATCCATCGCTCGCTACTTAATGATCGGCGGAATCGTTTTATTCCTCCTCGGTGGGGGAGTATATCTCGCCACGAAATTCGGCTTCCCACTTGGACGTCTGCCCGGTGACATTCGTATCGAAGGCGAGAACGGCTCGTTCTATTTCCCGGTCACGACTTCGATTTTGGTGTCGGTGGTGTTGACGATTGTGTTGAATTTGATTGTGCGATTGCTCAAGAAATAGGGAGAGTGTATGTTTTTAGGCGGCTTGTTATCTTTTGTCTTTTCCCTAACATTGATGTCTTCTATTCTTGCTCTGCACTTTGGTTCTTATAGGTCGGCATATTTCGTGCTGAAAAAATTACTTGATGGGAAATTAACTTTTTCAAAATTCATGCAAGATGAAGTGCTAGAGATGACAACATCTAGTTTTGCTATATTTGCTGTCGCTGTAATTATGTTGATTTTTTCTTTCGGATTATTCCTTGCCGCACTGCTTCCGAATCATAAGACTTATATCATCGATATTTTTAGTGTGTTTAGTTTAGTCTCATTTGGGATGTCGTATGGAGGTATCATTATTTTTCGCAAAGATACAGGTGGTATGTCTCCAATACGTGGAATTCCTGCTTTGATTATTGGATGGGGATTAATTCTATTATCTGTTTTTGGTTTAGTTTTTATTATCTGGAAAGCCTTATCTTCTTAATGTAGAAATCAGCACCCGTATATGAAAACCTCGGACTTCGACTACCATCTCCCCGAATCCTCCATCGCACAGACTCCTGCTGAGCCGCGCGATTCTTCGCGCTTGCTGGTGTTGCATCGCGATACTGGTGATTTGGAACATCGTATCTTTCGCGATGTTAGGGATTATTTACGAGCAGGGGATTTGTTGGTGTTGAATCAAACGCGCGTTATCCCTGCGCGGATATTTGCACACAAAGCAACGGGTGGACGTGTTGAACTTTTATTATTGCGCCGCCGTGATGCTTTGACTTGGGAATCTTTGGTGGGTGGTAAAGGTCTGCGTGTAGGCACGAAGGTGCGTGTGGACGATGGACCTGGAGCTGAGATCATTGAAATCCTCGAAGGTTCAGAACGCCTCATTAGATTTACTGAACCCATTGAACCGTATTTTTCCAAAGTGGGGCATGTCCCTTTGCCGCCGTATATTCACGAAAAATTGAATGACCCCGAGCGTTATCAAACAGTTTACGCCAAAGAACCAGGTTCCGCTGCCGCGCCTACGGCTGGACTCCATTTCACGCCGCAATTATTAGACGAGTTAAAAACAAAAGGCGTGAACATCGCTTATGTCACATTGCATGTGGGCTTGGATACGTTTGCACCTATCACCGAAGACGACCCTGAGACTCATGTCATCCATACTGAGTGGTGCGAGCTACCTCAAGAATCTTCTGATTTGATTAACCGAACAAAACAATCTGGTGGGCGTGTGGTTGCTGTTGGCACAACCTCCGTCCGCACGCTTGAATCTGCTACTCAATCGCTAAGCGCTAAGAGCCAACAGCTTATCGCTGCATTCATTGGACCTACCTCACTCTTCATCCTCCCCGGTTATCAATTCAAAATCGTGGATGTGATGATCACGAACTTCCATTTGCCCAAGTCCACGTTGTTGATGTTGGTCAGTGCGTTTGCGGGGCGCGAGAAGATTCTTGAAACATACGAGGTTGCAATCAAGGAAGGTTATCGTTTCTATTCGTTTGGGGATGCGATGCTGATTCTGTGATGTCATTCCCCATTCGGGGACGATGTGCGAGGGCAGCGCTTTTCTGCCCTCGTAATGACTGGAACTACTGCTTCCTTACCTGCCGGTCATCATGTAGGCAAAGAAGGCGCTGAAGACGATGGTAGATGTGCAGATAAAAATCAAAGCGCCGATTGTCGCGAGCCCAAGTGTGCGGATTGTCATCCATTTTTTGGCTTCCTGATAAGTTTGCATGGCAGTATCCTTTTTGAATGGGATGGGTACTTTATTGAGCGAATCGGCTTTTGCCATTTGTTTGGCGGTCTCAGCCAATTCGGGATCTGCTTCAAGATGCTTTTTGACAAGCGCGGTTGTATCTTCACTGACCTCACCTGCCAGATACAGTGGCAGCAGATCCAAAATGACATTATTTGTGACTTCATTCATAGTGTCTCCTTTTTTCATTGAGTGGCGAATAATAGCTTTCTTACGCGATGGACTTTTACTTTCACAGCGCTTTCGGATAGTTGTAGAACGCGCGCAATTTCCATATAAGGTAGATCGTATTGAACGCGCATGACAAATGCGGAACGGTCTATTTCGGGCAGAGCCAGCAGGGTGGTGCGGATTTGATCAAGCTCGCTTTTTGTTTCAAGTGCCTTTTCTATTGCAGGATGTGAGTCTGGGTGGGCATCGTTTAATACCTCGTGATTTCGATGCTTCCTCAATGATTCGAGATAGATATTGCGTGCGATTGTAAAAAGATATGCTTTCAAAGTCTCAGTTCGAATGATGGCGAAATTCATCCAAGCGCGCGTAAAGGTCTCGGCGGTAATATCTTCTGCATCATTGGCATTACCAGAAAGCCAGTGGGCGAAGCGATATACATCTGGTGAGTAGGCTACGTATAATTCTTCGAAGGTAAGCATGCACGTCTCTATCTAATAATATGCAAGTTTCTGCGAAAAGTTACAAACTCATCAATTAAAACAAACAATTTTAGTGAGGCTTTTGGCGGTGGAAACAAAATGACCGCAGACAACTGTCCCACCTTAGCAGGCAATCATCTGCGGTCGAGGCTTTTACCAGTTTGGCTGCCTCTTTCCCTTCTTTAAAGTTGTGAATGTGACGAACTATTGTTTAGTTTTCTTCAAACCATTTTTGTAGACTGACCTCATCATCACAGGGATTAATACATCTGCATTGAAAGTCGCCATGCGGAATGCCATCTGGGTCATCGGGGCATTGGGTTGAGGCTGTGCCGGCATGGATTTTGTATCTGCCAGCGTCACTTCTGAAAGGACGAAGCCTTCGCCTTCGGTAGGCATACGTTCAACCAGGATGTTTCCATCAGCGTCAACGACTTTGCAACTGGGGATCATGCCGCAAAACATTTGTAATTGGTCAGCTTTGGGTAATAGCTTGCGGATATGCGGCGCAAACAGGCTAAAGCTTCTAAGAAGCGCATTGGCTTTCGGAAAGTGAGTTTGGACTTGTCCGCTTGCGCCAGAGTTGACTGCCGGTATTCCCAACCATTTGGCTTGTTGATTAACCATCTCGCCGAAGAATTGTTTGCCTGCATCTTGCATGGAACTCATAGCTGATCCCAAATCGCCAAAATCCAATTTTTCATCGTTTGAAAATTGATAAGATGCGTTTGGTCCATCCGGCGGGCAACTTGCCATCACGATCATGTCTGCTTTGCCTGCGTATTGTTTCCATAGCTTGCGATGACCAAGATCCCAACAGATCATCAAGCCGAAATCGCCCAGTTCGGTGTTTGCCACAGTCATCCCGCGCCGCCCGCGGAAGTAGGCACGCTCCCAAGCCCAGGGATAGTTTTTATCGTAGCGCCACATCTGTCCGCTGGGACTAAAGAGCAGCATTGTGTTATAGATCTCACCGCGTTCAAGCAGCATAAATGTCCCTGCGAGGTGAATACCCAAACGGGCGGAAGTTGCTCTCATCCATGTACTGGTTTTGCCGTTTAGTGATTCTGCCAGTTTGTAATTGTCGTCGGTGTAGGCGTATCCTGAGTTGAACAACTCTGGCAGTACGATCAATTGCGCACCCGCTTGTGTAGCCTGCGTGACGATTTTTTCGGCGCGTTCCAAACGCTCGCTTAAGGGTGCGGGCGTGGCGTCCATTTGCATGGTTGCTACTTTGATTGTTCTGGGCATCTTATTTCCCTTCGTTTGAAGACGTGACATTCATCGTATAGGTGTCAGGTACAATTGTTTAATCTCAATACACGATAGTGAAACCATGATACCAGAATCCCAACTTGAAAAATTAAACACAGAAATCATTGCCTGCCGCAAATGTCCGCGCTTGGTGGAGTGGCGTGAGGAAGTAGCAAGAGTCAAACGCAAGGCATATAAGGATCAAGAATATTGGGGTAAACCTGTGCCCGGGTTTGGTGATCCACGTGCGCGCGTGCTGGTAGTGGGACTTGCGCCTGGCGCACATGGTTCGAATCGAACGGGACGCAACTTTACGGGCGATGCGTCGGGCGGGTTTTTGTATCCAGCGTTGCATCGGGCTGGGTTTGCGAATCAGGCTTTGGCTGAGTCCCGAAGCGATGGTCTCATCCTGAAGGATATGTATATTACGGCGTCTGGTCGTTGCGCGCCTCCGGATAATAAGCCGAGTCCCGAAGAATTGAATAATTGTCAGCCCTATCTCGAGCGCGAAATCGAAATCCTAAAACCCAAAGTGATCGTATGTTTAGGTCGGATAGCTTTTGAGAGAATCTTGCGGATATATTCTGCCCGCAACTCGACTTGGAAGTTCGGTCATGGCGCATTGTATCAACTTGATTCTGGCGAATGGATCTTGTGCTCCTATCATCCGAGCCAGCAAAATACGTTGACGGGTAAATTGACCGTAAAAATGTTTGACGATATCTGGAAGAAAGCAAAAGAATTGTTGAAATGAATAAATTGATCACGCCGGGGGAACTTGCCCCTGATTTTGAATTGGAAGATGTGAACGGAAATCTTATTCGGCTTTCTGATTTCCGTGGCAGTAAACCAGTGGTGCTCGCGTTCCTGCGCGGATTTATGTGACCCTATTGCCGCGCGCAGTTGGCGCGCTTGCGTGATGAATATCAAAAATTTAGAAACCATGGCGCTGAGATCATTGCTGTGGGTCCCAATTCACTTTCCGCATTCGAACAATATTGGACAAATGAAAAAATTCCCTTTGTTGGTTTGCCTGACGCCGATCATAAAATTGCCAGAATGTACAAGCAGGAAGTGAACCTTTTCAAGTTGGGACGCATGCCCTTGAATTGTATTGTGGATACCAAAGGCTACATCCGTTTTGTGCATTATGGCGCTTCGATGCAGGATATTCCATCTAACGCAGAGCTTCTGCATGTAATAGATGAGTTGAACGCGTCATCCAAGTGACATGACTTTAGGACAAATCGCTTTTCTCGGTTCTGGTGAAACTTCTCTGGCGGGTGGGCGCATTTTTGAAACGCTTGCCAAAAAAATTAACGAGCCTCTGCGCATCGCATTAATGGAAACCCCAGCAGGTTTCGAATTAAACTCGACACAAGTGGTAGGGAAGGTCGGCGAGTTTATGAAGACCCGCCTGCAGAACTATAAACCGATCGTGGATGTCATTCCAGCCCGCAAAAAGAATTCAGCGTTTAGTCCTGATGATCCCGAGATCGTCAAACCGCTTTTGTATGCGAACATGATCTTCATGGGTCCAGGCAGTCCCACATATACGATTCGCAATTTGAAAGACACACTTGCATGGGATGTTATCCGCGCGCGGCACCGTCTTGGCGCGACGTTGATCTTCGCCTCTGCGGCGACGATTTCTATTAGCGCGCATGCTTTGCCTGTTTATGAAATCTATAAAGTGGGGCAGGATGTCCACGCTGTAGATGGTTTGAATCTGTTTGCTGATTTTGGTTTGCATATTTCATTCATCCCGCATTGGAATAATACCGATGGCGGCGTGGATCTCGATACCAGCCGTTGTTTTATTGGCATGGATCGTTTTGCCGAATGGTCTGACTTTGTTCCTGCGAACAATGAAACTGTTGGACTGGACGAACACACGGGTCTCATTCTGGACTTTGAAGCGGGTCTCTGCGAAGTGAGCGGAGTCAGCTCTGTATCTTTGGTCCGCAAAGACAACCCGGAGATCTATCCCTCAGGCACAAAATTTCCTTTGAGCGAGTTAGGTGAAATCATTGTGCCACAACCCGTTCAAGGTAATATCCCTGCACATGTTTGGGATATGGTTTTGAACGCACCCGCGCTCGAAGATGATTCTCCGCCACCCGACGTGATTTCTCTCGCCGAACAACGCTTTGCCGCGCGTGTAAACAAGAACTGGGCTGAGTCGGATAAGTTGCGTGATGAGATATCTGCCCTCGGTTGGATCGTACAGGATGCCAAGGACGGCTACAAATTGGTAAGAAATTAATCAGAAATCATAAGATTGACCGTAGGCGACAAAAAGTTGCCTGCGGTCTTTTTGTTTGCAGATTTCTTTGCGCCGGTCTTGGTCTGTAGCTGATTTGCGATAAAATAGAATCTGACTCAGGAGAAAATCATGCGCGCTGTAGATATCATCATCAAAAAACGTGATAAGGGTGAATTGACGCGTGAAGAGATCGAATTTTTTATCAAAGGGTTTGTGTCAGGTGACGTGCCTGATTATCAAGCCTCGGCTTTTGCCATGGCGGTTTTACTCAATGGCATGACCCCACACGAAACCACGGACTTAACGCTGGCGATGGCGCATTCTGGTCAGATGATGGACTTGCGTGATGTGGTAGATATCGCCGTGGATAAACATTCCTCTGGCGGTGTGGGGGATAAGACCACGCTCACGGTTCTGCCTGTCGTGGCCGCCTGCGGATTGCCCGTCGGCAAAATGTCGGGGCGCGGACTCGGTTTCAGCGGCGGCACGCTCGATAAACTGGAATCGATTCCTGGTTATCGAGTAAACCTCTCTACGGATGAATTCAAACAACAACTCAAAGATAAAGGCGTCGTGTTATCTGGTCAGTCATTGGATCTGGCGCCTGCTGATGGCAAGATGTATGCGTTGCGTGATGTAACAGGAACCGTTCCATGTATCCCATTGATCGCATCATCTATCATGTGTAAAAAACTTGCCGCTGGCGCCCAAGCGATTTTATTGGATGTCAAAACCGGGCTTGGTGCTTTTATGGAAACACTTGATGAAGCGCGTGTTTTGGCGAACCTCATGGTGGATATTGGCAAGCTCGCCGGACGTGAAGTTGTTGCTTTGCTTTCCGATATGAATCAGCCGCTAGGCTTTGCAGTGGGCAATTCGCTGGAAGTGATCGAAGCGGTCGAGACTCTCCACGGTGGTGGACCGGACGATTTTCGTGAGCATTGTTTACACGTCAGCGCACATATGTTGGTCTTGGGCAAACGCGCCAAGGATCTGGCAGAAGGTCGTGCACTGGCAGAAAAAGCGATCGCCGATGGCTCTGGCTTCGAGAGATTCCGTGTGTTGGTACAGGCGCAGGGCGGCGATGTCTCTTATGTGGATGACATATCGAAATTCCCACGCGCAGAATTTGTCGAGGTGGTCAATGCCCCTCGAAACGGGTACATTTCTCAGGTCCAGGCGAGAAGCGTTGGGGAGGCGGCGGTGACATTAGGTGCCGGGCGCGCGAAGAAGTCTGATGCGGTGGATCATGCTGTCGGTTTCGTCATCCATAAAAAGGTTGGCGATCAAGTCCAAAAAGGCGAACCGTTGTTTACCATCCATGCAAATGACGAATCGAAACTGGCCGAGGCGCGTGAGGTGGTGCTGGCCGCACACTCGTTCAATGATACCGTTGTACCTCCGTTGCCGCTTTTTTACGACTAAAAAGGTGCGTTATAATAGCGCACAGGAGCAACAATTTCATGGCGAAAGTATCCCTGCGGAATTACAACCGCGAAATCGAAGCAATGACAGACCGCGGCCAGTTGGACGAGGCGATCGCGCATTGTCTACATATTCTAAAGACCTTCCCCAAGCATCTTGAGACTTATCGCTTGTTGGGTAAGGCGTATCTCGAATACAAGCGTTATAAAGACGCGGTGGATATCTTTTCGCGTGTGCTGGTGGTGGAGCCAAATGACTTTGTTGCCAATGTGGGCATGAGCATCATCCGCGATGAAGAAGATAAACTCGATGATGCCATCTGGCATATGGAACGCGCGTTTGAAGTGCAATCTGCCAACCCCGCCATTCAGGGTGAACTGCAAAGGTTATATGGTCGCCGTGAAGGTGTTCAGCCTCCACGCATTCGCATGACACGCGGCGCGCTGGCGCACATGTATATGCAGGGTGAGTTGTACCCGCAGGCGATCTCTGAAGTCAAAAGTGTGTTGAGCGATGACGCTGGTCGCACCGATATGCAGGTGTTAATGGCGCGTGCATATTTTAAGAGCGGGCAAAAGAACGAAGCTGCTGATACAGCCTCGGCTGTATTACGTCGTTATCCGTATTGTCTCGATGCCAACCGCATCCTTGTTGAAATTCTTGGCAGTGATCGCCCTGAAAATTCACAGCTTTATCGTCAACGCGTGATCGAGTTGGATCCCTACGCTGCGCAAGTCTCTGGTTCGATCTTTGAAGCAAAAGAAGTGGGCGATGCCGCGATAACACTTGAACATTTCGAATGGGATGGCAAGCCGATTGGTTCGCAACCTGAGTGGGATGGACCGAAAGCCCTCAGCCTGGAAAGTGGACGCAGCACCCAAAGTCCGCAAGGCGCACAAGCTCAACCAGATTGGTTGAAGAGCGGCTTTACGGATATACCCCCTGCGCCTCAACCTACGCCGAAAGTTATTCCGCCATTACCGGCTGCGGCTCCCACTTTTGATTTTCCCGCTTCGATTCCCGCTGCCAGTGAGCCTGAACCTGCGCAACCAACCGCTGAAGCCGATATCCCAGACTTTTTACGCGCGGCTGGCTGGGGCGAATCCACTGGCACGTTCGATGAAAGTAAATCAATGTTTGCCGATGAGCCCGTAGCTACCGCTGCGGCATCTGATGCATTGCCCATTGAACAAGGTGATATGCCTGATTGGCTTAAAGCCATGGCACCTCCGCAGGTGACGGAACCCACGCAATCTGCTCAACCTGCTGAAGAGGAAGTCCTCCCTGATTGGATCAACAAGATCGGCACGGGGGCATTGTCCACTTCTGCTGCCACGACAAGTGACGAATTCGATTGGTTGAATCCGTCTGATGAAGCTTCAACGCCAGCGACTGACGATCAACCTGATTGGATAAATCAATTAGGCCAACCTGCAGCATCTCAAGCGGAAGTTTCTGATCAGCCTGATTGGATGAATCAATTAGACCAGCCTGCACCATCTCAGATCGAATCTACTGATCAACCCGATTGGATGAATCAATTAGACCAGCCTGCAGCATCCCAAGCCGAAGCTTCTGATCAGCCTGATTGGATGAATCAATTAGACCAACCAGCATCATCTCAGACCGAAGCTACAGATCAGCTTGATTGGATGAAACAATTAGATCAACCAGCTTCGTCTCAACCGGAATCTCTTGATGAACAGGACTGGATGAAACAACTCAACCAACCTGTATCACAAGAACCTGTAGCTAGTGACCAACCTGACTGGCTTGGTGGATTTGGAAGTACATCTGATTCGGCACCTGCTTCTGCTACATTGGAGGACCAATCTGATTGGATGAAGCAGTTTGGTGATCAAGCTGAAGAATCAACTCCCGCCTCATCCGTACCAGCTGGTGATGAATTTGATTTCTTGAATGAATTGACAGATATACCATCACAGCCGACTCCACCTGCTCCGGTGGCTGTTGAGAACTTGAGTGCAAGTAAACAGGAACTTGATGATTCGTTTGCCTGGCTTGAAAACCTTGGTGAAAATGAAGATGCGAGCGAAAACCTGCTCACCAAGCCACAAGAGCGTTTGGAAGAGGTGTCTGAATGGGATAAGCAGGCTATGAGTTTGGATGTTTCCACGGAACAGCCTGTCTCTCAAGCTCCTGTGCAACAGCCAGTTGCGGATGAAGAACTTGGCAAGAGTCAACCCGAGATCGATGATTCGCTGGCGTGGTTGGAAAATCTCGCCGCGAAGCAAGGTGCCACGGAAGGCCTGTTAGTCAAACCTGAAGACCGCATGGATAAAGAACCCGATTGGGTCCAGAAAATAAAAGGCACGTCACAACCTGTTGCAGAACCGACTTCTGCACCGACACCCGCTGCCAATGTGGAAGACTTGGGCAAAAGCCAATCTGAAATTGATGATTCGTTGGCGTGGTTTGAAAGCCTCGCTGCCAAACAGGGTGCGACCGAAGGCTTGTTGATCAAACCTGAAGACCGCAAAGACGTTGAGCCTGATTGGGTGAAGAAAATTAAAAGTTCATCACAACCTGCTGCAGAACCAATTCCTGCGTCAACGCCTGCTGCAAATGTGGAAGACCTTGGCAAGAGTCAAGCGGAGATCGACGATTCGTTGGCGTGGTTTGAAAGCTTGGCGGCAAAGCAGGGTGCCACCGAAGGTTTATTGATCAAACCGGAAGATCGCAAAGACGTTGAACCCGATTGGGTCAAGCAAGTGAAGTCTGCACCCGCTGCAGAACCGACTCCTCCTGCCCCGACACCTGCCGCGAATGTGGAAGATTTAGGCAAGAGCCAATCCGAGATCGATGATTCGTTGGCGTGGTTTGAAAGCCTCGCTGCCAAACAGGGTGCCACCGAAGGTTTGTTGATCAAACCGGAAGATCGCAAAGATGTTGAGCCTGATTGGGTCAAACAAGTTAAATCTGCGCCCGCTGCAG
>Ga0137333_1000211_pt1 | contig 15865 bp, 16 predicted proteins | sample EasRivERMLT231_2_FD_102286 | JGI IMG/M metagenome (GOLD analysis project Ga0137333, IMG submission 102286) | Soil microbial communities from meander-bound floodplain in the East River, Colorado, USA - East River MetaG ERMLT231_2 | ecosystem: Environmental > Terrestrial > Soil > Floodplain ... | reverse complement strand
GTTGGGTGGAAAAAGTAAACAACGCAGGCGGTATTTTTGTCGGCGAACATTCCTTTGAAGTGTTGGGTGATTACCTTGCAGGACCCAGCCACGTCATGCCGACTGGCGGTTCCGCGCGTTTTGCCTCTCCGCTTAACGTGTGGGATTTTGTAAAAATTGTCAGCTTGATCGCGCTCGATGAAAAGACAGCGCAGACAATCAGCCCAATTGCTGCAATCCTCGCCCAATCCGAAGGTTTAGATGCGCACAACAATGCAGCGTTGATCCGTTTGGAGAAGTCCGTATGAAAATCCGCAAGCATCTTGAATCATTGCCGCCTTATACACCTATCGAACCGTTTGAAGTATTGTCTGAACGGATTGGTCGTGCGCCAACAGAAATTGTCAAACTGGATGCGAATGAAAATCCGTATGGACCTTTGTCAGTGGTGCGTGAAGCATTAGGCAAACTGGACTTTCCGCACATTTATCCCGACCCCGAAAGCCGCGCCTTGCGAAAGTCACTGACACAATTCACGGGCGTAGACGAAGAATATTTGCTGGCTGGTCAAGGCGCCGATGAATTGATTGACCTGCTTATGAGAGTCTTTCTTGAGCCGAGTGATTGCATCCTTTCGTGTCCGCCGACATTTGGGATGTATTCCTTTGATGCAGAACTCAACGCCGCGCGTTGTGTTGAAGTTCCGCGTCTTGCAGATTTTTCTTTGGATATGGATGCGATCCACAAAGCTGTAGAAACCTATCAACCCAAACTTTTCTTTATCACATCGCCGAATAATCCTGATGGTTCTGTGATCGATTCGAAAACCATGGATGAATTGTTATCCCTACCCACATTGATTGTGCTGGATGAAGCCTATATTGAATTTGCTGGCGATAAGCTTGGTGCAAGCCTGACTCGGATTCGTGAAGTGCCTGTGCGAGAAAATCTGATTGTGTTGCGAACCTTCAGCAAGTGGGCTGGACTCGCAGGTTTACGCATCGGATACGGCGCATTCCCGCTTTGGCTCATGCCAACCTTGTGGAAATCCAAACAACCGTATAACGTCAATGTGGCGGCAAGCGTGGCAGCACAGGTCTCTTTAGAACATGTAGACGAGTTGACGAAAACCGTTGAATTATTGAAAACTGAACGCCAAAGATTGTTGACTGAATTGCAGAATATCCCGTATTTGAAACCGCATCCAACGCAATCCAATTTTATTTTGTGCCAGGTCATTGGGCGGGATGCGGCTACATTGAAGTCCGAACTGGCGCAAGAACACGGAATTTTTGTCCGTTACTTCAACAAGCCAGGTCTGCGCGATCATATTCGTATTAGCGTAGGCAGACCACAGGATTCGGATGCGTTGATGAAGGCGTTGAGATCTCCTCGCTGAGCGGAGTGAGGACGTGCTCTTCGTCCGAACGCAGTCGAAGCGTGAGTTGCTATAAATATATGGACTTCTTGCGATACTGTCCTTCGACTGCGTGGCGCGAACATCATGCGCCACTCCGCTCACGACGAAATAATAAAGGAGTAATTATGCGCACTGCAGAAATATCACGACAAACAAACGAAACCCAAATCGAAATCAAACTCGATTTGGACGGCACGGGTAAGCACGAAATATCTACCGGCGTTGGATTTCTTGACCATATGCTGACGCATCTCGCCGTGCATGGACTATTTGACCTCACTGTAAAAGCAACCGGTGATTTACACATTGATGTCCATCACACCGTGGAGGATGTTGCACTGGTATTAGGTCAGGCTCTTGATAAAGGATTGGGTGACCGGAAAGGCATTGTCCGCATGGGAGATTGCTTCGCGCCAATGGATGAGACTTTGGCACACGTTGCGATTGATCTGTCGGGGCGTCCGTATGCGGTGATACAAGCCGAATGGCACACGCCGTATGTGGGGAATATTCCAACGACATTGTTTCCACATTTCTTTGAGTCATTTGCGGTGACTTCACGTTGTAATTTGCACGCACGTATTTTGTACGGTCGTGATGATCACCATCAAGCTGAGGCGTTGTTCAAAGCCTGGGCACGTGCGTTGGATGCTGCCACGCAGATCGATCCGCGACGGGCGGGAGTAATCCCATCCACAAAGGGAACGTTGTAAATTTGGAATCCAGCGGCTTGCCGCTGGGATTTATCAAACAGCAAGCTGTTTGACTCCAAAAAGGAGAACTATGAACGATGTTGTTTTGATCGATGCAGGCACAGGCAATCTGCGTTCTGTGCAAAAGGCATTGGAGTTCGTTGGCGCGAACGTAGTACGGACGGATAACCCGCAAAAAGTTCTATCAGCGAAAAGAGTTGTTCTGCCTGGTGTAGGCTCATTCGGTGATTTCATGTCTGGGCTAAAGGTTCGTGGATTGGATGATGCGATTAAAGGGATTGCGCAGCGGAATATCCCATTGCTGGGAATCTGCGTGGGGATGCAAGCCCTGTTCGAGATTGGCGAAGAGTTAGGCGAACACGAAGGCTTGAGTCTGTTGAATGGTACAGTGGTAAAGTTTGCGGAGTCGCTGTCAGTGAAGATTCCGCATACGGGGTGGAATCAGGTTCGGGTGAAGAAAGAAGCGTCGCTCTTTGGTCAGATCGATGATGGGGCGTATGTCTATTTCAATCATTCGTATTACTGTCAGCCTGGAGATGCGTCCGATGTGATCGCAACAACCGATTATGGGATCAATTATGCTTGCGCGGTACGGCGTGAAAATATTTTTGGCGTGCAGTTTCATCCTGAAAAGAGTCAGACGGTGGGCTTGCAGATATTAAAGAATTTTTTGGAGGCGGCATGAGCTTTGTTGTGTATCCTGCGATTGATCTGCGCGATGGAAAAGTTGTGCGCTTGAAGGAAGGCGACCCGGCGCGCATGACGGCGTACAGCGATGACCCCGCTGAGACAGCGCAGCGTTGGTTGGATGCGGGTACGAATTGGCTGCATGTGGTGAATCTAGATGGCGCGTTTGGTGAGAGTGATCATGCGAATCGTGCGGCGCTCGAAGCGATCTTGAAACTTGGCGCGCAAGTGCAATTTGGTGGCGGCTTGCGTTCTTTAGATGCGATTGTGCAGGCCTTGGCTTTGGGTGTGAGCCGCGTTGTGGTTGGCACGATTGCAATTGAACAACCTAATGTAGTTGCAGATGCGTTGAAACAATTTGGTGAAGAAAGAATTGCAGTTGGGATTGATGCTCGGGATGGACTCGTGCGAGTGCGCGGCTGGAAAGATGACAGCGGGATTTCCGCAACGGAGCTTGCGCTTCAAATGCAGACCTTGGGACTGGTCACTGCTACCTTTACCGATATTCGCAGGGATGGCTTGGGCAGTGGGTTGAATATTTCGTCCACGCGCGAGTTGGCTGAGGTGAGCGGACTGAATGTGATTGCTTCAGGCGGTGTGCATACATTGGATGATGTGATGGCGGCGAAAAAAGCAGGGCTTGCAGGTGTGATCGTTGGGCGCGCTTTGTATGAAGGGACGCTTGATTTGAAAGAGGCGTTGCAGGTTTAAAGGTTGAAATGTTGGAAGGTTAAAACCTGACACCTGAAACTTGGAACCTGAAATCGATTGGAGAATTATGTTAGCTAAAAGAATTATCCCGTGTTTAGATATTAAAGATGGACGTGTGGTGAAAGGTGTGAACTTTGTCAACTTGCGTGATGCAGGTGACCCCGTTGAACAGGCGCGGCTGTATGATGAGCAAGGTGCGGACGAGTTGGTTTTTCTCGATATTTCTGCGACGCATGAAGGACGCAAGACTACACTAGAGTTGGTCAGCCGTGTGGCAGAGACAGTGTTCATGCCGTTAACTGTCGGTGGTGGCATTCGTGAAGTGGACGATATGCGGAATCTTTTACTCGCAGGTGCGGACAAGGTCAGTGTCAATTCAGCGGCGGTAAAGCGACCGGAGTTGCTGTCAGAAGGCGCAGCGCGATTTGGAGCGCAGTGTATTGTGCTGGCAATCGATGCGCGCCGTAAAGGTTCGAGTTGGGAAGTCTATGTCAGCAGCGGGCGGACGCCCACAGGCATTGACGCTGTCGAATGGGCGATGCGCGGTGTGGAGTTGGGCGCGGGCGAGATCCTGCTGACAAGCATGGATGCGGATGGTACGCTTGCCGGTTATGATATTGAATTAACCAGCATTATCTCAAATATAGTATCTGTGCCTGTTATCGCTTCAGGCGGGGCGGGAACTCCGCTGCACTTTGCGGAGGTGCTTACGAAAGGCAGTGCGGATGCGGCGTTGGCAGCGTCATTGTTCCATGATGGGAAGTTGAGGATTCCTGAGTTGAAGCGGGAGTTGGGTGGGTTGGGGATTCCAGTGAGATTGTGAAATAGAAGAAAGAGGAAAGATGAAAGAAGAGTTGTTGAAAGAAATTAAGTATGATGCCAGCGGTCTTATCCCTACGATTGTGCAGGATGCGAACACGAATGAAGTGTTGATGTTGGCATACATGAACGCTGAGTCTTTGCGTTTGACTGTTGAAACTGGCGAGACTTGGTTCTGGTCACGGAGTCGGAGTGAGTTGTGGCATAAGGGGGCAACTTCGGGAAATATTCAAAAAGTTGTCGAAATAAAAGTGGATTGTGATGCGGATACGTTGTTGATTCGCGTTCTGCCAGCTGGTCCCGCTTGTCATACGGGCAATCAAGCTTGTTTTTATCAAAATCTGAATTGAAAGTTTGAAGGTTGGCAGGTTTGAATGTTCAACCTGTAACCTTTAAACCTGCAACTTGTAAACTGGAGAAGACATGAGCATTCAATGGCTGTTCGATGTAATCAAAGACAGAAAAAATAATCCCTCTGAAAGATCTTACACAGCGAGTTTATTCAAAGACGGTTTGCCGAAGATCGCGCAGAAAGTTGGGGAGGAAGGAACGGAGGTGGTCGTAGCTGCATTGGCCCAGGACGATCAACGCCTCATCGAAGAAATTGCAGACCTGACTTATCACACACTCGTCTTACTCGCTGCGCGTGGATTATCCCTCGCTGATGTGATAGCTGAATTGGAGAAGCGCCATAAAAAGTAAATTAGGCATTCAGTTTATAAACCGTTATTTTTGCGCCTTCATCAAGCAGGGTGAATCCGTTTTTCTCCAACACGCGTTTGGATGCGGGGTTGTGATTCGCAACATGCGCAAACAACGGGCGGATCTTCACCTGCGCTAAAAATTCCTGCAACGCGGACGTGGCGATGCCTCTGCCCCAAAACAGTTTCCCGATCCAATAGCCGACTTGCTGCTCGTACTTGCCCTCTTTCCAACAGATGATGTGACCTGCGATCTTGTCCTTGTAGATAATGGTTCGTGCGGTGATCGCTTTGTTCTTAAGAATCCCCTCCCAGTGGCGCATGAATTCGCCGCTATCTTTCGATGGATAAGCGGACATGGCAACAGCCTCACGGTCGAGTTGTTGCTCGAAGAGGATGGGGATATCAGATTCTAGGACGGGGCGGAGGATGATTTTTGCCATGGGTTTGTGGAGATAAGTATACAAGTAGACAGGTAAACACAGGAGACGGATGAGAGGTATTTACTTGTTATGCATAACTAAACTCTGCTATCACTGGGTAATGGTCGGATGCAAGATTTACATCGATTGGTTCTCGTACCATCCAACATTTGTTTAAATGTGCTTTCATTTTGGCGTTGACAAAAATATAGTCAAGCCGAGCATTTGGATTAGGTGATGGTAGGGTAAATCCATCGTCAGAATTTAATAATCGAAAACAATCTGTAAAACCTGCAGATAGAAGCGCCTTAATCGAAAAATGATAAACGCGATTGCCTTGTAAGTAAATAATCCGCTTTAGCCACTTGGGCATATTTTCGGTCTTTACATTTTCTCCCGGGGCAATGGCGTTGAAGTCGCCTGCTATGATACAAGGCTCATTTTGAAACTTCCGAATGTGACTGACGATATATTTTGCTTCCCATAAACGCCAGATTTCAAAAATAATCCCCAGATTGGCAATTGGATGAACTCCAATAATTCTTATTGTTTTATTTGGCTCTTGCTCAATTTCAGCTTCAATAAAATTACGCCATATTGGAAAAAGTGGATGATGACTTTTGAATGTGAGAACGGGTGCTTTACTCAGTAGTGCAACTTTTCGTTTCTTGTTTCCTGTGCCAATATAATAATTCATGCCCAACGAGTGAGACAAAAACATCAATAATTCTTCGGTAAAAACCTCTTGGAGAATGACTATATCTGGTTTCGCTGCTTGAATGACAGTCAAAATGTGAGTCTCTCGATTTTTACCACCATCAAGAATATTATAGGTCATCACACGAAGAGACATTTATTTTTTCTACCTTTATCGTAACCCTGAATATTACGAGTTCAAAGCTTGATCCAAATCCCACAGAATATCTTCAATATCTTCCAATCCAACGCTCAGACGGATGAAATCCGGGCTGACACCGGCGGCGAGTTGTTCGGCTTCGGTGAGTTGAGAGTGGGTGGTGCTGGCGGGGTGGATCGCCATGGACTTTACATCGCCCAGGTTGGCAACATGGCTAAAGAGCTGCAGGTTATCAATGAACCGTGCGCCTGCTTCCCGTCCGCCGTGGACGCCGAAGCCGAGCATGGCGCCGGGTCCTTTGGGGAGATATTTTTTGGCTTTTTCGTGATCGGGATGATTCGGTAAACCAGAGTAGGTGACCCACTTGACTTTTGGATGACTGGCGAGAAATTCGGCAACGCGTTGGGCGTTCTTACAGTGCTCGTCCATGCGCAGAGAGAGGGTTTCGAGTCCTTGCAGGAACCACCACGAGGCAATGGGTTGTTGGGATGCGCCGAAATCGCGCAGGATGCCCGCGCGCGCTTTGGAGATGAAGGCGGTCGGTCCGAAATCGTCAGCGTAGACAACGTTATGGTAGGCAGGATCAGGTTCGGTGAAGTTTTTGAAGCGTCCACTTTTTGTCCAATTGAATTTGCCTTTATCCACGATCACGCCGCCGATGGCAGTGCCGTGTCCGCCGATGAATTTGGTGGTGGAGTGCGTGACGATGTCTGCGCCCCATTCGAAGGGACGGCAGAGGTAGGGCGAGGCAAAGGTGTTATCGATCATCAGCGGGATGCCGAATTCTTGTGCGATGGCGGCGACTTCTTCAAACGGAAAGATGTTGACGAGCGGGTTGCTGATGGTTTCGCCGTAGATGATCTTGGTGTTGGGTTGAATCGCGCGGCGGAAGTTTTCGGGGTCGGTGGGGTCAACGAGTGTGACGGTGATGCCCAGTTTGGGAAACGTATATTTGAATTGTGTGATCGTGCCGCCATATAATGTGGACGGCGCAATGATGTGATCGCCCGCTTCGCAGAGGGTGAGGATGGCGGTCATTTGCGCGGCATGACCTGAACTGGTTTCAAGCGCACCGACGCCGCCTTCAAGGCTCGCCATGCGTTGCTCGAAGACACTGGTGGTGGGATTCGAGATGCGTGTGTAAATGTGACCGGTTTCCTGCAAGGCGAAGAGACGTGCAGCACGCGCGGTGCTTTGTAAATCATAGGCGGCGGTTTGATAGATCGGCACAGCGCGGCTCCCTGTGGCGGGGTCGGGTTCGTAGCCAGCGTGGAGTTGGCGGGTGGTGAAACCAAATGTACGTTTGTTATTCATTGCGTTCCTTGCGCTTTCTTTTACTTGGGTTTAACCGGAATTTCATTCGGGTCAAAAGCTGTGGCTTGATACACATAATAATTCAACCAGTTGGAATATAAAAGGTTGGCATGCCCACGCCAGCGGACGTTGGGCGTTTTTGTGGGATCGTTGTTGGGATAATAATTTTGCGGCACATGGATGGGAAGTCCCTTGCTCACATCGCGGTCGTATTCAGCTTTGAGTGTGAATGGATCATATTCGGAATGACCGGTGATGAAGAGATGCCGCCCATCTTTTGAACCGACGATGTACACGCCCGCCTCATCGGACTCAGCCAGAAGCTGGATCTCGTTTACTTTGGCAATATCCTCGCTGCGAATTTCGGTGTGACGGGAGTGCGGCGCGAGAAAGATGTCATCGAATCCGCGCATCAGGCTTTCGGTCGGATTCAAGACGCGATGTTCATAGACGCCGAACATCTTGTGCGGGAGGTCGTATTTCGGAATTCCATACTTATGATAGAGTGCGGCTTGCGCACCCCAGCAGATATAAAAATTCGATTCGACGTTGGACTCTGACCAATCGAGAATCTGGGTGAGTTCGTGCCAGTAGTCTACTTCTTCGAAGGGCATCTGTTCCACAGGCGCGCCGGTGATGATAAAGCCGTCGAACTTCTCATTCTTAATTTCATCGAAGGTCACATAGTGATTGAGCAGATGTTCTGCGTCGGTGTTTTTGGATTCGTACGTGGCGGTGTGCAGGAGCGTGATCTCCACTTGCAGCGCGGAATTGGAAAGCAGACGCAGGAGTTGCGTTTCGGTCGCGACTTTGGTGGGCATGAGATTCAGGATCGCCACACGCAAGGCGCGGATATCCTGATGATTGGCGCGGTCTTCATCCATGATAAAGACATTCTCTTTTTCAAGGATGGCACGGGCAGGGAGTGTGGTTGGTATTTTTACGGGCATGGTATTCTAAGTTTGAATTTTGAAGGATGAATGATGAATCGTTAAGCGTTTCGGTTTTTCTTGGCTGTTTTCACAGATGCCACAAAAATCGCAGTTAATTCGTCATTCTCTTTTTGGAGATCGACAAGCTTTTCGGCTGGCACAATTTTACTTTCGCTAAGTAGTTCGAGCCAATATCCAGTTTCATCGAGCTCTTGTAAACTACCTTCCATTTTGTTGATGAAGTCTGCTGGAGATTTTGCACGGCAAGCTTCACGATATTGTGCTCCAACTGATGTTCCGCTGCGAAGGATTTGCTTTCCAATTACTTGTGCTTCGCCGCTTTTTGGCAAGGCTTGATATAGCTTGATAATCCGTAGCGCGTATGCCTTAGTTCGGTTTTTGAGATCAGTTGGATCGTGCGGCATGTTACTTCCTTATTTGTACTCGGTTCGTCAACAATTCATCATTCATCAATTTGCATTTATCAATTCGAGAGTGCCTCCCCCAGATCCCACAGAATATCGTCAATATCCTCGAGACCAATAGATAGGCGTACAAAGTCTGGGCTGACACCAGCAGAGACTTGTTGTTCCTCAGTCAACTGGCTGTGTGTAGTGGTGGCAGGGTGAATGGCGAGACTGCGCGCATCACCCACATTGGCGAGATGGCTGAAGAGTTGCAGGGATTCGATAAATTTCTTGCCTTTTTCTACACCGCCTTTGATGCCAAAGCCAAGGATCGCGCCCGCGCCCTTCGGTAAATATTTTTTGGCGCGTTCATGATCGGGGTGACTCTTGAGTCCAGGATACTTGACCCAACTGACCTTTGGATGGTCTTCAAGATATTCGGCAACCGCTTGCGCGTTCTGCACGTGACGTTCCATGCGGATGCTCAAAGTTTCGATGCCTTGAATAGTCTGCCAGGAGTTGAACGGTGACTGGCACGCGCCAATATCACGCAGTACATGCACCCGGGCTTTGATGGCGAATGGTGGCAAGCCAACACCAGTCAACGTGGAGTACACCAAGCCATGATACGAAGGATCGGGCGTGTTGAAATTCTCAAACTTGCCATTGCTGAAATCGTAGTTGCCGCCATCCACGATGATGCCGCCGATGGAAGTGCCGTGTCCGCCGATGAACTTGGTGGTGGAGTGGGTAATCACATGCGCGCCCCATTCGAACGGGCGGAAGAGATACGGCGTGGCGAAAGTGTTATCGATAAACAAAATCAACTTATGCTTTTTCGCGATCTCAGCAACTTCCTCGATCGGGAATACCGCAAGATCAGGATTGCCTAAGGTCTCGCCATACAGGATCTTTGTGTTTGACTGGATCGCTGCTTCAAAATTCTTCGGGTCGGTCGGGTCCACGAACGTGACTTCGATTCCCAGCTTGGGTAGTGTGTACTTGAACTGGTTGTATGTTCCACCATACAAACGCGATGACGAAACGATATGGTCACCCGCATTGCACAACGTAAAAATTGCCTGTGCCTGTGCAGCATGCCCGGAACTCGAAGCCAGCGCGGCAACGCCGCCTTCGAGCGCGGCAATACGCTGTTCTAGCACATCGGTGGTGGGGTTCATCAAGCGAGTATAAATATTTCCCAGCTCTTTGAGCGCGAATAAATTCGCAGCGTGTTCCGTGCTTTTGAATTGATAACTGGTGGTTTGATACAACGGCACCGCGCGACTGCCCGTAGTGGGATCGGGTGAATAGCCCGCATGTAACTGGCGGGTGGCGAAACCTAACTGACGATCTGCAATTGTGGACATTGAATTTTCTCCTCTTGAATAAAGTTGATCCGCCCGTCAGAAGAGAATAATTTTGTCTCATATTGTCACCCCAAGTGGAACGAAGGGTCTCTACGATGGTCTCGGAGATTCTTCGCTACGCTCAGAATGACAGCGCGCAAGACTTAAAAAAATTACCTCTTCTGAAAGTACAAGAAGAGGTATACATCTACACCGTCCTCTCATCTTCCAGATACGAATGACGCGTATCATTCTTATTTGTCGGATTTGGCACCATAACATTTGTCTGGTTGCCGAGACTTCAAAGGGCCGTTCCCTCAGTCTCTCTGGATAAGAGCGAATATTTAATTGAGCGGGTTATATCATGGCGATAAATGATGTGTCAAGACCTTAATTAACCTTTTATTAAAAAGTACCCGTTTGGGTAATCCCTATAAAAGATTTTCATTCACCAACAATTCAGCATTATAGATCGATGCGCCCGCCGCACCGCGAATGGTGTTGTGCGATAACACCACAAATTTAAGATCAAGAATGGGATCTCTTCTTAAGCGGCCGACTACGGTCGTCATGCCGTTTCCGGTTAAGCGGTCAAGTCGTGGCTGAGGGCGATCCGCTTCTTCTCTGACCGAAATGACTGGTCGCGGACTCGAGGGCAGTTCCCTCGCTGCCAGCGGAGCGACATAATCTCGCAATGCCTGTATCGCAACTTCAGGCTCAACCGAATTTCCCAGTTTCACACTGACGCAAACCGTATGTCCGTCAATAACTGCAACTCGATTCGTGTGTGCGCTAAATTTGATATCCGCCAAATCGATTTTGTTGTCGTTCAATTTGCCAAGCATCTTGCGCGGCTCCCATTCCACTTTTTCTTCTTCACCGCCATTGCCCACGTTGGGGATGACATTGTCCATGATGTCGAGCGAAGGAACGCCTGGGTAGCCTGCCCCCGAGAGAGCTTGCAAAGAAACCGCAAAAACTTTCTTCACACCGAACTCTTCGTCAAGCGCCTTGAGCGCGATGGTAAGTCCCGTGCTTGTGCAATTCGGATTCGTAACAATGCATCCGCTCCAGCCTTTATTCTGACGTTGCACCTTTACGAGATGAATATGATCCGCGTTGATCTCAGGCAATAGTAACGGCACATCCTCGCCACGCCGATAGGATGACGCGTTGGAACAAACTGCAGAACCTGCTTTGGCAAATTGTGGCTCCAGTTCGTTGGCGATCTCGGTATGTAATGCTGAGAAAACAATTTTGGCTTGCACAGCCTCTGTTGTTGCAGGCACAACAATCATATCCTTGGCATAATCCGGCATGGGCGTATCAAGCACCCAACGCGTGGCTGACGAATATTTTTGCCCTACCGAACGATCAGATGCAGCAAGCGCCACGACCTTGAACCACGGATGGTTATCGAGCAACGAAATAAATCGCTGACCGACAGAACCAGTCGCGCCGAGCACGGCTACTGGGATTTGGGATGATGACATAATGATTTCTCCTTTGGATGATGATCTTAGGGGCGCAGCATTTCTGCGCCCCTAAGAATTATTGAACAATTAATTCATGCAACGCCTTCACAGCAACTTCCGTATCCTTCGTTTCGACCACCATGGAGATCGAAACATCGGATGAGCCGTGCGCGATTGCAAGGACATTGATTTCCTTGTCACCGAGTTTGCTAAAGATCTGACCCGCAACTCCGGGCGTGTTGCGCGTGCCTGAGCCAACCGCCGTAATGATGGCAACTTCTTCGGTTGCCCACACGCGGTCAATATCACGTTCAAAAAGCTCGATGGCGAAATTCTTTTGGAGCGCATCCAATACTTGATTGGCAGATTCGCTTGGCACAGCAAAACAAATGGACTGTTCTGAGGAAGCCTGCGTGATAAGCGGGACACTGGTGCCCGTGGATGCCACTGCGCCGAACGCACGTGCCGCCACACCCGGGACACCCAACATGCCGCGCCCTTCAATAGTTACCAACTTTTGTTTGCGGATGGCGGTCACGGCTTTGATGACTTGATCGCCTTTGTTGGCTTTGCCGTTGGAATGTCCGTTTGCTTTTAAGCGCGTACCCGGATGAGATGGGTTGAATGTGTTGCAGATTCTGAGTCCGATGCCTGCTTCTACAACAGGGCGAATTGTCTTCGGATGCAACACTTTTGCACCGTAATAAGCAAGTTCCGCGATTTCGCCATAACTGATTTCTGGTAAAGTCCTTGCCTCTTTCACAATACGCGGATCGGTCGTCATCACACCATCCACATCGGTCCAGATCCACACATCATCGGCGGGGAGGACGGAGGCGATGATCGCAGCAGAATAGTCGCTGCCGCCGCGTCCGAGCGTGGTGATAACGCCCTCGGGTGTTGCGCCAATAAAACCAGTTGTAATCGGAATAATGTTATCGTCCATCAATGGATTCAATAGCCCCCGTGTCTTTTCAGTTGTCGCTTTGAAATCGGGATGTGCATTTTGATAATGCGCGTTGGTGATCACAAATTCGCTTGACTCGATTGCTTTGGCTTTGACGCCCGCGTCATTGACCACCGCTCCCAACAAACGCAGACTCATCCGTTCGCCAAGCGACGCCACCGCATCCATCGCGCGTGGACTGGCTTCGCCAAGCACCGCAATCGCTTTACACAGATCCACGAGAGAGATGATCAGCGCATTGATCTCGGCTTTCGTTTCATCGCGGAGTTTTTCATCCTTAATAAGCGCATCGGCGGCGGAGAAGTGTTTTTCTCTCAGCGTGGATTCGGCTTTTGGAAGCGAATCAGTTTTTCCCTGCGATGCGAGCGTAGCTGAGTCCAATAATAAGTTGGTGACGCCAGACATCGCGGAAGTCACAACGACAACGCGTGCCCAATCCCTTTTAGCATCGCGAATGATCTGTGTTGCATTAATAAGCGCATCCACAGACCCAACGGACGTGCCTCCGAATTTCATAACGAGCGTTTTTTGTTCTGGCATGATCTTCTCCTTGTTCTCACCACAAAGTGTCACAAAGGTACACAAAGTTTTAAGGGTTTCCTTTGTGACACTTTGTGTCCGTTGTGGTGAAAGAATTAAGATACAAAAACGCCCCACGTTTCCGTGAGGCGTTGTGTGTTTCGAGATAACCTATTTGCGGTTACTTCTTTCCAAGCACAATTGCCTCACGGTGGGTACCGGAGGTAGTTGTGGTCATGGTCATGTGGAAGTAAGCCGAGTTCATGTTGGGCGGTATTCTATGCGAGTGAGGGGAATGCGTCAAGGGGCAAGATCACTGATTTTGTTATCCACCGGTTGCTTTGGCGGTGGCGGCAGAGCGGGTATGGACGCCGAGTTTTTCAAAGATCGCTTTTAGATGGCGTTTCACCGTGTTGGTGGTGATGAAAAGTTTTTCGGCGATCTCCTTGTTGGTCAATCCCTGTGCCAGCAGGTCGAGAACTTCACGTTCACGGTCTGTGAGCAAACTTAATTCGCTGGTTGAGAAATGCGTGGCTTTGGTCTCTTCGATCACGCGTCGAAAAGCGGCGCGGTCGAAAGTTTGTTTTTCAATATAAGCAACGATCGCATACTCAGTATAAATGCGCTGAATTTCTTCGGGTTCAGTAATACCGCTAACCACAATGGCGGGAACACCTTCGGCGCGCGCGGTCTGGAGCAGTTGATAACCATCGAGATTTGTATCGCTGGCATTCTTATCCCAGATGTTGTTTGAGCCGAGCAGAGACAGGTCGATCACTGACAGTGTGAATTTTTCCTTGCGTAGATAGCCAAAGGCTTCGCCAAACCCCGCACAGGTACGGACTTGAAAACCCGCATCGCTTAAGAGTTCCTCAAGGATGCTGCGCCATCCGGCATCATCTTCCACGACCAGGGCTTTTTCATTGGGAAGTTTTTGTGAGCTGGCATGATTTTTTTCAGCGGAGGCAGAGGCTTCGGTTCCAGAAGCAGGCAGGGCTGAGTCAGGATGCGGCGGGCTGATGAGGATCCGATTGACGATGTCACGAAATTGACTGCGGTGGAAACTTTCCTTGCGTAAAAACGTGAAGGCGCCATAATCGGTCAGTGCGGTGACCGCCAGTTCAACGGTTGCAAAACCTGTGAGCAGGATCGTGCGGCAGTTTGGGTCGAGGCGGCGCACAGCATCCAACACGCGCAAGCCATCGTAGTTGTTGTGGTCATTGGGTGAAAGTGAAAGATCCACGATGGCGATGCGATGCGGCTGGGCTTTGAGAATGTTGGTTGCCTCATCCAAACTTCCAGTCACATCAACTTCCAATCCGCAATCGGAAAGGATCTCGCTGAGGATCTGTTGCCATGATTGATTGTCTTCAACAACCAGTGCGCGGAGGGGTTGGGTTGTCATGTTGCACGCTCCGCGTCTGTGCGCGGCAGGCGCAAGATAAAGGTTGCGCCATGCAAGCCATCGCTTTCAACGATCACAGAACCGCCAATGCGGGTCATGAGGGTCTTTACCCACCAAAGACCAAAACCCAATTTGCCAGGCTGCGCACCCGCACGCCCTGAAAAATTTAATTCAAAAATCTGGTCCTGCAATTCAGGCGCAATCCCGGGTCCGTTATCAATAACAGAAACTTCCACCCATTCAGGACCAGCGAGCCCATGAATGTCGATGGTGCCGCTGCCGTTCATGGCAACGTTGGCATTTTCGATCAGATTCTTGAACACGAACGCGAGGCTTTGTCCGCTGGCGCTGACGGTTGGCAGGTCCTCGAGTCCCTGTGTATTGATCTTGATTCCGGCGGGTGTTTGCACGCCGCGAATCGCATCTGTTACACAGCTGGCGATTCGGACCTTTTCCATGCGGATGGGGCGCAGGTGCGAAAGATTCTCCTGCACGATCTGCATGGCTGCCATGGCACTGCGTTCGATCTCTGCCAGGCTGTTGGTGAGGTAAGTGTCACTCTCCAGCATCTGGCGATATTTATCCTGAATGGCTTGCACCCGTACAGGGATGATGCCGACTTTATTGTTCATGTTATGCAACAGGTTCGCGGAAATATCACCAACCGCGGCGAAGGTCTCGGCGGTCCAGTGTTGCTCCTGCGAGGTGCGCAAAGCCTGTTGATGAGATTCGTTTTGGACGGCGAGCACCGCGTAATTGGCAAGACACGCCAACACTTTCTTATCCCATTCGGACTTCGCGCTTCGCCCCAAGCTGGTATCTGCATTGAACACCCCGAACATGCCCAACGCCTTTGCCGCTTCACCAGTCGGCAGCGGAATCAGCAAGGCGTGCGGTTGATTCTGCGCCTCAGAAATTTTTTCGATGTGCTGCACAGAACCGTTCGAGGCAGTGAGTTGGTATTCGCCCGCTTCATTCGATAACCAGATCGCACTGGCGGACGTGTTGAGCAGATCGTTCGCCATCGTGCAGAGCCGATCCAATACTTTTTGCGTGGGCTGCGAGATCAATAACTGGGCGGCTTCCTGCAACGCATCCAGCAAACGGACCTCTTGAATCGCGGTGATGGCATAGGTTGCCAGCGATTGCAGCATGTGGTTGTCATCTTCTGAAAAGCCGCCGAGATTGG
>Ga0137333_1000209_pt1 | contig 15884 bp, 13 predicted proteins | sample EasRivERMLT231_2_FD_102286 | JGI IMG/M metagenome (GOLD analysis project Ga0137333, IMG submission 102286) | Soil microbial communities from meander-bound floodplain in the East River, Colorado, USA - East River MetaG ERMLT231_2 | ecosystem: Environmental > Terrestrial > Soil > Floodplain ... | reverse complement strand
TGACGAGACCCACGTAGCCGGCACCGATGATCGAGACCCGTGTCACGCGTCCACCGCCGCGCGGTGGTAGTGGTACCACACCAGCGAACGCCGCGAGCTCGGCTACGAGCCGTCCATCCTGGTCGACGAGGGCTTGCGGCGTTCGCTGGTGTGGTACCACTACCACCGCGAGGCGGTGGACGCGTGACACGGGTCTCGATCATCGGTGCCGGCTACGTGGGTCTCGTCACCGGCGTGTGCCTCGCCGAAAAGGGCCACCAGGTCGTGTGCGTCGAGAGCGACGCCGGCAAGGTCGAGCGCATCATGCGCGGCGAGCCACCGATCCACGAAGCGGGCCTCGGCGAGCTCCTCCGCAGACACGTAGGTCGCGGGTTTCGCGCGAGCGCGGCGATTCGGGACGCAGTCGTCGAGAGCGACGTCACGCTGATCGCCGTCGGGACCCCCTTCGACGGGAAGGCGATCGACCTGGATCAGGTCGTGCGCGCCGCCGACGAAATCGGCGACGCGCTGGCGCACAAGGCGGACTACCACGTCGTGGCCGTCAAGAGCACGGTGGTCCCGGGGACCACCGTCGGCGTGGTGCGTGAGCGCCTCGAACTCGCGTCGAAGAAGCGCGCCGGGGCCGACTTCGGGCTGGGAGCGAACCCCGAGTTTTTGACCGAAGGGCAGGCGATCGACGACTTCATGCACCCCGACCGGGTCGTGGTCGGCGGCGTCGACGCGCGCTCGCTCGACCGCCTGTGCGAGTTGTACCAGGACTTCGGAGACGTTCCGATGATCCGCACCAATCCGTCGACGGCGGAGATGATCAAGTACGCCTCGAACTCGCTCTTGGCCACGATGGTCTCGTTCGCGAACGAGATCGCCGATCTATCGTCGGCGGTGGGGAACATCGACGCGAAGGAGGTCATGCGCGGCGTGCACGCGTCGTCGTACCTGACGATTCGAGAGAGCGGCCGTCGCGTCGCCGCGCCGATCACCAGCTTCCTCGACGCCGGGTGTGGTTTCGGCGGCAGCTGCCTCCCGAAGGATGTCAGCGCGCTCGCGGCGCACGGGCAAGCCTTGGGGGTGGACACGCGCGTGCTGGACGCCGTCATGCGCGTCAACCGGGACCGTCCCGAGCGCGTCCTGGCGCACTTGCGGCGCCACTTTCCGTCTCTCCGCGGACGCCGGGTGACGGTGCTCGGGCTGGCATTCAAACCCGACACCGACGACGTGCGCGAGTCGCCCGCGTTTCCGATCATCCGGCGGCTGTGCGAGGAGGGAGCGTCGGTCAGCGCCTACGACCCGGTTGCGAACCCACCGGCGCGGCGGGTTCTCGGCGACGCCGGAATTCGCTTCTGCGACGGTCTCGCGGCGGCGCTGGACGGGGCGGAAGCGGTTGTGATCATCACCCGCTGGAAGGAATTCGAAGCGGTGCCGGAGCTGCTGCGCGGCGCCGACCCCGCGCCGCTGGTTTTCGACGGCCGGCGGATGTTGGACCCGGGCGCGGTGGCGCGCTACGACGGTATCGGGCTGTAGCCCCGGAGGACGGGAGTCGCCATGAAAGTGGTTCTTTTCTGCGGAGGTCTGGGGATGCGCATCCGGGAGTACTCCGAGGACGTCCCCAAGCCGATGGTGCCGATCGGCTATCGACCGATTCTCTGGCACGTGATGAAGTACTATGCGCACTGGGGCCACAAGGAGTTCATTCTCTGCCTCGGATACAAGGCAGACGTGATCAAGAAGTACTTTCTCAACTACGACGAGTGCCTGTCGAACGATTTCACGCTGTCCGGCGCGGGGTCGATCGACCTGGCAAACAGCGATATCCACGACTGGAAGATTTCCTTCGTCGATACCGGCATGAACACGAACATCGGCGGGCGTCTGCAAGCGGTGCGCTCGTTGCTCGACAACGACGAGGTATTCCTGGCCAACTACGGGGACAACCTCACCGACGCGCCGCTGCCCGAGGTGATACGTGGGTTCACGGAGCAAAAACAGGTGGCGAGTTTTCTGTGCGTACGACCGAGCCAGAGCTTCCATATCGTGTCCATGGCCGGCGCCCGCGGCGTGAGCGGGATCACGCATGTGTCCAACGCGGACATCCGGATCAATGGAGGCTATTTCGTGCTTCGCCGCGACATCTTCGACTACATGAAACCCGGCGAGGAGCTGGTCGAGCAGCCGTTCCAGCGCCTGATCGAGAAAAAGCTGTTGACCGCGCACCGGTATGACGGGTTCTTCATGTCCATGGATACGTTCAAGGAACGGCAACTGCTCGAGGAGATGTACACCCACGGCACGGCTCCGTGGACGCTGTGGTCGCCGAAGCGAGGGTGACGAAGGGGTCGACGATGAACACACTCGGGCTCAAGCGGGCGCGCTCCATTCTCTGCCTGGGTGCCCACAGCGACGACCTCGAAATCGGCTGTGGCGGCACGGTACTGCGCCTGCTGGCCGGCAACGCCGGCGCCGCCGTCCACTGGGTGGTGTTCAGCGCGCACGCCGAGCGCGCGAAGGAGGCCGAGGCGGCGGCCGCGCGCTTCCTGACCGCGGCCGGCGAGCGCACCGTCGAGCTGCACCAGTTTCGTGACGGCTTCTTTCCGTCGGAGCACGCCAGGATCAAGACCTACTTCGAAGAGCTCAAGGCGCGGGTGAAACCCGACGTGATATTCACCCACTTCCGCGACGACCTGCACCAGGACCATCGCGTCGTGTCCGAGCTCACCTGGAATACGTTTCGGGATCACCTGGTGCTGGAATACGAGGTCCCGAAGTGGGACGGCGACCTGGGGACGCCCAACGTCTACGTCCCCCTCGAAGACGTGCACGCGCGCGCCAAGGTCGCCATTCTCCTGGAGTGCTTCGCCTCGCAAACGGACAAGCACTGGTTCGACGAGGAAACCTTCGTGGCGCTCATGCGGCTGCGGGGCATGGAATGCAACGCGCCCTCGCGGCGCGCAGAGGCCTTCTACGGCCGGAAGGTGGTCCTGTGAACGCGCTCGCCCGCCCCCAGGCGCTGGAATGGCTCTCCGAGTTTGTCCGCTACCGGGAACTGTTCTTCTTTCTGGTGTGGCGGGACGTCAAGATCCGTTACAAACAAACGCTGCTCGGCGCCTCCTGGGCCATCCTCCAGCCGTTCTTCATGATGGTGGTCTTCTCGCTCCTCTTCGGGCGCGTCGCCAAGATCGACAGCGAGGGCGTCCCGTACCCGATCTTCAGCTACGCGGCGCTGGTGCCATGGACGTACTTCCAGTACGCGGTGCCGCTCTCGGGCAACAGCCTGATCGCCAACTCGAAACTGATCAGCAAGGTGTACTTTCCGCGCGCGATCATTCCGGCCTCCTCCGCATTGAGCGGCACGGTCGACTTCGGTTTTGCGTCGCTGGTGCTGATCGGGATGATGCTCTACTACCACATGCCGGTGACGGCCGGGCTGCTGCTGTGGCCCTTGTTCATGATTCCGCTCATCATCTTCAGTACCGCGATCGGGATGATCTTCTCTGCCCTGAACGTGAAGTACCGGGACATCAAGTACACCATTCCGTTCTTCGTGCAGGCGATGCTCTTCCTCGCACCCGTCATCTATCCGTTCAGCAGTATGCCTGCGAAGTACCAGGCGGTCCTGAGGCTCAACCCGCTCGTCGGCATCATCGACGCCTTCCGCGCCGTCGTGCTGCCGACCCGCTCCGTCGACTGGCACCTGCTCGGGATCGCGACTGTGATTTCGCTGGCGCTGTTGGCACTGGCCAGCGTGTACTTCTCCCGCGCCGAGCGGGCGTTCGCCGACCTCGTCTAAGGAGATCGACCGTGCGCGAAGCGATCCTCGTCGAACACCTCACCAAGCAGTACCGCCTCGGGGCGCTCAAGCACGAGACCATGCTGCGCGAAGCCCTCACCAGCGTGTTCACCCTTCGACGCCAGCGGCGCCAGGCCACGACCATCCTCGCCCTCAACGACCTCTCCTTCAGCGTCAACGAAGGCGAGGTGCTCGGCATCATCGGGCGCAACGGCGCCGGCAAGAGCACGCTGCTCAAGGTGCTTTCCAAGATCACCTACCCGACCAGCGGCCGCGTGCGCGTGCGCGGGCGGGTGGCGTCCCTGATCGAGGTGGGGACGGGGTTCCACGACGAGCTCACCGGGCGCGAGAACATCTACTTGAACGGATCGATCCTGGGCATGCGCAAGAAGGAGATCGACGCCCGCATCGAACAGATCATCGACTTCGCCGGCGTCGAAAAGTTCGTCGACACGCCCATCAAGCGCTATTCGTCCGGGATGCGCCTGCGCCTGGGCTTCGCGGTCGCGGCGCACATGGAGCCCGACGTCCTCTTCGTCGACGAAGTGCTCGCGGTCGGCGACGCCGATTTTCAGAAGAAGTGCCTGAACGCGATGGACGACATGCGCTCGGGCGGTCGCACGGTGCTCTTCGTCTCCCACAACATGTCAGCGATCGAGAATCTGTGCCCGCGCACGATCTGGATCGACGCGGGCAAGCTCCGCCTGGATGGCCCCTCCGACGAAGTGATCGCGTCCTACCTGCGCACGTTTTCGGACGCGCAACGCGCCGGGTACGACCTGGGCGACGTCGACGGGCGCGGGGGTAACGGCGCCGTCCGCTTCACGCGCGTCGACTTCCTCGACGCGGAGGGAACTCCAGCCTCCATTTTCCGATGCGGCGAGCCGCTGCGCGCACGCTTCCACTACCGCGCGCAGGAGCGCATCAAGGACCCGCACTTCGGAATGACCATCCATTCGGACATGGGAACCCGCATCGCCACCATCAGCACCTGGCACTCGGGGTACTATATTCCGACCCTCGACGCCGGCGAGGGAACCATCGACCTTTGGATCGACGACCTCTTCCTGCTGCCCAATCGCTACTACCTCTCGCTGTGGATATCGAGTACCGGCCAGTGGTACGACCAACTGGAGCATTGCATCGCGCTCGACGTCGAGGAGTCGAACCTGAACGGGACGGGAGGAAGGGGCATGAGCGCGCGCTGGGGGTTGGTCTATTTGCCGTCGCGCTGGAACCTCGAACCGCGCGTCGAGGCGCGCTGACGCGCGGGGCTGCCGGTGGCCATCGCCAGCTATATTCCGCGTCGGCGCGTGCTCGTCGGCATCGCGCTGGGAACGCTCGCCATCGCCGCGCTGGCCCGGGTGCTGCCGTGGTGGGCCTTCACGCCCGCCGCCATCGCACTCGCCATCACCTACGTCGTCGTCGAATCGCGCACCGTCCGGGCCCGCTACCAGAGCGCGCTCGACGGCATCCGACAGATCCACGGCGGCGCGATCGGGGAATTGAGCCACGTGCGGCCGGGGGACGTCGGCGGCGCCGTCTACAAGGCACTCAAGGAGGTTGCGACCGAACTGGAGCGAAAGAACTTCCAGCTCGTCGAAAAGAACATCCAGCTCCTGAGCATCAAGGAAATCGGGCTGACGCTGGTGTCGTCGCTCGACGAGACGAAGGTCGTCGACGCGGTGGTCAACTTCCTTTCCAAGGGACTCGGGTACCGCGAGCTGTTCGTCGGCATCTACGACCCCGAGGCCGAGGCATTCAACGTCTACGTGTTTCGAGACACCCCGGAAGGCCACGTCCACCAGCAGGCGCGCCTCCCGCTCGCGGTGCTCGACGGCTTGCTCAAGAAGTCGGTGCAGATGCACCAGTCGGTCCTGATCCGGGACCCGCAGATGCATCCGGTGGGCTCTGTCGAGGGCCAGTCGCTGTTTCGCGACAGCACGATGACTTCCTATATCGTCGTGCCGCTCGTCAAGAGCGGGGCCACCCAGGGTTGCGCGAATCGTCCAGACTGCATCCTCCAGACGACGCAGGTCCAGCGCGAGGCGTGGTCGATCGAGCACGGCTACGTGTGCCCCGGCTGCGGGCGGGTGCCCGTCCTCGGCCTGCTCGGCGTGACCGACGGCTTCAAGGCCGCCTCGCTGAGCCGCGTGGACCTGGTGTCGGTGGAGACGCTTGCCGTCCAGCTGGGGACGATGCTCGAGAACAACCGCCTCTTCACGGAGCTGCAGCAGGAGGAGCGCTTCCGCGACGACGTCATCAACAGCATGATGAACGGGCTCATCACCGTCGATGAGCGCGGTACCGTGTTGTTTGCGAACCACCGGGCACAAGCGCTGACCGGGTTCTCCGAGCCGGAGCTGCGCGGACGCCACGTGGAGGCGCTGATTCTCGACAGCCCGGTCGGCACCGGCGAGAATCCGGTGATGCGCACGCTGCGAACCGGGCGCAAGGCCTTCCAGCAGGAAGCGTGGCTCCTAAAGAACGGCGGGGCCAAGGACCCCATCCTGCTCAACACCTCGCTGCTCTTCGACGAGAAGAAGCAGCCGCAGGGCGCGCTGGCCGTGTTCAACGACATCGCGCGACAGAAGCGCATGGAAGAACAGATCGCGCAGCTCGACAAGCTGGCAGCGCTCGGGCGCTTCTCGTCCAGCATCGCGCACGAGATTCGCAATCCGCTCACCGGGATCGCGGCCGGGATCCAGTACCTGCAGCGGGCGGGGCAGGTGGCGGAGAGCCAGAAGGAGAACATTCACTTCATCCTCGACGAGGTCAAACGCATCGATCGCCTGATCGGCGACCTGATGAGCGTCGTGCGCGTCAGCGACTTGATCTACGAGGAAACCACCCTCGAGCTCCTGACCCGCAACAGCATCGCCAGCATGGCCGAGCTGGCGAAGCGCAAGGCGGTTTCCGTGGCCACCGAGTTCCCGGAGACGTCGCGCGGCATCGTGGTCGACGCCGACCGCATCACCCAGGTGCTGATCAACCTGCTCAAGAACGCCATCGAGGCCAGTGCGCCGGGCGCCGAGGTCACCATGTCGGTTACGTTCGCCCGGGAGGTCCCCGACGTTCTGTTTGACGGAGTGGGTGATTTTGCTATTATCCGTGTGCGCGACAACGGGTTGGGCCTCACCGACGAGGACAGGCAGCGCGTGTTCGAGCCTTTCTTCTCCAAGAAGGCCGGCGGCACCGGGCTGGGACTCTATGTGACGCACGGTATCATCGAGCGCCACGGCGGCTACATCTATGTCGATAGCGAGTACGGCGTCGGGACGACGTTCTCGGTCTATTTACCCGTAAAGCAGGTGCACCATGGAGACTCCCGTGAAGTCGGTCATTCTGTTGGTGGATGATCAGGACACGATCCGCTTCTTTCTCGAAAAAACACTTCGCCAGGAAGGCTACGAGGCGGTCACCGCGCGTACCGGCGCGGAGGCCATCGAGAAGGCCCGCGAAGTCGTGCCCGACCTGGTGCTGCTCGACCTCAAGCTGCCCGACATGGACGGCCTCGAGGTACTCCGCCGCATCAAGGAAGTCTTTCCGGAGATCGGCGTGGTCATGATCACCGCGTTCGGCGACATCGAAACGGCCGTGATGGCAATGAAGAGCGGGGCCTACGACTTCGTCTCCAAGCCCATCAACCTCGACCAGCTCCTGATGGTCATCCGCAAGGGGCTCGAGAGCGAACGGTTAAATCGGGAGGTCCTCCAGCTCAAGCGCCAGATGGACCCCGACGTGGGCTTCGACTACATCCTGGGCGAGAGCCCGGGCATGAAGCACGTCTACGACATCGTCCAGGGCGTCGCCAAGAGCGACACCACCACCGCGCTGATCGAGGGAGAGAGCGGCGTGGGCAAGGAAATGATCGCGCGCATGATTCACCGCTATTCCAGCCGCGCGAACAAGCCCTTCATGGACATCAATTGCGCCAGCCTGCCGGAGACGCTGCTGGAGAGCGAGTTGTTCGGCTACGAACGGGGCGCGTTTACCGACGCCAAGGGTCAGAAGCAGGGGCTCCTCGAGCTCGCGAACCGCGGCACGCTGTTCCTCGACGAAATCGGCGAGATGAGCCTCACCATCCAGGTCAAACTGCTGCGGGTGCTCGAACGGATGGAATTTCGCCGCCTGGGCGGGACCCAGGACATCCATGTGAGCGTGAGGGTCGTCAGCGCCACCAACCGCGACCTGCAAAAAGAAGTCGAGGAAGGGCGTTTCCGCGCGGACCTCTATTACCGCTTGAAGGTGGTTCCGCTGTACATTCCGCCGCTGCGGGAGCGGAAAGAGGACCTGCTCAAGTTCGTCAGTTATTTCATCAACATGTTCAACACGAAGTTCAACAAGAACTTCTCGACCATCAACGATGACGCGCGCCAGCTCCTGCTGGCCTACCCGTGGCCGGGGAACATTCGCGAGCTCAAGAACGTGATCGAGCGGGTGGTGCTCCTCGAGACCGGCCCGATCATGCGGCGCGAGATGCTCCCGTTCGCGACCTATCGCCCCGACGAAGGCACGCTGGGGCGGAAACTCGACGCGATTCTCTCCGCCCCGCTTCCGGAGCAGGGAATCGATTTCGAGAGTGTGGTGGGCGACCTGGAGCGCGCCCTGATACTCAAGGCCTCGGAGGAGACGGGCTGGAACCAGAGCAAGACCGCACGCCTCCTGAACGTCAAACGCGACAAGCTGCGCTACCGGATGAAGGGCTTCGACATCGGCGATGAGAGTGAAGTGCCCACGACCTCGGAGTAGCATCGCGCCGGTGTGCGCGGCCACGGCGCTCGCGCTGGCGGTGGCGTGCGGCTACAGCACGACGTCCCGTACCGCGAAGGACATCCGGACCATCTACGTGCCTTTTTTCGAGAACAAGACCTCGGAGCCGAACCTGGAGATTTCCGTGACCGAGCGCGTCATTCAGCACCTCGTCACCGACAACACCCTCAAGGTGGTCACCGAGGACGGCGCCGACGCGGTGCTCGAGGGCCAGATCGTCGAGTTTCGCAACCAGCCGTTTTCCTTCAACAGCGAGCTCAACGCCGAGGAGTACCACGTCGTGATCCGCGTGGTCGCCACCCTGTACAACCGGCGTCAGAACGAGCCCATCTGGCAGAACCGCTCGTTCCAGGGAGACGGGTCCTACTTCGTGGAGCAGGTCGAGGACGGGCGCACGATCGACGACGCGATCGACGAGTCCATCCGCGAGATCACCGAGCGCATTCTCAACCTGACCGTCCAGGACTGGTGACCGGTGGCCGGCCGGCTCAGCGCGTACCGCAGGCTCTTCGACGACGTCGCCGAAGGACGGGTTCGTCCCCTGTACTTCATCCACGGCTCGGAAGAGCACATGAAGCGGGAGTTCACGCGCAAACTCATCGACACGGTGCTACCCGAGGGCGACCGTACCTTCAACCTCGACATCCTCCACGGCGACGAGTTCGACGCCCAGGCCTTCGACGATCGCCTGCAGGCATTCCCGCTCTTCGCCAGCCGGCGGCTGGTGATCCTCCGCGGCTTCGACGCACTCTCCCCGTCGAATCGCGACCGGGTGGTGGAGCGCGCCGAAAAGATCCCGGACGGCCTGGTCCTGGTGATCGAATCCGCCAGCGAGAAGCTGGAGACGGCGGCCCACAAGCGGCTGGCCGCGGTCGCGGGCCGGCACGGCGTCGAATTCGCGTTCGCGCCGCTCGACGAGGCCGAGACGCTGGAGCGCGTGCTGGCGCGATGCAAGCGCGAGGGCTACCGCGTCGACCCCGACGCGCTCGACCTCCTGATCGAGTCGGTCGGAACGCAGATGATCGACCTGGCCAACGAAATCGACAAGATCCTGCTCGCGGCGGCGGACACGCGCAGCGTGACCCGCGACGTGGTCGCTTCGGTGGTGGGGAGGTACCGCACGGAGAGTCTGTTCTCGCTGCTCGACGGGGCCGCCACATCCCCGCCGGCGACGACGCTCACGCGCCTCGCCTCGCTGGTGGACGCCGGGGAGGAACCGGTGTTCCTGGTGGCGATGTTGCTCCGCCGGGTCGTGAACCTGATGGAAGTACAGCGCGTGGTGGCCGAGCGCGGCCGCGCCGTCGGCTCCGACCGGGCGCTCGCAGAGACCATCGCGAGTACCGCGAGCCCGTTTTTCGCCGCGCGGCTGCGCGAGCAGGCCGCGAAGGCGACTCCCGCGGCGCTCGAAACCATGCTCGCCAACCTGCGCTGGGCGGACTTGAAACTGAAGACCACTTCGCTCAACTCCCGCAGCGTCGTCGAGGAGGCGTTGCTCGCCTCGCACGTCGGGAAAAGGCTTGCCACTGCCGAAACCGGGCCGTAGATTGACCGCCTGACCCGTCGACGCGATGGAAAACGACGTTCGCATCAATGCCCGCGGTCTCTCGGCGCCCGGCCCCCGACTCATGGCGGAGGCGCTGCTCGCCAAGGGCCGTCCCGAGATGTTGCGAGTGGTCGTCAGCAATCGTGTCGCCGCCGACGACGTACGCGCGTACCTTGAAACCACCGGGGCCGCGGTCGAGATCGATCACGTCGGCACCGAGTTTCACGTGCTGGCGCGTTTTGCGGGCGACTAGCACGCGGCACCGCGGTCATTCCCGTACACCCGGTTCTATGGATCATGGCGAAGTATCCCCACGCTGACATCGAGCGCAAGTGGCAGGAACGCTGGGCCCGGCAGGGCCTCATGCGTTGCGACCTCTCGCGCACCGACCGAAAGTTCTACTGCCTGATGATGTTTCCGTACCCGTCCGGCGAGTTGCACGTGGGGCACGGGCGCAACTACGTGATTGGCGACGCGCTCGCCCGTTTCAAGAAGATGGAAGGCTACGAGGTCCTCGCCCCGATGGGGTGGGACGCGTTCGGGCTGCCGGCCGAGAACGCTGCCATCGCGCGCGACATCCACCCGGCGCAGTGGACGAAGAGCAACATCGCGCGCATGAAGCAGCAGTTCCACAACTGGGGCGTGGTCTACGACTGGGAGCGCGAGGTCACGTCGTGCGATCCCGAGTACTACCGGTGGACGCAGTGGCTTTTTCTGGAATTGTTCGACGCCGGGCTGGCGTACCGCAAGGCCGCGTCGGTCAACTGGTGCCCGAAGGACAAGACCGTGCTGGCCAACGAGCAGGTGGTGGACGGCGCGTGCGAGCGCTGCGGCACACCCATCGAGGAACGCGACCTGGAGCAGTGGTTTTTCCGCATCACCGATTTCGCGGACGAGCTGCTCGACGGTCTCGACCGCCTGGCCGACTGGCCGGAGCGCGTGATCGCCATGCAGCGCAACTGGATCGATCGCAGCGTGGGGCTGGAAATATCATTTGATCTCGAGGGAACCGGACGCAGCGTGGTGTGCTTCACGACGCGCCCCGACACCATCGGCGGCGCCACCTTCCTCGTGCTGTCCCCGGACCACCCGGAAGTCGCGCGCCTGGTAGCCGGCTCGCCGCGCGAGCGCGAGTTTCGCGACGCAATCGCGCGCTACACGGCCGACCGGCTGAGCGGAAAGGCCCGCACCGAACCCGGCCGCGACGGCGTGTTCCTCTACGCGCGCGCGACCAACCCCACCACCGGCGAGTCGATTCCGGTGTACATGGCGCCCTACGTGCTCATGGAGTACGGCGCCGGGGCGATCATGGCCGTTCCCGCGCACGACCCGCGCGACTTCGATTTCGCGACCCGTTACGGGCTCCCGATCAAACCAGTGTATGCGCTCGCCGACGGGTCCACGCCTAAGCAAATTCCTGGATATCAAGGCTTGGGCATGGAGTCGTACGCCGAGGATGGTCCACTCGTCAACAGCGGCCCCTTGGACGGACTAAAGAAAGAAGAGGCGTTCGCCGAGTTGGAGCGCCGGGGAAAAGGGAAGCGCAAGGTGAACTTCCGCCTGCGCGACTGGCTCATTTCGCGCCAGCGCTACTGGGGCGCGCCCATTCCCATGATCCACTGCCCGCGCTGCGGCGTGGTGCCGGTGCCGAGAGAAGCGCTGCCCGTGCGCCTCCCCGACGACGTCGACTTCCGTCCGCGCGGAGACGGCAGGAGCCCGCTGGCCACCAGCGACGCGTTCCGGAAGGTCGACTGCCCGCGCTGCGGCGGGCCCGCCGAGCGCGACACCGACACCATGGACACGTTCGTGGATTCGAGCTGGTACTTCATGCGTTACTTGAACCCACACGACCAGGAAGCTGCATTTCAAAGAGACCGCTGCGACGCCTGGCTGCCCGTCGACCAGTACATCGGCGGCGTCGAGCACGCCATCCTGCACCTGCTCTACGCGCGCTTCGTCACGCACTTCCTGCACGCGCGCGGGCACATCGGTTTTCGGGAGCCCTTCGCGCGTTTGTTTACGCAGGGCATGGTGTGCAAGAACGGTGTGAAGATGTCGAAGAGCAAGGGCAACGTGGTACCGCCCGACACCATCATCCAGCCCATGGGCGCCGACACGATGCGCCTCTACATCCTGTTCTGCGGGCCGCCGGAGCGCGACATCGAGTGGAACGACGAGAGTGTCGAGGGCTGCTATCGCTTATTGAATCGCATCTGGCGCTTCTACGAAATGCACGCCGGCACGCTGCCCGGAGCGCTCGTACCGATCGTTTACGATTCGCTGACGGATCCCGAGCGCGAGCTCTACCGCAAGACTCATCGGACCATCGCACGGGTCCAGGCCGACGTGAGCGACCATTTCCGCTTCAACACCGCCATCAGCGCGCTCATGGAGTTGTCCAACACGCTGGCACCGTTTGCCGAGGCGCCACCCGGCGCGCCGGGCCCGCAGCGGACCGCCGTGGTGCGCTTCGCGTTCGACGCGCTCATCCGGCTGCTGGCGCCGATGACGCCGCACCTGTGCGAAGAGTTGTGGGAGCGCCTGGGCCACGCGGACAGCGTGTTTGCGACTCCGCTGCCGCAAGCGGACGCGCAGTACCTTAAGGACGCGTCCTTCGACCTGGTCATCCAGGTGAACAGCAAGATCCGGGCGCGCGAGTCGATCCCGTCGGATACGGACCCGGAACGCATGAAGGAAATCGCGTTGGCGCATCCGCGCGTCCAGGAAGCCCTCGCGGGGCGAGCCCCGCGCCGGGTCATCGTCATCCAGAATCGCCTGGTCAACATCGTCCTATAGGGAGGTGTGCACGGGGCATGGCCCCGGCAGGCTCGATCGACATAGCAGGTTAACATAATATATCTTATGCGCCACCCGGTCTTGGGACCACAGGCCCACGCCCGGTCGCGCCGCCACCTTCCCTGACTCTATCCCAGCGGGGGCACTTTCTCGCGGTACGGCCCGAAGAACGGCATCTCCCACAACTCGCCGAAGAGTGCCTTCACGAAGCCCATCACCGACAGGAACAGCGCCGTGAGATAAACCGTCACCTGCGCGATCACCACCACGATGAGACCGACGAACGGCAGCCTTCCGACCGTCCGGTCGATGGCGACGATCGCGAGGAACGCCACACACTCGGAGAGAAACAGCAGGAAGGCCTGGCGGGCGTGAAAGCGGACGAACGCACTCCCCCGCGCTTTCCACAGCGCCAGGAAGCAGAGGCAGAAGACGTAGCCGAGGGCGGCGTACCAGCGCTCGTGGTCGGCGGGCGACCCCCGCTCGGGATCCGGGGATGTCGTGCCTGGTGCCACGTGGTTTCGCGCCGGACTACTTCAGCATCGCGACGGCGACCGTGGCGCGCGACTTGAGCTCGCCGCTTCCGTCCGCCGCCACCATCTCGTAGAACTTGAGCGCCTCCCCCGGGTTTCCGGCCTTCAGATAGAAGTCTGCGGTCTGAAAGACCGAATCGAAATAGCGCGGGTCTTCCGGCTGGAGCGTCTGGATCGCCTCCGCCATCGTCTTCGCGGCTTCGGGGTAGTTGTGCAGGCCTTCCCACGCGAGCGCTTTTCCAATCGCCGCGGCGGACTCGAACAGCGGGTAGTCGGCGCGTTTCTCCAGATAGGTGTCGAACTCATCGACCGCCTGCTGGTAGTTGCCCAGACGAAGGTCGCACTCGGCCTTGAAGAACCGCGCCGCGGCCGCCTGCTTGCCTTTGTGGCGATCGACGATCTGCTGGAAGGTGGTCCCGGCCGCCCCGAAGTCGCCCTGCTGGTACAGCAGGAGCGCCGCGCCTATCTCGCGCTCCGCCTGCCTGGCGTTGCTTTCCCGGCTGTTCGACGCGAACACCAGCACCGCGACGAGGGCCACCAGCGCCACGACGCCGATGATGACCTGGTTGAAATGTTCCTGCGCCCATTCGGTCAGCCTGAAGGTGGCGGTGACCAGCTGGTCTTCCTTGAGGCTCTTCTTCACGCGTCGTGCGGTGGTCGTCATGGTTACGGAGTTCTCCTCGGTACTAGGTCTAATTTATTTAGAATCGCTAGGCTAGCATACGGGTCGGCGCCCTGCAAGCGCTTCCTCGGCGGCCCCGACGGCGAAAACCGTTGACACCGCGCGCGTCGGATCCCCACGCTTCCCTCTACCCCATCGCCGCACGCACACGGAGGACAACGGTGAACTCGCCGCCCAGGGCCCTACCGGCCCGCACCCATCACCGCATCGCCTCGGTTTTCCGGCCGACGCTGCTTCTGTTTCTGCTCGCCATCGTGGTGTTGGAGTTTCCGGGCCTGCGCGAGCGCTGGAGCGCCCCCTATTCCGGCATCGAGACCCGCAACCTCGTGGTGCAGCGCGTCGCCGCCGACGGCCCCAACGCCTCCGCCGACATTCAGCCCGGCGACGTGATCGTCGCCGTAGACGGCGAGCGCCTTCGCAATCGCGCCCACTACCAGAGCACCGTCACTCGCAATATCAAGCGTGCGCCGCAGTCGTACGAACTGCACCGCCACGGCGTCGTGCTCCGCGAGACGGTGCGTTACGCCGCCGTGCCCCGCAACCTCCTGCTCGAGCGCATGGTGCTGCTGGTGACCGCGGTCGCGTTTCTCGCGGTCGGGCTCGGGGTCTTCGTTCGACGCACGGACGTGCTGGGCACGCTCTTCGCCGTAAGCTCGTGGATGCTTGCGTTTTTTCTCACCGATCGCCCGTCCACCGGGAGCACGGCGTTCCAGCTCACCGGCGAGCTCTTCTGGGACGCGGTCTTCCTCCTGTTCCCCGCCGTACTGCTCCACTTCTTCCTGCGCTTTCCAGATCGGGGTCCCAGGGAAAACGGCTCGCCGGCCCGACGCGCGGCGTGGTTGTACGTGCCACCCGTGGCGATCCTCGGCTTCAGCGCATTCGTCACCGTCGGCCGCTTCGGCTTCCACTCGCCGGGCGAAACCGCGGAAACGGTGGCGCTCGCCCTCTCGACCGCCTACTTCGCCGCGTACCTGGTCACGTCGTTGGTGATCTTCATCCGTTCCTACCGCACGGCCCCCGGCGCCCAGAAGCAGAAACTCCGCGTCGTGATCGCGGGCACCGTGGTGGGTCTCGGCCCGTTCCTCGCGGCCACGCTCTACTCGAGCATTCGTCCCGGGGCGGCGGACTCGGCGACCATCCTGACCGCGCTTTGCCTCGGCTTCGTCCCGATCACGTTCGCCTACGCCATTCTCAAGCACGGAGCGATCGAGCTGGACACCGTCGTGCGCAAGAGCCTGGTGTACGCCGTGCTCACCGGCGTCCTCGCGTCCGGCTACTACGTCGTCGTGCAAACCGCCGGCGCGTTCCTCTCCCGTCAGTTCGGCGTCAGCGAGTTTGTGTGGCTGCCGATCGCGGTGCTCGTACTCGCCGTCGTGTTCGCTCCCATCCGCCAGCGGATCCAGGGCGTCGTCGACCGGATGTTCTATCGCGTGGAGTTCACCTACCAGCAGGAGGTCATCGATTTCGGACGCCGGGTCGCACGGACGCTGACGCGCGACGAGATCGTCGATCATTTCCTCGAGCGGTGCGAAGCGCTCCTTCACCCCTCCTTCGTCGCGGTCTACTTGAAGGGCGAAGAGCACGACCTGCGCCGGGAGCGCATCTACCGGACCGCCGAGTCACTCCCGGAGTCGTTCAACCCGGACTCGTTCCTGGGGCGGTACCTTACGCGCTTTCGCACGCCGCTCATGGTGGAATTCCTCGACCGCTCCTGGGAACGGCCTCACCTCGACGCCGATTCGCGCTCGCTGCTCGCCGTGCCCGCGCTGGCCG
>Ga0137333_1000208_pt1 | contig 15908 bp, 16 predicted proteins | sample EasRivERMLT231_2_FD_102286 | JGI IMG/M metagenome (GOLD analysis project Ga0137333, IMG submission 102286) | Soil microbial communities from meander-bound floodplain in the East River, Colorado, USA - East River MetaG ERMLT231_2 | ecosystem: Environmental > Terrestrial > Soil > Floodplain ... | reverse complement strand
CGCCCTGCTTGATTATTACGGTCGTCAACTTGCTGTGGATGAAACAGTTACGTATACCAATCAAACCGGCGTAGCATTGAATGAGATCGTAATGGCGGTGGAACCGAATCATCGCGGCGGTTTCACACTCGAAAATATCCTGCTCAACGGCAACGCCCTCAACTACGATATGAGCGGACATCGCTTCACGGTCTATTTGCCGCAAACCCTCGCGCCCAATTCACAACTCACGCTGGCAATGCGCTTCCGCATCTCTGTCCCAGCAAAATTAAAAGAACATCCCTATGGCTATGATGTGGACCAGGTCAACTTGGTGGAGTGGTATCCGTTCGTTGTGCCGTATATCAACGGCTGGGTCTTGCATGACGAATCCTATTTGGGGGAACATCTTGTCTATGATGCGGCTGATTTTGATGTGAACGTCAAAACTACGGATGCGGGCATCCTCTTTGCGACAAGCGGAGTCTCCGAGCCCAACGGCGAATGGACACGTTATCGGCTCTTCGGCGCGCGCACGTTCGCATTGTCAGCCAGCGACCAGTTCAAAGTCGTTGATACAACTGTGGGGGCGACAGTGATCCGCTCGTATTATTATCCGGGTTACGAAGAGCAGGCATCGGCGATCCTGAATGCGGCTTTCCGCGCGGTGGGATTCTGGGAGACGCAGTTTGCACCGTTTCCGTATGGCAGTCTCAGCATTGTGCAAGCCGACTTGAACGATGGGCAGGAATATGACGGGCTCGTATTTTTGGCAACGAAATTCTATAACGAATATAACGGTTCGGCGCGCAGTAATCTGGTGACGATCGGCGTGCATGAGATCGCGCATCAATGGTGGTTCGGGTTGGTGGGCAGTGACCAGGCGATGGAGCCGTGGCTCGATGAGGCGCTGTCGGTCTATAGTGAGGCTGTCTTTTATAAATACATCTATCCCAACTCGTACGATTGGTGGTGGAACTTCCGTGTGAATTATTTTGGTCCGGCAGGCTATGTGGATACGACGGTCTATGAGCCTGCTACGTTCAGGGTATACGTCAACGCAGCGTATCTCAACGGCGCGAACTTTCTCGAAGCCTTGAACTATCGCATGGGCGATGAGGCGTTCTTCGCTTTTCTAAAAGATTACACTTCCCGCTATGGACGCGGGCATGCCACTGCCTATGATTTCTTCGCTGTCGCAAGGCAGAACACCACCGCAGATATTTCCGATCTGATCGCGGCGTATTTTAGAGGTTCCTACTAAATTAGCATCTGGGACTTTTCAACGCCTCACACGCCGACTTTTGACCTGGTCCGTGTTCAGTATAGCTTTTTCTACACTGACACTTTGCTCTATATCCTCGGCGGACTATGGCTCATGCAAACCAAGGGCATGATCACGAATTGGAGATCGTGATTTGTTGTAGTTTTTGTTCTTTTCGACTTTTTCCATGCGTTCTCCATACGAAATATACGGGTAACTTAAAGAGTCACTGAGAATTTTTGTCTTACTCAATTTCTCTGGTAAAATCCCGCCTCGTTTGGACTGGAGGTAGAAACATCTTTTATGGAACTTGAACACAGCACTATTGAAACAAATGGCATCAAAATCCATGTCGCGCAGGCAGGACCGAAAAGCGGCGTGCCCGTCGTACTCTTGCATGGCTTTCCTGAATTTTGGTATGGGTGGCGAAAGCAAATCCCCGCATTGGTGGAAGCGGGGTGCAGAGTCATTGTCCCTGACCAGCGCGGCTACAACCTGAGCGATAAACCCAAAGGCGTAAAGTCTTATGACGTCTTCACGTTGGTGGATGACATCATCGGTTTGACCGATGCGCTGGGTTATGAAAAAGTTAATCTGGTGGGGCATGATTGGGGAGCAGTCGTCGCGTGGACGTTAGCCATTAAATATCCTGAACGTTTGCAGCGTCTCGGTATTATGAATGTGCCGCATCCCGCGGTGATGAAAAAATTCCTGCAACGCGACTTTGAGCAATTCCGCCGCTCGTGGTATGTGTTCTTCTTTCAATTGCCCTGGCTTCCCGAAGCAGGTTTGAAGCGGAATGATTGGCGCGGTGCGGTCAGCGCCTTGCGTGATACCAGCAAGCTGAATTCGTTCACGGATGATGATATTGTGAAATATAAAGAAGCCTGGTCACAACCCGGCGCAATGACATCCATGATCAACTGGTATCGCGCGGTGATTCGTCACATGCCAAAGCTGCCGGATGATCCACGTATCAAAGTTCCCACCCTGATGATGTGGGGTATGAAGGATTTTGCGCTAAGTCACCGGATGGCGCGTCCCAGCATGGATTACGTGGATGAAGGTAATCTAATCCTCTTCCCTGAAGCTACGCATTGGGTGCATCTCGATGCGGCAGAGGAAGTGAATCATTATTTGATCGATTTTATTTTCGATAAGGCGAGTCAGATCGTAGTCCGGTGATATCACGGATTGTGAAATCCATAGCTGGGATAGAACAACGAAGATGGATCATTGATTTGGGTGCAGCCAGTTGGGGAATTGTGACCCGGATTTGAACACGATCCCTATCGGTAATCTGTGAAACAAATTCATTTTTTCGATTGAGAACAGAAACATCCGGAAGAGTATCTTAATTAAGAGGCGTAAAAGCAGAGACTAACAAAAAGACGAGAAAAGAAAAAGGGGCGGAAAATTCGCGCAAAGATTCAATCCATTTTGGGTATAACAGACGTACAATTAAAAGTATGAACCGTCCATTTGTTTTTATCAACGTCGCTATGACCGCTGATGGCAAAATAGACACTTTCTTACGTAAAGGCGCGGCGATTTCCTCACAACGCGATAAGGAGCGTGTGGACCAATTACGTGCCGAAGCGGATGCGGTGATGGTGGGTGGCAGAACACTGCTCGACGAAGACCCAAAATTGACCGTGAAATCAGAAATATTGCGTGCCGAACGAGTCGCGCGCGGACTGGCACCGAATCCCATCAAAGTGGGAGTTGTTACAAAGGCGGATTTGAATCCTCATGCAAAATTCTTACACGAGGGTACCGCGCGTACCGTAATATTTACAACACATCAGACATCTATAGACCAACTCGCATCCCTGCGTGCGCAAGGTGTGGAAGTATTTGTCCATGCCGGTGAACGCGTGGATCTGGAAAAGATGCTGCAAGCGCTAAAAGAACTTGGCATTAACCGTCTCATGGTGGAAGGCGGTGCAACGCTCAACTTTGAACTGTTGCGGCTCGGGTTGGTGGATGAGGTCACAGCGTATATAGCGCCGATGATCTTCGGGGGCGCATCTGCTCCGACAATGGCAGCAGGTCCAGGCTTGCCGCGAAGCGGGAGCGCAGCGCTTCCGTTGAAATTAATCCACGTGGAAAAATGGGAAGATGGCGGAGTACTAATCAAATATCAAATTGAGAGGTCAACATGACAACAACCATGCATGAAAAATTCGATGTGCTTCTTGAAACAGAAGGTGATCATGATTGTCCGGGCTTGGGCAAGGATAAGATCTGTGTCCGCATTGTGGCGATGGCTGAACTGCCCACGCGTTTCGGCGATTTCCATATTGTGGCGTTTGAAAACAATCGTGACGGCAAGGAACACGTTGCCATCACCAAAGGCGATGTGATCGGCGCAAGCAATGTGCCGGTGCGTTTACATTCCGAGTGTCTGACCGGTGATGTGATGGGCTCGCTGCGCTGTGATTGCCGCGACCAGCTGGAAGCCGCGTTGAAGGCGATCGGTCAGATGGAAAAAGGTATGGTGCTGTATCTACGCCAGGAAGGTCGCGGCATCGGTCTCATCAATAAGATTCGCGCGTATAGTTTGCAGGATGATGGTCTCGATACCGTCGAAGCGAATCTCGCGCTCGGCTTCCGCGATGATGAACGTGATTATGCAGTTGCCGCGCACATGTTGATGTCGCTCAAGATCGAGTCGATCCAATTGATGACCAACAACCCGAAGAAGATCTCACAACTCACGCAATATGGCATCCAGGTGAATGGGCGGGTTCCACACATCATGGAGCCCAACGAACATAATCGTTTTTATCTTGAAACCAAAGCCGCCAAGTCTGGTCACATGATCGATTTTCATGGCAAGGAACATTTACCCGAGCAGGATGACCGCCCCATCATTGAGGGTATGAGCGAAGCCCAGATCGGTGCGTTGAATGAATAACCCTTCGACTAGCGCTCAGGGCAAGGTTGTCGTTATCACGGGCGCAACTGGCGCACTTGGAAGTTTAACCGCGAAAACATTTGCCACGCAGGGCTATGCACTTGCCTTACTTGATAATGATCAAAATAAATTGGATGTCTTAACCCGCGACTTAAATCTCCCCAACGAGCGACTCTTTACCTCCATCGTTGACTTGCGCAACGGGCAGGCGGTTCATGACTCAGCCGAGGCTGTCTCTGCCAAATTCGGCAGTGTCCACGCTTTGATCCATCTCGTCGGCGGCTGGGTGGGGGGCAAGACTCTACCTGAAGCCAACACAGCAGATTTGGAATCCATGCTCGGTCAACACGTGTGGACGACGTTCCATCTGTTCCAGGCTTTCTCGCCCAAACTGGCAGCCAATGGTTGGGGACGCGTGATCACGGTCTCACCCTCCACCGTATCCAATCCGCCTGCAAAAAGAGGCGTTTATCTCGCTACAAAAGCCGCACAAGAGAATTTTGTTTTGACCCTCGCGGCGGAGCTCAAAGAACACGGCGTCACGGCGAACATCATCCAGGTCCGCGCGATCGATGTGGAAAACAAAGGCACTGGCACAACGCCGGTTGAGATCGTCAAAGCCATGCAATATCTTTTCTCCGATGAAGCCGGGAAGATCACCGGTGCAAGAATACCGTTGTACTAAAAATAAAAGCAAACTGCCGAAGTCACACAGACTTCGGCAGTTTTTAGTTTACGTAGGTGTGATCTGGTTTAAGGCTCGCTGATCTTGAAGTAATCCATCTCGATCAGAATGGGCAACACATCGAACGATGACACAGACATGCCGATCTGGCCTTCGCGTAAATTGAATTTCTTCTCGGCAACCGATCTGGTTTCCTTGCCATTGATGAACAACGTCAGTTGTTGACCTTTGCAGGTAATACTATATTCATTAATATCCTTGCCCAGGTGGATGGAAGTTGAACCACCATCTGCAACGATGTTATATGAAATACTGCCATCACTGGTCACTTCAGCATACAAGATCTGATACAAACCGCTATTGGCAATATTGAATTCGTACCAACCAATCTCTGCATCATATCGACAGATCAAACTAACAGAGTTATTGTTCTTGCCGCGGTTATCGGCACGCACATCGACCTTTACGTCTTCATAGGTGAACGCGTTATAGAACAGGTAATAATAGACGTATTTACTTTCAAAGTCCCAGACAAGTTTTCCATCATTAGAATCAACAGTTACCTTATCGGGGTCGGCACCGCTGTCTCCAGTTACAGTTAGGATGTCCCAATCTCCTGAAAGCGGTGAATCAAACTCTTCGGTGAAAAACTGTTGTGTTTGAGATACAACTGGCGCTTCGGTGGGCGGAGCTTCGGTGACTGGCGCCTCAGTGGGCGGAGCCTCAGTGACGACAGGCGCAGGCGGCTGGGTGGGTTGTTCCTGTACAGGCTGTTGCGGTTGTGTTGTTGGAGTATCTCCACCTCCCAGGGCGCTACAGGCCAGACCTACGATCAACAAAAGACTTGAAAAAAAGAATAGGGGACGTAATGTTTTCATGGCTCTCTCTCCTTTTGGTATTGTCGCTAGTATACGCACATGACTCCAAAAATACAAGCGGGAAAGATTCTTAATCTCATATTCTTATGTGGTACATTCGTACCACTATGCCCATCCTAGCCATCGTGTTATTGCTCGTCAGTGCCGTACTGCATACCTCCTGGAATCTACTCATCAAACAATCTGAAGATAAATATATCGTCACCTGGTGGATGGTTACCATCGGCGGCGTGTTTGCCTTGATCGCGTTGTTCTTTACTGGGTTGCCGCCGCGCCAAATGTGGACCTTTGCCTTGATCAGTATCTGTGTCGAAGCAGCATATTTTGTCACATTATCTTACGCCTATCATGATAACGATTTCTCCCTTATCTATCCTGTCGCGCGCGGATCAGCGCCGGCATTTCTAACGCTATGGTCTTTTCTGTTCCTGCATGAAAAACTGACCAGCGGCGGCATGCTTGGTTTGGGAATGATCATCGGCGGATTGTTGATCATCGGCATCAATACATTGACACAAGCTCATGTTACGCACCTGCATTTCAAGGGCGCGGCTGTAGCAGTCTTCATTGCCCTACTGATCTCGATCTACACCACCATCGACGGTGCCGCCGTCCAAAATGGATTTGCCCTCCCTTACGTCATGTCCATGTTCGCATTCGTGCCCATCCCAATTACGCCATTTATCTTCCGTGAATACAAATGGGAAAGGATCAAGAGAACTTTGACCAGCCAACCCATCCGTGTGCCGCTGGCGGGTGTTTTGGGCGTGTTGGCATATCTCATGGCGGTCTTTTCTTATTCCATTGCGCCGCTCAGTTATGCCGGTTCGATCAGAGAAGTGAGCGTGGTCTTTGGCGCGCTGGCTGGCTGGTGGTTTCTGAAGGAAAAAATGGGCGGGATTCGATTGCTGGGCGCGATCGTCATCTTTACCGGGATTGTGATTATTGCAATATTTGGTTAACAACGCGTTGCCACGAATGTCACGAATTCTCACGGATTGTTCTTAAGATCAGTGCCAATCTGTGTAATCCGTGGCTGAGATTTTTTTCAGAACAACCCCAACACCCACACGATCAACGGCGCAATCGCCAGTCCAGGTAGCATATTTCCCACTCTGATTTTCTTTATCTCAAGCAGACTACTCATCGCCAGCCCCAATAAAATCACGCCGCCTGTTGCCGTCAGTTCATTCATCATCGCGGGCGTGACGATCGCATTCAACTGTGCCGCGAATAAACTGATCCCGCCCTGAAAAACAAAGATCACGAGCGTTGAAAACATCACACCCACACCCAACGTGGACGAGAACGCCAGCGAGGCAAACCCATCCAACACAGACTTGACCGCCAACAGGTTGTAATCGCCCGTTAAGCCATCTTGAATCGAACCAAGGATCGTCATCGGACCCACACAAAATAAGAGCGACGCGGTTAAGAATCCGCGCACGAATTTATTCGAACCGTCGTCACCTTCTTTGGAAAAGCGCTGTTCCAAAATTTTCCCCAAACTTTGTAAGCCATCTTCGATGCGCCACCACTCGCCAAGCAGGGTTCCGATCAATAAAGAACCCAAAACAATTAATGGATTCTCTGTCTTCATGAACATCTGCAAACCCATCGCGGATGTGAAGAGTCCCATCCCAGCGATGACCGTTGCCTTCAGCTTATCAGGAATGCGCGCGCCAAAGACCAAGCCAATGATCCCACCGATGATGACGGTTACGATGTTGAGAAATGTGCCTGCCATATTAATCCTTGTAGGGGCGGGGTTGCCCCGCCCGAATAACCAACCAAATAAAAATTCTTGAGATGAGAGCGCTTTACAGAAACGGGGCGAGATGACCTCGCCCCTACGCATTTATGATTTCGCCAAACTCGTCTGATGCCCCGCCGCTTTATTCTCCAGCAACTCCAGCACAAAACACAACGATGACAAGCGATTCAAATATCTTTGCAGATCAGGGTTCGAGACTTCATCTGTATCGAACATCTCCACCACGCGGCGTTCGGCTCGGCGGATGATCGCCCGCGCCAGTGAAAGCGCTGCGCCTGCCAGCGAATCGCCAGGCAAAATAAATTCCTTTGGCATCTCAACAACTGTGCTCAAAGCATCAGTCTGTTCCTCGAGCCATTTCACGCGTGCCGTGTCGATGAACCGGAAGCGTTCCGCATTTTCGGGGGTTGCCGCCACCTCAGCCATCAACTTATATAAATCACGTTGGGTTTCGAGCAGGATCGGGCCCGAGCGTGGATCCAGACATTGCGCTCGCGCCAGCCCGAGGGCGGCGGTTGATTCGTCCAATGTCCCCACGGCTTCGATACGCGCCGAATACTTCGCCACGCGTCCCTCGCCCAATAAATTTGTAGTACCGTCATCACCTTTGGATGTGTAAAAACTCATGCGGGCATTATAACGCTTCTAGCATGCCCACTGGGTATAATCGAACGAATGCTTACTCAATATCACATCGAGATCATGCTCAACGCGCTTGGCGACCGATTCAGTCCGCGCGCCATGTCTGCGATCATTCACGCCAATGTCAATCAAGATCGTTTAAGTGGACAGGTCGGTCACGACGAATTTCACTTCGACAACAACGCCTTTGAGAAAGCTTATACTTATATCGAGGAACAAAGCACGCTTACGATTTTATCGCTACATAAAAATGACGTGCTCTCCGCATGGTCAGCGTTTGGCAGGATGACTCACACGCTGCAGGATTTCTACGCCCATTCAAATTACATCACCCTTTGGCTGGCCTGTTTAAATGGACAAGCGCTTCCTCCCTCGTCCGAAGTTGACCCTGTTGATCTAACCTTGATCCAACACCCGGACCTGCGTTCAGGCAAAGTATATCTCCCATTCGAGATTTTATATTTCATACGGAGTACCAGAGAATTTTCCCTGCGCATTCTGCCCAAAGACTCACATGCATGGATGAATCTCGACTCACCCGAACAGGGTTTCAAATTCGACTACGCCATGCAAGCTGCCATTAAACGGACCGTGATCGAATACGAGAAAATGACCTCTGGTTTTTCAGATGAAATGTGTAAGTTGTTTTTAGACAGATAAGATAATAGTTTGTTTTTTTTCAACTGCCAGATTGAGAATAAAGAACAATTTGGCAAAGTGAACAAATGAAACCAAGATTATTAATTACTGCATCCATACTTCTTGTTGTTTGCTTGCTAATCCCCGGCTTTCTGTTTTGGGAATTGAGGGATGTATTTAGAGCAGTTAACAACCTTGACACCACTCCAATGGCTGAATTAGAAGCTGAAGAATATTCGCCCGACTTAAGTAATAAAGCAATGATTTCTGGAATTGAGGGCAATGCTGAGTTCAAGTTTCCACCAAGTGCAAGAGATATTTATGCTTATACAACAGGTTTTCAAGATATTTTTATTCAAACAAGGTTTACGATAGACGCTGATGAACTACAAGAATTGATTTCAAGCACAAGATGCGATGGACCTTTGCAATCTTTAAAAGCTCCTTCGGGAAGTTCTGTTTCTGCATTTGATTGGTGGAAACTATCAGAGGCAAAAACAATAATGGAGTGTTCTGGCTCAACAGAACATTTCGGACAAATGGTTTACGTTGACGTGACCAATCCAGAAATATATATTGTTTATATCGAAGGTGGAACTCATTAAGTTTCCCGTTCCCTATAAACATCAAAAATCAACTTAATAGGAGACCTCATGCAATATCATGAATTGGGACGGACGGGGTGGAAAGTATCAACGATCAGTTTTGGCGCGTGGGCAATCGGTGGGACGTGGGGCAATGTCAAAGATGAAGAATCAATGGATGCATTGAAGCGTGCGCTTGATCTGGGTGTGAACTTCTTCGATACTGCCGATGGCTATGGTGATGGGCATAGTGAACAGTTGCTGGCGAGACTTCGCAAGGAACGCAGTGAACCGTTTTATGTTGCAACAAAAATTGGGCGTAGGTTAAATCCGCATGTTGCCAGCGGCTACAACAAGGAAAACCTGACGGCGTTTGTTGAACGCAGTTTGCAGAACCTTGAAGTAGAAGCGCTGGATCTTTTGCAATTACATTGTCCGCCCACACAGGTGTATTACATGCCTGAAGTCTTCGACATTTTGGATGGATTGGTAAAGGCAGGCAAGCTCCGTTATTATGGCGTGAGCGTGGAAAAATCGGAAGAGGCGTTGAAAGCGATCGAATATCCAAACCTGCAAACAGTGCAGATCATTTTCAACATCTTCCGTCAGCGACCCATGGATCTGTTTTTCGGCGAGGCACAACGCCGCAAAGTCGGTATTCTGGCACGCGTGCCGCTTTCCTCAGGTATGTTGACGGGCAAAATGACTCGGACCAGTTCCTTTCAGGAAGATGACCATCGTCAGTTCAATCGCGATGGTGCCGGCTTTGATAAGGGTGAAACATTCTCAGGGTTGGATTATGAGATCGGTTTGCAGGCTGTCGAGGAGTTACGAGCACTCGTCCCGGCAGGGATGACGATGACTCAAATGGCTTTACGCTGGATATTGATGTCGCCTGCGGTGACGTGTGCCATCCCCGGTGCGAAGCGTCCAGCTCAAGTGGAGGAAAATGTTCAGGCGGCAGACCAGCCTCCGCTTTCGGAAGAGGCGCTGAGTCAGATCCGTGCAATCTATGATCGGCTGGTCCGTCCACAAGTGCATCATTATTGGTAATGTTACAACCATGTCATTCTGAGGAGCTGCGTAGCAGCGACGAAGAATCTCCTTGTTCAAAAGTAATGTTAGATTAAGTCAGAGATTCTTCGCTTCCGCTCAGAATGACATTTATAAGGAGACTTTATGATCGATCCATCCAAACTTTATCTCTTCATGGGTGCGGCAATTGTGCTGTTGTTGCTTCCCGGGCCAGCAGTTTTATACATTACAACACGCAGTGCAACACAGGGTCGGCTGGCTGGGCTGGTCTCTGTGCTGGCAATTGAAACGGCAAATTTGATTCAAGCAATTGCCGCTGGGTTGGGGTTATCTGCGATTCTTTTGTCGTCAGCTTTAGCGTTCGATGTGGTGAAATATCTCGGCGCGGCATATTTGATTTATCTTGGGATTCGAAAGTTACTGGTTTCCGAGAATGGCGCGGAAAATGAAGAAGTGAAGCCGGAAAGTCTCGCACGCATTTATTGGCAGGGCTTCGCAGTCAACATTCTCAACCCGAAGACCGCTTTGTTCTTCTTTGCGTTTTTGCCGCAGTTCGTTGACCCGTCAAAAGGAAATGTCACCGGTCAGAATTTATTCTTGGGTGCGGTCTTTATCGGTCTGGCGCTCATCACGGACAGCCTGTATGCCTTGTTAGCCAGTTCCCTCGCCGGGAAATTGAACGGCAACAAACGCTTCCAAAACGGACAGCGCTATTTTGCGGGCTTGGTTTATATCGGCTTGGGAATCACAACCGCATTGACGGGCTCGCGGAAGTGACCAATCGGCTTATGCAAGTCTTTACGTTCAGCGCAGAGGATCTCGCTGCGAATCGCCAGGGCTTGCTAACTAATCGTCAAAGGCAGATGGTGGCAAACCAGGTCAAGTTGGTGCGTATCAGCAGTACCCTGGCTTTGTCGTCTGTTTTGGGAAGCATGCTTGTGTTCGTTGGCATGGCAGTGTTCGCTGAACAAGGACCGATCCCACCACAAGCAATTCCATATCTGGCAGGAACCGGACTCATCTTGCTCTGCATTGTGGGTATGTTTATTTTTATCGGACTGCGTCGTCTGCATACACTGCGTGCAGAGAAAATCAGCATGACAACAGGGCTTATCCACCTTACTACCAAACGCTTCAGACGCGGTCGCTGGACTGGATACTATGCAACGATCGATGCCATCCGCTTTCAACTGGCTTCAAAACAGCAATTCGAGGCATTGAATGAAGACTCCACCTATCAAATTTATTTTCTCAACTATCCGCCAACCCATTTAATCTTGTCGTTGGAGGAAATCGGGTTGACGGGGTCGAAGAAGTAATGTGGACATGGATGCTATAATAAATATGGCGAAATTAATCTTTCGCCGCCTAATCCCCTAAAACAAGGGGTTATACGGCGACCGCCTATAGTCCGTTATGCCGCCGCCGCATAACCCCTAGTTGGGCTTCTGTTATCGCTATTCTCAATAGGGAATCTATGAAGTTAGACTTTTTTTCTCACTTAGCCAGGAAATCCTTCAGAACATCACCTGATGGTAAGCGATTATTTCTTGCGTCATTTTGGCTATTCTCTAAACCATATATAATTCCGAATAAACAAACTGAAAATCGATTGTTTGCAAGACTCTTATGGGTGTTACGAATATTTTCGGTGATGTTCGTTTTGGTGCAAATTTTTGTGCTTTTTATTTTTATTCCCAATCTCGTATACCTACCATTTGGATATATCAGTAACATAATAATCTGCATATTTTTATATTGGCTGGTTGACTGGCTTGTGTTTCGCAAAGAACTTTCGGGACTAAAACGAGCACCGGTAAGTTATTCGTTATCTAACTTTTACCACGACACTGCAATGCAACAAAGTTTTCTAGCCCTTTCTCTAAACTTATTCGTATCACTAGGCTTTGTCATAGTTGGATTATGGCTGGTGCATAAAAATATACCAGGGAGTGTAGGTGTAGGCTGGGTAACAATTACCTTTTTTAGTTTATTTTCGTTATCATCAATCTATCTTGTTTATCTGAAACTGGCTATGCCTAAAAGAACAAAAAAACAATAACGGTTGAAAACGAAGCCCAACATTGGTTGCACCGGACAAGTGTGGGTGTTGCCCACACTTGAAGGGATTCAACGCCGAAAACGGGTTCGCCCTTTGGCTTTTTTCTGCCAAATCCCGCACTTGCCGGTAAACCTTGCCATTGAGTAAACAAAAACAGGGAAACAAGCCAATAACTTGTTTCCCTGTTTCCTTAACCTGTCTACTTCCCCTTACAACTTCTCCAACTCATCCACCATCTTGCTCAAGACATCGAAGCCGCCCTGCCAGAATTTTGCCGAGCGGATATCCACACCTGCTTCTTCAAGGATCTTCGCGGGCGCTTCGGAGCCGCCGGCGGATAGGATCTTGAGATACTTCGGTTTGAACGATTCGCCTTCCGCTTTGTATTGTTGATAGAGCGAGAATACCAGCAATTGACCAAACGCATACGCATACACGTAGAACGGTGTGTGATAAATATGCGGAATGGAAACCCATTCCCATTTGAAGTCATCGCTGAGTTCCAGCGAATCGCCGAATTGTTCCTTGAGATTCTCCATGTATGCCGCGCAGAGATCGTCCACGGAGGCGTTCTTCATTACGAGTTCATGCGCTTCGCGTTCGAACATCGCAAAATAGATCTGGCGCAGAATGGTGGCGAAGGCATCGTCCATTTGCTTGAAGAGGATGTCACGCCGCACGGCTTCATCAGTCTCTTCGGCGAGCAATTTTTCAGTGAGCATCATCTCTCCGAAGGTGGAAGCAGTTTCGGCTAAGGGCAGAGACGAGTGGAAGGTGAAGGCAGAATGATGGGACGCGAGCATCGCATGGATGGCATGTCCGAGTTCATGTGCCAGAGTCGCCACGTCACGCGCGCGACCCGTGTAGTTCATCAACACGTAGGGTGTATCTTCGGGGTTGATCGAAGCACAGAACGCGCCGCCCTGTTTGCCCTTGCGGACTTCACTATCGAGTCGGTCCTGGTCGAACACACGTTTTGCCAATTCACCGAACTTCGGGTCGAAGGCGCTGAAAGATTCGAAGACCATGTTTGCCGCGGCATCGAAATCAAACGCCTTGTCCGATTTTGCGACAGGTGCATAAATGTCGTAACGGCGCAGCTTTCCCGAAGGGATGCCCATGAATTTCGCCTTCATCTTGAAATAACGTTGGAAGGTCTTGGAATTCTTCTTCGTGGTTTCCATCAAGGCATTCACGGCTTCATCAGGAACATCATTCTGAAGATTACGCACTGAGATGGCGCTGCTAAATTTACGCAGGTTGATGTTTTCATTGTGCCAATCACGCACACGCGCCTGATACATTTGACCAAGGATGGGACCATCATTACCAAAGACGCGGAAGTTTTCCTGATACGCCTTCGCACGCATCTCGGCATCCGGTCCCTGAATATACGGTTGCAGCCCGGCGCGGGTCAATTCTTGCACTTCACCGTTCACTTCCAACTTGAACACATAGCGATTCGTTATGGCATCATATAAGGGAATCATCGCGCCCATGCCGGTCACATCTTTGATGTTGACGATCTTCTCCTCGGCTTCGCTGAGGGTGTGCGGCTTGAAGTGACGGATCTCTTCGAGGTAATAACGATAATCGCCCGAGTCTTTCATCAAGCGTTCAGCGTTCTTGTCGTCCACTTCCTTCCACCACAGGCTGAAGAACATGGTGCGGTTCTGCATCTCCGCTGCAAACTGTTGCATGCGCGCGATCAAGGTCTGCGCATTTTGATTCTGGGTATCTTCTGCGAACGCCAGCCCGGCGAACGAATACATCCTGTTCACAATACGCGCTGTTGATTCAGAGGCACGTACCACATCTAGGAAAGTATTCGCATCCATATCGGGGCTTAATTTTCCACGCACGCCTTCGAACGACGTGACCTGCTCTTCTACATTATCAAACGCGCCTTGCAATTCAGGGCTGTCGAAACCCGGGTAGAGTTGCGTAAGGTCCCATTTTTTGATCGTGTATGCCATGTATATTCTCCTGTTATTAGGTGACAGTCACTTTAAAAGTGACTGTCACCTTTTGGTTGGGAAATTTTTACCACAGAGTCGAATGTTTTCGTAGATACTCGAGAAGTGTTTTGTTTAGGACTCAGGGAGCTTGCTCCTGTTATACGCCAGCAAGCTGGCTGACTCCAGAGTTTTTATAAACTCGAGCGGATATGTACGATATCGCCATCTTTGACGAGATATTCCTTGCCCTCGAGCCTAAACTTGCCTTTGGCTTTCGCTTCAACCATCCCCCCGAGGCTGATGAGGTCATCATAAGCCACCACCTCCGCCCGAACAAATCCACGCATCAAGTCCGTGTGGATCTCGCCCGCGGATTCTTGTGCCGTCGCGCCGCGTTTCGTCTCCCAGGCGCGCACTTCATCTTCACCAACTGTGAAGAACGATTGTACTTGTAGTAGGTCATATGAAAGATTGATCATACGACTCAGGCTGAGTTCCTTGATGCCATATTCTTCCATGAACAGCGCCGCATCATCCGGTGAAAGTTGTGCGATTTCCATCTCAAGCTTGCCCATCAACGCCACGGACGGAGTATCCAATTCCATTTGCGGCGCGGCTTGTCCCTCGCTCATGTTGAAGACGACCAGCACTGGCTTGCGTGAGAGTAACCCGAATGATGCGAGTTCCTTGAGTTCTTCATGGGAATATTCCAACTTACGCAGCGGAATATTATTATTCAACGCTTCATTCAAACGCGTGAACAAAATCGTTTGCTTTTCGTTCAAGGCTTTATCGGTGCCGCCTTTTTTACGTTCATCTACGAGGCGTTCCAGTTTGCGTTCGACGGCGATCAAGTCATTGAGTAATAACTCGCTCAGCATTGATTCAGCATCACGCCTTGCATCCACAGTGCCAGAAGGATGCATCACTGAATCATTCTCAAAGGCACGGACAACCAAAATGAAGCCGTCCATTTGGGATAGTTGATTCAGCAATTGCCCCGAGATGCCGCTTTTGGCGGAACCAGTTTCCAGTCCCGCGATGTCCGCGTACGTCACTTTGGCGTAGATCGTTTTCTTGGGGTTGAACATCGCCGAGAGTTTGGTCACGCGCGGGTCGGGGACTTCCACGACTGCGTTGTGAACCTCGATACGCCCGGCGGAGGCGGTGGTGGGGGTGTTTCCGCGGGTGAGCGCGTTGAAAATAGTAGTCTTGCCTGATTGGGGTAATCCGATAATTCCGAGTTTCATATTTTCCTTTTGATATCGTGGAGCGGTTTGGTAATCCGCTTTACTTATTTTGGCAGGATATTATCCTGCCCCACGAAAATTTTACTTGACCTTCGTGATGAGAGTGGTATACTTGCGAACGCATTAGCCGAAGTGGCGGAATAGGCAGACGCGCACGACTCAAAATCGTGTTCCCTCCGGGAATGAGGGTTCGATTCCCTCCTTCGGCACACGGATTATACCAACGCTCTCCTGATTG
>Ga0137333_1000207_pt1 | contig 15918 bp, 20 predicted proteins | sample EasRivERMLT231_2_FD_102286 | JGI IMG/M metagenome (GOLD analysis project Ga0137333, IMG submission 102286) | Soil microbial communities from meander-bound floodplain in the East River, Colorado, USA - East River MetaG ERMLT231_2 | ecosystem: Environmental > Terrestrial > Soil > Floodplain ... | reverse complement strand
GGTTGAGACATTGCCGTGGGCCGGGACGGGCTGCTCCATGACCCACTTCTGGCCCAAGGTCAGGAACGGTTGCGCCTTTCCTTCGACTCTGGCCAGTTGAAGCCACAGGCCGGTTTTACCTTCGGTCACACTGCTCAGCGTGATGTTGCCGCCGCGCAGGCTGGAGGTATGAAAGCCTTCGCTCTGCACCGGAGAGGTCAAACCGGCGATGGCGAGTTGGTACATCTTGGCGAGCAGCGGCGCGTTGATGCCACTGACGACGCTGTGGTTGCGGATCGCAGATTCAAGCGCTACATAGTGCTGAGCGCCGATGAATGGGTATTGGCCGAACATATCAAGAAGAACTGCTTTTCTCGAAGAACCGCACTGTAACCTCAGTGCGTTGTTCGCCTTCACGGCACCAGAACTTTCGAGTGCGCCCGTCGGCAATGCCGGAGTCCTCCTTAAACAGTGCATCGCAGATCGCCTTGCCGATGTTGTCCCAGTCGGGCTTGGCGCGGTGTATCTGGCCGACGTGCGCTGCCTGCTTTTTCTTGCTCCACGACTGGGGCACCGCGATGAAGGCGATGACATCGACGGCGTATACATCCACCGTGAGCACGTGATTTGGAGCCGCTTCTTTGATCCGGTCGCAGTAGTCGTGATAGCGCAGCACGACCGGGCGCTTTTTCCACACGTCGCGCTGCGTCATGCGCGGTTTTCCCATTGGATCGCCCACCACGACGAAGCGAATTTCGTTCTGAGAGGGTGTTGAGTGGATCGTGGCAGGGTCTTGAGCGGGCGCTGACAAGGTTTCTGGTTTATCTTTTGGTTTTTCAGTTGCTTGCTCTTGGGATTTAATGTTTACTCCGAGAAGGTCGTTGACCTTCGGATGCTTGAGCAACTGATCTGGAGTCCAACTCATACGTGAATAAAGAACGTAGTTACATTTATGCCATACAGCGAACCTGAGATCGCAGTGCTGAAGAAGTACCGGATCATGAACCCGGACGGCAGTCTGCGCACCGTCGACCTTCGTCAGCCCACACAGGCGGGTGGTAATCCGCCCGGCCCCGGCCCTCTGGTTTCACCCGACGCGGTGAACCGCCTGCTCAAAGCAGATACCACACCCGATAAGTCTTGGCTCGACTGGCTTTTCTTTCAAGCAGGCGGTGGCCAAAAAGCGAAGGAGGCCACGGCAGACGCTCTGCGCCAGATACGCGACCGTTTCATCGACGAACGCACCAACGGCTGGACGCACCCGGAGACGGGCAAGTATCAGCCGCCCGTACCACGCGAGCAGGCCGAGTCTCGCTGGGTGGCCGCCGAGCCGAAGTTTCGCGACGTGCTGGCGGTGTGCGATCAGGACGCAGTGAAGCGCCTGCGCACGTTTGGTTATTTCCGCGACTGGCCCGGCAACGCAAACATTTATCAGAATGTCGTTGCGGCCATCGCCAGCTACCTCAAGTTTTATCCCAAGCTCAAGCAGATGAACAAAGAGATGTCGCGGGAGGGCAGCGAGGCGCTGCCGGAAACTCCCGATCAGATTCCGACGTGGGAGCGTATGGGGGAGATCGCCAAGAAGGTGGAGCGCTACTTTGCCTCGAAGAAGGCTCGCGGCGACATCCGCGAGGAAACAGTTTACGACGATGACGTGCTCACTGCCTTGGCACCCCTGACCTATGCGGCAGCCGTGAAGTATGGCTACGATATGTGGCCGTGGGCCAGTCGCAAGGGTTTTGAGGCGGCGCTCTCCGGGGAGACGACGGACTGGCGCTTTCGCGATGAGTGGAAGGGCCACACCCAGCGTGGCAGCATTTTTGTTTACCTGACCTTCAAAGTGCCCGTGCCCGCGTGGGTGACGCGCCGGGATGGCAACTGGGAGTTGAAGGATTTGACTGATCTCGCGCTGGAGTTGAGCAAGGACAACATGCGCCAGAACCCGGACGCGTGGGTTGTTTTCGATCAGGAGAACCGCAACACGCTCACCATCGGGCAGGTCAAGGAGATGATTATGGCGGAGCCGAAGCGGGTTGACCCCGCCGACGAGGAAAGTCCGATCAAGCGCGGAGCTAATGTTTACAAAGACGAGGCCGAGGCCCAGCACGTGGTCAACAGCCTTGACCGGGCGACCAGCGCGGTGAAGCGCTGGGCCGCGAAGTTCGACCCCAAGAAAATCAAATCGGATGTTCTTACTCTGGACTGATGTCAGACGCGCTTTATCACCTGCTGGTCAAAGGAAAATTTGAGGTTTGGTGTCGCCCCGGAAAGAAGGTAGGTGACTACAACGTTACCATCTATCCCACCAAGGCCAACTGTGCCAACTGCCTGACCGCTTACCGGGCCGCCACGACCACGCAGGGGCGCACGGGCCGCTTTCAAGTCAGGCACACGAACCGGCCTAGTCGGCGGGACTAGCGATCTTGGCGATCCGTTGGATGATGCCACGCAGCGCGAACGCCACACTGCTGTCGCGCACATTGGCCAGCTTGTCAGTCACCATCGCGGCCAAGGCGTGTCCGTAGTCAGTGTAAACATCGACCGGCGCGTAGGCGCTCACCAGTGGCACCAAGCAGTGGTATTTCTTCAGGTTGCAGTATTCAGCGGTCGGCCCCCAAGTCATGATGTCAACGCCCACGCTGTCGCTGAAGGCAATGTTGTTTCCGAGCAGCGCGTTGGTGACGTTTATGAAAACCAGCCGATTGACGCTGCCACCGGTGCTGGGGTAGGTGTCCAGCAGATCGACGTAAGTTTTACAGGTCTGGCGCAGTTCCGGGTCGGCGAGCTTCTGCTTTACGGTGCCGACCTGTTCGGTGGTCGGTACATCGAGTTTGCTTTTCCAGATCGAAGCGCCCCGATCCCCGGCTCGCAGCAAGACAAACTGGCCAAACTCGCGCAGCACTTTTTGGGGTGCCGCTGGTGTCTGTGCCAGCCCCGGATACAGGTGGATCACGGCGTCGCCCGTGCGGGACAGGGCCACCGCGTCGCTGCCGTCGGCGTGGGCCTGCCATTCAATCGTGCGCCAGAGGGGCAGCAGGAGGTCTTTGAGATCAGATGCCTGAATCAGTTTTTGGCTCTGTTGGACGATGGATTTTAAGTTTGGCATATCAGTTGGTGCGACAGTAGATCGCGTCGTTTTCGAGTGGGTGTGAGTTGCCGTCGTAGCGGGCGACGAAATGCGGCCAGCCGTCGGTGGCCACGGCGTCTTTGGCCGCCGCCTCAACGTCGATGCCTGCCATCTCGATGCCCTGTTTTTGCGCCTCGTCCTTGCCGTAAATGTCTTCCAGCCATTGCCACGGTTCCCACGTCGGTTTTTCTTTCTCGATGTAATCCTCCATGTACTTGTTGAGCGCCTTGACGCGTACTGGATTTTCGATGCGCTTGTCGGTGTTCTTCTTGAAGAACACGGTATCATCGTTTTGGACGTAGCCTTCCTCCACCATCTTATCGAGCAAATCTTCGTAGTAAAGGTTCCGCACGTCGTCTTCCCATTCTTCGTACGGGTCACCGATGGCGTTACGCAGCTTGTCTTCGTCTACAAAACCGCGAAGCCAGTCCTGTGTAAAAATTTCCGGTTCGCTTTCGAGGTCGTTACGGACGATCTCCAAGGCATATTCCTCCGCCACTTCCTCACTCTTGAAGATCAAAAATTCTTGGCCGTTCGCATCGACCTTGAATCGGGTGGTGGCTTCCAGATTGTCCGCGTCGTAGTCGCCCTGTCCCCAGTTGTCGTCGATCTCAATGTCCGTCAGGTTGACACTTTCTTCTTCCGCAAACTGGCGCAGCGCTACATCCACCCAGTTGCCCAAGAGCAGCCGCTCGATTTCGCCTTTGGTGTCCGCTGGTTCCGTGAACGAAGGTTCATCCTCCGGTGGCACTGGAACTGTGCCTTCACCTTCTGGCGGGGTGTCAAACGGGTCGAACGGGTCGGCAGCCTCGCTGACGATTTTGGACATCTCCTTGGGCTTGTGATCCGGGTCGTGGATGACATCCTGAACCTCGTCCTTGAGCTTGTTGATGGCGTCGAGATTGCAGACATCGCACAGCTTTTTGGCGTGCGCGTCCCGCATGGATTTGAAATCACCGTGAACCAGCCCGCACTTGGGGCACTTCACGTAATACTGAATCTCCCTTGGGTAGTTGGAGAGATTGGCGTAAACGCCGCGTGTCGTAGCCCAGCCTTCTGGGGCTTTGCCTTCGACCACCAGTTGGATGGCCTCCAGTGCATTCATACACGTGGTCTGCGCCGACGCACATCCTCTGGTTCGGCTTGCAGTTGCAGTGACCCGTCAGGAAAAATTGTATCGCCGCTGGTGAATGGAAAACGACGGGTATCCCGCCAGTCGCCCACGTGGCCGCCCCGATTAAACCAGTACCACACGAAATTCTTCTTGTAGATGTTCCAACCTCCGGCGGTATTGGCCATGTGGCCGATGCGGTCGAGGGTGGATGCGCCCGGTAATGCCCGCCAGCCATAGTTTATCTGATGGCCGCCGGGGTGCCACCCACCTGTGTTTACAACGACCTTGCCGTCAGGAAAGGCGGTAACGACATCGGTTTGATAATAGCGAACGGCGAGGCGATTGCCGTAGTCAATGACGTAGGTGTTGTTCTGAATTTTCTTGCGGCGCTGGCCCTCGCGCACGCGGGCACCCGCGAGCTTGCCCTGAAAAAACTGATAGGTGGAGGTCGGCCCATCACCGGGAATGCGGAACGGCGTTTCCGCATACCGCATGATCTCTGCCTTGGGGTCTATCTCATCCGAGTTGAAGTCGAGGCCCATCTGACGAGGATCGTCCGGTGGAACCGGCTGCTCGTCATCAATGAGTAGTTGAAGAATGGCACGGGCGCTAAACATTCTCGTCTGGATTTTCTTTCTTGATGATAAACTCTCCCGGCCCGTAGGGGCGGTCATTGGGAGGGCGTTGGCCTTTCCAGCGAAGGCGAACGCGGCCATCCGGCTCGAAGGCCGCAATCTCACCTTGGTAGGTGATGTTGTCCTGCATGACTTCTGCCGGGTCGCCCGTGCGATAATTCATGGGCGGTTGCGGCACCTGTTCGGTTGGCGTGGGATCAGGCACGCGCATCATGGGTGCGGGCTGCGTCGAGCCGTGTTGGCTGGTTGGCGTGGTGGGCCGCGTGACACCGTAGCCTGCGAAATCTTCGGCGGCGTACTGCTCGCGCATGGCGGCAGGCATTGTAGACGTTTGCCCGGCCTCACCCACATTGCCACAGGCGCAGTCGGTCTTGCCGCACTTGCAGAGGCACGCGCTCTCCAGTTCAACCAGCTTTCCACCGTTGAAGTTGAGCATTAAAAATCCAGTGTCTTGATCCGGCACCAACCAGCGGCGCTCAAGCGCTTCCTGCATTCCGTCGCTGCCGATCAAGTTTAGCAGTTCGCCGGTCGTCATGACCGGGTTGGGACGGAATCGGCGTTCGTGAAGTTTTCGGGCAACGATGATGTTCATACGGTCTAACTACGGTTTGGTTATGCGAGGCCCAGACGCCCGCCGGGCATTTCTTCCGGTTCTGGCGCGTTGAGGTCAGAGTCTTCCGGCTCTGGTGCGCCCGGCTCTGCGCCGGGGGCTGCTTCCTCGCCCGGTATTTCTGCGCCGGGCACGCCTGCTTGGCCCGGCACTTCTTCTCCGGGCATCGGCACTCCGCCGCCCGCGCCACCACCACCACCACCCGCGCCGCCTTCGGCTCCCGGCGGTGCTTCTTCGTCCGGCCCAAAGCTGGGTGCCATCGGTGGAGCACCACCGCCACCACCGCCTCCGGCGAATGGCTCGTTGCCCGTGTCCTCTGCGCCACGGGGAAGCTGTTCTTCCGAAGCGATGAGCACCTTGAGTTGATCTTTCAGGCTGCCGAAGTAGGCCGACAGGTTCCACTGGTCGACCGACAGAATGTCTGCCGCCGATTTCAAAATCTCCAGCGTCTCGCGATTGATGCTGCCGGTGATTTCGTTGGCTCGCCAGATTTTCAGGAACTCCCGAACCTTGTCGGCATAGGCGTAGTTGCGGCCCTTCTCGGCGTCGTTGAGCAGGTTGACCAGTTGGCGCTCGATCTTGCCGTGCCAGCCAACCACAGCGGTTCCCGCGAAGGCTTCGACCAGTTCCGCCCGGCGGATGCTCAAGTCGAGCAAGCCCATGCTTTCGTAATCGTGATAGGTATTCATTTTGGCATTAAACTCGATGGGTTGACCACTGGCTTCGGCTTCTTGATCTTCTCAGGCTTCGGCTTCGACGGCAACGGCTGAACCGACCAGTCGGCGGCGTCCTTGTCCGTGATGTAAAAGTACTCGCGAAAGCCGTACTTCACCGGGATGCGAAATTCACCGGGCCGGGTCTTCCACGTCTTGGTCTGGCCGTTGCGGCGCACTTGAATCGGTGTGCGCCCGTCTTTGTACGTCAGCGTCCGGTGGTAAAAGTAGTGCGTCGTCTGAGCACTGTGCGGCGTCAGCTTCCCTTCCCGTGTTTCGCGGTCAAGCTCGTCAGCGTGGTGCGCGATGAATGACTCAGGAGATACATCTGGTTCGATGTTTACATCCTGTGGTTCATCCGATTCCAACAGCGCATTAACGATTTGGCTTGCCTTGCTCATCTTCACCACGTCGTTTACGAAGCGCTTGCAGGCGCTTTCGGTAATCCGGCTTGCGGGCAGGCACGCCCATCGGGGCTTCGACAGCAGGGATCGCGGAACACCCGGTCATTTCACTGAGATTGTCTTCGTCCAACATGCGACGTGCCAAACCGTTGGCTGTAAGACTTTCACTGGCACCTTTCGGTTTGCCCTTCGGGTTTTCCCCGTCCTTGACTTTGCCAATGCCCTTCTGGTTGTCGTCACTGGGCTTGATGTCCGTCTCCACCGGGTTGAGTTCATCTTCACGATCAAGCGGGGTCGTGGCAAATTTCTGGGCGTTCTTGATGACGGTTTCCAGCGACTCCGCGTCTTGTTTGTTGTCTGGCATTCCGAGCATGTTTAGCTCGATGAATCCGATCTTGAAGCCGGGTGGCTCGTTGCTCATGGCCTGATCGCCGAGCACAGCAAAGACCCAGCCCTTCTCCGCCAGCTTGTGCATGTTGTCCGGGTCGGACAGCAGCCGGACGTGTTCGCGATACTGGTTTTCATCGTCGCAGTTGATTTCGCACGCCTGCGGGCCTTCGATGACTTCGTTGGTGATCCCGATGTCCTTCAGGGCAGAGGCTAACGGCTTTTTGTTGGCGACCATCTGTTCGGTTTCCGCTTCGGCGGCTTCCTCGAACAGCTTCACCACGTCCTCGCCCAGCGTGTGGCTAGATTCCCGCACCGCTGCCGGGCCGAACAGAAATTCGAGCAGGTTTTTTCGCATAGTCCGAGATAACTACACGCTTCGCTCGCGCCAGTTGTTCAGATCGCCATGCGGGCCTGCTGGCGTTCTGCTTGGAACAGGTGCTCGACGATAAACTGCGACCACTTTTCCATCGTGGGCGTGTGCTGGAGAAGTTCAGTGACCGTGGCCCAGCGGGCGTTGTGCAGCAAACCTTCGGGAGACATGAAGTCGGTGTAGAGGGTTTCCGCTCTGCCGAACACGCACACGTGTACGTCGTCCACCGGGCTGCCGTCCGTGAGCATGAAGCCGGTCAGTTCCAGCGTTGTCAACGGCAGCCCAAGTTCCTCTGTGCATTCCTTGAGCGCCGTGTAGTAAACGGAGTGGCCCTGTTCGACATGGCCTCCGGCACCGATGTAGTGTTTCCCCAGCAGTCGCGCTTCACCCTGCCCTTTGCAGCGCTGCATGAGGCAGTAGCCCTTCGGTGATTTGACGAGGATGTAGGGGATGATCTGTCGCCAAGTGGGATCGGTTTCGAGCGGTTCGCGCTCCAGATATTCGTGGTTGTTGCCGATTAGCTGGGTCACTGCGGCGGTAAAGTTGTGGAGGACGTTCAACTTGAAGCCGGACAGCGCCTCGTTTTTGATGGCCATGATTTTCATACTCAATAGAACTTGAAAGCGTCGCGGAACCACTTGGGGAAGAACTTGCCGTTTTCCTCGAACAGCCGGATGAAGTCATGATCGAGGATATAGGTTGATCCGTGATCCGTGTCGCTGCGCACGATGCGCCCGCAGGCTTGCAGCACGGTCATCACGGTCTGGAGCGTGTACCAATCACGGTCGATTTCCATGCGGGCCTTCACCTGCCGGTCACCGAGGTAGGGATAGGGCACCTTGGCGATGATTTGAAAACGGGCGAGGTCGTCGTCGAAGCTGAAGCCTTCGGCGATGCTGGGACTGAGCATGACGGTGGGCGCGGGGCTGACGCGGTGCAGGTTGAAGCTGGCGTTGCGTTCCGAGGCTTTGGTGGAAAACAGCACCCGCTTGTTGCTGCGGAAGTAGTCGTATATTTTCTGGCCGAGGGCGTAGCTGTGGCAGTGGATGATGCCCTTCTCGTGCGGGTGTGCCTCCATGATGGTTTCGCACATTTTCAGCATCAGCGGCAGCGTTTTGTCCAGATACGTGCGACTCATGGAGCCAACCGTTGTCATGTGGATGAGGCGGTTGTCGACCGGAAAAGTGCTGTCCATTTCCAGCCAAGCGACGCCACTCGGCTCCAGCCCAAGGCTGCGGCAGAACACATCCTTTGGCCCCGGATAGGCGCTCATGTAAATGCGCACGGAACCCATCTCGTCGATCAACTGCGGCAGGAACGGGGCGGCGCTCAACGGCTTGGCGGTGCAGTGCAGTTCGCCTTCCACCGTTTCCTGCCAGAAGACCCAGCCCTTGGGCCGCTCTGCCATGTCGTTCACGGCGTAGCTCAGGCGACCGATGTGGTTTTTCAGCCGGTTGAACTCGTCCTGCATCTTGCGGTTGTTGTAGTCGCACGCTTGCAGGTTTTCCGTCAGCATTTCCAGCCGCTCCTTGCAGATCACGAGGTAGCTGTGCTGTAGCCAGTCGGCGAAGTGCCGGGTGTCCTTCATGACCGGGGCATAGCAGTCCGGTGCCCATGCCTCGCGTGTCTCTTTGTTTACAACGACCTCAACAAAGCCGGTGATCTGTTTTTCGAGCGTGTGGCATTCGTCGGCGACCAGCACGTTGCGGGGTTTCAAGGTGCCGAGGTACATGTGCTCTGTAAACAAATAGGGATAATTGGTGACCGCCACCCGCGCCATCTCAAAGCGCGAACGGGCGATGGTGTAGGGACAGCTTTTGTCGGAGCGCTGGGCGCACCGTCTGCCGGTGCTCTTTTCATCGGCGGTGCTGGCCATGCCGCCCGCCATGCAGGTGATGTAGCGCCGACAGGGATACTCCGAAGAACTTTTCAGCGATCCGGCGTCGGTGCGGAACTTTGGCCGGAACCGGGGAAAGTCGTTTTCCAACTGGTCTTGCAGCATCTTCTGGGTGACAAGGTAGTAGCCGCCGCGCTCAAAACCGGAGACATCGAACGAGTCGGCCCAGAGGCACGCCGCCGCCCCGACACCACTTTTGCCGATGCCGGTGGGCGCAGCGATCACGATGTCCCCGTAACCACGGCTGACGGCGCGGCTGATGAACTCCAGTGCCCTTGTCTGCGGTTCCCGTGGCTGTTCCATCGGGAAGTAAGCGGTGGCTGACTCCAGTTGAACTGCTGAACTCATATCGACAAAGAACGTAGTTATGGCATGGCGAATTTCTTGTACCCGTCGATCAAGACGAAGATGCTGACCGGCCAGTTTAACTGGACGAGCGATGACGTTGTTGCGGTCTTGGTTGCCACGGGCCAGTACATTCCCTCGATCAATCACGCAACCATGCTGGATGTGTCTGCTTCCGCACGCGTTGCCACGTCGGATGTACTGACGGGAAAGACTGTCGATGTCAATGTTGTTGACGCAGATGATTATTTGTATACATACGTTGCTGGGCCGCCCGTTGACGCGGTTTTGCTTGTGAGCAAGGGCACCAACGATGCAACCTCGTATCTGATATGCCATCTCGACGAAACCGTGGTCGGTCTGCCGTTCAATCCCAGCGCCGCCCCCGCTCAACTAACTTGGGACAACGGCCCCAACAAAATCTTCGCCCTCTAGCCGTTCTTAACGGCATGGCGAATCACTTTCGAGAAAACGCGGAGCAGCTTCGCAAAATCGCGGAGACAGCCGACCTGTCTGCCGACGAAAAGGAAACCCTCGAATCCGCAGCCAAGACTTTGTGCCGTCTGGAGCAGATGAAGCGCGATTTGATCGGCAGCGACCACGACTGCGAAAGCACATCGGATCGGCTGGCTGCTGACCTGATGTCTTTGCTGGGCATTCACGCCGGTAGTTAGAGCATGGCGAGCGAAACACTTCGCTACATCAAGTACGACTACCAGAGTCAAAAGGACGCTCTTTTACAGCGCATCCGTGATCGCTGGCCCGGTCGCTGGAACGACTTTCTGGCCAATAGCATTGGCATCGTGATCGTCGACATCGTGGCGTGGGGGCTGGCCACGCTGGCGTTTCTGGTGAACCGGGTTGCGGGCGAGCAGTACATTCCGACCATGACGCTGCGCGAGTCGGCGGTGCGCATTGGCGGCCTCACCGGTTATCAACTGCGCAGTGCGCTGCCCGCCACGGTGAGTTGCGAGGCGACGATGACCACCGCCCAGAGCGCGGACGTGACCATTTTCACCGGCACGCTGATCCGCACGAGCGACAACAACGCACTGGCGTTCGAGGTCGCCAGAGATTACACCATCGAAGCAGGGGAATTTTCACCGAAGGAACTGGTCGCTACCTTCAGTCCGTCCATCAGCGGCCAGAACGTCATCAACACTTTCCTGCAAGTCACCAACGGTTCCAGCGCGGTGGATGAAGTGGATACCACCATCGACCTTTCGCAGTACGTCGAGCCGGGTCAAACACTTTACGAGCTTGATGGCACCACGGGCTACACCATCCAGAACATCGAAACGGCTCCCGGTGGTGTCAACGTCAATTCCCGACTCATCCTGACCAGTCCGTGGACGGGCGCGAGCGGCACCATTCAGGCTCAGATTTATGACCAGCGCATCCAGTTGATTCAAGGCCAGTCAGTGACCGACCGGTTTGTGGCTCCCATTCAAACAGCCAGCTATGCCGTCAGGCTCAGTCGGATTCCGGTGATCGACAATTCGGTCGAGGTCACGGTCAACGGTGAGCCGTGGCAGCAGGCCAGCACGGTTGGGATTCAAAGTGAGTTTGCCGAGGTCTTTCAGGTCAAGACATTCGTCTCCGGTGATACGGCGGTCGTGTTTGGCGACGGCACCTTTGGAGCGCTCGTGCCGTCCGAAGCGGCAGTCACGGTCACCTACCGCATCGGCGGCGGGCTGGCAGGCAACGTGGAGCTTAATTCGATCAACACGACGATCAGCGGATTGATCCAGTCACTTTCCAGCCCGGTTTCGATTCAAGTCACCAACACGACGAGCACCGGCATCGGCGGTCAGGAGGCGGAAACGCTGGAACAGGCACGTGTAAACATTCCCTATTACACGCGCACCAATGATCGCGCCGTCACGCTGGCTGATTATCAGACCATCGCGCAGCAGTACAGCGATCCGCAGTTTGGCTCCGTGGCGTATGCCCGGTCGGCGGTGCGTACGGAGAACTCGCTCTTGGAAGGCAACATCGTCAGCATTTACGCATGGACGACGGGGCCGGGCGGCGGGCTGGTGCCGTTGTCGGCGCAGTTGAAGACGGCGGTGCAGACCTACATCCAGACCAAGGCGGTGGGTACGGACTTCGTGCAGATTTTGGATGGCTCTGCTCGACCGGTGCCGATAAGCCTGCGCTTCAAGGTGCTTAAAGGTTTCAGCATTAGCGACACCAAGAACCTTGTCATCGGCACCCTCAACGCCTACATGGTGGCGCTGCGGCCCGGCGATCCGGTCATCTACAGCGATGTTGTGCGCCAGTTGGATGAAGTGTTCGGCATGGACAATCTGGTCATGGCGACCCCCATCACTGATCTCTTTCCTTCCAACTCCACGGAATTGTTTACAGTGCCGCAGGACAGTTTTATTTACGAACTGGACAAGACGGCCAGCGGTTCGCCGCAAACCGACAGCAGCGGGGTTCAGGTCAGTCCTTATACCGTGCAGTTGCCGCTCTTTCCAATTCAAACGTGGTCGTTTGCGATGTTCCTTGGACTGAATGAAGTCAGTGCGCTGCCTTATGTTTACACGGGCACGGACAACCGTGTCTTGGTGCAGCAGGCGCGTTTGATCGGAGAAAATCTGAGCAGTGACGACAATTACGTGAGCGTGGTCAATCTCCTGACAGGGCAGGCGACACTCTGGATCAAAGGCGCTCCCGGCGATCTCACCATGCAGTTGGTGACGGCGCAGGGCTACAGCGCGGAGCGGGTCGTCAACTTATTCATAGGTTACAGTGGTGATACGAGCCAACCCAAACGGCGTGAAATCCGGGCTGCGCTCCAAGCGTGGGGGCAGGGTTTGTTTATTGGCGGTGCGATCTACGCCCAACGAGTTGAGGGGATTTCGGCTTCCGTTGTCAGCGTCGCGGACATGGTTGCGGCTGTTCCGGGTGTTGACTCCGTTAACCGGGTAGCGCTCGACACTCCGGCCAACAGTCAGGATCGTGTTACGGCGTCGGATTTTGAGCTTCTGCGGTTGGGACAGATTGTGCTGAACAATCAGGTGGACTAAACGGGATCAGCACCGACCAGAACTCGTCCACGACAAGCTCGTGCCCGTACTTGGCTGCGATGTCCACGGCCATTTGCTTCTCCACATCCCGCCACGTGTCGTCGATGATAATGGGCACGTTGGTCTTGAACAGGCCGAGATTATTTTTGAAGCCTGCACGCGGCTCGCTGCCGACCGGGCCGTCCACCAAGATGAGGTCGTAGTCCCGTGGGAGTTGCGTTTCCAAAATCGCTGTGTCGTACCAGCCGTTCACGATTGGTGCGTGAATGTAACGACTGCGGTATTTGTTTACATACGCCGGATTGTGCTCCACGGAGGTCATCCTGTAGGACGAGGACAGGAAGCGCGTGCTGGCGTCGCCGCTGCCAAGTTCGAGGATGTGTTTACCGGCGGGCAGATGTGCGGTGATCCAGCGGTACATGCTTTCGGAAATACCGGAGCCGCCAAAATCACCGCTGATGGGTTTGTGTGTAGGCATTAGAGAGCGGGGTTTTTAAGCAACACGTCGCCGCCCACGTCGCAGATCACTTCCCAACCGGGGAAGCGGGCGAGCACGTCAGCCAGTGTGCTGGAGTCTTTGTAAAGGGTGCCGCTGTCGTATTCCGTCCAGACGAGGCGCGTCTTGGGCAGCATGAGCGGGCCGCCGTCAAACACGAGGCGTTCGGCACCTTGTACATCCATCCAGATGAAGTCGATGTGGTCGATCTGGTTCTGGGCGCAGAAGTCGTCGAGCCGCCAGCACTGAATTTCGATGTCGCTCATGTGCTTCAGCCACGGCCAGCTTTGCGTGAGAACGGGAGTGAAGTCACTGATGCTGCTCTGGCCGACCGCGCCGTTGGGTTCGCAGGTGGACAGGTGAAACGGAATCCTGCCGGTGACGTGGCCGATGGCGTCCGGGTGGAAATTGATGCGGTTGGGCAGGCCGACGGCGTTAATCTTGGCCACGTTGCGCGGGTCAGGCTCGAAGCCGTGAAAGCAGGGAGCCGACGTGCAGAACGACAGCAGCATGTTCGTGTGGTACCCGTCGCACACGCCTAACTCGAAAATCACCGGGTGAGTAGTGTTGGCGATGTGTTCGCGGATTTTGGCGTAGGCGTATTCCAAAGTGTTTGCAGGCATGTTTCGTTGGTAAACAGGTTGTGGATCAGGCGCTCGATCCGTTTGGTGTAACTATGCTCTTGCGCGAGCAGATAACCGTTCTCGGCAATGCGCCGCCATTCGCCGTTGGCGGTGTAAGTCTTGGCCAGTTCAGCGGCTTCCTCGACGCTCCGGTAGAACAGGCAGTTCACGTCGTGCTTGAAGCCGAGCAGTTCCATCTCTGCGTCGTGTTCGGTCAGCAGGCAGGTGCCAAGGCCAAGCGTTTCCCAGTTACGGTAATTGATGTCGCCGTTGAGTCCTTTGTTGAACTGTATCCTTGCTCTGAGAACGGCTCCAACATAATCCATCCCGGTAATGCCGTAGTGGTAATCCATGCCGTGCTGCACCATGTAGTCGATGGCTGCTGCACGCGGCGCGGCTTTGCCGCCGATAAAAATTACGTCGCGGGTTCGGAGGCGTTCGGGGTAGAGCGCCCGGTCGAAGAAGCGGTTGTCAACACCGTTTGGAAAGTAGATGTGCTTGCGTCCGGGGTATAGTTGCTGGTACGGCTTGATGAAACCCCGCGTTGAGTGCAGCACGATGTCGTACCCTTGGAGCGCATCAGCGTAGGCGTTGAGTGGCTGCCAGTGCGCGTCGATCACCCAGAACAGGCGCAACGCCCGGTAGCACCCGTTGACGCGGGGCAGCCAGCCGAAGTCATAGTTTTCGATGGTGAAGATGCCGTCGTAGCTGTGGATGTCCGGCGGCGCGTGAAAATTGTCGTGGCCTTTGCCCCAGATGTCGGCGTCATCGCCAAAGGCGATCAGTGCGGCCTTGATGGCGTAGCACTCTCGCATCATCCAGTTGGGTTCCCACGGATCGCCGGGTTGCCCTTTGTGCTGGCCGTCAGATTGGATTACCAGCCATTTCATTTGATCTCCTTTTCCAGTTCATTGGCGCATTGGCGCAAAAAGGTTGCTCCCGAAAGCATCTGATCGTGGGGTGTTCCCGCTTTGCGGGCTTCCTCCACTTGGCGCATGTACTGATCGGCGTCCTTGCGCCAGCGTTTAACGAGTTCCATGAGCTTGGTTTTTTCTCCCTCGTTCATCGAATGAAAGTGTACCAGCAGGTGCCCATCAGGCTGACCTGACCGGGGAACATTTCGTCGACCGCTTCCTTGACGCCACAGGGTTCGCCGTAGTCATGCCCGGACAGCATTCCGCCGACCTTGATCTTGGGCAGCCACGCGGTCGCGTCGGCTTTGACGTGTTCCTTCGCGTGGTTGGCGTCGATGAACGCGAAGTCCACACTACCATCCGCAAAGTCTGCTGCCGCTTTCGCGCTCTCTTTCTGGACTACGCGCACGTGTTGCAGCAGGTGTTCGCGCTGGAGCCGGGTCGTGAACTCGATCCAGATAGGCGTCGTGACGATCCGTTCGTAATCTGTATCAGTGTTCACCTTGTCCCAGAGATCAACCGCGTAAAGCTCGAACGGGGTGCCGCGAGCGACAAGGTGCCGGGCCAAGAACGCGCAGCTTGCACCGCTGTATACGCCGATCTCCACGAAGCGGCTGAAGCTCTGAATGCTCGCCACGTAACGGTAAAACGGCATGTAGTTGAAAAATTCGTCAGACATTTTTTAGGTAGTTGATGAGTGGTTGTATACGATCTTGGTGCTGGCTTAAAGGGCGAAGCAGATGGGCTTCCACGTAAGTTCCATCTTCCAGCTTGCGCGGATCAAAGCGCCAGTCAGCCCGGTCAAGGGCGCGGACGGTGTAGGGCCAGTAGCCGAATGGAAGACGCACAAGGGGTACCGGGTTGAGCTTTAACAGCGCCCGCAGTAAAGACTCATCGCTGAAGGTGTCCGGGTTCTCGTGGTGAACCGTGCGACTGATGTCCTCTTTGTGGTCGAACACACGCAGTCCGATGAAGCTGCGCACGAACGGCTCCCACTCTAGTTGCCTTGGGTTGACCAGTTGCCGCCAGAGGTTGCTTTCCAATGTGAGGTACCCGGCAGTGAACTTGCCTGCTTCCGGGCCGACGTAGACCTCGCTGCCCACTGTAAGCAAGTGGCCGGGCGGGCGGTGCCAGAGCAGATCGAGCATGTAGGCTCGTTGCAGGGGCAGCAGGTCGAGATCATGGGTCATGACGAGCGTGTCGTCGCCGAGACTGGCGGCCAGATGATAGCGGGCGACTTTGGCCTGATTGCAGGTCGGCACGCCC
>Ga0137333_1000206_pt1 | contig 15933 bp, 14 predicted proteins | sample EasRivERMLT231_2_FD_102286 | JGI IMG/M metagenome (GOLD analysis project Ga0137333, IMG submission 102286) | Soil microbial communities from meander-bound floodplain in the East River, Colorado, USA - East River MetaG ERMLT231_2 | ecosystem: Environmental > Terrestrial > Soil > Floodplain ... | reverse complement strand
GCGGACAGTTTTCAGAACATCAAAAGAAACGCCTCGGTCAGGAAGCAAAAGCGGAGCAAGCCTCCGCGCGCAGTTCGGCAACCATATTATTTGTGATAGCAGCCGCAGGCCTGGCTGTTGGGTTGACTATCGGGTCCATTGCGCCGACGATTACAGGCCGTGTTCTGATCTTGTTATTAATGGGAATCTTATGGCCGTTCGTTTGGGCTGGGAAGGGTGTGAAGATCATCCTCTCGGCACGTGCTTTGCAGGAACCGCGTCTCCGCGCAGTAAGCGGGCGGGTTCACATCGTTCATCACGGGGAAGGGGAATACACATTGCAAGTGGAAGGACTTGAATTCGATGTAGATGGCAATCCCTCTGGTGCAGTCATGGAAGGCGATCAATACACAATTCATTACCTGGAGGCGACTGAAGAGATTCTTTCGGTGGAGTATTTAATACGCGGAAAGTAAGACAAAACGGTCTCGCGGACATTACGACTGCGAGACTGTTTTCATTGAATATGGTAAGCGAAGAGCGGGCGTTATTTTTTTCTTGTACTTATGTTGCTTCAAAGATATACTATTAAGGGAGTTTTTTAAATGACCGACAAAGATCAACTTGGTAAATCTTCCATTCAAAACCTGATCCCAGTCTGGCTACGAAATCGCTGGGGAATTGTCTGCGGGGTGATCGGTCTTTACATACTTCTCTACATCGCCTGGACGAGATTTCAATGGGGCGCAACAGAAAGTTTCAGGCTGATCCCCAGCTGGGACGTAGACCGTAATTTCGCGTTGATCTCAGACCTGGCATATCAGCCCGTCAGCATTTTTGCCACTATCGTTGCATGGCGAATTGCTTTTAATGCCGCACTCGATACCAAACTACGTCGGGCCTGGTTCATTTTGGGTCTGGCTGTGTTGGCACAAACCCTCGGCGACACCATCTGGTTTTACCTTGAGGTTATCCTTGGTCAAGAGCCGTTTCCGTCAGCCGCCGACATTTTTTATATTGCCTTCTATCCATTGGCATTATTGGGATTATTAAGTTTACCGAGCGCACCGCTGCGACCCACCGAGCGCTGGCGCGTTGGGCTGGATCTGGCGGTTGTCATGGTCACAGCCTGGATGGCGATCTGGTTCTTTATCATCAGCCCGACCGCCGCGCAATATGAAAACGGCAAGTTGGATCAGATTCTCGCGGCGGCATATCCGGTTGGCGATCTGGTTTTGTTGGGTGGCATCTTTGTATTATTGTTTCGAAGCACGGAGGGAGCGGTACGATCCATGTTGATGCTTTACCTGACGGGTCTGCTGTTGAATGTGGCGGGTGATCTATCCTATGCGTATGCTTCATTACAAGGGACCTATGTCAGCGGTGGTTGGATGGACTTGAGTTGGATTCTGGCTTACTGGTTCTTTGCCCTGGCGGCGATACGACAGAAATATACTAAGGACCCCGCGTTGGGAAGTTTATCCGCCCGGGTATTTGCCCGTTCATCTTTTGCGCTTCCGCTTGTAGCGATTGGTCTCGGATATGGGATGCTCATCTGGGTGGCTCGCTCCGGGTTTGCCGCTGACAGCGCTGTGCAGAGTTTGTTCGTTGGAGCTGGCTTGCTGACCATTTTTGTGGTTGGGCGTCAGGTGCTGGCATTGCATGATAATCAAAGACTGAACGGCGAACTCAACGAGCATTTGATTCAACTGGATCAGGCTTATTCCATGTTGAACACAGAGCGGGACAGGGCGGAACGATTACTGTTGAATGTCCTGCCTGAGGCGATTGCCAATCGCCTAAAGTTGGGACAAGCCACGATCGCGGACAGCTTTGGCGAAGTGACCGTGCTGTTCGCCGATATCGTGGACTTTACCAGCCTCTCGGCTCGTATATCGCCTGAGCAACTGGTCAATATGTTGAATCAAGTTTTTTCAGCCTTCGACCAACTGGCTGAAAAACACGGTCTCGAAAAAATAAAAACAATTGGCGACGCCTACATGATCGTTTCAGGCTTGAACGATCCGAATCCAAACCAGGCAGAGGCAGTGACCGCGATGGCACTCGATATGCAAACGGAGTTGCACAGGTTGAGCGAAATCACCGGTATTGACTTGAAAGTACGTATCGGCATCGACACGGGTCCCGTGGTGGCGGGTGTGATCGGCACCAAGAAATTCATCTACGACTTATGGGGCGACACCGTGAACACCGCCAGCCGCATGGAGTCTCAGGGCATGGCAGGCCGGATTCAGGTCACACAAAGATTGTATGAGCGTTTAAAGGGCAAGTATCAGTTTGAAAAGCGCGGCCTGATGCAAGTGAAGGGCAAAGGCGAGATGACAACTTACCTGGTGGTCGGTCAAAACCCAATCTAAAATCCGGCGGTGTTGCCAAAGACAATGATCAAATCGCATAAACACATAACGGTCTCGTTAACATTCCGTCCGAGACTGTTTTTTATTGCTCAATGCTATACTTGACAACAATCACAGATACGGGTGAGGAAAGGAATTTACCATGAATAAGGAAATCGTTCTTACACTAACGGGACATGATCGGGTTGGGATCGTCAAAGAGATCACGAATGTGCTGGTCAAACACGGAGGGAATGTAGAGAACAGTCGTATGGCACGCCTAGGCGGGGAGTTTGCCATGCTGGCATTGATCGCACTGGATGAGAAAGACCTGCCAACCCTCGAAGCAGACTTTCAAAAGCTGCGCGATGAAGGCTTCCAGATCACGCTCCTGCAAACCGAGGATGACCACGCCGGGAAATACGCAGGCTGGCTCCCCTGCCAGATCGAAGTGCTGGGTGCAGACCACGAGGGCATCATTTACGAGATCGCTCAACACCTTGCCGAACAGGGCATCAACATCGAAAACATGGAAACTACAACCTCACCCGCGCCCATGAGCGGCACGCCGTTTTTCAAGATGCAGGCGACCGTCCTTGTGCCGCCCAATTTATCTTTCAACAAATGGAGTGACGCACTGGAGGAAATCGGTGACAAGTTAAACGTCACTGTCAAAGTCACGATGGTGGAGTAAACGAAAATGGTCTCGTGGACATTACGCCCGAGACCATTTTTCATTCCCCGAAGCGGCGGGCTAAAGCCCTGCCTCAGTTCGTGGAAGTCCACTCAAGCGGACTCGCTCCGCTATCCGTGTATCCGCTATAATTTCGTTGAAACCCATCCCATCCGAGACCGATTTTCATTCATTCAGAAAATCATCCATCACGATGACATCAATCAGCTCATCAAGCTTGGATAATCTTTTATCATTCGTCAAAAATGCCTGTGCTCCAAATGAAATACTTGCGGCTACTTGTAACGCATCGGGTGGGGAAACTTTGTATTTTGCCCGCAATCGAGCCGCAGCACGCGCTACATTTCGATCTACATCAACAATGGACAGGTTTGGGAAATGCACAAGTACCGTTTCGTATTCACGCGCCGCCATCTCATTTTCCAACTGCCACGGGCGGACAGTGATCTCCATCAAAGTGATCGTGGAAGTTACGCCCTGCCATTTGCCTTTCTCAATTCCGTTGATGGTAATTTGAGCAAGCGGGGCATAACGCGGATTGTTCTCAAGGAAGTAAATGAAGACAGGCGTATCCAGCCCAATGACTTTTGATTTGCCTAGCCGTTTGCTGAATTCGTCCATGCGTCACGCTCCCCGTTAAGATACTTCTGACCATCAATACCTTTCCAGATTTCACTGTGCAAACCCTGAAGATAATTGGTGTAGCGTTTGGGCTCTGGAATCAAAACAATCACACCATCCTGCACATCCACAAGCAGACGGTCGCCTTTTTTGATGTTCAATTTTTTTCGGGCAATCTGCGGAACAGCGATCTGATACTTCGCACTGACCTTGACAGAGGTGGTAGCCATAAAATCTCCTTGCTTAGCAATTCTTCAATTCTGCTAAGCATTTTACCACAACAAAAACGGTCGAGTTGAGATGATGTCCGAGACCGTTTTTCATTCGACCCGTCCCAATCTCCCCGCACTCGGTAATTGTCACAATTAGAAACTCACTTTTTTCGAGCCCGAACAACTTATATATTTGAAATGTCATCGTCCTTTTCTTTGTTGATATTTCGAGTTTTCCGGGGTAAGATGTGGACAAGACATTATTGACGCAAAAGGCTCATTGTTTGGGAGTACTTATCATGAATGTTACTGAGAACATCTGTCCCGTTTGTAAGGAAAGTAACGAACTCGAAGCCGTTTTGTGTGGGCACTGTGGCACAGCGTTGGAAGATCCTTTTATGGACCCGGGATTCAAAACCAAAACGACCAATTTTCCGGCGGTGGTTCCCGAGAGCATCAGAGATTGGTCTATGGATAAGGCAGCCGTTCCCGATAATGGGATCGCTGTCTATATCGAAGGTGAATTCAAACCTGCTTATATAGATTCCAGAGGGGAATTTGTCATTGGTCGCAGGGTAGAGGCAACATTAGAGGTCCCAGAAGGCTTGTTTGATCTTTCTCCATTGGGCGGTTATGGTCAAGGGCTATCCAGACGGCACGCAGTCATCCAGCGGACAGAACATGGATATGAGATACTTGATCTGGGCAGTGTAAACGGCACCTGGCTGAATGACGAAAGACTGACTCCCAACAAATATTATCCATTGGCTAGCGGATCACATTTGCGGCTCGGCAGCATGCGCTTGTTTGTGCTCTATCATCCGCTTAAGGATACCAAACAATAACAATAGATATATCTTCTGATGATCTGAAATTCACCACAAAACGGTCTCGTTGACATCATGCCCGAGACCGTTTTTCGTCCTTCATTCTTCCCCACCACGCGGACTCACCCATCCGTTCATCCGTTTTAAATCCGTTGAAAACTCATCCCATCCGAGTCCGTTTTTCATTCGACCCCTCTCCCGTCTCCCCAAATGGGGAGAGGCAAATACTAACTCAAAATCAAACATCTTCTTGGAAACTCAACAACCTCATTACACAGAACAGGACTCAACTCCATGCCATCTCCTTTAGGAGAGGGGCAAACCGACATGCCGATTAATCGTCACCATCGGGGTGAGGTCCTTCCCATCCCAGCCGAGACAGTTTTTCATTAACCTGTGATATAAACCGTGACATGACACAACAAGGCTTTTTGATCATTTCTGACATTACAGGGTATTCGAAGTATGTCAACGAGTCGGAACTTGAACACGCACGCGACAGCCTAACCGCCTTGTTGAATCTGTTGATCCGCCACACACAGTCCCCCTTGGTAATATCCAAACTGGAGGGCGACGCTGTTTTTTCATATGCGCCAGCAGGCGGGTTTTTGCAGGGACAAAGCCTGCTGGATATGATCGAATCCACCTATGCGTCCTTTCGCAAAGCCCTGGAACTGATGGTGATCAATACCACCTGCACCTGCAATGCGTGCCGAAACCTGCCCAATCTCGACTTGAAGTTCTTCGTTCATTTCGGTTCTTACATGACCCAGAAATTGGGAAACTTCACTGAATTGGTGGGGAACGATGTCAATTTGGTGCATCGCCTGGCAAAGAATCACATCAAGGAGAAAACGGGTTTCAAGGCGTACGCCGCTTTTACACAATCGGTGATGGATGCCCTGGGGCTTGCAGATTTCCAAAACAGCCTGACACCGCATCGTGAGACCTTCGCGGATGTGGAGGAAGTGCAAATGTATGTGCATGATATGCATAAAGTGTGGGAACGCTTGAAGGACAGGGTGCGGATCGAGGTCCAACCCGAAGAGGCGATGGTTGTTCTCAAATATGAGTTCCCCGTCCCCCCGTCCATCTTATGGGAGTATCTGACGAAGCCCGAATATCGAGTCATTCTGCTTGGAGCGAGCAAACTGGAGCTTCGCAATCAGTCACAAGGACGCACGGGAGTTGATTCGGTCTTCTACTGTTACCATGGCAATATGGAAACCCCTCAACTTATTTTGGATTGGCGCCCCTTCGAGCAGTTTACGACGGATGACGCCAACTCTTGGGGGGTGACCACCAGGATCACATGCAAACTTGAACCCACGCAGGATGGAGCACGTTTAATTGATCTAATGGGGAAGCCACGCGGAAGGGGGCTTCGCCTTATGCTATTCATCCTGCTCGCAAAATTCGTTTTTGCCCGACAAGTTGCCAAGTCCGTGGAGACACTGCGTCAACGCATCCAACAAGACCTTGCCGATGGAACCGCATTTGTCTCCCCGCCCATTGAAGTTGACAAAGCTCAGGTCGCTTCACTTACAACCCAAACGCTGACCCACAACCATTAATTGTCACAACCCGAGACCGTTTTTCATTCGACCCCACAACCTCCGCGCCAGCGGACAAGATAGGACTCTACACCATGCCATCTCCTTCAGGAGAGGGGCAAGCCGACATGCCGATTAATCGTCTCCATCTGGGTGAGGTCCATCCCATCCAAGACCGTTTTTCATTTTTCAGGCTTCACCATTTTATTGCACAAAAGAATCTACATCCTGCTCTCTCGAAATAAGAAATTTTAGAAATGATTTTTGTTGGAAGCGACAAGTTTGCATTATTCCTAACAATAACAAATGATCTGGAAACACGGATTTATAAAAAGTTTTTGAAATATTTTCTTGAACAACCAAATGACGCAATGCTCTCTCTGCCATATTGTTATTCCAAGGTATTCCATCATACTTGATGAACGTAAAAAGAGAATCTCTATACTTCTTTAGGCGTTTCTGATACTTTAATGCAACATCAGATTGATATGTTTTGCCTAAAATCATGTTTTCATAAAAAGAATCAACCTGAGTAGAAAAACTGCTGAGATATGCCTTGCTCAACCCGTACAAATGTACCGTCTCCATGATGGGAACAATCAGATTTTTGAACTCAAGGATAAATTCTTGATATTCAGCATCGAATGGCGATTTCCATAAATCATCATTCAAATCTCGTATCAAATGAACAAGGCATTTCTGATGTTGACAATTTAAAGAATCATACGCACTATAAAAATCTGACACCAATATCCCTTTGTATTCTTTTAGTAATTCAACTACAAATGAGGCTTCTCTTGTTTCGGTCATTTTTAGTACAACATGTTTTCCGTCGGTAAAGACCCATGCATAACATTCTTCACCCTGTATATTCACTTTTGTTTCATCAGCGTGGATAAATGGGCTCGCCAAAATATACTGAAGCGACAATGCGTCTGTGTCAGCATAGAGGTTGGCAAATCTTTTAATAGTCATGGTAATTAATCCATGGCTTATTTTTTCTCCAAACTGTTCGTTTAAAGATTCTCTAATGCTGGCATAAGGTAATCGAAGGGAGAAGCGATCGTAAATTATCCAAGATTGAAATCCGTGACCAAAAGTGCCTATTCCATGTAGTTTTTCGGGACTATAGTATTTGCAGCATTTTTTGCAGTACCCTTTTGGACCCTGTAATTTTGTGATTTTTTTTGAATAGCCATTCTCAGTAGAGTATAAATCGATGACAATTCTTTCAGACATTTTATTTTCAAATATTTTCAGTTCCGTCTTACATTTTGGACATATTTCTCTTGGATCGCAAGGCAATAATTCTTGCGCTTGTGGTTTCACCCTGCTGTGCCCTAAATGCCCCTTTTGTGCCCCGCGTTTTTTCTGCTCTATGTCTGGATTATTTCCAAATTCGATTTTCTTTTTATCGTAATCGGAATGGGCGAATTTCAATATTGCTTGAAATTGCATATGTATTTCATGTCCAGTATCATCATATCTCTTTTTAGGGTGACCTATAAAGTCTATAGATGATTGCGTTTCAGCAGTTTCTGATATTTCTCGAATCTTGTTTGCCAATAATTTTGTAGCTTGACAATCTTCTTCGTTATACTGGATCAATAAATCTTTGTAAATTTTGTACCTTGTTTCATCCCAGTGATATCTCCATACAAGACTTTGGAGCCCAGACGCGTTTTGCGATGTCCAATTTGCTCCTATGAAATTGCCAATTTCCTTTAGTTTGTTGGATTTGACGGGGAAATAAATTTTTCCAAAAATATGAGAGTTCAAATTTACAAGTCTTTTTTGTACAAGTTCAATATCGAGTTTATACCTTTTTGCTAATTGACGGAGTGCTTTTACCTCGTAACTTCCGTAATGATAAATAGGGGCATCATATTCTTTAACTACATCTAAAAATTGCCGAAACGCTGTCTCTTCATCCAAAAGAGCGTCTGCCCAAAAATAGCGATAAGCGTTATTTGTTTGGTTGCAAGAAAGTAGCCCTATCAAGTAATGAAATCCAATATCAGGAATTCCTTCCATGTCCAAGAAAAATTCTATCTGAGATTGAGGCAATTTTGGAATATCATGAATTAAGATATTGCCAGTTCGTATTGCCAAAGCCTGTAATTCTGGTTTGTATAGTTCTTTTTCCCTTTGCTTGCGTTTGCGACTTCGCCTGAGTTGAAATTGGAACGATAGCTGTTTTAAAGTGAAAATGCCTTTTTCGTGATAGCGCTTAATTTGTTTAGAGTTAAGTCTATCCAATTGACTTAAATCATCGTTCTTTTCAGCTATATCTTTGCATGAAGAAAAAAATTGGCAGTGAAGACAATCTTTAATCAATATTACGGGTGGCGCATCTGCGGGAGGTATTATCAACCATTCTCTTAACTCGTCAAGGATAGGAAGAAGTGTTTTGGTTTTATTCGACAATTTTATTTTATGATTTCTTCCTTCCGAATCGATAATGCGACCGCTTTGAATGTCGGTCTTAAATGCTTCGTTGAGAACGTAACCAACAAACAACAACTCCAATTTTTGTTCTTCGTGAATTTGATTTGTTCCTGTCACAATTATGGGAACATATTCATCGTGAATGGTGTGCGGGTTTTGTAAAATATCACAATCCGCCTCTAAATCACCCACTCTGAATTTGGCATTTGCAACATAAGTCCCTGTTTCTAGAGGTTGATGTTCTTCATATTGTTTGACTATATTCCCCTGCTCTATAAGATTGTTGATCTGTCTATCTTGATTTTGACGCCGTAGGTTTTCAAGCATGTTTGGGTATTCGTGTATCGTTCCTTCTTCGTCGCTAATTAAAAGCAAAAAGGCTTTTCGACGACATACTTTATAACTAATTACAATGGAGGATGAAATCAATTTGTTTTTCATAAACCATTACCATTTGATTAGGGCTGTTAATCAGGTTTGTCTGTTTTGCGCGAATATTACTGATAACTGATTACTGCCTACTGCCTTCCGACTCCCACCACCCCATCAGCTCACTCAACGCCAGACTCGGCGTCGCGTCGCCCTGCCTGCCTGAATTCCACGTCACGATCAAATCCTTCTTCGCGCGCGTGATGCCCACATACAACAAACGCAGACGTTCCTTCACGTAGCCCAGCCGCGAGCGCATTGTCGCTGCGCCTTCCTCGTACCAGTCATATTCACCGGTCGACTCCAAAGCGCGCAACTGATCCAGCGCCTCCGCTTCGAGATTCAATCCGCTCCGCACGAACCACTTCTCCGAAATAAAACGGTCGTTCGGCATGTTCGACGGGAAGTCATAATTATTGACCGACATCATATACACGCGGTCCCACTCCAGCCCCTTCGCCTTATGCATCGTCGTCACCACCACCACCCCGCGATGCCGTTCCGGGTCAAAGCCCGAATCGTCCGACGAGAAACCAATAAAGCGCCGTTCGTTCTTCGCGATCACCGCCAACTCCGACGTCAACTCCGGCAGGCGCCAATCCGCCTGATCGTCCGCGGCTTGCCTCAGCACCAGTGCCAGTTTATGTGCCAGCGCCAGATCAGACGCTTCGCTGAACACATCCTGCGCCAGCGTCAGCACCAATTGATCGATCGGCAGCGTGACCGCGTTCAACCATCTCTGGACATTGACTCGAAACTCCATCAACTCCTGGACAACGTGCTCCGCCTCTGACTCACCGACAGTTGACAGCCAGTCGATAGACTCCCCTCTCCTTTTAGGAGAGGGGTTGGGGGTGAGGTCCCGCGGCGCTATGAAATTTTCCACATCAACCATCTTCCGTAATAAGTTTGATGTCGTTGCGAGGAGCTTTCTTTGTGATGTCGTTGCGAGCGCACTTTGCGAAGCAATCCCCTCCTCGTAGAGATTCTCCTCACCGTCAGGAGATTGCTTCGGGCTTCGCCCTCGCAACGACATGCCCTCGCGCCAATCCCGCCTCCACACCTGATACGCCCTCGACAACTTCCGCGCCGATTGCGGGTCCGCCAGATACGACAACAAATAACTCAACGATCCCGCCGCCGCCCGCGTCGTGGATGTGGACGAGATCAACTCGATCACTTCGATATTTTTCTTCTTGAGCGCTTCGATCACTTCGATGCCGCGATTATTTCTTGGGACAAGAATCGCAATAGTTGGCTTTTCTTCGTCATCCGCAAATGAATCCAAATGACTCTTCACCGACTTGACCACCGCGTCCAATTCTTCTTCGGGCGTGTACTTCTTGCTAACAAGCCGAATCCCCTCCGGGTTATCGGGCGGGTTTTGTTGCGGGTCATCTTCAGGGACAGGCACGATATGCGGAGTTCCCAGGGCATCACGCACATTTGGATCGGGATGTGCGCTCATCGTCCAGTCAATCAAATGATTCGCCAGTGCCATGATCGATGGTTGTGACCTGCCCGACTCTGGCATATCCTGACTCGGGTTTTCATTGATAAATCTACGCAACAAGTCAGGGTCTGCTGTGGTGAAAGTTTCAAAGATCGCTTGATTTGGGTCACCTACTCGAACCCAATTGCCCGCATCCGTAGGGGCGGGGTCCCCCCGCCCATTATCGAAACCACCTGACAGCAACCCCAATATCCTCTGCTGCGACAGACTCGAATCCTGCGCTTCATCTTCCAAAATGAACGGATAGAGATAACGCAGACGCTCCAAAAATTCCTCGTCGCTTTCGAGCAAAGTCAATGCCAAACGGATCAAATCGTCGAAGTCCACCGCGCCGCGATAGGCGAGAGCGCGTTGATAGTCCGCGTAAATACTCAAGCCGAGTTGGGCTAGAGGCAGAGGCGCAGGGAGACGCGCTTGTGCTGAGCTTGTCGAAGCATCAAGTTTGGCGCGCAGGCTTTCGGGAGTCAGGAGGCGGTCTTTCGATGAACGGATAAATGCCAGCGCGAGCGAGTCCACCATATCGGGCAATTGCTGACGTTTGACCCAATCCCGTTTTGAATCATCGAGCGACGCGTCGAGATAGTCATCCAGCGAATGCGACGCCAGCCACGCATTGACCGACTCGCGGCGGATGAAGCCCGCCTCACGCTCGTCAATGATGCTGAAACGCTCCTCGAGTCCCACGCGCGCAGGCTTCTCGCGGACGATGTCATGCGCCAACCCGTGCAGCGTGCGCACGCGATATTTGTACAACGCCTGCAAAGGGTTGTCGAAGAAGCGTTTGATGCGCGCTTCGAAATTATCCACCGCCGAGTTGACGAGCGTGACGATGAGCACTTCCTGGTCGTCGCCAAGCCGCCCTTCGTGAATAATCTTAGCCGCCAGCGCGGAGAGGATATGCGTCTTGCCCGCGCCAGGCACCGCGGCAATACCCAGCCGCCCGCCTGTGTAGCGGAGGATGTTCTGTTGGGAGGGTCGAGGGGTGAAGTTATTCATATTTTTGAACCGCCAAGCTCGTGAATAAGGTTCAAGAGAGGCAACTTGCAGATTTATTTTGGTACGGGGACAAATCCCAGCAAGGTGTCTGGAGATTTATCCGTGACTAATAAGAATCCTCGATTATCTAATAACACCAGACCCTCCCAGTTGCGTGGGTCTTTGTCTAATTTGATTTGGAGCGGGGGGGTGTCCGCCAGTGTTATACCGCTGGTTTCATGGTTCAATTTAACCAAACGCTCCACTTTTCGGAATTCTTTTAGCGGATCGAATATGGAAAAAAGTTCAGAGTCATTTGGAGAGGCCTGGTTTAATATCCAGATTTCTCCATCGGGACCAAGGGCCGCATCTGTTACGAGGTATTCAAGATGAGGAAATAAAATTGTGCCTTCAGCTGTCAGGTCCAGATCAAAAACGTGGGCCGCGGGCTGAGGATTTAGATTTGCCCCATTAACTTCAAAAAAAGTCAGTATCTTATTTTGTGTAATGACAAGCGCTTCGTCAGTCCGATTGTCCATTTGAATCGGTGGTTGGATCCCGGCTACATGAGAAGTATCGATGCGGATGGCATCTGAATCCGAAGATATAGTCCCTGACACCAAATATCCCATCATTTCATTGTCCTTTCCGGATTCTATGGTCAAATAAACATTTTGATTCAAAAAACCTATCGCTTCATATCCTTCAAATTTTGGAATGCTGTCCTTAAGACCTGGTGCGATAAGCTCAACAGTGTTTGGAGAAATCGGCCTCTGTGATTTGCCATCCAGATAATCCAATATAGCTTGTTTCGGTATGGTAAACAAGGCGCCATCGTTCGGCCCGAATTTCTCAGGATATTGTGGCAGAAGCACCAATGTATCACCCATCCAGGCCAGCCCGGAGAGCTCAGCCTTCTTGCCGGTGATAGGTCCTTCCAATGGAATGAGCACTATGGATTGTTCGCTTGACCCCAAGGTCATCGTTTCCGCGGATTGCTCACTTGACCCAATCCCACTCGAACGGGCAAGGAAATACCAGCCAATGAGACCGGCCATTACAAATGTGCCCAAAATAATGACTGGATTTTTTGATTTCATGGCAATGCCTCCTGGTTTTTGAAAGATTCCAGAAACAAGCCGCGCTGGTGAATGTCTGCTTGCCTCCACTTCGTCAGCCTACTCACTAAAAACTTTATGATGCGCGCCTCGAAATTATCCACCGCCGAGCCACCCTTCGTGAATGATCTTAGCCGCCAGAGCCGAGAGGATGTGCGTCTTGCCCGCACCAGGCACCGCCGCATTACCAAGCCGCCCGCCTGTGTAGCGGAGGATGTTTTGTTGGGATGGTCGAGGGGCGACGTTGTTCATAAGCTCTTGAAATTCGCGATGAAGTTTTCATATTCTTTTGCATAATCTTTGATATCAAACACTTTAACTACTTTTACGCCTAATGATTCTAGCAGGCGGATTTTTGCTTTGTCAGAGTTATTTTCCAGCTTGCTTGTCCAATGATAATAATAAGTTTGTCCGCCTTGTATTTTACTTACTCGCTGGATTCGTGATTTATATGAAAGCAACCCCCACAAATCAATCTCTGAATAATCTAATGAAAATCCTATAATATGAACTTCATCCCTCAAAAAGACATCTACCCATGAGTAGATCTTTTCTTTTTCAAAATCCCTTATACCAGCGATAAAAGGTGACGTATTTGGAGTGGTTAGATATGTCCGTATCTTTTGAAAATGTCCTCCATACTGTTCATTTCCTAACATAATCGACAGAGGCTTATTTATTTCACCATGAATATGCCAAATGTAAGATGAGTTTATCTTTGTTCTCCGAAATACGCTATAACGATTCTCAGATCTTAGATTATCATGGGCAAGCGGCTTGTCAGCTAAAATCGAATTCTCCAAACAATAATCATAATTGGTTGTAATAATATGTCCCAATCCCAATTTGGCTATCTGATAATGAAACGGATTATGTTTCATGCTACTGAGTAATTTGGCAATGTGACGTTTCAGAGCAATATCGCTCTTCTCGCCACGCCTAAAATACCCTGAACAAACAGCTTCGTAGAATAAAGTAAAAGGCATGTAATCTATAAAATCAATCAAGCTGGGGTCTCCTACTATTGCCGATAATTCACGCAAAACATCTTGCCAAGATTTTGCGCTCTTGGTGAGAAGATTGATTCCGTTTCCAACAAAAATTGACTTTTGCATTTTGGCTCCAAACAAACGATTATCCGAAACCGCTATTCATAGCACTCCATGCCATCCATCCGTTGCTCGCACGGTGATAAACCACCGTGCTATTCGTACAAAGCCCGCTGAAGCGGGCTAGGCGGCTTTGAGCCGCCTTCGTATGGATAGCCGTGGGGTTTATCCCACGGCGGGCAATGACGAGCCACGCCCTACGCCATAAATTACCGTTCATCCATCCGCTCCATCGCTGCGATCAATGTTCCGTCCGCGTGGTGCTGTTTCTGGTTATGAATATATCGTACCACCGAGGCGAGATTCCTTTCACCAAAAGATACCACACCATATTCATCCTGCCAGTAGAATTCAAAATCAGGTTTGATAATGTGGTTGACATAATGTGAACTGTTCCCTTTCACATCACCGATGAATTTCGCAGGCGCAATTTTCGGTGGAATGGAAACGGTGAGGTGAACGTGGTCTTCGATCCCGCCGATGGCATGAACAAATCCGCCCATACTCTGCGCCTTTGCTACGATGACACGATACAACTCAGGTTCAAGGGCAGAATCAATTAAAGGCAGTCGATTCTTTGTACCCCAAACGAAGTGATAGTAAAGTTTCCAGTATGGCATTGGTAATTCCTATTCATGTCTTCCGAACCGCTATCCACAATAGTTCGTACCATACATCTGTTGTCCGCGCAACGAATCGCTTTTGCAAAACTCTACACACAAATGACCGAAAAACCTTGTATGAGGTTGTTGTTGATTGTATCTGACTCAGGGATAGGGTTTGTTCCCGCATTAGCGATTACTTCAACACCAAAGTTTTTGTTTCCTTTTAGGTCAATGGCCAGATTTAATTTAACTTCAGCATTGGGGTTAAGATTCGAGATATCTGTGCTGGAACTATCGATTACGCCATTAAAACTGGAGGCCCATTCGTCGAGGCTATACCGCCGTTGACCGAGGATCAGATTCACCAGGACGCTGAACGGACCAAAAGAACGTGTGGATACACGACCAACATTCCGCACAATAACTCTGATTTTTACATAATCTCTCTCAGATGTAAGAAGATGGTCGCGCGCGCAGGTTGGATCGCTGATCGCAGACACGGTCAAATCAGGTAATTGTTGGGTGGTATATGTTGGCGTAAAAGTGGCGGAAGGAGTATCCATTGACATTATAGTTGAGGTGCCTGTCGGGTTGGGGCTATTTGTTGGAACAGCGGAAGTTTCTGTAAAGGATTGTTTTGGGAGTATCGAGAGAGTCGAAGTCGGCGCCTGTATCGCGGTTGGGTTTGATCTTAAGATCATTGGCAAAACCCCGGGCACGATAACGATTATAGCTGTACAGAATGCAGCTAGGGCAAGAATGATGGCAAAAATGACTTGAATTGGCAGTTTAGGTTTTGGAGTGTTTGCCACAATATTTATTAATAGCTCCTTCGCGCTTTGCACCTTTTCAGGGCATAATACCGCTCATAACCCTGCGGGTCACACGTCCGTTGCCTGAGCGGATGGATTATAGTCCAACGTCCGCGCCTGCATGGAATAAAACGCCTATCTCGTTTTGAGACAGGCGTTTTTCTCTCAGCCAAAAAACAACTACGGCAAGCGCGTGACAGAAATATTCGCCTCCAAATCGTTTCTTGAAAAGAAATTTTGGGTATATTCGAATTCCTGGTATCCATTGGCTTGCACAGTTAATTTGACGGTATCGGTATCGTGGAAGAACACGGTGTCGAAAATATAGATCCCATCTACGTTGGTCGTTGTTGTTCCCGAACAAGTGACAGGCGAAGTATAGGAATGATGCTCGCAAGAAACAATCGCTCCACCAACAGGCGCATGGGTGACCGAGTCAAGGATCATTCCGTGGATCGTGCCCCAGCCCAGATCACCCGCGATCAATGGCGAACTTGACGAGGAGGACTTTGCAGCCGTCAGATTCGACACGTTGAACAAATACGGTCCCATTTTGCTTTTGTCAACCGAGCAGGTTCCATCCAGTGTGACGAGATATTGGGTGTTGTTCTGCCATATCCCATCCCTAACAGGATATACAACACCATCAACGGAGGCAGGAATCCCTGTAAATTTTTCCTG
>Ga0137333_1000205_pt1 | contig 15990 bp, 19 predicted proteins | sample EasRivERMLT231_2_FD_102286 | JGI IMG/M metagenome (GOLD analysis project Ga0137333, IMG submission 102286) | Soil microbial communities from meander-bound floodplain in the East River, Colorado, USA - East River MetaG ERMLT231_2 | ecosystem: Environmental > Terrestrial > Soil > Floodplain ... | reverse complement strand
GGAAGGTCAGTAACAGGGAGGAGATTTCGCTCATGACAACACCATTGGTTCGTGTTTATGGAATTCGGCTTCGAGAGCGGGATAGAAACGTTCGCCCCAGAATTGCATCGGCCAGCAGCGCGCCGGTCCAGTGCGATCTTTGAGGGTGAGGACTTCCAGTGGAGCGCAGCCACAATCACGGACACCGCCACTGCGGTTAACCACCAACACACGGTCCGCTTCATAGGGAACTCGTTCATCGCCCAATAACGCAGACAGATCATCACCATCATTGAAGCGTTCGGATTTCAAAGCGGCAGCCGCGATGATCGCCCAGCCATGCTGCCGCGCCATCTCACGCAACGCGGCGGCAGCTTCGCCACTGCGACCCTCTTCATTCATCATTCCAGTAAGTCCAACAACAGGCACACGGTTGAGATAATCCACGGCGATCAGTGCTGGTCCTTTGACCGGGAAGGCATAATCATGGATCAGCATGTCTTCCAATGCGCGAACCGTATCTTCTCGTGAGTTGAGTGAAAGCAGAACGGCTTCACTGGCACACGCCAGCGTAGACTCCACAATGGATTGTGAGGCTTGAGTATGCGGTCCTCCTATCAAGGCCTCCGTTTGCAGGAACAAGCGAAAACGCAATTCTTCGGGCGTGTGTTCGTAACAGCCAATCGCGGATGGGATATGCAGGGACGATGATTCGAAGATCATCCGCAGCAGCCAGGAGGTCTTGCCAATTCCTGGCGCTGCGGCGAGTAAGGTCAAGCCGCCGCCCCAGAATGGCAGGCCAGCAAAGACACCAAAGGGAGTGTAGGGCTGTGGGTTGCCCAGGATTCCAGAGCGCGGCATGGGGTCATCTTATTCGGTTGAGAGGTGGAGTGGTTGAATAGTGTCGCTTACCTAATTCATAAGCAACAAGACAGATATTGTTGCAGGCTCAAAGAATCATCACCAGGTCTGAACTAAAATCATCCTCTAGGCTGAGCCACGAAACGGGGAAGTCACCTATACTTTGGGGGCAAGGATGATAACATCACATACATAAAGGGATAAAACATGAAAAACGCCCGCTCCTTCTTTCACCGCCTGCAATGGAAGTTGACTCTGTCCTATGCCATCGTTACCGCCGGAACCGTCATCGTCCTTGCCGCGCTCTTGGTGGCAAGTGCGATATTTATCGAAAACCAGAACGCAGACAACGTTAACAGCAGTTATTACTGGACCAAGACTGGCTTCCAGGACAACATCCCCTACCTGCTGGATGGCCCCAAGGCACTGCAGGAATGGTTGGAACGAGTTCAATCCAAAGGCTTCAACGCAGCGGACTTCAAGTCCTATACCAGTCGCGAAACAATGTCTCACGCCAGTACGCTCCTCACAGGCGAACCCATCTTTGTGCTCGACCCGGATTTAAACATCCTTGCTGCTGCTCCCTTGAAAGACCCCAGTATTATTGGCAAACCTTATGAAAAGAATGCGCCCAGGGGATATGAATTGATGACCATTTTTGCCGCAACTCTTCAAGGTGATAAAAATTACATTGCGCAAAGCCTCTGGCATCCTAATGGCAGTTATCTTGCCGCCTTCCCCCTCCGCAAGAACGATAATGATCCCGTCACTGCCATTGTGGTCTATCAAGCCATGCCTTTTTCGACGGTGGTGCCAGCCAATTTGCAGATTTACCAGGCGTTCTTCACCGTCACCACCATCGCCATGTTCGTCGTATCTCTGCCTGTTGGTGCAATTTTTGGCTGGCTGGCCTCGCGCGGCCTCCGCAAACGGCTCGCCAACATCTCCGTGGCTGCGCAGGCCTGGAGCAAAGGTGATTTCAATGTCGCACCGCACGATCCATCCGGCGACGAAATTGGTGAACTGAATCACAGTCTCAACCGTATGGCGGAGAAATTGCAGAACTTGATCCATACCAACGATGAGCTGGCTCGCATAGAGGAGCGCAATCGCCTCGCCCGCGATCTGCACGATACGGTCAAACAACAGACCTATGCCGCGCGCATGCAATTAACAGCGGCCAAAAACCTGCTCGCAGTTGATCCCACCGCCGCGACTGGACACATTGACACCGCGCTGCAACTGAACCGTGAGACTCAGCAGGAACTTAAACTCATCATTGATGAATTACGTCCTGTCGCGCTGCAAGGCCACGGATTGGCGCAGGCTTTGAATGAATACGCGGGTCGCTGGCAGGCGCACACGGGTATCAAGGTCGAAGCACTCATTTCCGGTGAACGTTCCCTGCCTCTGAATGTGGAACAGGCACTCTATCGAGTCTTGCAGGAAGCTCTTTCCAACATCGCCCGCCATGCACAAGCGGATGCGGTCAGTATCAACCTAAGCATGTCCCCAGAACAAGTGTCTCTCATCGTGGCCGACAATGGATGCGGTTTCGAGCCGAACGCAGTCTCCTCTAATTCCTACGGGTTGGAGGGCATGAAGGGGCGTATGGAGGAGGTCGGCGGAATATTGAAAATTGAGTCCACACTCTCTGAAGGAACAACCATCGCCGCTGAAGTACAATTAGTCCCACAAACACATGGTGAACAATGAATTCCTTTGTGTTCCTAGTCACTCTTTATAGCGGAACTTCTTATGACAATCACAGTCTTGCTCGTGGATGACCATAAGATTGTGCGTCAAGGTGTGCAAGCCTACTTGCACACGCTCGCCGATATCCAAGTCGTTGCTGAAGCCGATTCAGGTGCCGCAGCAGTATTGGCTGTGGAACAATACAAACCCGATGTTGTGCTCATGGACCTTGAAATGCCTGGGGAGTTTGACGGTATCGCAGCGACACGTCAGATCCGCAAGTTGCGCCCCGAGACTCAAGTCATCGTTGTTACATCGCATCATCAGGACGAATACATCTTCCCTGCAGTGCGCGCCGGTGCGATCTCCTATCTACTGAAGGATGTGGAACCTGACGAACTCGCTGCGGCAATCCGTAAAGCGAAACAAGGGGAAGCCATGCTCGATTCGCGCGTTGCATCACGAATCCTGCGGGAATTACAGGGACTACGGAATGATGAAGTCAATCCGTTCACCGAACTCTCCGAACGCGAATTCGAAGTATTGCGTCTGATCGCAGCGGGCAAATCAAACGCTGAAATTGCAGAAACGCTTATCATTGGTGAGAGCACCGTCAAGACGCATATTGGCAACATCCTCAGGAAACTCCACCTCGATGACCGCACACAGGCCGCAGTTTATGCCTGGCAACAGGGTATTGTGCGGCGTGGATAAAGCGGCCGGGTTTGACTACATGTGGGGATATCGCTTCTTGTCAGTTATGGTTCGGTAGGTGATATACCACACAGTATTTGGATCGCCACATAGATCAGAATACCCACCAGCATGCCGGGCAGAGCAGGTACAGTTCCCGGCTTTCTACGTACCCACAACCTGTGCCAGACTTCCAGACTAAAGAGGGAAAGCAGGACGGCGGAAAAAGGGAAAAGACAGGCCAGCCCACTGATCGCCAATAGATCCGCCCGGCCGATGATCCCCTTACGATATCCATATCCAGTAAACAGCACCGGCCAAACGAATGGATAAAACAACAATGGCATGGCAAACTATCCAGATAGATTGCGAAAGATTCCCCTAGGCACACGCCAGCGCGGATTCCACGATGGATTGCGAGGCTTGGTTATGTAGACCACCCATTATCGCTTCCATTTGCAGGAACAGGCGAAAACGTAATTCTTCGGGCGTGTGTTCATAACAGCCAATGGCAGATGGGATGTGCAGGCAGGCAGACTCGAAGATCACCCGCAGCAGCCAGGAGGTCTTGCCGATTCCTGGCGCTGCGGCGAGTAAGGTCAAGCCACCGCCCCAGAAGGACAGGCCAGCGAAGACACCAAAGGGAGGGTAGGGCTGTGGGTTGCCCAGGGTCCCAGAGCGCGGCATGGGGCATCTTATTCAATTGATGATGGGGGATGGATGTTCGTGTCGCTAACGCAAAGGGAACAAGGTTAATTTAATTGGAAATATTAATGCTCCCAATTCCCTGGCGATAGTAATCCAAAGAATTTGTTGCATGTCTTACGCCTTATTGAGTTCATCGGGATACACAGTTGAAAAATTGTTAGTCAGCTTTTGTGGTCTCCACAATCCCTGACAGACTCCTCCATATTTCCTACACAATGAATTGATATTCTTAGGAAAATTTCACTCAGGAGAAATCGCCCATGAATACCTCCGAAACACCATATCGTACCTATGCACGGGTCGCCGGTTTCACATTCCTCTTCTACATCATAGCCGGCATATCCGGTATGGCGCTGCCCAACAAGTCGCAGGTCGCCGATTTACTCAATCTGCTCCTAAACTTCTCGGCAATTGTGCTTGGCGTGACGCTCTTTATGATCACCAGGGAGCAAGGACCTGCGCTGGCGTTACTGGCGCTTGCGTGCCGAATTCTCGAAGCTGTCCATAGTGAGAGCGCGATCTTCTTCGCGGTAGGCAGCCTGCTCTTCTCCTGGCTCCTCCTCCGAGGTCGGATGATCCCCGTCGCACTGGCCTGGCTGGGCGTACTTGCGTCGGTCCTATGGGTTGTGGGGCTTCCGCTGCAGCTCATAGGCGTCCTCCCCGACTCCGTCACTTGGTTCATTTATTTACCGATGGCCGCGTTCGAGATTCCGTTCGCGCTGTGGCTGATGATCAAGGGTGTCGCCATATCCACACCGAATGCTGCCACATCACATGCGGTCCAAGTGCCGTGACAGGAATAAAGTTGCGTAAATTGCGGCAAGCAGTTTCGGACTGTCATTCCAATATATAGATCAAGTCAACCCACACATCTTGGAGGAGAAAAATTAAGTGACCACCCGTACCGTTGAAGTATCCCCACAAGTGTATGCACGAATCGCTGGCATCCTGTATTTGATCATCATCATCGCTGGTGCGCTTGGCCAGATTTTCATTCGAGGCAAGTTGATCGTAGCCGGCGATGCCGCAGCCACGGCCGGTAATCTAATGGCTTCCCAGTCACTGTGGCGTATTGGCATTGCAGGCGACCTACTGATGCATGTTTTCGATATCCCTTTGATGCTGGCCTTATATCTGTTGCTAAAGCCGGTAAATAAACATCTTGCCGTGTCGGCAGTCCTTTTCAACCTGATACAAACCGCTGTGTTGGTCGTCAACAAGTTAAATCTCCTGGTGCCATTATTTCTACTGGGGAACGCAGAATACCTAAAAGCATTGGAACCGCGACAACTGCAAGCGTTAGCGTATCTTCCTCTCAAGTTGCATGATTATGGATTTGGAATTGGCCTTATATTTTTTGGCTGTGTATGTCTGGTTCAGGGGTATCTGATCTTTAAATCGGGCTTTTTACCAAAGACCATAGGCGTGTTGATGGCGCTTGCTGGCTTGAGCTATCTGACGAACAGCATCACCCTGCTCCTCGCCCCCGCCTACGCAGAGATGGTCGTACCCGTTCTGGCGCTGGCTCTGCTTGGCGAATTGGCGCTTGCCCTGTGGCTGATCGTGAAGGGTGTCAATATTCCGAAGTGGCATGCGAAGGCACACCTACAAGCAGAGTAGCCGGATTGTTTCGCTCAACCAATTGAAAAGAGGCGTTTGCCTAGTCCATAACCAATAAGATCATTGATATTAAGGAGCTTGAACCATGAATCGAAATAACATGTTAATTGAAGCAGATGAATTACTGAAAAAATTGAACAATGAAAATATCCGTATATACGATGCCACCATCACCGATGATGCATATCTACTAGGGCATATTCCCGGAGCGGCGTATTTTGATCATGAGAAATTTTCAGACCCCAACAGCCCTTACTCATGTACGCTACTCCCTGAAACCAGGCTTGCAGAGCAGATTGGCAAAGCGGGCATTTCCAATGATTCGGAAGTGGTTGTGTATGCCTGTGGAATGCTTCCCTATGCGGTCCGCGCCTGGTGGGTGCTCCGTTATGCAGGCCACAACAATGTGCGCATCCTAAATGGAGGACTGTCGGCGTGGAAAGATGCCGGAGGAAACATTGAACAGGAAGTCCGTCAGTATGAGCCTTCTATGTTTAAAGGTCAATTCAGATCGGACATGTTTGCCAGCAAGGAAGAAATTTTGACATCCATGCAGAATGATGATGTAGCCATCGTTGATGTATTGCCGCTCATGAGCTATGAAGCATCACACATTCCAGACTCGGTCTGCCTCCCATGTATGGATTTGATGCAGGGAGATTTTAAACAAGGGTTTGATACCCTCCTGCCCAATGATGCGCTCGCGCTGCGCCTGAGGGATGTAGCGAACCATAAACGCATCATCACCTACTGCGGCGGTGGGATCGCAGCAGCAGTGAACGCCGCAGCCCACTTACTGACGGGGCACGACAACGTCGCCGTGTATGATGGTTCGTTGAATGAATGGTTGGGAGAAGGGTTGCCTACGATCGGAACTGGAAAATGGGAAGTCTGGATGCAAAAATAGCCAGGCGGACCGCAAGAAATACATAATGGAAAATGTTGAAGTGATTAAAGAAGATCAGATTTTGGATTGTTCTGGAATACTGTGCCCGATGCCGATTGTGAAAACATCGAAAGCGTTGAAAGGGTTGGAAGCGGGGCAGATATTGAAAATAATTTCGACCGATGCCGGCTCGCCGCCGGATATCGAAGCATGGAGCAGGCAGACCGGCAATGAGTTGCTTCTTTCCACGACGGAAGGCGGAAAGTTTATATTCTTTTTGAAAAAGGTTTAAATGAAGTGGAGATTTTCAAATGTCCAAATCTGATCCGAATGCCCCAAGGAGACTCGCCCTCATCTCCAGCAAAGGGACGCTGGACTGGGCGTATCCGCCGTTCATCCTTGCCAGTGCGGCTGGCGCTATGGGCTGGGAGGTGGGAGTGTTCTTTACCTTTTATGGCTTGACCCTGCTCAAGCCCGAATTGACTGCGGCGGTGTCTCCGCTTGGCAACCCCGCCATGCCGATGAAGATGCCGTTTGGTCCGGAAGGATTCCAAAATATTAACTGGCAAATGCCAAATTTACTCATGGCCAATGTACCCGGCTTTGAGCGCCTGGCAACCAATTTGATGAAGCAGACGTTCCATAACAAGGGCGTTGCCACAGTCGAAGAGTTACGTGAAGCTTGCATTGATTTTGACGTGCGTCTGATCGGCTGTCAGATGACAATGGATGTCTTCGGCTTCAAACGCGAAGACTTCATTCCTCAGGCAGAGATCGGCGGCGCGGCAATTTTCCTTGAATATGCCGCCGATGCAGATATACAATTATTTATATAACACACCTTGATCGCATAAGGGAGTAAACGTCGAACAGCGGGAAAAACGTGTGGCTGAATTTGTCTGATAGCACCCATCCGAAGGGATTGGGGCTTCGTTCGTCTTCAGTCCGTCAGAAACAGAATAGCGATCACAGTTTTATCCTAGTTCAATTCAATGATACTCATCAATATCATTCAGAAAAGGAGAATAAAAATGAATTCAGACAAATTGGGAGAAATTGAAATGACAATCAGCACCATCGACCAGTCACAACGCAAGGCCGCAAGAGTCGTGGGATTTACTTATTTACTCACGTTCGCGATTGTAGTCTTTGTTAATTTTGGCATTCACGGACGTCTCATCGTGTCCGGAAATGTTGCGGAAACCGCTCAGAATATTGTGGCGTCTGAACAACTATGGCGTATCGGCATCGCCTTAGATCTAATTTACTCTGTAGGCATTATAGTACTACTCTTAACTCTTTATGCGATTCTCAAGCCGGTAAATCAAAACCTTGCCTTGCTGGCGGCATTCTTGAGGCTCGTCTACGCCTTGACGTGGGTTCTTGTGACTCTCAATCTTTTTGACGTGCTGCGGGTCTTGAGTGGCGCTGATTACTTGCAAGCATTTGAAGCAGATCAATTGCAAGCCTTTATGAGGCTGGCCCTTGATGCGTCTTCCGACATGTATTACGTTGGCTTGATTTTTTGGGCATTGGCATCCACGGTTTGCAGCTATTTGCTGTTTAAGTCGCGCTTTATTCCTAGAGGATTGGCTGTCTTGGGTGTGATCTCGTCTGCGTGGTGCGCGCTATGCACTATTGTTTTTATCATTTCCCCCAACTTTGCCAAGGTAGTTGACCTGTGGTGGTTCGATACGCCCATGGTAATTTTCGAAATAGTAACAGGCTTGTGGCTTCTGGTTAAGGGATTAAGGCCATCTGGGATAGCCGAGTAGCAAGCGATCGAACGCAGATCAGCGCCACCTAGCCCCTCGTTCAAGCGGACTTGTGGCCGCACCTGGCCTCATCTGTTTTCTTGTAAGTTCATAGACGACCCGCAAGCCACTTAACTCAGGCGTTAAGTTTTGAAAAGTTATAGGATAGATTGTCGTATATTCTGAAAATGATCAAATCAAAGTAATCCTGGAGGAATACTTATGAAAGCTATTGTTTATCACAAATATGGTTCGCCAGATGTTCTTGAATTAAAAGAGATAGAAAAACCTACGCCCAAGGACGATGAAGTCTTGATAAAAATTCATGCGGCGTCCGTAAATGCATATGACTGGCATTTCCTGACCGCTGACATATTCTTGATTCGCCTGATGGGCGGGGGGCTGCTCAAACCCAAAAACAGCAGACTCGGTGCTGACATAGCGGGGCGGGTTGAAGCGGTTGGCAAAAACATCAAGCAGTTTCAGCCAGGTGATGAGGTATTCGGGATGATACGGGGCGGTTTTGCCGAGTATGCATGTGCTCCTGAAAATGCATTGGCGTTGAAACCGGTTAATCTATCGTTCGAGGAAGCAGCGGCTGTACCTATGGCGGCGGTCACTGCCCTGCAGGGTCTGCGCGATGAAGGGCAGATTCAGGCGGGACAAAAGGTTTTGATTAATGGCGCCTCAGGTGGGGTAGGAACGTTTGCGGTGCAGGTCGCCAAATCGTTCGGCGCTGAAGTCACAGCTGTGTGCAGCACCAGGAATTTGGATCAGGCGCGCTCGATTGGGGCAGACTATGTTATTGATTACACCAAAGAAGATTTCACCAAAAGTGGTCAGCAGTACGATCTCGTTTTTGCGGCAAACGGATATCATTCGCTTTCAGCCTATAAGCGTTCCTTAACTCACAAGGGTATTTATATAATGGCTGGAGGTTCCATGGCTCAAATCTTCCAATCTATGCTCATGGGTTCAATGATGTCAGAAACCGGCGGCAAGACAATGGGTGGCGTATCGGCGAAACGAAGCCAAAAAGATTTGGTTTTTATAAAAGAGATTCTTGAAGCAGGCAAAGTCATCCCTATTATCGATAGGCGGTATCCATTAAGTGAGGCTGCTGAAGCGCTTCGGTACCTCGGAGAAGGACATGCCCGAGGAAAAATCGTCATCACTGTGGAATAACAAAACCTAAAAAAGCGCTGCACCCGACTGCCCCGCGCGGCTCGCTGGTTAATAAATATCAGCGACAAATATCGAAGTGGGTGAAGAGTGTCTTGATTAGAGTCCTGCCTGTTTTGCCGCCAGCCCTAGGAAAGGAACTTTATGAAAACTGACAACCATATCACCCTACCTGATGGTCGTAGATTAGCTTATGCCGAATTCGGCAAGCCAGATGGATATCCCGTGCTATATTTTCACGGTTCGCCAGCCTCGCGACTTGAGCCAATGCTCATTGGGGATGAAGCCTTTAGCCAGTTCGGTTTGCGTATCATTGCCCCTGACCGTCCTGGCATGGGACAATCCGGCTTCCAACCCAGGCGGGGTTTCTCTGATTGGCCCGCAGACGTGATTGCCCTGGCTGACACTCTCGGGCTGGATCGCTTTTCCATTCTGGGAAACTCGGGCGGCGGCGGATATGCGGCAGTCTGTGCAGCCAAAATTCCTGAGCGGCTCCGCGCAGTTGTCATCGTTTCGGGAGGCTGGCAGATGAACTGGCCCGAAGCACTCGACAACCTACCCCCAGTCAACAGACTATTCATGAATATTAGCAGGAGAGCTCCCATCCTACTACCAATCTTTCTGAAGATGATGGCCGGCTCACCCAAAGACAAACCCGAGCAGACTCTGGCACAGTTTAAGATGAGCATGCCTGTTGCAGACTATGCTGTGCTGGAGAAACGACCCAGCTGTGTGCATAACCTGATGCAAATGATCCGCGAGTCTATGGCTCAGGGAACAAAAGGCGCTGTTTGGGACATGCGTCTCTACGTACGCGATTGGGATTTTCGTCTGGACGAAATCCATATGCTTCTCAAGTTATTTCATGGCGAGCAGGATCGGAACGCCCCCATGGCATCGGTGCGTAAAGCGATGACCATGTTACCGAATGCTGAACTAGTCACTTACGAGAATGAAGCGCATCTGTCTACTCTTTGCAATCATTTGGCTGAGTTTGCACCAGCACTTATCGATAGGCAATAACCATTGGCACGTTATTGATGATTGAACCAACAAGGTTTGCTTTGTTCATTGGCATTTCGTGGGCATTGATTATTGCCCCTGGTCCCGACATGTTCTATGTGATTACCCGTGGGATGGCTCATGGGCGTAAAGCGGGTATGTTATCCGCAATCGGTGTCGTTTGTGGGATTCTGATCCATACAACCGCCTCTGCGCTCGGGCTAACTCTGGTCATCCAATCTTCGATTTTCGCTTTTCTCCTAGTCAAGTATGTTGGCGCAGCCTATTTACTTTTTCTTGGTGTCAAAACTTTTCGAGACAAAAGCACTTTCAGCCTACATTCGCCAACTTCGACCATGAATTCTATTAGGCTTTTTTGGCAGGGTGTGCTATCCAATGTTCTCAATCCCAAAATCGCGATCTTCTTTCTAGCTTTTCTGCCACAGTTTGTTGATCAAGAGAGTAGTCATATAGCACTGCAAATGGTTTTTTTGGGGTTGACGTTTGCCGTCATGGGACTTTGTTTTTTGCTCGTGGTTGGATATTCTTCAGGGGCTTTCGGCAGATGGCTCATGCGCCGACCACACTACACTCAATACTTACAACGCCTAGCTGGTGGCATTCTTATAAGTCTCGGAATAAGCTTGGCATTTACGGAACGGTAATAATAAATCAGACTGAATTTAAAAGTAGTTTCTAAAAAAGGTATGCAACTTTAAAAAACAATGACCCACATCACTTTTATTGATGTGAGTCATGTGTGATTCTTACAGGCAAAAGGCTATGTGCCTAACGAAATACTAATACAAATACAAACGCAAGGAGTCCAGCTATAGTAAACCACATGGCGAAAAAACCTCCACAATCCCTGACAGACTCATCCACAATTCCTCCACAGTGGATTGATAACCTTGAGAAAATTATTTATGAGGAGATATCAATCCGTGAAAACTTCCAAAACATCACCCCAGAGTTATACGCGAATGGCCGGTTTACTATATCTGATGGTCATCACCGCGGGCATTATTTCCCAGATGGGTATCAGTGGCAGAATCGTAATAGAAGGTGATGCCGCGGCTACCGCAGCCAATATTCTGGCGCAAAAAGGTTTGTTTCAATTAGGGTTCACGATTTACCTCATTGAAATGGCATGTCAGATCGCTCAGATGGCACTCTTCTATATCCTGCTTAAGCCCGTAAACCGAAATATCGCATTGCTTGCACTGGTCTTCAGTTTGATTGGCTGCACCATCAAAACGTTGAGCCGCCTCTTCTACATTGCCCCGTTACTCGTCCTGGGAAATTCGCATTACTTGAGTGTCTTCAGCGCCGAACAGTTACAAGCATTGGCGCTCCTCTTGCTCAATGTGAATAATCAAGGTACAGGAATCGCGGTCGCATTTTTTGGGTTTTCCACATTTATGAATGGGTTTCTGATCTTCAGATCCACCTTCCTGCCTCGAATTTTGGGAATCATATCAATGCTGGGAGGTTTGGGCTGGTTGACCTTCCTATACCCACCGCTTGGGAATCAGCTGTATCTATATATCCTGCCTGTTGCTTTGCTTGGAAGTGTTTTGCAAATCCTCTGGCTTCTCTTCAAAGGCGTGAATGTGGAGAGATGGGAAAAACTTGCGCTTGATTCAGCCTAAAGGATGGACACAGAATGAAAGCCGTCGTTTACACCGAATACGGCCCGCCGGATGTCTTGCGGATCGCACAGGTCGAAAAACCCGCCCCTGATGAAAATCAAGTTCTGGTCAAAGTTCACGCCGCATCCATCAACGCAGGCGACTATTTCGCAAGGGCAGGCAAACCATTCCTGTTTCGCTTTTTTACCAGAGGGTTTCTAAAACCAAAAAATACGCGCCTTGGAACGGATGTGGCGGGGCGGGTCGAAGCGGTCGGCGAAAACGTGAAACGGTTTCGACCAGGCGATGAGGTATTCGGGTGTCGGAACGGCGCTTTCGCCGAATATGTCTGTGCCCGTGAAGGATTATTAGTATTGAAGCCAGCTAATATATCCTATGAGCAAGCGGCGGCCATGCCCTGGGCGGCACTCGTTGCATTGCAAACCATTCGTTATGCTGGTGAAATTCAACCCGGGCAAAAAGTTTTAATTCAGGGCGCTTCGGGAGGTGTAGGCACCTTTGCCGTTCAAATCGCCAAGGCATTCGGCGCGGAGGTGACTGCCGTATGCAGCCCGCGAAACCTGGATATGGCGCGCGCGATTGGGGCGGATCATGTCATTGATTACGCCAAGGAAGATTTCACTCGGAACCCGCGCCGCTATGATTTGATTCTGGCCATCAACGGCTATCACTCCCTTTTCACGTATAAGCGCGCACTAGCCACTCAGGGGATTTATGTCTGTGGTGGAGGTGCCTTGCGTCAGATCTTCCAAGCCGTGCTCTTCGGGTCTTTCGTTTCAAGAAAAGGTGGCAAGCAAATACGTATAATGGGAACGGCAAAGGTAATCCAGGCGGATTTGATTTTCCTCGCCAGGCTTTTGGAAAAAGGCAAGATCACTCCCGTGATTGATCGGAGTTATCCGTTAAGTGAGATTGTTGAAGCCTTTCGATATGTGGAAGAAAAACATGCGCAAGGGAAAGTCGTTATTAAAATCTTGAAAAACTAATCTCTATTCTCTTTTGCCTTATACTCATCCCATGTCCCAGCTCATCCTCGTCGTTGACGACGAACCCAAAGTTGCCCGCCTCGCCCGTGACTATCTGGAGAAAAACGGATTCCGCGTGTTAACCGCAGGCGACGGTCAATCCGCGCTGACAACTGCTCGCCGCGAAAAACCCGACCTCGTTATCCTGGACCTCATGCTCCCCACCATTGACGGACGCGAAGTCTGCCGCATCCTGCGCCGCGAAAGCGATGTGCCGATCATCATGCTCACAGCCCTGTCTGAGGAGATCGATCAGGTCACTGGTCTTGAAATCGGTGCAGATGACTATATCACCAAGCCATTCTCGGTTCGCGCATTGGTTGCACGTGTTCGGGCGCTCCTGCGCAGAACACAGGGTGAAGTCAAAACACCTGGAATTATCCGAACACATGGGCTTGAAATAGATTTGGCAAAACATTCTGTCAACTTCAACAACAACCCCATCAAATTAACACCCAATGAATTCAAGTTACTATATCTCCTCGCCAGTCGTCCAGGTCAAATCCTCACCCGCGAGCAATTGCTTGAAGACCTGCACGGTGTCACATCCAGTACAGATCGCAGCGCCGACTCCCACGTCAAGAATTTGCGCAAGAAACTTGAAATGGTCTCGGGCGAATCCATGATCGAAACAGTCTATGGAATTGGCTATCGTTTTAGTGAAAGATAAAACCCATCAACATCATGTCCACTCCCGCTTCCGCGCGCCGCTCCTACCGCTTTGTGCCGTTCTTGATTTTCATCATCATCGCCATCTGCCTGTTTGTCGGCGGTGGCTCCGCGGTTTTCTACCTTATTTTTTCGGAATACTCCGGCGTAAAGAACATCTGGCTTCTGCTCTGTGGAACACCATTTGTCCTGGTCGTACTCGCCATTACCATCATTATCCGGTTATACACCCGCTTCGGTAAACCCTTGGAGGAACTCTTCAACGCCATCAATGCTGTCGAAGAAGGAAATCTCTCTGTACGTGTGTCCGAAAATAAATCTGATATGTTCAGCGATCTGATCAAGCGTTTCAATAAAATGGTTGGTGAACTGGAACGCGCCGAACAACAACGTCGCAACCTCACTGCGGATATCGCCCACGAACTCCGTACGCCACTTCATATCATTCAAGGGAATCTCGAAGGCATTGTAGATGGTGTCTACGAACCAACCTCCGAACACATCAACAACACCTTGGATGAAACCAGACTCCTTGCCCGCCTCGTGAACGATTTGCAAACTCTCTCCCTTGCCGAAACCGGACAGTTGCCGCTTCATCCCACCAGGTTTCTGATTGCGGACCTAATCCATGATCTCGGTTCGAGTTTTTCAGCCCAAGCCACATCCCAAAGCATTGACTTGAAAACAGAAATCGCCAACCCGAATCAGGAACTCACAGCGGATTATGACAGATTAACTCAAGTCCTCTCCAATCTGATTTCAAATGCACTGCGTCACACGCCCAATGGTGGAACTGTTTCCATTGAAACGGGAATAGGTTCAAGTCCAGAAAGAAACGTGCGGATTGCGGTTATAGATTCAGGGTTGGGAATCGCACCCGAAGATTTGCCATTCATTTTCGATCGCTTCTGGCGCGGCGATAAATCGCGCAGTGAAAGAACCCATAGCGGACTCGGACTTGCCATCACCAAACAACTCATCCACGCCCACGGCGGGACCATTGAAGCGCAAAGTTTGGTTGGTAAGGGCACAACCTTTACCATCGAATTACCAGAACAGCCTCAACAAAACATAGAACAACGTTCCTAATAACAACCCCGGCAAGGCAGGGATGTCCCCTCCTTGTCTGCGTATCCAAAGCCTGCGCCAGAGTTCCAATCCCAGGAGGGATAGCAACACAGCCGGTAGAGGAAAAAGACAGGCCAGCCCGCTGATCGCCAATAAGTCTGCCCTGCCAATGATGCCCTTGCGATATCCGTATCCAGTGAGCAAGACCGGCCAGACGGGTGGATAAAACAACAAGGGTATGGCGAACCAACCAGATACATTGCGGAAAATGCTCCAAAGGCAAGCAAGCAATACAATCCCAGTTTGAATGGGTGTGATGGGATATGTTAACAGGATCGTTCCAAACAGAAATACTTCGATCCCCGGAACCAGGCGATAGCGCAGGTCTGCATAACTGAACAGAGAGAAGGAAACCAGCGCAAAGGTTTCGGCGAGGGTCATGAGCGATCCTCTTCATCCCTGGTATTTGGCATAAATGTAAGCATCTCTTTCACCCGTGTAGCGTTTCCAATTTCGGAAGCGCACATCAACGGGTCGCGCGCAGTAATGATCTCTTCCGCATGATCCAGGTACGCTCTGGTCATGTGAGCTGTTTCCTCCGGGTATTGTGCGGCAAACACATTTGGGTCCATTCCATGCCTAGCGATATCGGAAGACATGGATTGAAATCCCTGTTGGAATTCTTGAGGTGAGCCATTGAAACTGGATTGAATGGATGAATTGACTGATGGGGAAAAGCCAAAATCCTGGGAGGCGGGCATGGCTGGAACTCCATTAAAGCGTTGCATCCGTTCACCCAATTCCGCCTGGCGTGCAGCCAGTTCATGACCATGTGCCAATGAACGATTGTAGGCAGCCGGGGCACGTAGTCCCATTGCTTCCAGATTCCCAGCCTGTTGGGTTAATTGTCCTGCCGCATTGAGATGACCCAGCGCGGCTTCTGCGCCGGTGAGTCCGCTTGTGGCAGCGGATGTTGCCGATGTGCTGGCGCTGGTCGTGGCTCCTGCCGCACCAACTGCTCTTACGCCTGCTGCTCCAACTCCGCTGGCAGCCAAGGCGCCAATCGAGATAATCTGTTGAGCGGCTTTGATCATTCCTCCAAAAGCATCGGCAGTCGTGGAGATGGTCATCTTGCCAAGGATGCCAGCCAGTGACAACAACAATCCTGTCGCACCCCACAACCAGACCACGCGCAG
>Ga0137333_1000203_pt1 | contig 15994 bp, 15 predicted proteins | sample EasRivERMLT231_2_FD_102286 | JGI IMG/M metagenome (GOLD analysis project Ga0137333, IMG submission 102286) | Soil microbial communities from meander-bound floodplain in the East River, Colorado, USA - East River MetaG ERMLT231_2 | ecosystem: Environmental > Terrestrial > Soil > Floodplain ... | reverse complement strand
TGCAAACCTGATTGCGCGACATTCAACGCAGTCTGACCGAACGCCGAATCACCTTGCGCCCAAAATACACGCACTGCTCCTGACTCAAGTTTTTGCCAGGTGAAACGATTGTCATCATAACGAATGGAGTACGAATCACTTTGCAAGATGTTGCCATCGGTGAGCGTCAACTCGTAATACCAGCGGATGGTCGTGAACGGTCGCACAAGATTCTGGCGCACATCGAAACGATACTCCGCTCTGCCGCTGACAAAGCTCACAGGCTGCACATGCGTGACAGCCTGTGCCTCATCAAAGATAACAATATTCGCCTGTTGGACCTGGACCGGAGATACGATCTGCGCGACGAACGTGATCTGCTCCCCAAACTGGTACGTCGCCGTGGACTGCATCTCGATTCCCGACTGCGCCCGAACCTGCTGCGTGATCAATAAAGCTGATGCGGCGACGATTAGAAGTAACGCGACATTTATGTCGCGCCTGACAGTGCGGCATAAATGTCGCGTTAAATAATTCATCATGGCTTTGCCCCCAGGAACACCAATAACGGCGTCAGAGTCAGCGGACTCAATATCGTGCTGATAAAGATCACCGCCGTGACAAGTTTTGCATCCAGTTGATATTCCGCTGCCAGCACCGTGGCGCTGACCATGCTGGGCATCGAGGCTTGCGTAACAGCTCCCTGACGGACAACATCCTTGAAACCAAAGAGTGCCGCCAGCAGGAAAGCAATGAGTGGCGCGGCAAGCAACCGCAACACTACACTTAATTGCAACGCGCGCAGATTCCCCGATAGCTCCACTTGTGAAAGTTGAACGCCCAACAGAATCAACATCAACGGAATCGTGCCGCCTGCCGCCAATTCCACTGCTCGATTGATGGGCGCCGGAATGGTGATACTCCACGCATTGATGAGTATGGCTAAAACAACCGCATACAGCGTGGGGATCTTGAACAAACCAAGCGCAGCCTCTTTGATGTTCATATGACCCAGCGATGCCAGCAACACCCCCAGAGTATAAAACAAGGTCGTGGTGACTACAAAATAAATGCCCGCATACGGCAAAGCTTCTTCGCCAAAGGCAAACGAGACCAGCGGTAAACCATAATTGCCGGTATTGGCGAACATGGTTGTGATCAAAATGGAGATCAATGCCGGTCGTTCGATCTTGAAGAGTGACCCCAGCAAGTATGTCAGCGCGCCCATCATGAGGATGATCGCAGTCGTGAATCCGATCACACCCGCGGCTTCGCTCCAATTGAGTTTGTTTTTTACAAGCAGGTCAAAGATCAGCACCGGGCTGAAGACATAGAACACCACGCGTCCCAAACTGCGCGATTCGATGTGCAGCAGTTTGGCAAGCGCAAATCCCGCTCCACTGAGCAGGATGATCGGCAGAATGTTGTTGGCAAAGACAGAGAGTAATTCGTTGATAGACATGGATTTGTTTTATTGTAGTCCCAAATGAAATACGAGAATATATGTCACCCTGAGGGAGCGATAGCGACCGAAGGGTCTCGTTCACGGTGGTAGAGATGCTTCGCCGCAGAGCGGCTCAGCATAACATAACCACAGAAATAAAAATCACGGAGATTATAACGTCTCCGTGATTTTGTAACATATTGTGCTTTGTCGGGGGCTTAGCCCCCGGCAGAACTCAAGTAAGCTATTTATCTTCAGTTTCTTCTTCGTCAATCTCTTCCACTTCTTCATCGTCTTCTGCGAACTCAGCAAAATCATCGGGGTTGATCGCCATCAACTCGAAACGATCAAGGTCTTCGGTGAAGGCAAGGTTATCGAGTGCCTCTTCAAGCACTGCGATCTGGTCTTCGTCTTCTGCTTCTTCGGTCTGAACGAGCAACGCCTCCAGAAACGTGCGCACATCCTCGCCACCGATCTGCGAAAGCGACCAGATCGCCGCGCCGATGATCTCGTCATCTTCCTCGCCCTCGGCAAGCATACGCAGCAACACCGTCCGCGCTGATTTCAGCGGGAGGTTTCCAGCGGCTTGCACAGCCGCCAAGCGGACCGTATCATTCTCATCGAGCAACGCACGCAGAATTTCATCTTCCCAACGCTCATCGGCTGAACGTCCCATCGCGACCAACGCGCTGGCTTGCCAATCGGCATCTTTATGCTGCAAGGCAGCTCCGATCAACGCATCCACTTCAGGCTTGGATGCAAACCCCAACGCCTCCAACGCATGACGACGGACACGCGTCGCGTCTTCACCGCGGGCTGATTCCAATAAACCAGCCTGTACCTCGCTATAAGACCTTTCTGAGATCTCTTCCAATTCGCCTTGTGCTACAAAAAAACCGAGGTTGGTCGCCGCCTGCGCGCGGACTTCTGCATCCACATCGTGCTTCAACATGGTTAGATACGTGGGAATGATCTTCTCATCTTCACACTCGATCAACAGACGCAACGCGCGCATCCGCACTTCGGCTTCGGGGTCGTTGAGCAATGGGCGGGCAAAATCATCGAACGAGACGAGGGTATCACCCTCCACCAACGACTCAAGCCCCTCGAAGAGCGACAGCTTCCGCTTAAGTTCGACGCGGGGCCATACATCCACTAGAGTCTTAAGTTCAAGCGGTCCAATATCCGAAAAGAGTGAAAGGTAACGATGCGGGAATTCTTTCTTGGTATCGAGTAAAGCATCTAAAACAGAATCGAAGGAGTTTTTTTGTTTGTTCATATTTTAAGGAAGGACAACCGGGTTAACAAAGTCCATCACATTGACATAGACCATGAAGAGTAATAAAACAGCCATGCCCAAGCCATGCACCAGGTTTTCAACGATATGCGGCACGCGGCGGCGGAAGATCAATTCAGGCAGAACAAAGACAATACGCCCGCCATCCAGCGCTGGGAATGGGAAGAGATTGAAGATGCCAAGACTGATGGAAAGTGAGGCGATCAGGAATAAGGTTTGAACTGGTTTGTTATACGGGTTTGAAGAAGGCGCTGTGGTTGATGAGGTTGTTGATGACGCCTGCTGACTGGTCGCTACATCACTCGCCACGCTTTGCTTCATGATATCGTAAATGCCCTTGAGCCCGATCATGCGCCCCTGTTCAGAAGGGATCGTCCCACGGATCAACTTAACCGGCAGGGTTACTAGAGCATAGATCTGATTGCCAGTGTAACCCAGACTGGTCTGCAGGTTTTCGCCAACGGTAGTGATCGGCTTGAAGACACAGCCACTACAGTATTCGATGCCGATCAAGGGCCGACCCTCGGCTTCGTTGAACTTGGGTGTGATGAGCAGTTCGACCTGTTGCCCATCGCGTTCCACTACGAACGCAACTGGTTGATCGACATTGGCGGTCACAGCCGCGCGGATATCTTCTGAGTTTTTGATCGGCTGCCCTGCCCCGCTGACGAGCACATCACCAACCTGCATGCCCGCTGCTTTTGCAGGACTATCTTGCATAACATTTGTGATCATCACTCTGGAGTTAACGCTGCCCTCTGGTACATAAGTGATGATGCCGCCGCTCATGGCAATAATGATGCTAAAGAGAATGACCGCCGAGATCAAGTTCATCAACGGACCGGCAACGAATACGAATAAGCGCTTCCAGGGGTTGGCGGAACTAAAGCCGCCTCTTACATTGGGGTCCGTCTCGCCACGCGGGCGTACAAAGCCACCAAGCGGCAGCCAATTTAATGTGAAGCGTGTGCCAGGATGAACTTCTGAGACCGTGCCGGTTAATTCCACTGCACCCATTGTTTTCCCGGCTTTGATCGTTTTGCGCGATACCACTGGCGGAAGTGGAGAAGCTGAGGCTGGAGCCTCGGTTGCTTGTGGTTGCACCACTTCACCATCTTCATCCACATAGATATGGTCTAACTCAAGCGGATGCACGGCGGGACGAGTAACCGGTTGCTTCTGTTCTTCAATTTTGACCACTCCGCTGACGATGGAACGCAGGATGAATTGATCCTGCACTTGATCCACCGTCAATTTGGCTTCATTGCCAACAAGTTCATCCCAATTTGCAGGGAATTTGAAATTGGCAGGGATCTCGATCCGTTTGCCGTTTTTGAAAAGAAAGTATCCTTTGCTGGACCAAAATGTGTAAGCACCGGGCGTGGGTAAACCCAGACCGAACTCTTCCACTTCGATATTGCTCCAGCGTGACGCAATGAAATGACCATATTCGTGAATGATCACCACGCCGCCAAAAACAAGGATGAATACTACTAGGGATAGAATGTCCATAAGATGTTCCTTCGCGCGAGATTATATCGCTAAAACCTTGGACGTTTTGAGGGTGTAAGATATTTCTAATGTCTTTCATATATCTTTTTCGAGACGTGAAAGCATCCGTAGTACAAAAGAACTATGAGAAACTGCAGAACGCTTACAAAAATAGGCTCGCAATAACAGCACTGGCGATTTTATGGTTAAATATGTTCAATTGCACCATCCAAGGAGAAAACTATAATGACAGACGCATGTCTCTTCTGCAAGATCGTTTCGGGTGAGATCAAAGGGGTAATTGTCCATCACGATGACCAGGTGACCGCTTTTCGCGATATCAATCCCGTCGCGCCCACCCATATTCTGATCGTCCCCAATCAACACATCGCATCCGTGAGTGCGCTCGAAAGCGGAGACGAACAGTTAATGGGACATCTCTTTACGGTGGCAGGTCAGTTGGCGAAGAGCGAGGGAATCGCCGAGGGCGGTTACCGTCTCATCACCAACACCGGACCCGATGCCGGGCAGACCGTATTCCACATCCATATGCATTTGATCGGTGGACAACCGATGAAGCATCCAATGGGATAAAAAATGACCCCGGACGGTAGTCCGGGGTCAAATGATCAAAATTATTCAGCAGAAAATTTTTTATCTTCTATCCAACGGACTTCCCTTTAGTTTGCTCTGTGGCTGGTTGGCGCGATAAGCGTAGTAAGCCAACCCGATCCCACCTAGCAACAACAGCAGCCCCAAAATACCCAACACGGAAGAACGATTACCACCCTCTTCCACCGCCTCGACTGCCGTGACAGTTTTGGACTGTGCACCAAAATCAACCGAAGCGCGATCACCAGCTCTGACCGTCAACTGATAGCTGACCAACATGGTGGGATTGTATCCATCTGGCACAGCGATACCGACATTATATTGTCCCTGCGGTACATCACTGAAACAGGACCGAATCGGCTCCTGCAAATCAGGGTCAATATCGGCAGTGGTATTCAATGTTTCAGAATACGAACCATTCAAATTCGTGAGACTGACCGCGCCGCCGTCGATGCCGAACTCGGTTTCCTGACGCATCGCATCACCGTTCAGGTCATCGAAGAGCAGTACGCAAACTTCGGTCGTGCCAGTGAATGGCGTGGAAGTGGGCGTGGGAGGCGCGAGTGTGGGAGCGGGTCCGGCTGTAGGTTCGGGCGCCGGAGCGAGACCGACCACAAGCTGTTCCCCGATCGAAAGCGTACAATTTGCATCGAGGCGGGTATTGTACTGACGCAATTGCGGCACGGTGATCCCATGCTGGAAGGCGACGCTTGAACAACTATCTCCCCCCACAACGGTATACATAATGCGACCATCCGCGCCTGGTGTGGCAGTGACAAAACCCTGCGCGGGCGGCGCGGCATCCACTGGCAGTGCAACACCGATCATCAAAATGGCTAACAATAAGAAACTAATAAAAAAAATGGTACGGGTTTTCATCGGCGGGGATTATATCAGCAAGACTTAGCCCTGAGCGGAGCAAGGCGCGCACTTTGCGACGAGTGCAGTCGAAGGCAATTCAATTAACAAGAAATATTCTGCTTACTGCGCTTCGACTGCGCTACGCTCTGCGCGAATTATTTTCCGTAGCGCTTCCTGATCTCAGGCAGAAAGTAATCGTCGAAGAATTTATCTACATCGTAATCGGGTTTCCAATCCCATTCAGTACGCGCGAGGGTGTCATCCACATCTTCGGGCCACGAATCAACGATGCCCTGCCGGCGTGGATTCGGCGCGAACGAGATCTGCGCACCGGGGAACGCCTTTACCGCACGGTCACGGAATTCACCAGCCGTGATCGCGAACGCGGCGATGTTATACACTTGATTTTTCAATTTCTCGCGCGGCACATCCACCAACATCAACAACGATTTGATCGCATCGGGCATCGCCATGAAAGAGATCTTCGAGTCCTCACGCACGAAACAGGCATAGGGCTTATCCTGTGCCGCGGCATGCAGCATCTCGGGACCGTAGTCACTCGTCCCACCGCTGGGCAATGTAAAAGCTGAGATCAGGCCCGGGAAGCGGATCGCGCGAAAGTCCAGCATGTGAGGCGGGTTTTCATCCAAATGTTTTTGGCCAAAGAATTTACCGTAATACATCCCCAACTTTTCGCAATACAATTTATTACAACCATACATGGTCTGCGGAGCGTTGTATTCAGTCTCTTTTACCATACCCGCCGCCCGCTTCGCCTCAATACTGCCCATGCCATACGCTGCGATTGAACTCGGGAAAATAAATTTCACAGACTTATGATATTTCTCCGAACGATACGCCGCCAGCATCAACAACTGCATCGTGCCTTCCACATTGATACGATGCGCCTCTTCGCTCGCCACTTCTGCTTTTGACGAGAGCGAAGCCGCCAGATGGAAGATCACATCAAAATCATAATCGTAAAAAGTTTTGACCTTATAAACCAGATCACCTTGCACATGCTCGGCTGATAGTGCCTTAATGCTATCAGGCAGCGGCGCAAGATCAGAAGTAACGATCCGGTAGCCACCCTTGCTCGCCAGACCCTGTATCAAAGCCTGACCAATCTCACCACACGCACCTGTTACCAGCACCAACTTTTCGGTCATAGAGTCTCCTTGTATGCTAGAATTCGTTTGTATTTTACAACACCTTGAAACAAAAGCCTCACGAAGTTTGTCATTACTTTATGCGACGAATATTTATTTTATTTCTGCTTTTTGGATTTCCGCTCCTCGCGTCTTGTCTGCCCCTCAATCCGCTGCCTGCCACCCAACCGCCTCTCCCCTCTGACACTCCGCTTCCAACTGCGACCATAGACTGGTTCCCCGCTTCACCCACACCTACGCTGAAAGTTCTGCCCACCACCACCGCCACACAAGAGATGAATCCCGGCATTGGAAAGCAGATCATCAACGACACTTTCTCGAATGCGAAATTATGGGACACGGTCAACTCAGACCTGGCCAGCGCAACCATAAAAAATAAACGCCTCACCTTAGCCGTGGAACCGGGCGTTTCCATTGCCAGCCTGCGCCGTGATGTGACTCTGGATAATTTCTACGCTGAGATCACTGCCCGCATCAGCCTCTGCCGCGCGGACGATAACTACGGCATCATCATCCGTTCCACTGGAGTTTCGTTCTATCGCTTCATCTTATCCTGCAACGGCTTGATCCACGTCGAAAGGATCAAAGATAGTGTGAGGCAGATCATCTACGAACCCGTCCCCAGCGGAGATGTGCCGCCGGGCGCGCCGGGTGAAGTCCAAATTGGGATATGGGCAGTCGGCGGCGAAATGCGGATCTTCCTCAATGGGCGCTATCAATTCAGCGTTTCAGAAAGGACCTTCCCCAGCGGCGCCTTCGGCGTCTTTACACAATCCAAAGGCGATACACCCGTCACAGTTACGTTTTCGGATCTAAAAGTTTATGAAGTGGATTACACTGCGCCAACTAAAACACCTGTCCCATAAAGATTTACGAATTACCAGTTACGAATTACGATTAACCCATGCCCCCTAATAAATTGAATAACCTCACCAACAAAGCATGGTTGAAGTTCCAGAAATCGTGGTTCATTCATAACCCGCCGCCGCGCAAAAAGGGTGTGTTGGTGCATCCTGCCAAATATCCTGAAACAATGGCACAGGAATTCATCGAGTTCTTCACCAAACAAGGCGAGACCGTGCTCGACCCCATGGCAGGGACAGGTTCGACTCTTATCGCTGCGTTGCGCTCGGGACGCAACAGTTACGGCATCGAATTGAATCCCAAATATGCCAAGATCGCGCAGGAATTTATCGAGGCGGAAAGAAATACTTTAGGTGAAGCAATCGTCAATCTAAAATCTGAAATCGTAAATGGTGATGCTGCTCATATTACCAATTACGGATTACCAATTACGGATTACGTTCTCACATCCCCACCTTACTGGGATATGCTGCGTGCCAAGGGGTCAGAGAATCAAAAGAAGCGTCGTGACTCTGAGGCGTTGGACGTCCATTATTCGGATGACCCGAACGATATGGGGAATATTTCTGATTATGAAGAATTCCTTGGAAAACTGGTGAATATCTACAAAGGGCTCAAACCTTTATTGCGCGAGAAAGCTTATCTCACGATCATCGTCAAGAACGTGAAGAAGGGTGGGAAAATCTATCCGTTGGCGTGGGACATCGCTCGCGAACTCGGCAAAACCTACACACTCAAAGATGAAAAGATCTGGCTTCAAGACAACCAACCCCTCGCGCCATTTGGGATGGGATCTGCGTGGGTGAGCAATACATTCCATCACTATTGTTTGCAGTTTAGGAATGAACGAAGCAATGGAGGAGATTTAGGATGAAAGAGTCACCCAAAAGGAAGCCCATAGATGAAGTCTGGATTGTACTTTTTTACCTTGGAATGATTGGTGTACCCTTTTTATCAATTAGCCCATTCACCAAGTTATCATTGAAATCTCAGTTTGTTTTAGCGGTATTATCTTCGTTTTGTTGGATTACAAGCTCTTTTCTCTTGACTAGAATACCCAATAAGTTGAAAAAATCCAAAAACTTTCATCTTAGGCTTTTAGGGGTTGGCATAGTTCAGGCTGTGTTAGCTATATTATTTCGGACTTTACTTAAACCAAGGACAGAAATCGCATATTGGGCAGCTTATTTAAATCTAGCGTTTGGACTGATAGGCTTTTTAATTTTTTATATTGCAGTAATTTTTTGCCTATTCCCTGAACTAGCTAAGAAATTTCCAAAAGACTATAAAGTTAATAATTCTGATGAGCCCGAACAGGAAAAGTCAATACGTAACCCACTCAGTGGTTTGCCCAAGAATTTACAAAAGCTAATCAATGAAGAAAAAGAAGCCATCGCTAAAGCAACGATCAATGTTGTAGCTATTGGTGCTTCTACTGTTATGGTCTCAGTCTTCTTTTTAGGCAACACAAAATTTCCTCTAACTATTCTCGGGGTAGAAGCACTTACCGTAATTATTATTGTCATCATCGCCCGATATCTTACTGCCCAAAAATGGCAAAGACGGGCAATGCAATCAGAAATTCCCGAGAAGAAATTGAAGTCAGCCATGAAACTAGCTGGCTTATCATGGATAAACATCAAGAAAGAATAATTTTGGAATGTTGGAGCTTCCTGCCCTACGCCAGCAAGCTGGCTGATTCCAAAAATTACTTACCATGATCTCTCCCTCCGACCTCATCCACCTCCCCTACACCCGCGACCTCACCGAAGGTGGAATCACGTACGCGGTGCGTTCGTTGCCGTATACATACAATCGTGCGGGCGGGTCTCCGTATGATCGTCTGCGGAGGATCGTGGCGGGTGTGGCGGTGGAGTTGGCGTTTCGGCGATATCTTTCAGAGCAGAATATTCCGTTCGATGTGCAGGGCGCAACGCCGTTTACTGACCCAAATCAATATGATGTGTCACTGGGCGGGCGGCGCTGTGACATCAAATCTTTTCTCATTTCGTATCGCGAACAGATCGCGGAGCTGAAACGCAATCCACAGGTGGTGTTGGGTGCGCCGGCATTGGTGCCATCTGACCAAAACGCAGCTGAGGGACATTCAGATAAAGATATTTATCTCTTCGCGTTTTTATCGGGGTTGATCGCCGCATCGCAAAGTGATTTGCAAAAAGTGATGTATACGAACCAGCCGCACTATCTGATCCATGCCATGCCTGAGGCGTGGATGCGGCCCGTACAATGGAATCCGCTTGGGGAGTTGGTCTTGAAATCCGATTCAGAGGAGACTCAAGTTGTCGAAGTTGGCGGGCAGGATGAAAGGCGCGAGATGCGAACTTCCGTCCTTGAGATCCCGCCGCGGACGCGAGTCAAGATCGAGGAGAACTTCCATTCGTTGGCGTACATCCACATCAAATCTTTACCGAATGCGCGGCTCGGAATCCACAGCCCCGCGTTGCAGGAAACGTATGTGATCAGCGCAATGGATTGGGGAAATATCTGGGTGTATGGGTTGAATATTCTGCTGGCAGGGTATCTAACACGCGAGGAATTCAACCGCGAGGCGCGTGCGATTCTGCCCGGTACCCGCGTCTTTCAATACGACCACACCCGCACGAAGAATCTGGCAGTGAATGTTTCTGAACTTAAGCCGTTGGCTGATCTATTCGAACACGTAAACAAATGGAATGAACACAGATGACTGGCATCTTTAAGATGACTGTCACCTAAAAGTTTAGAGGTAAACATGAAAACAAAGCGTGTCATTTTTGGATTTTTGATCTTAACGTTGATGGCGTGCAATTTCGTCACACAACTGATCGTCCCGCCAACTGCCACGCCGCTCCCCACTGCCACTGCTACGCAAACACCAACACCCACATCTACCTCCACACCAACGCCGCTTGTGCCGGCATATATCCCGCCGCAATGCACGAACACAGCGCTCGCTACGGTTGCACCGGATGTTGTACTTGCCCAACCCACCCTGGAATCCCAAACAAACCCTCAGGTTTCAAAGTCCAAGCAATTGCGGGTATTCAGGGATGTTACGAATGTAGTTGAAGCGGTGTATGTTTACCCCGACTACAACGGCAAAGATTGGGAAACGATCAAAGAGACTTATCACAGTAAGATCGAAGCCGGGCTGGAAACGGAGGCGTTCTATCAGGAAATGAAAGCCATGATCTTCGAGCTGGGCGATGAACACTCCAATTTTCTTTCCCCCATCGAGGTGGAAGCCGAAGCAGTTGAGTTAAAGGGCGAAAACAATTATGTCGGCGTGGGCATTTACGGGAACTACGACTTTGAAAAAAACAGCTTTGTCGTCATTGCGACGTTCCCCGGCTCTTCCGCCGAGTATGCCGGAATCCAGTCACACGATAGCATTCTCCAGGTGGACGGCTTGCCCATCACCGAAGAACTGGGCAACCGCCTGCGCGGACCCGAGTGTTCAGCCGTGCTGGCAAAGGTGCAATCACCGGGCGAAGCGCCGCGCGATGTGATGCTCATGCGTTATCGCATTGAGGGCAGTGTGCCAGTAGAGGCGCGTTTAGTCTCTACAACTGACGGCTCGAAGATCGGCTATATTTTTATCCCCACATTCTTTGACGAGACCATTCCACCACAGATCGAAGAAGCACTGAATGGCTTCGGTCAACTCGATGGCTTGATCCTGGATTTGCGCCTGAATGGCGGCGGGATCAGTACCGTTACCTACCCGATCATGGAATTCTTTACTGATGGCAAGCTGGGAGAGTTTGTTAGCCGTAAAAAATCACGCTCATTGGAGGTCGAAGCAAATCCGATCCAAAACTCGCAGACCGTGCCTTTGATCATCATGGTCAGTGAAGATACGGTGAGCTTTGGTGAGATCTTTGCCGGTGTGATGCAGGATTCTGATCGCGCCAGGGTTGTGGGGGAAACCACACTGGGGAATGTGGAAGTCTTGAGCGGTTATGATTTTGACGATGGCTCGCTGATCTGGATCGCCGCCGAAACGTTCAAGTCCGCATTCTCGGATGCCAATTGGGAGCAGACCGGTATCGTGCCCGATGCACAAGCCTTCGCTGAATGGGATTTGTTCTATTTCGACACAGACCCATCCATCGCGGCGGCATTGGAGTTGTTAGGACATCAATAAGCATTCGTCCTGAGCGGAGCCATCGCTTTTGGATGGCAAAGTCGAAGGACAGACATAAGGTAAACAAAAGTGTTTCCCTTTGAATATCGCAAACTCGGTGACTTCACCTATCACGTTCTTCATGATCCTGTCACGATCAAGTCATTTCTCATGAAGTGGATCATGCGTGAATGGGAGTCTGATCACAAGGAAGCGCCCGCTGAACATTGGACAGTAGCATGGATGGACCTGCTCCCAAAAATGGAATTTGCATTGGAGGTCATCAAGCTGGAGGATATCAACCCACATCCCGATCTGATGAGTGTGCCTGAATTTATTACATCCCTGCAAGAGCGCGCTGATGAGAGAGAAGAGAGTGTGTTGCGCGGGATCTCGATTGAGCCGCTATTGATCAACCGCAATGGCTTCCAGTTAATGGATGGATACACGCGTTACACCGTTTTGAAAAGATATGCCCAAAAAGAAGTGTATGCGTATGTTGGATCAACGTAAAAGCGACATAAATGTCGCGTTACAAATTCTGGTACACTTCTTAGCATGACCAAGAGAAATATATTAATAAGTATTGCCGTTTTATTCGTGCTGGCGGCTTTGCTGTATCCAATCCCTGCGATCAACAGCCGCCTGGCATGGCGCATGGAAGTCGCAAAGACATATGCAAAGAATATCATCAACCCCGTTGGTGACGTACCTACTGCAATTCCAAACCCCACCGCTACAAAAAATCTGGTAACACCAACAACAATCCCAACTACTAGCGTAACTGAAACTCCGATCCCAGCCACACCAACACTTCCACCCCTCCCTGTACAGGCTTTTCTCAATTCACCACCCTACGAAAAACAAACCCCGAATAATTGTGGTCCCGCCGCGCTTTCGATGATGCTCCACATCTTCGGTTGGAGCGGCACGCAAAAAGATATCTCCGATGTGATCAAACCCGTGACCGGCGATCGCAACGTCAACCCGGAAGAGATGGCATATTGGGTCCGCAACTACGCGGGCTGGCTGCGCATCGAATATCGCGTGGGCGGCGATCTCGAAACACTCAAGCGTTTGCTCGCGGCGGCGTACCCGGTCATTATCGAGAGCACCACTTCCCTCAACCCCGATGACAGTGGCTGGCCCGATGATGATCTTTGGGCAGCGCATTATCTACTGCTCACCGGCTACGATGATGCCACACAAACTTTTACCGTGCAGGATACCTATCGCGGTCCCGATAAAAAAATCTCCTATGAGCAGATCATGACAGAGTGGAAGCCTTTCAACTATTTATATATGGTCGTGTATCTTCCCGAACAGGAAGAGGAGATGAAGGGACTCCTCGCCTCAAACTGGGACCCGGACCCGAATCGCCAAAATAGCCTTACCTCATCCCAAGCCGCTACTGTCCAAGATCCATCTGACGCCTTTGCCTGGTTCAACCTGGGCAGTAACCTCGTCTACTTTGAACGCTACGATGAAGCCAACGCCGCATACGATAAAGCGCGCGAACTCAGTCTGCCTCAACGTATGTTCCGCTATCAGTTCGGTCCCTTCATTGCGAACTTCCAGGCGAACCGCACCGACGATCTGCTCGCTTTAACCGACTACGCTCTGCAACGCACAGAAATGTCCGAAGAGACCTGGCTCTGGCACGGCTGGGCACTATATAGAAAAGGCGATGGCAAAGGCGCAGTCGCGGACTGGCGCAAGGCGTTAGCCATCCACCCGGGATACGAAGATGCACTGTATGCGTTGAACTTTGTCGGCGCGACACCGTAATAGATTGATATGAAAAGAATCAACTTATTGACAGGGCTATTTCTTCTTGTCTTAGCCGCCTGCTCAGCTCAAGTACAAACCCCGATCACACCAGCGGCTGCGTGCATACCAACATTAGTTATTGATTCAACGACATTTCAAATGGAAACCATTCAGCTTGCGCCGGATGGTTCTTTGCCTGTCCTTGCCGACGATTCAAAACATGCCTATTGGGTAGATGGAACCGACAGGGTTTTTATATTTATCTTGAATTCCACATCGGAGAATCTGGTGTTTGCATCTACCATCACATCAGAGAGTATTGCAAAAGCGACCTGGTCGAATTGTGTTTCGATCACGTACACATTGTCTGCGCCAGAGCCGGGTTCTTTTGGGATAACTTACGTTCCCGATCAAACCACATCCAGTGCTCAAATTTTTATGCAATCTGACTCATCTGAAAAAGATATTGTCATCAACGGGACAGAGCTGGAAGAATAGATCATCAACCGCAATGACGGGATCAGTAAAAACATAAAGCAAGAAAATATTCATTAAGCAGAATCAGTTTGCGGCTGGCTGCGAAGCGCGCAGCGTCCCACTGCTTCCATAAATGAAAACTCATAAAAAGTATTGTCATTCCGCGTTCGCTGTGATATTATCCCGACACAATTCAATAGCCCCGCACGGCGCTCTTATCCAGAGAGGCGGAGGGAACGGCCCTACGATGCCTCGACAACCTGCCAGCGAAACGTCATCATTAGACCCTAGCTGAAAAGGTGCCAATTCCGACAGATGGATTCTGTAGATGAGAGGGCTTCATATAAATATATGGATTTGCCCTTTCTGTTCGTCTGAAGGGGCAATCTATATTTTAAGGAGCTAGAACAAACAATGAGCAACACTTTTATGACCTCCCCCAAACTGATGTTTTCATCTGAATCAGTATCAGAGGGGCATCCCGACAAGATGTGCGATCAGATCTCGGACGCAGTCTTGGATGCGTGCCTGGAGCAGGATCCACGCTCACGCGTCGCCTGTGAAACTGCCACCAAGACCGGTTTCGTCATGCTGCTGGGTGAGATCACCACCCAAGCCTTCGTCAATTTCGATGATCTGGTGCGCAAGGTTGTCAACGAGATCGGATACGACTCAAGCGAAAAAGGCTTCGACGGCAATACCTGTGGCGTGCTGACAGCCATCGCCAGCCAAAGTCCCGATATCGCCATGGGCGTGAATCATGCCTTCGAAACCCGCGATGGACATCACCTTACCGATGAAGAAGTTGAATCCATTGGCGCTGGCGATCAAGGCATGATGTTTGGTTTCGCATGTAATGAGACCCCGACCCTCATGCCATTGCCGATCTATCTCGCTCACAAACTCACTCGTCGCCAAAGCGAACTGCGCAAGAGCGGAGCCATCTCATGGCTGCGTCCCGATGCGAAGAGTCAGGTCACGATCGAATATTCAAAGGGAAAACCTGTCCGCGTGGATACCGTTCTTATCTCCACCCAACATGCACCTGAAGTTTCACAAAATGAGATCGTGGAAACCATCACCGAAGAACTCATCATGCCCACCCTCCCCAAAGACATGATCGATAATAACCTCAAGGTGTTCGTAAACCCAACCGGTCGCTTCGTGGTCGGTGGGCCCATGGGTGATGCTGGTGTCACGGGTCGCAAGATCATCGTCGATACCTATGGCGGTATGGGTCGTCATGGTGGCGGCGCCTTTAGCGGTAAAGATCCCACAAAGGTGGATCGCTCCGCGGCTTATGCAGCGCGCTATGTGGCGAAGAACATCGTCGCCGCTGGCATCGCCGACCGCGTGGAAGTACAGGTGGCATATGCCATCGGCGTCGCGCATCCGCTTTCCGTGAACGTGGAAACTTTTGGCACTGCCAAGATCGCCGACGAGAATATCTCCGCACTCATCAGCGAATACTTTGACTTGCGCCCCGGCGCGATCATCCGTGACTTGAAGCTGCGTCAGCCCATCTATCGCAAGACCGCTGCCTACGGCCACTTCGGCCGTGACGATATCGAGTTCCCCTGGGAACGCACCGATAAGGCAGAGGCGTTGAAGAGCGCTGCCGGGTTGTAGACAAAGATATTTAATTCCTAAATCTAAAATGCCCCTGAGAATCTCAGGGGCATTTTTTCACTGATTTATATAAAGATCAATCTATGGCACTGCTAACCTGAGCTGCCCATCGAGGGTGACATTATTATACGCCGGGAACCAGTGGGTGGTGGACAACGCCTCCTGCGGCAAACCCATCATCTGCACGAAACTCAGGACCTGTCCGTTCACCTTCCACGCATCCCGGATCGCCACAATGATCTTTGCCCCATTCGAACTCGAGATCTCCACCGGTC
>Ga0137333_1000202_pt1 | contig 16099 bp, 15 predicted proteins | sample EasRivERMLT231_2_FD_102286 | JGI IMG/M metagenome (GOLD analysis project Ga0137333, IMG submission 102286) | Soil microbial communities from meander-bound floodplain in the East River, Colorado, USA - East River MetaG ERMLT231_2 | ecosystem: Environmental > Terrestrial > Soil > Floodplain ... | reverse complement strand
TGAGACTGTTAAGGTTCTGATTGAGGCTTCCTATGATTTCTTTCATCGGTATAACCAAACCCCGGATAAGGTCCTGTCCATCATCGGAGCTTACTCTTCATAACTTTTGTGTTTGTACTTAGTGAGATGCTTCAGACGCCGGGTCTTCCTGTAAAAGCTGAACCGCATGTGCTAAAACTGGCAGAATCACTTGCAAATTCTCCACTGCCCCCTTCGGGCTGCCCGGCAAATTGACAATCAGAGTCCGCTTGCGGATACCAGTGACGATCCTTGATAACATGGCATGCGGTGTGATCTTGAGGCTGGCAGCGCGCATCGCTTCAGCCAGACCAGGTGCATCGCGCTCAATAACTGCACGTGTAGCTTCAGGTGTGACATCACGAGGGGAAAAACCTGTGCCGCCGGTGGTGAGGATTACATCCACTTCACGGCTGTCTGCCCACTCGCTGAGGATGGCACGGATGGCAGATTCGCTATCGGGGAGCAACGCCTGTTTGGCGACAGACCAGTTTTCGGTGAGGATGAGGCGCGCAAGCGCAGGTCCAGATGAGTCGGGGCGTTCGCCACGTGATGAGCGGTCAGAGAGAGTCAAAATTCCAAATCGAATGGTCATTGCAAGTCTTTGCCATACGGACGGACATAATCCATCAAATGCCAGCCATGATGTTTATAATATTGCGCGGCTTCGTCATTTTCAGGCGTGACCATCAAATAACATTTAAGGCAGCCTTTGGCGCGGAGCCGGGATTCCACTTCGTTCAACAAGCTCGTGCCGATCCCCTGCCCGCGAAATTCTTTGGCGACCGCCAGATGATAAAGCAAGCCGCGCCGCCCATCAAAACCGCCGATCACTGAACCGATAATTTTTTCAGCGCTCGCGGCGACAAGAAAGAGATCAGGATCACGTGCGATTTTCTTTTCAATTTCTGCGAACGTATCAGAACGTCCAACCCGCACGCCTTTTTCCATCGCTTCCCATAATTGATGGACTTGTTGATAATCTTCGGGAAAACGAATTTCACGGATGTGAATGGAATGCGAATTCACGATGCGTTACTATTTCAAAACTTTGAGCAGATCATCGGGCATGAAGGGTTTCATCAAGAAAAAATTTGCGCCGCGTTGCAAACATTCTTCTTTTACATTCAAACCCGAAGTCATGACAATGCGCACCTTCGCCAAGGCGGGGATTTCACGAATGGCTTTGACAATATCCATGCCACTCTGTTTTCCGAGATGAACATCCATGAGCAGCGCATCGGGGTTTTCTTTTTGAACAGCAGCGGGGACATCAGCATTTACATCCAAAGCAACTACCTCAAACCCTTCCATCTTAAGCAGAGTTTTGAGCAGCGACACCATGGTATGGTCATCTTCGGCGAGCAGGATTTTTGGCATTGGCTTTAGCTTTCTGTGGTGTAGATTTTTTCTTTGGTGTTGCCTTTGGCTTTTTAGGTTTGCGAATTGGTTCAAGCGCCAAGTCAAGCGCTTCATCCACGGTATCCACAAATTGGAATTTCATGGTTTTTTTGATCTCTTCCGGCACATCTTCCAGGTCTTGTTCATTGCGTTTTGGAAGGATGATGGTACGCAAACCATTCCGATGACCAGCGAGAACTTTTTCCTTTACGCCGCCAATCCGTAATACTTGACCACGCAACGTGATCTCGCCTGTCATACCAACTAACGGTTTCATCTTTCGCCCAGATGCCAGCGAGACAAGCGCAGTGGCAATCGTGACACCAGCAGATGGTCCGTCTTTGGGTTGTGCGCCAGACGGGATGTGCAGATGAATATCTGACTTGCTGAAGAATTCGTCTGTAAGCCCAAGCTTTTCCGCACGCGAACGCACAAAAGACAAGGCGGCGCGCGCTGATTCGTTCATCACATTGCCAATCGAACCGGTCACTTGAAAGCCTTTACCACCCGGCATACTGGTGGCTTCCACAAACAATACATCGCCACCATAGGGCGTCCACGCCAATCCCGGCACGACACCGGGGATCGAGATACGCTGGTTCAATTCTTCAGTTGGCAAAAAGATCGGGCGGTCCAAATATTCTTCCACAAGGTCAGGTGTGATCTTTGCGCTTTTCAATTTGCCTTCTGCGATACGAGTGCCTACTTTGCGACAAACTGCACCGATCTTGCGTTCTAAATTGCGTACGCCAGCTTCACGCGTATATTCGCGGACGATCTTTTTCAAAGCATCATCGTTGAAGGACACTTCCTTTTCACGCAGGCTGTTCTCACGAATCTGGCGTGGAATTAAATAACCACGCGCAATAGCGATCTTCTCACTTTCGGTATAGCCCGAAAGGAAAATCAATTCCATGCGATCCAACAAGGGACCCGGGATGGTTTCCAACGTGTTCGCAGTAGTGATAAAGAAAACCTGCGAGAGATCGTAAGCCACCTCAAGATAATTATCGCGAAACTCGGCGTTCTGTTCAGGGTCAAGCACTTCGAGCAACGCCGAGGCGGGGTCACCGTGAAAATCGCTGGTCAGCTTGTCAATTTCATCGAGCATAAAAACCGGGTTTCTTGATTCGATCCGGCGCAGAGACTGCAAAATGCGTCCAGGCATCGAGCCAATATATGTACGCCGATGACCGCGAATTTCAGCTTCATCGCGCACCCCACCTAAGGAGGCACGCACGAATTTACGATCCATCGCACGGGCAATGGATTGTCCCAATGAAGTTTTACCCACACCGGGCGGTCCCACAAAACACAAGATCACGCCTTCACGTTCACGGCGAATCAAATCATCAGAAGCTTTTTTCTTATCGTCCTTGCGATCCAGCCGCAGTTTGCGAATGGCAAGAAACTCAAGAATACGCTCCTTAACATCCTCCAAACCAAAATGATCTTTATCCAAGATCTTGCGTGCGTGACGGATATCCAGATTATCGGCCGTGCCTTTTGACCAGGGGATCGAAACCAGCCAATCGAGGTAGGTACGGATGACACCATACTCCGCGGCAGCTGTGGGCAAATGCGACAAGCGCTCCAACTCCCTTTTTGCTTGCTTCTCAGCTTCCTCGGGCATTTTCGCATCTTCGATCTTTTTGCGAAACTCTTCCGTCTCCACTGCTTGCTCGTCTTGATCCCCAAGTTCCTTTTGAATGGCTTTCATCTGCTCGCGCAGGAAATATTCGCGCTGTACTTTTTCAATTTCACCGCGCGCTTCATTTTGGATCTTCTGCCCGATCTGCAATACCTCCGCTTCACGGACAAGCAAGCCGATCAACTTCTTGAGTTTTTCTGAAACAGAATCAAGCGTAAGAATTTCCTGCGAATCCTTTAATTCCATACGCTGAAAGTTCGCAATGGTGTAGGCAGTCTGCAACGGGTCTTCCACCGAAGTGATGGAACCTGCCAACTCTTCTGGGAAAGACGGGATCATTTGTGTGATCTGTTGGAATTGGTCGCGCGCGTTGCGGGCGAGTGCGTCGATCTCAACTCCCTGTTCGATCAGTTCAGGTGCAAGTTCTATTCTGGCTTTGAGATACGGCTCTTCCCCCACAAACTCGACCACGCGAAATCGTTCCATGCCTTGTACTAGCAACCGAATCGTGCCATCAGGTGCGCGCAATAAACGATGGACGGTAGCAATCGTCCCGACTTGATAAAGATCCGCAGGCCCCGGCGTCTCAAGATCTGGGTTTTTGGAGGCGAGCAATCCAACGAGTTTATCGCCACCGACCACTTCATCCACCAAACGGATCGAACGTGGCTGACCCACGGTCAACGGGACGGCGGTTTGCGGGTACACCACCACACCACGTAATGGCAGAATGGGCAGTACATCGGGATATTTTGCGGGGTTGGAATTCTCAGAAGAGTCAGAGTCGGAAGATAATGTCCCGTTTTGATTCATACGCGGAAACATCGAAGACATCATCATGGATATCAATTCGCTGTCTTCTTCACCGATCCATCGGAAAAGGTCATTAATATTGGAGTGCCAGCGGGATGCAGGCATAAGTTTATTTCACCTCGATATGTTTTGGGCTTGCCTTTGGGAGTTGAACCACTAAGAAACCATCCTTGTATTCTGCAACTGATCTTTCGATCTCAACAGGCACGGGGATTTCCACTGCAATTTCAAATTTCCCAAACCTGATTTCCATTTGATGATAAGCGCGACGTTCATTTGGCTCAGACCGATGCCCGCTGATCATCAATATACGATTCTCGATCGCCACCTCAAAATCAGCATCTTTCATCCCCGCAATTTCCACACGCACGATAAAGTTTTCTTCCGTTTCAAACACATCAGTCGGCGGGTTCCAACCACTGGCACTCACCTGCCAACTGACGGCATGGAAAATCTCACGGCGGGTTTCAATCATTGTGGGAAGTGATCTGCGGACAATTGTAGGCATGGGCTTTCTCCTGCTAATTCTTACGCTCAGGCTTATTTTAACTTGAAGCCTTTGGGTTACAATTGTGCCCCTACTAGGAATCGAACCTAGATCGACGGTTTAGAAGACCGCTACTTTATCCGTTAAGCTATAGGGGCATGTCTTATGAAAAAATGCAGTTCTTGTCAGCAAATCAAACCTGAAAGCGAATTTTACTCAAAGGGCAAAAGTGGAAGAACAAATTCCCTTTGCAAAGCTTGCTTCAACGACTATTGCCAAACCAGGTGGATAGAAAGAAAGAAAAAGGCAATTGAATATTTAGGCGGGAAGTGTTCGCGTTGCGGGTACAGCGACCATTATGCAGCCATGCAATTCCACCATGTTGAAAAGAAGGATTTTGCCTGGAATAAACTTTGCCTATTAAACTGGGAAAGAACAAAAGAAGAACTCAACAAATGCGTTTTGCTGTGCGCAAACTGCCATGCCAATATTCATTCGCTAAATCCATAACGACCAATATATTTATATCACAATCAACCAGAATAAGGTCTGATACCTTTGTATACCCGCGCACCTACCAATGTTCGCAAAATCGTTTCAGGCGGACGATTCAACTTCGCCCCAAGGTCACTTGAAGACATGGGCATATTGCCGTTGGCGAGAAACAGACGGAATACCGCCTCGACTAAAGCGGTTTGTGCCGTAAGAAAACCGGGTTGCTTCACGCAGTGCATCATCAAAGTATTCTGCACACCTTCCACAGCCTTTACTTCAGCCGTCACTGGGTCCACCCAGTCAATGGTTTGACCCTCTTCAAGATTTCCAAAAGTTTCCTGGTGTTCCGCACACAAAAGGGTGCGCAAATAAACATGCCAATCACGTTCATTTTTTTGCCACCATGCAAAATCCACATGGAATGGCGTATTTACACTGGGCTTAACAAGGCTGGGACGTTTGCCTTCCATCATCTCTCTCCTACTCACTCAAACGAAAATGCAGATCGCCTACATGCGCGATCTCTGGGTGACTTGCCAACAAAGCGAATAAAGGCGCGGGCGGAACTCTGCGCACAATATTGACCGCAGAATATAGTTCCTGCGCGTGGACGTGACCCTGCGGCGTCAATTTTGACAACTCCCGGATCATGCTTACGACCAATTGTTCAAAAGATCTATTCTGACCTTTCGTCCAAAGCTGATCTACCGCTTCATAGGAAGGAATGGCAAATACCATCCGATCATTGAATTCGGCGGAAATAGATTGCTTCAACATCGCAAACACAATACCGCCATCTGCGCCGACGATCACCGTCCGCACCCAATCTTTGGTAGCGCGGTAGGTTTTGGCTTCAACGATCACTTCACCAGGGATTTCTCCGCGGCGAATGCTGATCAAACTGCCGGGCATTAGATCGTGTGATTTATACCAATCGCGCAAGCCATATACGTATCCATGCTCAAGGGCAACCCAACCGGGCATCTTTTGTTTGGTCTTGCCATCCACCAATGTAAAGCGCACACGGGGCGCTTCGTACGCGGTCGGGAAAAACGAACGAACGCGCGATGAAAGCGGTAAAGTGCCAGCCCGCAAGTGCGGATAGATCAATGAAACGGTCACCTCTTTGGCATCGCTCACTGCACTGGCATCAAACATACTTAATTCATCATCGAGTTGTTTTTCAAGTGCGATCATTTGCGGGTTGAGCAAACTGCGGTCATGTTCAATGTCGTCGTAACGCAGATAGGGTGAAACATCGCGCACTGCATCCGGTTCAAGACGGTAAAGACACCACAACACCTGCCCGGCAGGACCCACTTCATCAAAACGTTTGTCATCCTGCAAGGCATAGTTCAGAGAGAATTCTGCCAATTTAGGGTTGACGCCTTCAGGCAATGCCACATCCTTAAGCAACGCGGAAGTTGGAAGAGGTTCGCCTCCGGACATATCCAAAACTGCTTCAGCCAAATTGAGATGTCCTACATTGACGTCGATCAGCAAGGCACGGGGGAACCAGCGACCAGCGATCCGCACAAGTTCATCATCTGATCGGAACATGGCTTCGATCTTTTTTTCAAGGGCTATGCCATGCTCGGCGATAATAGCATCAGTTTCGATCCCGGCTGTTTCAACAGAAACAGGCTGATCGTTGAGCGCATGAAGCGCAAGGTTCGAGGCGAAGAGGCGCTCGGGACCGTCATCCAATTGAACAGTTAATACATCAAAGGCACCAACCTCAGGGTTTTGTCCAGGACGCGTTGCGGTTACTTTACCGTGCTTCCAATTTAATGCCGGGAGTACGATATCATCGCCAGCTTGATAAGAATCTTTGGGGAAATAGGTCTTGCCACCCGCCTGACGGCGTTTTTGTTCAGCAAGGCGTTCAACACGAATACGCTCATTTACAAAAACTGCCACCAATTCACGAGTCGTTAGCGGTGTTTCCTGTTCAAAGAGATATGTATGTAGATACTCGACATCTTGCCGATTGATTTGAAGGTCGTGCCAGTATTCAGATGAAGTGAAGGTGTCGCTTGCCATTCCAATGCCTTAATTGTTTGTCACTCGCGTTTTGTTTACGCGGCGAAGGTATTATACCTTAGAGATGATGATGATTGAAGATGTATAATCAATGAGATGATAATTTCAATTGATCAGGCAATGCGAGTCTCCAGTTTCTCCTGTATTGCATTCACGGGAGCAGGCGGGAAAACAACTGCACTGTTCCATTTGGCAAACACCTTAAGCAAAGACACGCCAGTGGTCGTAACTGCGTCAGCACATCTCGGTGCCTGGCAGGTGGGCTTTGCAGATAATCATCTTATTGCGGATTCGCCTGCAGCAATGGATGATTTAGAAAGCCAACTAAAGGGTATAACGCTGATTACTGGAGATTTTAACGAGGGTAGAACAACACCGCTTGACCCCGAGTCTCTACATTGGCTATATCAATTTTGCAAAAGTCACTCGATCCCATTATTGATCGAAGCTGACGGTTCCCGTCAAAAACCCTTAAAAGCATGGGCAGAGCATGAACCGCCAATCCCTGCCTTTGTTGACCAAGTGGTACAGGTGGTCGGTCTCATGGGGCTTGGAAAACCACTAAGTGACGATATTGTCCATAGAGCAGAAATCTTTTCTGCCTTGAGTGGCTTGGATATTGGAGAAATTGTCACTCTGGATGCGTTGATGCGCGTACTGACACATTTAGATGGCGGGCAAAAAAACATCCCGACGGGCGCAAGAAAACTCGTTTTACTCAATCAAGCAGACACAACTGAGCTTCAATCGATTGCACACGGAATGGCTAATTCTTTACTATCAAGTTTTGACTCTGTTGTTGTTTCAAGTTTAGCAGATGAAAATGTTTTCGCAGTCCACGAATCGATTGCGGGAATTGTTTTAGCGGCTGGAGAATCTGCACGATTTGGTAAGCCCAAACAATTGCTGGATTGGAAAGGCGAGCCATTCGTACACGCTGTGGCAAGGACAGCCTTGGAAGCAGGGCTCTCGCCGGTAATTGTCGTAGTTGGCGCAAATAGCGAACAAGTTGAAGCGGCTATTGCAGATTTGAATGTAGTCATTGTGAAAAATGATGAATGGAAAAGCGGACAAGGCAGCTCGATCAGGGCAGGGATACGTAAACTCACAACATCCCCTACTCCAACAGGGGGGGTAATCTTCCTGCTCGCTGATCAACCACAACTCACCACATCCATTATTCGGGCATTGGTTGAAAAACATGCTGAAGGACTATATCCGATCGTTGCACCGATGGTATTGGATCAACGTGCAAATCCGGTTTTGTTCGACCGTGTGGCTTTCACTGATCTATTGGGCATCAAAGGTGATGTCGGCGGGCGGGCGATTTTTCATAAGCATCGCGTGGAATATTTGCCCTGGCACGATAACCGCATGCTGTTGGATGTGGACACACCTGAGCATTATCAACGTTTGATCACCGATGAAACGCTATGATCCCGCACACTTCGATTTTCTATCTCAGGGAGTGTGCGGGATGAACATCACAGCCATCATCCTTGCCGCAGGTAGGTCCACTCGCATGGGAAGCCCTAAGATGTTATTACCCTGGGGCGACACAACGATTATCGAACATGTCATCTCTGTGTTTTCAAAAGCTGGCATCCATGACATTTTAGTTGTTACCGGCGGAGCACGCGAAGAGATGGAAGTTGTAGTTCGGAATTGCCAAAAAAATTATCCCGTGCGAAGTGTGTTTAACAAGGATTACCTGGCTGGCGATATGCTCTCGTCGATGCAATGCGGGTTGCAGTATCTCTTAGAAAAAAGCAGCGAGGCGGCACTGATCGGGCTGGGCGACCAGCCTCAAGTCCAGGAAAGAAGCGTGCAATTATTGTGTGAGGCGTATTCTCAGACAAAGAGTCCGCTCGTGGTGCCGAGTTTCCAAATGCGTAGAGGACATCCATGGTTGGTGGCGCGCGAATTATGGGATGAAATCATTGCCATGCAGTCATCGCAAACGCCGCGAGATTTTCTGAATCCACATGCAAAAGATATTCAGTATGTAGAAATGGATACGCCCAGCATCCTTGCCGACCTGGATACACCGGAAGAGTATTTGAAATTCAAACCATAACGCTCCATTTATTACGGTTCTCTTTCGATTTGTGATAAACTCGCACCCAGTCTATTTTGGGAGTCTGTGGATGAAATATCTCATCATTGTTAATCCAACTTCGGGGCGCGGATTTGCAGGGAAAGCCATACCGCAAATTGAAGCCCTCATAAAATCTCATCATCTTGAATACGTTATGGTGCAAACCGAGCGTCCTTGGCATGCTGCTGAATTGGCAGAAAAAGCTGCACGTGAAAAATACGATGTCATCATCACCGCCAGCGGTGATGGTACGGCAAACGAAGCCATCAACGGACTCATGAAAGCGCAGGAAGCAGGCTTCAATCATACTGTCATGGGCATCCTGCCGGTGGGCACAGGCAATGACCTCGCTTATGGAATGAGTGTTCGCGGAAGTCTTGAGGAAAGTATTGCTCTACTGGCAAAGAATGAACGATGTTGGATAGATATTGGCAAGGTCACTGGCGGCGATTACCCGAACGGTCGTTACTTCGGCAACGGTGTCGGTATCGGCTTCGATGCTGCAACTGGATTTGTCGCCGCGGATATTCGTTGGACGCGCGGTCTGCTGGCTTATTTGATTGCCGCACTCGAAACGATCTTTATTTATTACAAAGCGCCAACCGTCCGAATCGAATATGATGATAAAACCCTGGAGCAGGGCGCACTGATGGTTTCCATTATGAACGGTCAACGCATGGGTGGAGGCTTCTTCATAGCACCCGATGGACTTCCGCATGATGGCACATTCGATCTTTGCATCGCGGGCACAGCCGGAAAATTCCGCATCCTGCAACTCCTTCCAACCTTTATGAACGGAACACAAGCGACTCAACCTGAAATCACGACTGGACGCGCCCGCAAAATCGTCATCACAGCCCTGACAGGGACTCTCCCCGCCCACTGCGATGGCGAGACACTCTGCAAAGATGGGCAGTCGCTCTCCATTGAACTCATCCCCCATGCCCTAGAATTTGTAACGACCTTATGAATCCATTGTATCGGTTTACTGCGTTCGTCATTAATATTTATGTTCACATCACATGCCGCATCCACGCAGGGAATGAGTTGGACAAGTTCCCAATGCAGGGACCGCTGATCGTTATCTCGAATCATACCGGTCAGATCGAAGTGCCTGTGTTCTTTGCCCTGTTACAGCCGCGGAAGTTCACTGGCTGGGCAAAGGTTGAAACATGGGATAACTGGTTCTTGAACTGGGTCTTTAATTTATGGGGCATTATCCCCATCCACCGCGGTGAAGCGGATACTACTGCCCTGCGAAAAGCGATGGAAGCGCTCGACAAGGGAATGATCTTCGGCATTGCCCCAGAAGGGACACGCAACAAAACCGGGAAACTCTTACGAGCCTATCCTGGTGCGGTCTTGCTGGCAGTCCGTTCGGGAGTACCGATCCTGCCCATCGCACATTGGGGCGGGGAGAATTATTTGAAAAATCTCAAGCGTCTCCAACGCACAGACTTCTACATGCGCGTCGGTGAAGTTTTCCGTTTGAAGGTGGATGGGGTCAAGATGAGGGGTGAAACACGCCAGCAGATCGTGGATGAGATGATGTACCGTTTGGCGGAGTTGATGCCGCAGGAATATCGCGGCGCATACGAAAAAGCACCCGAGAATATAGGTACTTTCACGGAGAAAATTAAGTTGCAGTGATAATTCGCATTTTCTATAGCAAAACTGGACAGGATTTTCCTGTCCAGTTTTTAATTAAGCTTATAAAAATAAGCGTTCGTTTCTCGCTTCTGAAACCCCATTGCTTGATACAACTTATTCGCCGCTTCACGCTGCGGATTAGAAGTGAGCGCCACGCCATTTGCTCCTGCTTCACGTGCCAGTTCAATAGCATATCGCATCAACGCTTCTGCAATTCCCTGCCGCCGCATCTTTTCATCTACGATCACATCTTCAACAATGGAACGCATCCCCGTTGGAACGCGATAGATAGTTAAAGTCAGAATACCTACGATTTGACCAGCTTCGTCTGGGTAGCGCGCGATCAACAATGTAGATGATTCCGAACGAATCAAGGCATTCAACTCATCCCAAGTGGGATTTGCCTTATGAGCACCTAATTGTGGGACGAGCAAGCTTACTGCGGTATAAACCCCTTCTGTTAATTCCGAAACTTTTTCGATAAACATGCTATACCGATTTCGGTGTACCCAGTTTCGGGAAGAAACTCAATAGCGCATAATACGCCACATAAACAAATGAGGCAGGCGCCACCCAGTCAGGAACATCTGGGTATTGCAACAATCCCCAAACGCCTAGCACACCATAGAGATAAGTGAACCCAAGCGTAAATTTGCGTAAGCGTGTATTGCGGGTTGGGTATAAATATTTTATCGGGACAAAAATGAGGATATTACAGATCACCACCAACGCCAAATTGATCCAGGGATTCAGCCCCAGCAACATCATATAGATCACAAGAAAATTCCAGACTGACGGAAAACCTTTGAAGAAATAAGATACGTCATCGGTCTTGGCGTCGGTCTGCGAAAATTGAAAGCCAGATGTCAACAGAATAGAGATGGCACATGCCATCTCAAAACCCTGCGGCAATAAACCAGGCACTTTGATCATCAGCAACGCAGCAACAACCACATAATTCAAATAATCAATGATGTTATCCATCAAGCCGCCATCGATGCCTTTGGCATAAGTTTTCACATCCAGCCAACGCGCCAAAATTCCATCAAACCCATCTACGAACATCGCGACGATCACATACACAATCGCCAGCTTGAAGTTTTGTTCCCAAATGGCAAGCAGGGTCAAAAAACCCCACACTGCCCCTGTCGCTGTGAAAAGATGGACCCCATTCGCAAGCGCTTTCCGCGCCCAAAGAGGAAGTTTTTGCATCACGTTACACCTCACATATGAATTGACTCAATTATAGCAAAGAGACGCACCTTGCGATGCGTCTCTTCGAATATTCTTATTTCTTGACCAACCCCACTCTGACCGTCTCACCGTCAAAGGCATCTTCGACAACGGACGCATCGTCTGGTGGACTCCCAAACTGAAGATCGGATGTGAGCGTCTCAGCCGTAATGTAATCTGTATGCGCTTCAATTGCGGACTTCAAGCCTGCTGATGCTTCGACGAACAGATCTATGCGATCGGCCACATCCAGATCAGAACTCTTGCGGAGGTCTTGTACGCGTCGGACAAATTCACGCGCCTGTCCTTCTAGAATCAGTTCCGGCGTCAATTCCGTCACCAGTGCCGCTACATATGGACCTTCTTCAGCAACTGCAAAGCCTTCCTTCGCTAGCGCCTTCACTTCTACTTCATCCGGTAAAACATCATAGGTCTCACCGTTGGCTTCGACTCGCAAGGGCTTGCCTTCCAACAACGGACGCGCGGCATCCTCCGAGTTCATGGCAAGGATCGCTTTTTGGATTGACGGAAATTTATTTCCGTATTTTTGTCCAAGCTGTTTCGGCAGCGGCTTAACTGTATGAGACACAGCCTCAGTCGCCGTATTCAGCAAGCGGACTTGCTTGACGTTCAACTCATCCGTGAACAAGTCAGCATAGGTTTCAACTGCTTTGCGTTCGTTGGCATTACCCAACGAAAAAGCCACTTCCGCCAACGGCTGACGTACTTTGCGATTTGCTTTTTGGCGGGCGGAATGTCCAAGCGAGACAAGCTTCATTACTAAGTTCATGTCGCTGTTGAGTGATTCGTCGATCATCTCTGGCAACACCTTGGGCCACTCCGCCAAATGAACAGACTCTGGCGCAGCGCCATCCACCGAGCGGACGAGGTTTTGGTACAACTCGTCGGCAAGAAAAGGCATGGCAGGAGCGAGCAGCTTCGAGATGGTGACGAGAGCCGTGTATAGGGTCGAGTACGCGGCCTGTTTGTCAGAATCCGATTCAGATTTCCAGAAGCGGCGGCGCGAACGTCGCAGATACCACGTGGACATTTTTTCCACGAAGGCTTCTATAGGGCGCGTCGCATTGGGCACGTCATAATGTTCGTAGGCTTCCGTCACGTCACGGACGAGCACATTGAGTTCTGATAACAGCCAGCGATCCAGATCACTGGTCGCTATCGGCATGGTGGTGACGGTAGGTTTATCGAGATTGGCGTAGGTCACAAAGAACGAGTAGACGTTCCACAACGTGAGCGTGAAACTACGGATGACCTCACCCACCAAATCGGAAGAGAAGCGACGTTCAACTCCTGGCGGCGTAGCTGTGAATAAATACCAGCGCAGCGCATCGGCACCATGGGCATTCAACACATCCCAAGGTTGGACGATATTGCCCAACGACTTGGACATCTTGCGCCCCTGCCCATCCTGGATATGCCCAAGCGACAGAACATTCTTGAACGAGACTTCATCGAAGAGCAAGGTGCTGATGGCATGAAGTGTGTAAAACCAACCGCGCGTTTGATCCACGGCTTCGCAGATGTAATCCGCTGGGAATTGAGACTCGAATTTATCCTTGTTCTCGAATGGATAATGCCACTGTGCAACCGGCATGGAACCCGAGTCAAACCATACATCGATCAAATCCTTGACGCGCGTCATCTGACCACCACAATCGGGGCACGCCCAGTGGACATTATCCACATATGGACGGTGCAAGTCGAGTTCGCTTAAGTCACGTCCAGCCTTTTCAGAGAGATCCTTGACCGAACCGACACACTCACGAAAATCACAATTTTCACATTCCCAGACTGGAAGCGGCGTGCCCCAATAGCGTTCGCGTGAAAGCGACCAGTCAATGTTGTTGGAGAGCCAGTTTCCGAAGCGACCTTCCTTGGTGTGTTCAGGAACCCAATTGATAGTGTTATTTAATTCAACCAGCCGGTCACGATAAGCGCTCGTGCGGATATACCAAGACTCTCGCGCATAATATAACAGCGGTGTATGACAACGCCAGCAGAACGGATACGTGTGTGTATATGGTTCATGCTTGAACAACAAGCCACGCGCCTGCAGATCCGCGATAATGGATGGATCCGCGTCTTTGACGAAGACTCCGCGCCACGGTGTCACTTCGGGAATGAACGTGCCATCGGGCAACACGGTCATCAACACAGGCAGACCGTATTTCTTGCCCGTTTCCATATCTTCATGGCCAAACGCGGGCGCAGTGTGCACCAGACCAGTCCCATCTTCGGTCGTGACATAATCACCCATCACCACAAAATAGGCAGGCTTATCGGGAGGCAGGAAGGTATACAATGGCTGATATTTCATGCCATTGAGTTTCTTGCCCTTGAACGTATCAACGACTTTCACTTCTTCTTCGCCAAATACTTTTTCTACCAGCGCTTTGGCGAGTATCAATTTCTCTTTTACGCCATTATTATCGCGCTCGACGGTCACATATTCCACATCGGGATGCGCGACCACAGCCACGTTACCGGGCAACGTCCAGGGGGTTGTCGTCCACACCAGCAACGAAGTATCAGGCTTATCCACCAGCGGCATGCGGACAAAGACCGAAGGGTCAGTCGCGTCGTCGTACCCCTGAGCCACTTCGTGGTCCGAAAGAGGCGTGCCGCAACGCGGGCAATACGGCACAACCTTGTAGCCCTTGAAGAGCAGGTCTTTATCCCAGAAATTCTTCAAGATCCACCACACCGACTCGATGTAGTCGTTGGTGTAAGTCACATAGGCATCTTGCAGGTCAACCCAGAACGCGATGCGGTCGGTCATCTTTTCCCAATCTTGAATATAGGTAAAGACAGACTTCCTGCAAAGTTCGTTGAACTTATCGATGCCGTATTCCTCGATCTGATGTTTACTGTTGAAACCGAGTTGCTTTTCCACTTCGATCTCGACCGGCAAGCCATGCGTGTCCCAGCCGCCGCGGCGCGAGACGTGATAGCCACGCATGATCTTGTAGCGCGGGAACATATCCTTGAACGCGCGCGCTAATACGTGGTGCACACCGGGCTTGCCATTTGCGGTTGGTGGTCCTTCATAGAAAACGTACTCGGGTCCGCCTTCGCGTTGCTCAAGAGTCTTTTTGAAGATCTCGCGCTGTTTCCAAAACTTCAGCACGCTATCTTCCATCGAAGTCACGTTGAGTTTGGAATTTACTGGTTTGAACATAATCATCTCCTCGTATCGCGACATTTATGTCGCCGTTAACAAAAGCGACATAAATGTCGCGCCACAAGATATTAAAACAAAAACTCTCATCTCATACAGAGACGAGAGCAAGGCTCACGCGGTACCACTCTGATTTCCCACACTCGCCGTTTAAGGCTCGGCGGGACACTCAATGGATGACTAACATCATCCTGTTCTGATAACGAAGAACAACTTCGGTTTGCTTACTCAATTTCAGCGCACAGCTCCGAGATGATTTTCAACCTGCTTTGTTGACCTGCTCTCACTAATTCAGGCTCGCTGACAACACTGGGGCAGATTTACTCGTTCTCTTCATTGCCTTTTCCCTTACGGGATTGTTATGTGATTATTTCGATTATGCCACAAATTAAATTGACCGTCAACGAATTAAGCGGGATAATCGCGCCCATGACAATTCTAAATCTGCATCTTGACTCTTTTCCTCAGGAGACAGACTCACAGATCGTCACCGCTTCATCACTCCAATTGAGCCTGCCTCAGCCTCCGAAACGCTTCTTCCGCCACGGATGGCAATCCTGGACTCTAACAACCTGGCTCGACCCCTCCGAACCACCCTGCCCCATCAGTGCTCCCAAATTCCGTCAAAAAGACGAAGACCCTGTATACGCACTCACCAAAAACCATGTCAGCGCCTGGGTCGGCGCAGTGGAACTCAACGATGATGACATTTTGCTCCTCGGCGCCTTGGACTTGAGCGGGCGCGTCGAATTGGATGGCACAACCCTCAAAGCTTTTTACGAAGATGAACATGAAAGCCAATGGGTAATCATCCGCGGTAAAGAAGATGATGTCTTTGCAAAATACACTGCCCTGCTTGAAACCAAATTCGGCAAGACCCGCTATGAAAAAGCGCCGCGTGTTTGGTGCTCGTGGTACAGCCTCTATAAATGGATCAACGAAGACGTCGTCACGAATTCCCTCCATTCTATAGGAGATATGCCCTTCGTTGTTTTTTAACTTGACGATAGT
>Ga0137333_1000201_pt1 | contig 16112 bp, 20 predicted proteins | sample EasRivERMLT231_2_FD_102286 | JGI IMG/M metagenome (GOLD analysis project Ga0137333, IMG submission 102286) | Soil microbial communities from meander-bound floodplain in the East River, Colorado, USA - East River MetaG ERMLT231_2 | ecosystem: Environmental > Terrestrial > Soil > Floodplain ... | reverse complement strand
TACGCCGGTCCGACCTGGGAAAGCGAGAGCGGCAGCAAGGTGGTCGGCGCCGCGATCGCCAACGCGCCTTCGCCCAATGCCAATTCCATCCCTTTGCTGCTGATTCGCGCTGTGGCCACTGAAGGTCCCGGAATTTTCGCGCGGACCACATACATCCAGCGCGTGAACACCGTCGGCGGCAGAGCGCCGGACATTGCGGGCACGGCTGTCGGGCAGGTCGCGCGCGTGCCGTACACCGCGGAGTATTTCTTCTACCGCGCCGCGAAGTGATCCATCCGCAGCGGCTACTTGCCCGCCGGGTCGCAGCGGGCAAGGAATCCGTCCTAAACTAAGGCGCACTCCGTTTGGCAACGAATGAACATCTGTATGAACTTGAAAATCTGCTTTGCTTCGACTGGAAGCGCCCTCCTAGGCATGGCGCTGGCCAGCGGATGCCGCAGCCTGCCGGAAAGTGATCTCGGCAATTCCTTGCAAACGCAACCGCTTGGGACAAGACCGACCAGCACGCTTGTGGACAACAAATCGGCAACCAACACCTTCGCCCGCAGTGCTTCCGGCAACAGCGTAACGGTAAAAGTCGCCCGACAGGCAAGCCCCTGGATCACTACCGATGGTTCAACCTGGGTGCAGAAATCATCCGGGACAAAATGTCTGCTATACGATGTGGCTTATGGAAAAGGGGTCTTTGTGGCGGTTGGGAATGAAGGGACGCTTCTCACGTCGCCCGACGGCGTTTCCTGGGCCGCGCAGAATTCCCGGACGGACGAACGCCTCCGTGGCATCGCTTTCGGCAACGGAACATTTGTCGCCGTGGGTTACGAGGGTACCGTGATCACTTCCAAAGATGGCGTGAAGTGGAAGATCCGAAACTCCGGCACGGACGCGCGCCTGCACATGGTTGCTTACGACCGCGGCACTTTCGTGGTTGTTGGGTGGAAGGGTATGATTCTGACCTCGGCAAAAGGAACTTGGTGGACCGTGCGCAACTCCGGCTGTTCCGAGCGGTTGGATGGCATTGCCTATCGTGATGGGCAATTTGTGGCGAGCATCACCAACCGCGTTTCGCGGGTTTCTGCCGACGGTATCGCGTGGAAGCAACCCGGATTGTAAACGAGCATTCAGGCGACCGGCTTTTTCCAAATCGGCACGACGCGTTTCATCTCGTCAATCAGCCATTGGCAGGCGGCGAACGCCTCGCCCCGATGCGGCGTGACCACTTCAACCCACAATGACGGTTCGTTGACTCTTACCAGGCCGATGCGATGCACGAGGCGCACCGATTCAATTGGCCACCGCTTCTCCATGACATCGAAGATCAGGTGGAACTGATGCTCAACCATTTTTTGAAACGCCTCGTATTCGATGGCCGTGATGGTTCTGCCTTCTTCCTCGCCGCGCACGACGCCGAGGAAATAAACGACCGCGCCCATGCCGCCGGATAATTTCCGTTTGGCAAGCAAAGCGGCCTCGTCAATCGGCTGCGTGGTAATGGTGAGCTGGCGGTTCACGGCGGCGGGATGCGTGATGCGGGATGCGTGATCCGCGTAACCGAGCCAATCGTAAATCGTAAATCGAAAATCATAAATTCATTCACCCTCCCTGCACTGGCGGGAACAGCGACACTTCATCGCCGTCTTTCAAGACGTAATCCCGTGGCTGGTAATCCACACCCACCGCCAGGAGCGTGGAGTTTTTCATCGCGCCGACTTTGGGAAATCGTTCGGCCAGCTTCTCGTGCAACCGGCCAAGCGTGACGCCCTCGGCGAGTGTCTCCGTTGTTTCCGCGCAACCGGCCAGATCTTTGAAATAGGAGTGGAAGCAGACAGTGACGCGCATGGCAGGACAACGACTTCAATGGGTGGTAATCTTGCGAGGCTGGGCACGGTCGGACGGCGCTTCGTTGGCGCGCTTCAGCGCCACTTCGTACAAATGCTGGTGCAACACACCTACGAAAGGCAGGTTGCGATAACGCTCGGCGAAATCCAGTCCGTAACCCACCACAAACACGTCCGGGATCACGAACCCGACAAAATCCGCCTTCACGTCCTCGACACGCCGCGACGGCTTGTCCAGCAAGACACAGGTTTTGATGCGGCGCGGTTTGAGCGCACGCAATTTTGGCAGCACGCGGCTCATGGTTCGGCCGGTATCCAGAATGTCGTCCACCAACAGCACATCACGCCCCCGCACGTCCAGGCGCAATTCCTTCGTAAACACCAGATCGCCCGACTCCGTGCCCGCGCCGTAACTGGAGACGCCGAGGAAATCCAACCGTAAGGGCAGCGAGAGATGACGGATGAGGTCCGCCAGGAACATCACCGTCCCGTTGAGCAGTGAAACCACGACCATTTCCCGTCCGCGGAAATCGCGTTCGATGTTGACGGCCAACTCGCGGACACGCCGCGCAATCATCCGCTCGGTGATGAGGATGCGTTCGACCTCCTTGCGCCAGCCCGGCGGCACGGGCGTACGCGCACTGGCCAGGTGGGTGGAAGCGAGGTTGCGCATCGCACGGAGCGTAACGTCGTAAGAGTGGTGTTGCCGAGAAAATTTTCAGCACGACGCCAACGCTTCCAAGGCGTATGCGTCTTGAATGTTGTTCCGAACGCGATTTGGCACGCGGCGTTTACGCCGCTTCACCGTCCGCAAGCCTGCAAGCCAGGCGTCTCACTTACTACCACTCGGTCGCTGAAGCGGCCTGAAGGCCGCGCTCCGGGGGAACTTCTCACATGCACACAGCAAGGCTGGTATGGACAAACAATCTTGAACTGCGATAGGATGGAGCGCGATGGGGAGCAAGGACAGGCAAGGCTATAATCGTGTTGGCCTAATTCAGTCGCTTAAGAAGGGCGCAGGTTTCCTGTTTGCTTTGATCGTTTGCCTCGCGAGCATTCAGTCCCAAGCGCAAAGCACGGTCCGTATCAACTTCGATGGGCCTCCCGAAGCACCTCCGGGAAGTTCAGTTTCGCTCCAGAATTATTACGAGTTGGGTATGTCTTTCACCCCAATTGTGACACAGGGAACTTTCTCACGCGTAGGGCCCGGTTACCCTTCCGATCCGCAAAACAGCACGGCGTACTTGCGCGCGGCTTTGACTCAGACGTTGAAGTCTGCTTTTACCAACGGTTGGCTGTTCAGTCTGGTTTCCGTGGAGTTGGCCGAATACAGCACACTTTTTCAGACGCCATTAACAGTGCGTTTCGTCGGCTATCGGTTTGATGGTTCAACCGTCACCACGGACTTGACCACTGATGGTATTATTGACGGCACAGGGCCATTGCCGGATTTCGAGACCTTCAATTTCGGTTCGGAGTGGAGTGGATTGTCGCGCGTTGAGATTCCCACCGCCCTCTGGTCGCTGGACAATCTGGTGGTTTCCGTTCCCGAACCCGGCACGTGGGCGCTGCTGATTATGGGCGGCGGACTGTTTATCTGGTTCCGCCCGAAGAGGTAAGGCGCGGCCAGCTCTTTGGTTCACGCGGGCACCGCCGACAACTTCAGTTCCATGAACACGGCGTCGCCATGCGGGTTGTGGTAGTAAGGCGCGGTGCGGCTAAAACCCAGTGACTCGTAAAGCGCGATGGCTGGCCGCATCGAGGCGAGCGTGTCCAGGCGCATTCGCTCGTAACCAACCTCACGTGCGGCGGCAATCACGGCCTTCGCGAGTTTGCTGCCCAGGCCCTTGCCTCGAAACGCAGGCCGGACGAAGAGGCGTTTCATTTCGCAGGTGCCATCGCCGATCTTTCGCAACGCAACGCAGCCGGCCGGCGTCCGCCCGTCCAGCGCAAGCAACAGCCGCCCTTCGGGTGCTGCGTAACGCCCGGGCAATTCAGCCAGTTCACGTTCGAAGCCCTGGAAGCACAGGTCCACGCCGATATCATCAGCGTATTGGACAAAAAGCTCGCGGACCATGCGCAGGTGTTCACGGGAGCGTGCTTCGATCAATTCCATGGCAGCAGACGGTGTTGCCGTACCCGGCTTGTCGTCAATCGAACCGTTCCTTGAGCAGCCAAGCCAGCGCTTCCGGTTCGGCAGTGAAAACATCGGCATTCATTCCGGCGTTGCGGGCAACGAGGACTCCGAATTTCTGGGGGTCAATCTTCTCAGCGCGGATAACGAGCGCCAACTGCACCTGGCTCTTCCCGCTGGCCGCGATTTTGCGGGCCGCGAAATACCGTTCCGGCAGGCTTGGCGAGGGATAGCCGGTCAGTCCTATCGCATTGACGAGAAGCTTCGGGATGCCGCGGTCGCGGGCGAACACCACAGCTCGGTCCAACAACTCGACCGCTTCATCGAGTGACACCTGGCCAGCCGGGCGATAGTAAGCGCACTCCCCGGACACGGCGATGTCGCCAGCCGTCTTGGTTGGTACCTTCATGCGTTTGCCGCCTGGTTCGCGTGCCTCATGATTCGGCGTATCGGTTTTGCCTGGTTGGATTCGCTGCGCCGCGTGAACGGCCGGCAACTTAAATATGCCTCGAATCGTGCTCGTCCTTCACGGCATAACCGGTTTCCTGCCGTTTGAAATTCACTTCGTTCTTTTTGACGTAAGCGGCGAAGACGTCATCCGCGCTCATGCCCAGCACCTGCGCCAGGCTGATGAGGAAATGAAACAAATCCACCACCTCGACCCGCGCGTTTTGCTGATCGAACTTCTGATACTTCGCCCACCATTTCCACGGCACGCTGTCCGTCAGTTCGGCAATTTCCTGGGACATGGCCCGGCAATAGTTCAGCACCCATTTGGTTTTGTCCGCCTCACTCATGCCTTCGGTGTGGACACCTATGCGTTCATTGAGCGCCTGCTGCATTTTCCACAATTCACGAAATTGATCGGGATTTTCCATGCGCTGAGGATTTGGCGGGTGACCAGCGGAGGCAAGTCGAAACGTGATGGGTGAAGCGTGAATCGTGATTTCAGTTCATGATCTTAATCTTAATCCTAATCTTAATCTCGATCTTCGCATCAATCCGGCCAGGGCAATCATTCTGTTCTCAGAGAATTAAGATAAAGATGAAGATTACGATTAAGAGGGTGAGATAAGTGTTCCGCAAACTTGGAACTTGGAAGTCCGCCGCTGAATCTCTATAAGACCGCCATGCTGCCGAAATTACTGGCCAATGGCGGTCCGATGTTCTGGGTGATCCTGTTCACGGGCGTCGTGGGAATCGTGGTGTTCATCGAACGCTTCCTCCATTGCCATCGCTCGCAGATCAACTCGACTGAGTTTCTCAACGGTGTGCGCACCGTGCTCAAGCGCGACAACGTCGTCGAGGCGCTGTCCATTTGTGACGCCACGCCCGGCCCGGTGGCGCGGCTGGTCAAGACCGCCATCCTCAATCGCGATCAAGGCCGCGAGCGCATTCGCGAATCGCTCGAAGAAGCTGGCCTGACCGAGGTGGCGCGACTGGAGGAGCGCTTGAACCTGCTGGCCACCATTGCCCAACTCGCGCCGCTGCTCGGTTTGCTGGGCACGGTGCTGGGTTTCATCGAGGTGTTTATGACGATTGAGGGCGCGGGTCTCTACGCGCACATGGGTTTGCTTTCCGGAGGAGTTTGGAAAGCGCTGGTGGCCGCTGCGATGGGACTGGCCGTGGCGATTCCCACACATGCAGGCTATAACTATCTCGTCAGCCGCGTAAATTCGATCGTGCTCGACATGGAACGCGTCGCGACCGAAATCGTGAACATCGTCACCGAAAACGGCGGCGCAAAGAACCCATGAGATTGCCACGCAACGCCCGCATCTTCCGGGGTCAATTGGACTTCACCCCGTTTGCCTCGGTGTTTTTCCTGCTGGTGATTTTCATGATGCTCGCCGGACTGGTTTATACGCCAGGAGTGCGAATTCAACTGCCGGTGGCCGATGACCTGCCCGGCACCGACCAACCGACCGTCAACGTTGCCGTGGATGCCCGTGGGCGGATGTATTTCCAGCATCAACCCATCGAAGCGGACCAACTGCAATCGCGCCTGCGCGAGGAGGTGGAACGGGCCGGCCAATCCCTCACCTTGGTTGTACACGCGGACAAGGACCTCACCCAGGAAAAACTCGAGCGATTGCTGGCACTCGCCCGCGGCGCCGGTATTCAAGAAGCTCTACTCGCCCGCCTGCCGCGCCTTGTCACCCCGCCGGGCGAGCCGTCCGCCTTACCATGACCGCCGCCCAATCTGAGGCACGACCCTGGTCGCGTCGCCGTTGGTGGACGGTCATTCTGCTGGTGTTTGCGCTGCACGTGGGCCTGATCTTTGCCTTCAGCGAGCGCAAACCCGGCGCGCCTCGACAGCCCGTGCAGGTCGCCCGGCTGCGGTTGGTGGCGGAACGGGGTGAGTTGCTGGCGCTGGGTGATCCCACGTTGTTCGCCTTGCCACATCCCAGGGGTTTCGCCGCCTCGGCCTGGCTTCCAGTTCCGCGCGTTGCGTTTGCGCCATTCAAATGGACTGAGTCACCGCGGTTTCTAACGCTGCCCGCAGAGCAACTGGGTGCGACTTTTTTGCAGTTCATGCAGACCAACACCTTCGCGCCGTTCGAAATGGAAACGATGCCGGCACCGGAAGTGATCCTGCCGGAATCGCCTCCGCTCTTTACGCCCCCGACAAAGTCGGAACTGAGCGTGCGCGGCGACCTGGCTCAACGCCGCCTGCTCAACCCACCGGAACTGGCCTCGTGGCCAGCCGCGGATTTGTTGACCAACAGCGTGGTGCGGGTCCAGGTGGACGCAGCGGGCCACGTGTTTTCCCCGACGTTGGTCCCGCCGGGCAGCGGCTCGAGAACCGCAGACCGGCGGGCGCTGGAACTGGCCCGGGCGTTGCGGTTCACGCCGCAGTCACAACCTTCGCTGCTTTCCGCGGACCCGCAGGGCTCATTGACCTCCGGCGCGTTGGTCTTTGAATGGCACACCGTGCCGCTGCCGCCGACCAACCCGCCCGTCATCGTGCCCGTCATCGCGCCTTAGCATGACCATTCCCGCGCTTATCCTTGCGTACGTGGTTGGACTGCTGGCGGCCTTGCTCGGCTTGGGAATCTATTCCGAAATGCGCCGCCGCCGCTTCAAACCGGCGCCCAGCGAAGACCGCATCTTCCGTTGCGAAGGTTGCGGTTACGTTTATACCGACGACCCGGACGTGGACCGCTCGCGCTGCGCACAATGCGGGAAACTAAACGAGCCGATCGAGTTTTAGCCGGCGAACGGGAGTCTGTATGCGGTCTAATTACCCGTCTTCAATTCAACGACGTCGTGCGGAGCGGCTTCCTTGATGCCCGCGGCGCTGACGCGGATGAAGCGCGCGTTTTGCCGAAGTTGTTCGAGGTTGGCCGCGCCCAGGTAACCCATGCCGGATTGAATCCCGCCGATGAGTTGCGCCAACACCCGATCCACGGAGCCGACGGCTTCCTTGAGAGCTTCGATGCCTTCGGTGGCGATTTTTTGGGTGGGATTGGGGGCGTGCCCGTAACGCGCCGCGGAGCCGGCCTTCATCGCCGCAAGGCTGCCCATGCCGCGGTATTGCTTGTAAAGCTTGCCGCTGATTTCCATGACGTCGCCTGGCGCCTCGTTGCTGCCGGCAAATAGTCCGCCGCAAATCACCCCCTGCGCGAGTGTCAACGCCTTCACGATGTCGCCACTCTTGGTGATGCCGCCATCGGCGAGGATGGCGACATTTTTTTTGGCGGCCGCGCGCGAGCAGACGTAGAGCGCCGTCATTTGCGGAATGCCCACGCCGGCGACGATGCGGGTGGTGCAAATCGAGCCAGGCCCCTGGCCGACCTTGATGATGCTCGCCCCGCACTGGGCCAGAAATTCCACGCCCGCAGCACTCGTCACGTTGCCGGCGATGATGGGCAGTTTTGGAAAAGCGTCGCGCAACATTTTTACCGCGTCGCCCACGCCCTTGCTGTGGCCGTGGGCAGTTGAGACGGCCACCGTGTCCACGCCGCGTTCCACGAGTCCGCCCACGTGGGTGAGGATGCGTTCGCGGTCCAGTTCGCCGAAGGCGTTGCGCGTGGCGGAAACGGCCGCGCCGCAGACAAGCCGGAATTGCGCATCTCGCGCCGGCCGGAACTGGGCCTTCTTTTCCTGGGCAATGCGCTCGACGTCGTTCATGGTGAACAAGCCCCGCAAATTATCGTCGTCATCCACCACCAGCAGTTTATGGATGCCGGGTTTTTCGGTGAAAAATTTGTCGGCCCGCGCGATGGGGTCTTTGCCCAGCTCCTTCTTGTTGATCGTATGAACCTGCGAACGCGGGGTCATGGCATCGGCGATTTTCCGTTTCGCGTAACGCGGCTTCACCACGTGGCCCGAGAGCAGGCCGACAAGTTTTCCCTTCTCATCCACGACCGGGAATGTGCTGAAACCGAACTTCCGCTCTTCCACCAGCTTTACGACATCACCAACGAGTTGGCCAGGCTCTACCTTGATGGGATCGGGAATCATGCCGGGCACGTGGTACTTGACGCGGCTGACCTCGGAGAGTTGCTGGCGCTCGGCCATGTTGTAATGGATGAGGCCCAGACCGCCGTTGAGAGCCATGGCGGTGGCCATGCGCGATTCGGTCACGGTATCCATGTCGGAAGAGATGACCGGGATATTTAGCCGCAAACCCTCGGCGAGTTCAGTGTCCAGTTGTGTGTCGCGCGGGAGGATTTCGGAATACAGCGTGGCGAGCGTGAGATCGTCAAAAGTCAGCGCCAGACCGGCGTGCGCGGTGAAAAACGCGTCCGCCGCGAGGTAGAATTGGGAGTCGAGGCTCTTCGTCGGAGTTGCCATGTGGCAGAATGCGGTTTCGGGCGCGGGGTTGGCAAGCGGAAAGGCGGTGCGCGACTGGCGATTGAAAGGAAACGGCACTTCGCGCGCCAAGCGTTTGTCGTCAAAAATCACGGCAGGCAGATCCCCAAAAATTTGAATTCACTATTCTGGCCTGAAGTCTCATCATCACCGAAATGTCTGTTGGACCAACGAACATATGAAAATCAAGAATCTCGTGCATCGCACCCAAAAATTACGCCAGGCACTCTGGCTGGCCCTCACGCCCCTCCTCCTTTGCGGCTGGAACGTCGAAGCCGCGCCGAAAAAGGTCCTGGTGGTCACCACCACCCTGGGCTTCCGCCACAGTTCCATCCCGACGGCGGAGAAGGTCATCGGCGAACTGGCCGAAAGCAGCAAGGACTTCACGGTCGAATACGCGCGGGTCGAGCCGAACGATCCTCAATTCAAGGGTGCTGATGGCAAACCCGACAAGGCGAAAGTCGAGGCCGCCATCAAGGAAGTCATTTCCGCAAAGATGAGCCCCGAGGCACTCAAGACCTACGACGCGGTGGTCTTTGCCAACACCACCGGCGACCTGCCGGTTCCGGACAAGGCAGCCTTTCTCGATTGGATCAAGTCCGGCAAGGGGTTCGTCGGCATGCATTCAGCCAGCGACACGTTCCACGGTTATCCGCCGTTCATCGAAATGATCGGCGGTGAGTTCGCGTCTCATCCCCCCGGCACATATGACGTGGAAGCGATCAACCAGGATAAGGAGTGTCCTGCCTGCCGCCATCTGGGCGCGACTTGGAAACTTAATGACGAGATTTATCTGCTCAAGAACTTCGATCGCACGAAAGTGCACGGCTTGTTGACACTCGACAAACATCCCAAAGAAAAGACGCCGGGTGATTTTCCGATTGCCTGGATGAAGGAATACGGCCAGGGCCGCGTGTTCTACACGTCGCTCGGCCACCGCGAGGACATCTGGGATCCGACCTGGAAGGGCCAGCGGAAGAACTCCGAGGAAATCAGCCGCCAATATCAACAACACATTCTCGGCGGCCTCAAATGGGCGCTCGGCTTGGAAAAGGCCGACGCCACGCCGCAAAAGGCGGTCGTGCCCTGAAAGCCAGGCCAACCGAGAGCGATTTTAGACCAAGAAAAGATTAGCCATCCGCACTGCTCGCGGACCAAAATGAACAACATGATTACGCAGACCGACAGTTCCGGATTCAACCGGCGCGATTTTCTCAAGGGCAGTTCCTTTGCCACGCTCATGACGATGCTGGGCGGCGTGCAGTTGTTCGCCCAAGCCACTCCGGAAGCGCCCGCCGAACCCAAAGCGCCCCCCAAGAAAGTCAAGGTCGCTTTGATCGGTCTGGGCACCTGGGGACGCGAGATTCTCGATCAACTTGGTCGGATGGGGCAGGCTGAAAAGATCTCCGTGCAACCTGAGATCATGGCCATTTGCGACAATTATCCCGCCATGGTCCGCCGCAGTTCCACCAAAGCGCCCGGCGCGGCGCAGGTCGAAGATTTTAAGGCGGTCCTCGACAACAAAGACATACAGGCGGTGGTCATCGCGACCCCGACGCACCTGCACAAAGACATCGCGATTGCCGCGTTGCAGGCGGGGAAACATGTTTATTGCGAAATGCCGCTGGCGCACACCATCGAAGACGCTCGTGCCATCGCCCTGGCGGCCAAGCAGGCAGCCGGCAAGGTATTTCAATCCGGCCTCCAGATGCGATGCGATCCGCAGCGGCATTGGTTGATGCCGTTCATCCGCTCCGGGGCGTTGGGCAAGGCGATCATGGCCCGAGCCCAATGGCACAAGAAAGTCAGTTGGCGCTCCGCTTCCCCGAACGCGGAACGCGAAAAGGCGGTGAACTGGCGGCTGGATAAGGCGATCTCGCTCGGACTGGCCGGTGAAATCGGCGTACACCAGATTGACCAGGCGGGCTGGCTTTTCCTGAACGCCATCCCGAAGGCCGTGACGGGTTTTGGCTCGGTCAATTTCTGGAAGGACGGGCGCGACGTGGCGGACACCGTCCATCTCGTGGTGGAATATCCGGAGGACGTTCGGCTCGCTTACTCCTGCACGCTGGCCAGCTCCTTCGATTCCGAACATGAGTTGTATTATGGCAGCGATGCAGCCACGCTGGTTCGCGACTTTCCGACCAGTGCGTGGATGTTCAAGGAAGTGGACGCGGCATTGCTCGGCTGGGAGGTGTATGCGCGCAAGGATACGTTCCACAAGGAAACCGGCATTGCGCTGGTGGCCGGCGCCAGCAAGCAAACAGCACTCGGCGGCGACGGCGCAGCAACCTCCGCGTTCCCCATGTCGCCCATGTATTACGCGCTTGAATCGTTCCTTTACAACTGCACCGAAACCGATGCTGCCGTTGAGGATTACGTCAGTTCGGGCTTCGACGTGAAAAACAAGGCAGCGCTCGCCGAATCGGTTGCCGCCACTTTGAACCGGGAAATCCCCAGTGATACGGCGCCGACCCCGCGCGCCCAACAAAGCGCACTTCAGAACATACCCAGGCACGACGCCGGATTCGCAGCGACCGTGCTGGCCATCAAGGCCAACGAGGCCGCCATCCGGGGCACGCGCATCGAACTCAAGAAAGAATGGTTTGAACTGGCTTAGACATCCGCATCCGTCAGCACCTAGATTCAATTATGAAAACGAAACCACTGATAACGTTCATGAAACCTCAAATCCTGGCCAGCCTGCTGGTCTTGTCGCTGCTGTTCGCCTGTAAACCCAAAGAGCCGGCTGCGGAAACGGTGTCGCCTGATGCGGCAACGCCGACAGCCGCTGCGCCTGCCGCACCGGCAACACCCGCTTCTGAGGCGGCACCGGCGGCACCGGCAGTTGCTGACGCCACCGCCGCAACCGCGCCTTCGGGCATGGTCCGCTACGATGCCCAACCAACGGGCAGCAAGACCAAGATGGAGGGCACCTCGACGATTCACGATTGGAGCATGGAAAGCGCTGTGATCGGAGGTTTCATGGAAGTGGACGCCAAATTCCCCGAGTCCGCACTCACAGACCCGGCCGCCGCCAAACCCAAGGTTGAACTCTTCATGCCGGTGCGCTCCTTCAAGAGTTACACCAAGAAAATGGACGAAGTCATGCAGGAGCACATGAACGAACCGAAATTCAAACGGATCGAATACAAGCTCACCGAGTTGAAGCCCAAACCTGCTGCCGGTGCGACCGGTGCGCTGCAATTCGAGGCGGTTGGAAATCTCACGATTTCCGGCACCACCAAACCCCACACCATGCCCGTGACCATCGAGAAGAAGGACGGGAAGCTCAAGGTCACTGGCAAAACGGCGCTGAAAATGACCAATTTTGGCGTGAAGCCACCGGCGCCTACCATCGCCGGAATGTCACTGATCAAGACGGGTGACGACATCACGATCACCTTTGAGTGGTTGACCGCGCAGAAAGCGCAATAGGGACCGGTTGGTCCGTCGGGGTTTGGTCAGGTTGCCTGCGCTTTGCGGCAGGAGGGGATAATGCCTGGGTAACATGAAAAACAAGCTGGCCAAGGGTCTGTTGCTCGCAGCCATTCTGGCAGGTGCGCTGGTTTTGTTCTTGGTGCTTTGGTTTAGGCCAAGCAGAGATGTCTCTGCCGAATTGCAGGAGGTCTTTTCCGGGACTAATTCAGCCTCAGTTCAAACATCCGCGCCTTCGGCGGGCGTTATGCGCTATAATGCCCAACCCATTGGCAGCAAGGCGAGAATCGCCGGCACTTCGAGCGTTCACGACTGGACCATGGAAAGCATCGTAATCGGTGGCTTCATGGAAGTTGATTCCAAGTTCCCTGAGTCTGCGCTCACCGATCCCAACGCTGCGAGGCCCAAAGTTGAAGCGTTCATGCCCGTGCGCTCCTTCAAGAGCTACTCCAAGAGGATGGACGAAGTCATGCAGGAGCAGATGGAGGAGCCAAAGCACAAACGGATTGAATACAGGCTCATCGGGTTGAAGCCCAAATCCGCTCCAGATTCGACCGGTGCACTTCAGTTCGAGGCCATCGGCGCGTTGACCATCAAAGGCACGACCCGAACAAACACCATGCCGGTGACCATTGAGCGCCGGGATGGCAAGATCAAAGTCACTGGCTCAACACCGCTCAAGATGACGGACTTTGGCGTGAAGCCACCCGAGATAACCATCCCCGTTCTGGGCAAGATAACCACGGGCGACGAAATCAAGATCAGCATCGAATGGATCACGGCGCCCAAAGCCCAGTAAATGTTCCGGGTGCAAGCTGTCCAATTTCCCAAGTACCCGATCCCGGCACTTGGGTGTTTGAGTTTTAAGTCGCTTATTTACTCGAGTCTCAATTCCCCAAAGCAGCGCGGCAGATGGAAATTAAGCTCATCCACCGGCGACCAAGCCGCCCAATGCGGATGTGAGTTGTCTTCCGCACACTTGAAAAAGTTTCCCCGCCACGTCTGGCCCGCCACTTCACTCAGCGGGCCGACATATTTTTCCATCAGCCCGAACGGAACAAAAAATTGCAGACTCCACACCACCGGTTCGGTGATTTCCGGCTCGACCAGGCGTGGCAGGGAAGCGCGGACCTGAATCTGCCGCCCGACTTCCGCCGGCACTTTCGTGAACCGCTTGAATCCATCTGGCGTCCGTGTCGGGTCAACGATGTACGAACATTGAAACGCTCCGCCGCAGTTGAACTCGAAGTTGAAATAGCCCGCGTCCGCCCTGGGTTGGACGAAGAACTCGACGCAACTGTCCTTCCAGACCTCACTGCCGTATTCAGTCCGCACGCAACGCACGTACCGGTCGTGAACCTGGAAGAGTCCATGGATGCCGCGTGTTTCGTGGAGCAGCCGCACCAGCGTCTGCGGGCGATGCGCAGAGCTTTCGGGCCGGAAATGTTTCACTTCCAGAATTTCCGCCGCCGCCCACGCGGGATTTCGCCAGTCGGAATCCAGGTTTGCAGCGTCGAAGATTTTTCGAACAGTGCCGTTCACGGGTGGACAGGATTCCCGCCGGGGAACCGGCGTCAGTATTGCGGCGTGCCGGGCACGAGACTGGCCCGGTGTTGTTCGACGACGCGCTGAATTCCGGCGATTACTCCCGGATGATCCTTCGCCAGGTTGAATCTCTCCGCCGGATCATTCGCCAGATTGAAAAGCAACGGCGTCTCGTGTTTCTCAAACTTGAGCGGATTTCCCGGACTGCCATAGCCCGGCGCGCTTTGGAAGTGCGCCTTGAACGCGCCTTGGCGCACCGCCCACAACTCGCCGCCCCGATAGTAATTGATCGTGTCCCGCAGGCTCTTCCCTTCGCCGGACAGAATCGGCGACATGTCCACCCCGTCCATCACTCGGTCCGTCGGCATGGGAACACCGGCCAGCTTCAAGCTCGTGTTGAACAGATCCATCGAGCAGGCCAGTTCGTGCGTCACGGCCCCGGCATTGATTCGTTTTGGCCACCACGCGATGCCCGGCACTCGCATGCCACCTTCCCAGGTACTGCCCTTGCCCTCGCGCAGCAAACCTGCCGAACCTCCGGCCAGTTCCTTCACCAGCCACGGCCCGTTATCACTCGTAAAAAACACCAAAGTGTTCTCCGCCAGCTTCTCTTTGCGAAGCGTTTCCAGCACCTGTCCCACGCTCCAATCCAATTCCTCCACCACGTCGCCGTAGAGACCACGAGCGCTTCTGCCTTTGAAGCTGTCCGATGCGAACAGCGGCACGTGAGGATAGGTATGCGGAAAGTAGAGGAAGAATGGTTGCTTTCTGTTTTCGCGAATGAACTTCATCGCCTCCTCGGTATAACGCCGGGTAAGCGTGTGCGGATCGGCGTTTGTTTCGAAAACCTTTTCATCCTGCATCAGCGTCAGACTCCACCAAGCTGGGTCGGGGTCGGGATGCATGGAAGCGTTCCTCGGCATTTTGCCCGCCGGCTCCATGTCATTGGACCAGCGCAGGCCAAAATAGAAATCAAACCCATAAGCGTTGGGCAGGAATCCCGGCGCTCCGCCCGACAAATGCCATTTCCCAATGCAGGCGGTGCGGTAGCCTTTGGTCTTGAGCGCCCGGGCAATCGTGATTTCCTCATGCGGCAAACCAGTCGTGTCCTTGCTGTAAAGCACCCGCCGCTGTTCGCTCCCGGCCATGCCGTTTCGGATGGGCAATCTTCCGGTTAACAGCGCCGCGCGACTCGGCGTGCAGACACACGCCGCGACATAGAAATCCGTGAAGCGCATCCCCTCCGCGGCCATTCGGTCGAGGTTCGGCGTGCGGATAGTTGGATGGCCGTAACAGCCCAAATCACCGTAACCCAGATCGTCGGCGAGAATGATGACGATATTCGGTGAAGTTGTGGCTGCGACCGAGCGTGGCACCAATGCGCTGCCGGACCAGCCGAGCAACGCAGCCAGAAGCAATGTGGAGATTGACCGGCTCATGCCCGGGAGTTGACCGCACTTCGCCGGCGCGCGCGAGAAAAATTCCTGCCTGAATTCGGTCGCAATGGCGGTGCGTCTGGCAGCAGAGTCGCCCACGACTGGCTCATCCAGTCAGCAACTCCGGGTCAGTGGCCCGACGCTGCACCAAACGGAAGCGCTTACTTGGCCAGGGCTTTTTCCTGCGCCTTCACGAATTGGTCGCGGCGGAATTGCTCATGGCATTGCACACAGGTACGGGCGACGCGGGTGTAGGCTTCCGTCGCGCCTTGCAGGTCCTCCCGCTTGGCGGCGTTGAGCAATCCATCCACGGCGCGGGTGAAGTTGGTCGCGTTCGCCAGGTAGTCCTGGTTCTTCAGCACAGAAAAGGCGTTGGTCTGGCTCATGTCGCGGAGCAATACCGCGTTGGTGATGGCGAGATCAAATTCCTGCAGGGTCAATCCCTCCAGAACGCCTTGCGCGTAGTCCAGCTTCTTGCGCATCGCCTCCTTCGTTGCATTTTGCGCGAAGCCCGAAAATGCCAACCCGCCCAGCACCATTGCCGCAACGGCGGCGACCAACAGTTTTTTCATAACCCTTCCCTCGATTTTGATTGTTGCGGCGGGTGCTCCTTCCAAGCTGCAAACCGCCCGATGAATCCTACCCACCACAAATAGCAGCGCCTGAAAGGTCGCGCCGGACGGATTTTGTCCAAGGTTGAACGGTTCTTGGCCGGTCTTGGACGCAACAGTTAACAGTTGAGAGAGCGGTGGATGAGGGGGGGATTTGGAACGTGTTCCCAAGCAAGCTTGCGACTGGGGCAGGAAGGATTACTCTCGACTGAGAATGAACTCAACCACTCCGCCTCCGGCAACGCCGCCCACCGGCGGACCAACGGGAGCGGTGGCCCCGAAGCCCCGCCCCTGG
>Ga0137333_1000200_pt1 | contig 16140 bp, 15 predicted proteins | sample EasRivERMLT231_2_FD_102286 | JGI IMG/M metagenome (GOLD analysis project Ga0137333, IMG submission 102286) | Soil microbial communities from meander-bound floodplain in the East River, Colorado, USA - East River MetaG ERMLT231_2 | ecosystem: Environmental > Terrestrial > Soil > Floodplain ... | reverse complement strand
TTGAGACTGTTAAGGTTCTGATTGAGGCTTCCTATGATTTCTTTCATCGGTATAACCAAACCCCGGATAAGGTCCTGTCCATCATCGGAGCTTACTCTTCATAACTTTTGTGTTTGTACTTAGCAATAAAATAAGGGTATCCAGGAGGATGAGATGCCCAAACGCTACAAAATTGTGCTGAGCGATCCAGAAAAGCAGAAACTGGAAGGCTGGCTTAAGCATCCACCCAGCCCCTACCTGCGAGAACGAGCGCGAGCGATCTTGAAAGTATCCCAAGGCGCGACCATCGCGGCTACCGCACAGAAATTACGGGTTCGAGTACATCGCAATGCGGTCTCGGAATGGGTCCAACGCTTTTTGTCAGACCGTTTGGAAGGCTTGAAGATCAAAGCGGGGCGCGGGCGAAAGGCTGTTTTTTCCCCTACTCGGAAAAGAAGAAGCCAAACAACAAGTTGAGTACTTGTTACATCAATCTCCAAGACAATATGGTTTGGCGCATGTGCGTTGGCGTCTGCAAGATGTCGGTCAAGCCTTGAAATGGTTGGCAGGCTGTAGCCAGCCAGGTATCTACAAAGTTCTCAAGCGGCTTGGGTTCAGCCGATAACGAGCGATGAACTTTATCCAGAGCCCTGATCCAGACTATCACTCCAAGTGGAAAGCCATCTTACAAGCTTTTTGGGAGGCTGTGAACCATCCTGAAGAGGTTGTGATTGTGTTTCTGGATGAGTTTTCGTGCTATCGCCAACCTACTCTGGCTTGTGCTTACCATGCAACAGGAAATACGCTGCCTTATGCCTTTCAAGTGGCACGCGCCAACGCGCGCACCCGTCTGATTGCAGTTCTCAACGGACTGACAGGCAAAGTGACTTATCTCCAACGAAGCAAGGTTGGGATCCTCGCCTTACAAGAGTTCTACCAACAAGTTCGAGCGGAGTATCCTTAAATTGCCTGAAGTGCTCCTGGCTCTGCAAGACCATGCGTTTACGCCGCTCTTCCTGCCAACCTATGCTTCCTAGCTCAACCCAATTGAAAAGTTGTGGCGCTGGCTCAAGCAGGATATTCTTCACCTGCACTCACTATCCAATGATCTCGAAACTTTGCGCTTGCAAGTTCGAGATTTTCTTGATAGTTTCACCTCAGGATCCGACCCACTCTTGCGCTATGTCGGTTTGCTAGATTAATTTGTTAAAGTGCAATATTCATTTTTACAACTACGAGAGGATACAATTGAAAACAAGACAGACACCTTTTGAACGAAGGTGTCTGTCTCTATAACCACGGAGGGCTTTCTTTTTCTGTCTGCCTAAACAGGTGCAGTTCACATTCTTCCGGCTGTTTTTTATTTCAACACGTCTGCCAGGTTTTTTCCACCCATCAATTCTCTTGGAATATCGTTGGCGTGATGCACTTCCCACGTCTCTGTGTGGACAAGCTCTTCCTGCGGCTTCAGATCCGTCAGCGCCCCCAGACTTTCCAACTCCATCACGCGATTGGTTGCGTATACTTCGGCATTACAACCATTGTCGGGATAGACTTCATCGCGGCGCACGCCAAAGCGTTTCACAAAAAACATGTCGCCGAACACATATCCCAGCCAGCCTTGCGAATTGAAATACCCCAGCCTGAATGCTCGTTTCGTATCATCTGATTTAAGTTGGATCAGATCGTGACCCAGATCCAGCCTCGGATCATCCCAGTGGCTGTAAGACCAAAGTGAAAGATTGCGATTCGGTAAAAAGCCTTCCTTATCCATTGTGCCCACCTGTTGAGGCAACAAGGCAATGCCATTCGGACGCAGCATGGTGATCGCGCAAGGCGCCAGGCGAATAGGCTCTGTTCCATGATTCTTGATCATATGCTTGACCATAAGAAATGGACGACTGGGACTCATTTGAATAGACATCGATTTCCGCGTATGCGTATCTGGTTCAATGCCTCCCACAAGCGCGAGCCCATCCTTGATCTCTCTTACGGTCACCCCGTGATTATCTGGAAAATATACTTGTGATTGCAACTTGGGTGCAAACCATAAGCGATGCCCGCCAAAATAATTGTACCGACCCAACTCAGTATGGATGGCAGCCTTGGGCGCCTCCGCAAAGATATTCTCCCCCATCCATTTCGGGATCAATCGCACAATGCGCGGACCCGCATTGGAAAGACATTCCAGTTGAAAGTGTTCATTCTCAAGTATGACCGTTGTATGACCGTAAAAATCGCCGTTTTTCATGAAATGATTTTACACTACTCCGGCGCCATCATCGGCATGACATATGTACACCCTGGGTTCCTTGTTTGTTTCGCGCTCATAGCGCTGTGCCAACTCCCGCGCAAAAGTTTCGGCTGCGCTTTGCGCTACCAAATTTACCGTACAACCACCAAAACCTGCACCGGTAAGCCGCGCCCCATAACAACCATCCAATTCCCTCGCAAGATTAACCATTACATTTAGTTCTGGACACGAAACCTCATATAGATCCCGTAGACTGTCATGGCACTCATTCATCAGCCTGCCGAAGGCTTTCACGTTATCCTGCTTCAACAAAAATACCGATTGTTCGGCACGCTGGATCTCTTCGACAACGTGTTGCGCACGGCGGGCGATCATTTCAGGCAAACGATTTTTGTTACGATGAAAATCTTCCACCCGCACATCACGCAAAGATTTAGCACCCAACAACCTGGCACCTTCTTCGCACGCCGAGCGTCTTTCATTATAGGCACTATCCGATAGCGAGCGCGGCACCGCTGTATCCGCGACAACGATCGCAATATCATTTGGCAACGGCACTGTCTGCCATTCAAAGGAACGGCAATCAAGATAAAGTGCATGATCGCGTTTGCCGCAGGCGGATGCGAATTGATCCATGATGCCGCAATTGACGCCGACATATTGATTCTCGGCGCGCTGACCAAGACGGGCACGCGTCATGGCGTCCGCTTCAAATCCAGCCGCAGCCTGCCACGCGGACCCGAACCCCATCTCCACTGCGGCCGAGGAGCTTAAGCCTGAACCACGTGGCACATCCGAGGTAAAAATAGCGTTAATAGGAGGCGTCTCATAACCAGCTTCGCCCAACGCCCATGCAACCCCAACGGGATATTTTGCCCAATGCGGTAACAGCTGCCCGTTGATGTCGGTTTTTGTAGCGATCGTTTCGGATGAAAAAGAAATGTGTTCGTCCAAATCCACAGCTACGAGCGTGGAATGAGGCGTAGTAGATGGCGAGCAAGCCAGCCACACTGCGCGATCAATCGCAGCAGGCAGGACGAATCCGTCGTTATAGTCCACATGTTCGCCCAATAGGTTCACGCGTCCCGGCGCGCGGATGATGAAGGCAGGGTCGCTATGGAAAGTTTGTTGAAATATTTGTGTGACGTGTTCGCGGAGAGTTTTCATGCTCAGAGTATACTCGTCTCGGTCGCAAATTTCTCTTAAAATTGGGTATAGTTCGCAACGACGGTCAAATATAATCATATACATAAACAGGGTACAGACCTATGGATGAAATTCAACTTGTGCGCGATGCGGTTTCTGACGCCAATGCATTTGCTGATTTATTTCGCATGCATGTCACGCGTGTATATCGCTATCACCTGATCCACATCGGCAACGTGAAAGATGCCGAAGAGCTAACAGCGCAAACTTTTATGACAGCGCTGAAGGAACTTCAATCTTTTCACGGGAGTGGTTCACTCACCGCCTGGGTGTTGGAAATTGCAACCCAAAAACGATTGCAGGATTCACGGGGCAATAGGCGGGAACTACCCACCGATGCAGTTCTTTATTATCAAAGCTCGGCGCTGTCTACCGACAAAGCCGCCCTGCAGCGTGTTGAAATTGAGACAACTTCGCGCGCGTTGAAACAGATAGCCCCAGATTGCGCAGAAGCGATCATCTTGTACTTTTTTAGCAGCCTGACAAGCGCAGAAGTTAGTCAGGTGCTCAAGAAAAATACAGCCACAATTGAGATGCTCATCGGACGCGGAGTAGAGGATTTGCGAACACGCACCTCACTAACCACGAACGGCGAGAAAGACCAAAGGACAATTGACTCCACCGCAGAGGAAGATGCGCTCGTTGAACAACTGGCGAATACCGCCAGTCAGATCACTCTCGATCCGCTTTTCATCTCTGAATTGGAACAAGCGTTGGTGGTCAATCACCAGCCAAAAACAAAATGGAAGTTGCCATTGCAGCTTCAACAGTTTGCATCGGTCGCAGGCTGGGTTGCACTCATGGCAATCGGAATTTTCCTGCTTAATTGGCGAGTTACTCCCAACTCTCCATCCAGTCAACGAGCGACAGCCACTTCACGAACTTCCCTGGCAACAGAAGCCGCAGCTAATGCAACTACCGCAACACGTATCCCCAAGACCGCCAAGCCCACAGTCACGCGCATTCCAACGCTGGAATATATCGTTCAACCAGGTGATACCTGCACCTACATCGCTGATCGGCACGGTGTGACCATTGACCAATTGATCACCTTCAATCGTTTGAACAGCACCTGCGATATTTGGGTCGATCAAAAACTTGTGATCCCGATCATTGCCACGACCACCCCGTAACAGGAGATTGCTTCGGGCTAGCGCCCTCGCAATGACATAAAACTCCCTGTTACTTTTTGCCGCCTCCTGCAACTTAATACTGTGCACATAAAACCGTAGAGCGAGATAGTATCTCGCTTTACCAGGAGGTTCATGACTACCCTAATGACAACACAATCTGAAAGCCCGCCCATGGATGAATTCCAGCTAGCGCGTGAAGCAGTCGCAAATGTGAATGCGTTCGCAGAACTATATCGCTTGCATGTGACGCGCGTGTATCGCTACCACATGGCACACACCGGCAACGTGAAAGACGCTGAAGATCTTACATCGCAAACCTTTATTGCGGCGCTCGAGAGCATCAGAAAATTTCGCGGATCCGGTTCCTTTGCGGCGTGGGTGATGGGCATCGCTTCAAAGAAACGGCTGATGCATTTTCGCGGACGCAAGCCCGAGTTCTCGTTGGACGCGGCGCTTCATTATCCCAGCCCCAGCCTGCCCACTGACAAAGCAGCGACTCAACGCCTCGAGCTTGAATCGGTGGCGCGCGCATTGCAGCAGATCTCTCCAGACCGCGCCGAAGCGATCATCCTATCCTATTTTGGCGGGTTATCCAATCTCGAAACCAGCCGCGTGCTGAACAAAAGCGAAGCCGCGGTGAAGATGCTCATCTCGCGTGGATTGCAAGACCTGCGCGAGCGTACCTCCCTGGCATTGGAGGTGGAACTATGAATGATGAAATGAAAAACACAAACCCTAATGGTATTGAGAAAAAATTATTAGATGTTGCCGGGCGCACCAACGCGGACCCGCACTTCGTATCGGAGCTGGAATCAAAATTGAAGAATACGCATAAACCAAAAACAAGTTGGTCCATGCCAATGTTCAAACAAGCCACATCCGCATTGGGATGGATCGCTTTGGTAGCGATACTGGGCTATTTCCTTAATTGGAGTTTCGCTACGCTCATCCCCACCCAACAGCCCGGCGCAAACACAACACCGCATCAATTCGTTTGTCCGGTCACCGAACCCAATGGCAGTACGCCACCGTTTGAACAGCCATCTATGTATTACCATGGCAACGGCGAGCTTTGGACAGGACTATGGCCCGATGGCAAAATTTATATGCTACCCACAGATAAAATGCCAGATGGTTCATTCAGTACAAAATGGGGTTTCTGGCGCGGCGTAAATGGCGCACTGATGGTTGAAGGTCATCGCCTGGATGCGGATGCCGCACCTCTGCGAGCTGATATTCCTGATGGTTATGGTGATACCGGATTTCAAGTGTTGGGCTTGATCTTCCCCACGACCGGCTGCTGGGAAGTGACTGGGCGCGTCGGCGAATCGTCGTTGACCTTTATCACGGAAGTCGTGTTCGGCGAAGCAACACCTACGCCTGGTCTATCAACTACTCAAAATATAATCACTTCCGAGAACGCTACGCCAGTTCCTGAAGATGGCGGCTACGCCTGGCGTAACACGACACTATATCTCGCTCAACCTTTGCCTCAATCACCGACGGACGCACAGGTGTATTCTTTAAAACTAAATCAACCTGTCACACGGGACGACGTTCTGGCACTGGCACAAAGATTTGCCTTACAAGGCGAAGTCCAAGAGCTGCCGCCCGATTTTTCAAATGGCATTGGGTATACGCTCAACAATGGCACACAGAAATTAGAAGTTCAATCAAACAACCACTTCGTCTTTTATACAAACTACACAGCCGCCGCGCTGGGAACAATTCCCGAAGAACAGGCGCGGACTATCATAGATAGCTTCTTGAAAAAATATGATTTCAATTTTGAATATCGTGTGGAAGGCATGCCCGGACTCTCTGCCCAACAATTTGCCATTACACCGTTGACCTCAGACGGCGCAGAAATTCGAACCGATTACCTGATGCCGATCCGTTACGAGATTGTCATTGACGGCACGGGACAAATCTTCGCATTCTCTGGCTTCCTTCTGGATTATGAACCCCTGGGTACATTCCAGCTCATCACAGTTGAGGAAGCATTCCAGGATGTGCTTGCCGATCATCCACAATTCGGTCGCATGGAAAGTGTCCGTGGCAACGGCGGTGGCGGTGGTGGCGGACCCGGGTTCTACAAGCTCAACTTAAGCGGCACGCCTGTGCCATTCCCAACTGCCATAACACAATCAAATGGCATTCAAGGCAGCGTGGAATATATTATCACAGCGAATGATACCTTATCATTGATCGCAGCAAGCTTTGGCGTCACGCTCGAACAACTGATTCAGGCGAACAATCTGTCAGATACAGATCACGTCAATACCGGGCAAAAACTCATCATCCCCATTGCTCAGCAAGGCAACGCAGGCTATGCCTATACCGTTGTAGAAGGTGATACATGTCAGAGTATAGCGTCTACTTTCAACCTTACCGTGGAAGATCTACTTGCCATCAACAATCTATCCGCCGAATGCTTACTCACCATCGACCAGATGCTCGTTATCCCAGCACCACAATCATCTTCTGATAGTCCGTACATTGGGAAACAATTCGAGGATCAACGCGGCATTTTCATGGTGAATATATATCGCCAACCCGATGGCAGCCTGCGCAAGGAATACGGTTTCATCACGGACGCAGAAGGCGAAAATTTCAATCTCAAACTAGAAGGCGCTGGGTTACAAGACCTCGAGCAATATAACAATCTCCCGCTCAACATGTGGGGAACCATAACAAGCGTGGACGAATTCGGCAATATGACCGCAAACGTGGAACGCTTTGCCATTCCATTTCCAGACCTGCGTATTCAGATCTTTCAAGGGCAACAAAAGGTCACCCCGATCAACGGACAGTCCGCAGTCCTTTTCACTACTACAGATGGCAAGACCTACATCCAAGCCATACTCAATGGCGATCCCTTCAACGACGACTCTTTGATCGGTCATGAAGGCGATCAAGTTCTTCTTGAAGGCTTCAACATCCCCGATGAGTTCAATAATGGTTACCCTGTATTGCGAATATTTGGCGGCAGCGTAGCGATTGCAAAAGACGGTTCGGCAACCGAGATGACAGTGACCGCCGACCAGCCTAACATCTACGATGAAGCGCCCAGCACCGAGGGTTTTAATCCACCCACAGCCACGGTTGAAAAAGTGGAGTTGGTGTATTACCTGCCCAATCTCCAATCCGGCAACACCAATCCAAGTGCCGACGCAAAATACATCCAACCCGCGTGGCGTTTCTACGGTCACTACAGCACCGGCGATGAATTCGAGTTTCTCGTCCAGGCGCTCCAGCAGGAATTTCTACTTCCGCAACTGGCACCTTACACACCGCCGGGCTAAACAACACGATAAACGCCATCGCATGATGGCGTTTATCGTTTAACTGTATAATAGACTCAACCACGGAGACAACATGATCACGACTTATCACCGACCCCAAACTCTGGATGAAGCCCTCACGCTCTTGACTCAAGCCAATACATTCCCTCTTGGAGGCGGCACGCTCCTTTCTCACGGGACAACTGATTCCGTTCAAGTAGTGGATCTGCAAGCCTTAGGCTTAAACTCCCTAAGCAGGAATGGCAACAATCTTGAACTCGGTGCGACACTCACATTGCAAGCCCTGCTTGAATCAGAACACTGCCCGGCAGCATTGAAATCCGCATTGAAGCTGGAAGCGCCGTTGAACATTCGAAATGCAGCCACAGTGGCAGGGACGCTCATTACCTGCGATGGACGTTCGACATTTGCAAGTGTCTTGTTGGCAATGGATGCAAAAATCACAATGAGCAATCAGCAGAAGGCCGAAGAAACGCTCAATATTGGCGAGTTGCTGCCGTTGCGTGAACAAGTACGCGGAAAATTGATCACGAAAATCGTCATTCCCTTAAATGTAAAACTCGCCTTTGAATCCGTTGCAAAGACCCCCGCTGATAAACCCATTGTCTGCGCCGCACTGGTGCAATGGAACTCTGGTCGCACCCGGCTCGTGCTCGGCGGCTATGGCAAAAGTCCAATGCTGGCAATGGACGGCACGGAAGCCGATGGTGCCGAATCTGCGGCGAAGAACACCTACCACGAAGCGACTGATGAATGGGCTAGCGCCGAATACCGCGTGGATGTCGCTGCCACGTTGGCGAAACGATGTTTGGAAAATTTAGTGTAATAGAAAGATCAAATGGAAAAAATCAAACCGTACGAAGTGATCGCAACAAAATTTCAAGTTTCAAAGGAAACCGCGAAATATTTTTTGAACCATGTACAGAAAAGTTTCAAAGTAGAAAGACCACCCCATAAATTGATCTTGGAATTTATTGAAGCGCAAAACCTTGAATTTCTACTCACTCCCTACGAAACCGCCGCGTTGATGTATGAAAAGGGTGCATGGGTATACAAGTTGGACACCGCGCCGCCAGTGGTGGAAAGCGGTGAGGATGATCTTTCCGATTGGGATGAGAAACCTGCTTTCCGTAGGAAAACTCCGAAGGAGTGAAACGATTAAAGACTTCAGGGTATTTTTCTCAGTCCCGGAGGGATGGAATGATTCTAGTTCTGGAGACAACCTGAAAAATAATCCCGAAGCAACTGTGATGGGTGTCAAGGGGTGACGGGAGACTGCCAAACGGTGTTGCTTCGGATCATGGCATTGAGGATCACTAACAAACGTGAATAATGGATAAGGAGCGGGGCTCACAATTGGGTAAACTTTAGGTGCAAACCAAAAAGCACCCGAAAGGAACCCCGCGCCATGAGTTTACTCGAATTGTTTGTGAGTGTAGATGATTTTTGCCAAGTTTTTCTGCCAGTCTGGGAAAAGAAACTACTGGCCGAGGGCAGTAAAAAACGTTGCCGCGTTGGACAATTACGGATCAGTGAGATCATGACTATTCTGATTTACTTTCATCAATCGCAGTACCGGAATTTCAAAGCATATTACACCGAACATGTCTGCCAGCAACGCAAAGCTGAATTTCCAAACCTAGTGAGCTATGAACGCTTTGTGGGCTTGATGCCTTCGGTCTTGGGACCTTTGAGTGCCTACCTGAAAAGCCTGTACGGAAATTGTAGTGGTATCTCGTTCGTTGATTCAACCGCCTTGGAGGTGTGCGATCCTCATCGCATCCATAACCACAAAGTTTTTGAAGGAGTTGCCAAGCGGGGTAAAGGCTCGATGGGCTGGTCTTTTGGTTTGAAACTGCACCTCATCGTCAATGATCGTGGCGAAATCCTGGCTTGCCAAATTACACCCGGAAATATCGATGACCGTAAGCCGGTTCCAGCACTTTGCAAACGTTTATTCGGCAAGCTCATCGCAGATCGCGGCTATATTTCTCAGCCTTTGTTCAAGCAATTGTTAGAAACCTTCAATATTCAACTCATCACACGCCTCAAGAAGAATATGAAAAATCGGCTCATGTCTTTGATTGACAAGTTACTGCTTCGCAAGCGCGCCATCATCGAGAGCGTGGTTGATCAACTCAAAAACATTTCTCAAATTGAACATACTCGTCATCGTAGTCCGCTCAACGCCTTCATCAATATTATCGCCGGATTGATTGCCTATTGTCATCAACCCAAGAAACCATCTTTGCATATCATCCCTGCGGGCTTGCCCTTGCTTGTCGCCTAACCATTATTTACGTTAACAACTTGCGCATGCAAGCCACCAATGCGACTTTGGTAAGTTTTCCTGTTTTCAATAGATTTTTATACTGCGCCTTAATCACTGGATTGAAGCGGGAAGCCGCCAAGGTGGCCATATACAAAACACAACGGACATCCACACGCCCACCGCTTGTTTTTCTTTTCCCTTGCTTGGTACCACTATCATGATTGAAGGGTGCTGTGCCTACCAAGGCTGCAATTTGCTTACGATCACATTGTCCGAGTTCAGGCAGGAGGGCGATCAGCGTAGCAGCCGTGATCTTGCCAACGCCTGGCACACTCATCAGTAGGCTACGCTTTTCTTTCATACTGGAGGTGTGTTTAGTCAATTGCTCAATTTCTTTTTCCAGTTCAGTCAGTTGATCCTTGAGGCTCGTGATTAGGCTGTGGATATATACCTGTACATCCGGATCCGCTGTCCCCAGACGATTTTTCTCAGCCGTGAGCATATCCAGTACTTGTTTACGGCGTTTCAGCAAGGCAGCAAGTCGTTTTTCGGCTGCTGTGGGCAAGGCTAACAAACGTGGGTTGGCTTTTCGACCAAAATCAGCCAACACTCTGGCATCGATTTTGTCGGTCTTGGCAAACCAATTCATGCCTTCGGCGAACCGTCGCACACGCAAGGGATTCACACGGGCAACTGGCAAACCCGCTGTGAACAATTCGGTAACCAGATGGACCTCGTAGCCACCCGTGGCTTCCACGATGATTTGTTGAAGAGCCTGTGCTTGTAATTGCGTAATCAAGGTCGCGATGCCATCTCGATCGTTGGTCACACGCCAAGTTTCATTCGTGGGCTGGATCGCCACGTCCAGCCACTTTTTGGAAACATCAATGTCACTGTACAACTTTTCTTCGGCCATGTCAAAAACTCCTGTGTATAATCATTGTGCCCGTCCTAGCAGAATACGGTCTTTATGACCAGGCAACTGTTCGGGCTACATCAATCAACGACACGGCGACTTACGCTTCGGAACGGTCTCGGTGGACCTTGGGATGATCGGCCTGCCGTGTCCCTCTCATCATACTAGGGATGTCATAATGTTGGCGCAAAATATCATCCCTTGTGTGGATGCCTACTACGGCACGCCAAAGCGGAGCTGTCCATCGAGGTGACGTTATTGTACGCGGGGAACCAATAGGTAGAGGACAACGCCTCCTGCGGCAAACCCATCATCTGCACGAAACTCAGGACCTGTCCGTTCACCTTCCAGGCATCCCGGATCGCCACGATGATCTTTGCCCCATTCGAACTCGAGATCTCCACCGGTCCGGCATCCAACGGATAGCTCACCCGCTGGCTCTCACTCGGGTCGAGATCGTACATGCCTTGGACAACTCCCGTGATTGTGACTGTGGACAAGTGCGCCGCATGTGGTGGAAGATACGAAAGTACCAACTTTGGAAGACCATGTTCACCTTACCCAAGTGCCATGTCTACACCAATGAATATGACGGGGCTACAATGGCATTGCATTGGGCGCACTCGTTCGTGTGTGGCTCATGGCGTCAAGGAATGGGCACGCGATGACAACGGTGATGGCATCCGAGAAGTCCATACAAACACCGCCGAAGGCATGTGGAGTGGCCTACGTAATTTCCTAGATCCCTTTCGCAGTGTACACCAGAATTATCTGGCGGGCTATGCCGCCATCCATGATGACTGGATCAACTTGAAACGTATCTCGCTTACTTTCATCTCTGCTCTTGTTAAAAGTTCACCCTTTCGACAGTTGAGTCATGTGTTTACATACACAGACAGATTTTTTATTCAGAATTACAGTCATCCACCAAGTAATGAACCCTGAAATGTGCTTTGAATATTTGAACACCATCGCATATACGCACATGTATGTTTTTGGAGTATCACCGTAGAATCCACATGAGCAGAGATGACATAAAGAGGAATTGGTACTAACAGCATTTCTCATATGCTGAAAGACTTCCTTTCACCCCCACTTTGTATGAAACACGCCATCCTTATCCACCCTGCGGTAAGTATGCGCCCCGAAGAAATCACGTTGCGCCTGGACCAAATTCGCGGGCAGGCGTTCTGACCGATACGCATCGAAATACGCCAATGATGCTGAAGTTGCCAGCATGGGGATTCCCAGATCGATGGCGGTCTTCACCACTTCCCGCCACGCAGACTGATTCTTCAGTACCGCATCACGGAAGACATCGCTCAACAACAGATTAGGCAATTCTGTTTCTCGGTCAAACGCTGAAGCAATGTCATCCAGCAACGAAGCACGGATGATGCAGCCAGCGCGCCAAATGCGCGCGATTTCGGCATAGTTAAAGCCAAAGCAATATTCCTTGGAAGCCGATCGCAACAAACCAAAACCTTGAGCATACGATGTGATCTTGCTAACATATAAAGCCTGCTCTGCAAAATCAACCAATTGTTCCTTGTTCCCAGAAAATTTCGCTGGATTGTTACCAAACAATTTGCTCGCGCTGACCCGCTCAGATTTCAAGTTCGATAGCAAGCGCATCTCCACCGCCGCATGGATCGTTGGAACAAGAGCGCCAACATCCAGTGAATTCTGACTCGTCCACCTGCCTGTGCCTTTCTGGGCAGCTTCATCCAGGATCAAATCCACCAGTGATTGACCCGTCTCTTCAGCCAGTTTTTGTAAAATTTTCGATGTGATCTCGATCAGATAAGATCGCAGATCGCCTTCATTCCACCGCTTAAAAATATCAGCCAGTTCCCCGTTTGAAATCCCCGCGCCGCGATGAAGCAAATCATAGATTTCGGCGATCAACTGCATATCGCCATATTCGATACCATTATGCACCATCTTGACGTAATGTCCCGCGCCGCCCTTGCCCATCCACGCGACGCACGCAGCTCCATCATCTGCTTTGGCAGAGATGGATTCCAACATCTGCTTGACCTGCTCCCAAGCAGACACGTCTCCACCGGGCATCAGGCTGGGTCCCCACAACGCGCCTTTCTCTCCACCTGAGACACCCATCCCCACAAATCGGATTCCACCTTCCCCCAGATTTCTTAGTCTGCGTTCAGTATCTACAAAAAATGAGTTGCCGCCGTCGATGAGAATATCGCCCATCTCGAGGTGTGGTCTGATGGACACAATCGCCTTGTCCACAGGTTTTCCCGCTGGAACCATCATCAGGATCACGCGCGGCTTATCCAATGCAGCGACGAGCCCATCCAGTGAATCAAATATTTGTATGTGTTTGTCTTTGAAAAGGGATTGATCGAATCTCAAATGTATATCATACCCAGCTACGGAATATCCGTTGCGTTCAAAGTTTTGCGCCAGGCTTCTCCCCATCACACCCAGACCGAGAATTCCAATGTTCAAAATATCACTCCATGTGTTTCAGTATTTCCTGAATAATGTCGTCCACCGGCATTGATATATCTATTGTAAGCGCGTTCGTCGGTTCTTCGAGCGTCTCAAATTGACTCTTCAGCATGTGCGGCTTCATATAGTGGTCAGTCCGTTTTTCCATGCGTGACCAGATCAGGTCATAACTCCCTTTGAGATAAACGATTTGTACGCCTGCATTGCCTTCCATTAATCGCTGGCGATAGCGTTCTTTCAGTGCAGAGCAAGCCAGGACGCTGGGTTGATCCGCTTTCAGCGAGGCTGAAATCAATTCGTTCAGAGAAGCAAGCCAAGGGGTGCGGTCCGAATCGTCGAGCGGAGTCCCGCTTGCCATCTTGGCAACATTTGCGGGCGGATGAAAATCATCGGCGTCGTAAAAATCCCATCCCAAATGTGCTGCAAGCGCTTTCCCTACACTCGATTTGCCGCACCCAGAAACACCCATCACAATAAAGAAACGAGTCTTCATGCGCGCTTTCTCTCGAATTGATAGATCGACCATGAGTTATAAAGATGATGATACAAAATATAAAACATCGGACCCATCGCCACAAGCGGATTGATGAAGGTCAGCGCGATCCAGATGACGAATGAAAGATTCTTCTGCCCCAGTGACTGGCTCGCCTCCTGCCAATGACTGCGACCACCAAGCAACGCGCCCACGCCAAAGTTAACAACGCAAATGACAAGCGACACCAACGCAATGACCGCCAGTGTTGAAATGGAATCGGTATTCCCATTACGAAGAAAATCCGAGGCATTGGCGCTGATGATGAAAAGGTTGACCAGCCAGATGGGAAATGAAAATGTTTTACCCTTGCGAATGAAATCTTGTACACCTGATGGCAAACGCGAAACCAGCCGTGAAAAGATCAACGGCACGAACATGACGATCAGCACAGGTTGCAACACTTCCCAAACAGAGATTTGAATTTCAGTGCCCAGCAAGGACGGCAATGCGATCGGAACAATCAGTGCGCTGGCAATATTGGTCAACACGACGGACGCGACAACATATTCAACTTCACGTTCGATGAAACTGATGATGACAGGCGCGGCGATCGCGGTTGGTGCGATGGCGGTCATGAATGCAGCCAGGGCAAGCATCAAATTGAATGGAGCAAACGCCGCATAGGCAACGAATGCCACTACTACATTCGCCAACAAGACCCACAGCACACTTTTTTGAAATGACTGCGGTTTGAATTCGATGTCCATAAATGAAAAAAATAACATCACCATCAACAGCTATTGGATCAAAAACGAGAACGCGTGCGCCTGCGGAACAAGCATCCCGATCAACATCGTGAACAACAGCGACAGACCTTTGCCCTGCGTTGTAAGAAATGAAGCCAGTTTTCTCATTATCTCTTCAACCGATATAAGATCTCTCCCGCCTTCGGCACGTACAACATGCTTTCGTCTTCGCGGTCCTTCCACTCATCGACGTTTATTTTCGCGGGATCAAGATAACCCAGATTGAGTCGCGCACAATCTTCTTCAGAAATTTTACTAGCTAGTGTCACGCGCACGTTTGGTTTCTCAACTCCGTTTTCCATTACACCCGAACCGCGCACATGCGTCGAATGAGCCAGCACACCCAGCGGGTAATTCTTGAACCGTTCCCAATCGTTCAAAAGATATGGCAGGATGTGATATCCTACCTCATAAATGAACTTTCCATGCACATGGCTCACCACATCCAAATGCGGCGCGTAAATAATAACTTCGCCACCCAACGCGACCGCAGGCTCAAGTTTATACATCGCCTTCGCGCCCGTCCACAACTCATCATACATCGGAGGCGCACACGACAGGACTCGCTGGAACGGTTTATCGACCCATCGGATGTGACATTCCACGGATAGCTCCGCCGCCTCATTCCAAGCCGACAAATAATCGCCAACAAAAAGTCCGCTCAACCCTTTACCTTCCACCACTAACGAAATCAACGTGAGCGGAGTTTTCACCCGCTCCGCCGCCGCATGGATCATCGCACGGACAGGTGTATCTTTAATGCCAATCGTACCCACTACTCCTGCCAATGCTCCGAGCCAGTGTGTGGCATTGATCATGTCAGGTCCCGAAATGCCAGGGAAGAGATACTTCGCTCCGCCTGAAAACCCAACCACCTCATGCGGAAAAGTTGGACCGAGAATCACGACATGGTCGTACTCCAATGCCGCTTTGTTAATGCAAATATCTACTTCGTTCGGTAAAGATGAATGCCAGTGATCGCCAGCAATCTGCTTGATCTCATCTTGCTCCATTATCCCAAGTGATATCAAAGCGGAGGGTGTATCCCAGGCATGGTTGAGCAAACCAATGTGTTTGAATATCGTCGTTCTTTCTTCCGTTGTAATGCCAACCAGTTTATTGAGGCTCTCTTCACCCAATGGTGGATGAGTCCCTAACGCCACCATGAAATCGAGCTGTTTTGCGTCGTGCAGAATATCCACCAGCACACGGAATAAAAAGGGCAAAGGCAATGAGCGCGTGTGGTCAGGAATCAAAACCAGAATACGTTGGTTGATGAATCGACCTTCAAGAACATTCACCAATGTACTTTGTAT
>Ga0137333_1000196_pt1 | contig 16315 bp, 29 predicted proteins | sample EasRivERMLT231_2_FD_102286 | JGI IMG/M metagenome (GOLD analysis project Ga0137333, IMG submission 102286) | Soil microbial communities from meander-bound floodplain in the East River, Colorado, USA - East River MetaG ERMLT231_2 | ecosystem: Environmental > Terrestrial > Soil > Floodplain ... | reverse complement strand
TTGGGTGTGTTACATCTAGTTGCCGGTCGAGGAACACTTGTAGAGGGTAAAGAGGCACGATAGCAGCTTACTGCCGGGATGAGGCTTATTCAGTAAATGGGCGCGCAGTTTCTGATGACCGGAGGTCTGGTAAATATGGCGTTGCTTGCAGTGTCTGAGAGGAACCCACACCGTGCGGCACAATTGCTGGGTGCAGTCGATGCTGGGTTGCAGATGCTCCACGTTCCCATGGATCCGCTCGTTATTCCATTCCACCAACAAGCACTGGCAGCGGTGCGAAAGCAGTTGGGGGAGGCGGCGTTCCAATCCGCGTGGGAGGAAGGGAGTCAATGGTCACTGGAGGAGGCGGTGAAAAAGGTGCTAGAGGAGTAAACTGGTGGTCGAGAGTCTACTCAACCATCGATGTTGAAATGAAGGAGAGAATGTATGCCCTGCAATTGCTGTGAAATGGAAAATAACACCTTCGGAGAAGATCGCGCAAAGGCGGATATCAAGGATTATCGTAAACGTGGACCTGCGAATCAGACGAAGTTGATTCTTGAAGCCGTGCGGTCACTGGGGTTGAAGGATGCGTCCCTGCTCGATGTCGGCGGGGGGATTGGAACGATCCATCACGAGTTGCTGAAAGATGTGGCGAGCGAAGCCACGCACGTGGATGCATCATCCGCGTATTTAAAGGTTGCGACTGAAGAAGCGAAACGGTTGGGACATGAGGCTCAAGTCAAATTCATCCATGCGGATTTCACCGATGTGGCTGAGAACCTGCGGCAGGCAGATGTGGTGACGCTTGATCGTGTGGTTTGTTGTTACCCGAATTTCCGTGAGTTGTTGAAAGCCGCGGCGGGGAGGAGTCGTAGAGCAGTCGCGCTGACCTATCCACGTGAGACGTGGTACCTGCGAATTGGATTACGCGTGATCAATTTCTTTCAGAGCCTAGGCAATGACCCGTTCCGGGTATTCCTCCACCCTGTGCATGAAATGGAATCGTTGTTGAACGATGAAGGCTTAAAGAAGATTTCAGTCCGCAGGTTGTTTGTGTGGGAGATAGCGTTGTATCAGCGGGTGGTTTGATGAGGGTGCGTCGCACCAAGCGGGTGGATGAATCTCATCAAGCAATAGAATCTTAGAGTTGGACGAGTTCCATTAATTCAGGTGCGACGCACTCGCGCAGTGTTATATCTCCGGTCTTTGTTTATGCCATTCGGTTGCCTGTTCGTAGGCATAGGCGGCGTTCAGCACTTTTGCATCCGCCCAGGCGCGTGAGATGATTTGCAAGCCGATGGGTAAGCCTTCACTTGTGAATCCGCACGGGATCGAGATGGCGGGTAGGCTTGCCAGGTTGAACGGCGCGGTGAAACGTGTGAGTCGCCCGGCTTGTTCGACCGCATCGTGACCTTCAATGGTGGGTGCGGCGATGGGTGTGGTGGGGACGATCAATAAGTCAGTGGATTCAAAAAATAGCTCGCATCTTTTTCTCACTTCAGCCTGCGCGCGCCTTGCGAACACGTAGTCTGTCGAGGTGGTTTTCGCGCCATCCTCCAATCTCCGACGGATATCTTCGCCGAACATTTCCGGATGTTCCTTCAAGCGGTCGCGATGAACTGCCGCACCATCAGATTGTGTCATTGTTTTATTCGCGAGGGCGGCGTCGCGCATCCAGTCCACGTTTACCTTTTGCACTTTGCATCCCATGGCTTCGAATACATTGGCGGCTTCACGTACCGCGTTCAAAACTTCAGGGTCTGATGTTTCGATGAACTCGCCTGAACCAATGGCTACCTTGCGTCCTTCCATATCGTCCACAAGATGACCGAGATAATCCCCGGTCAACATTTTGATGGACCAGGGGTCAATTGCATCGTAGGCAGAAATGACTTGCAACATCAACGCCGCATCTCTTACGCATTTAGTGATGGGCCCCACATGATCGAGATTCCAGGAGAGGGGGAATACACCGCGCGTGCTGACGCGTCCGCGCGTGGGTTTGAAGCCGACCACGCCGCATAACGAAGCTGGTATGCGGATCGAGCCGCCGGTGTCGGATCCCAATGCGCCCAATGCCATGCCAGTTGCCACTGCTATGGCTGATCCGCTTGATGAGCCGCCGGGGATGCGCGCGGTGTTCCAGGGATTGCGCGCGGTACCATAGTGTGGATTATTACCCGTGATGCCTAATGCGATCTCGTGTGTATTGGTTTTGCCATTGATGAGCGCGCCGGCTTGTTTGATCTTTTCCACTACAAAAGCGTCTTCATCGGGAATGTTCTGCGCGAAGAATTTTGAACCAATTGTGGTGAGAATGCCAGCGGTATTAAAAATGTCTTTTATTGCGATGGGGATGCCGCGCAGTGCATGGTTCAAGGGCGCGGCGTTCAGCGGTGGCTGTTGCGCGTTGAGCGCGGCCCGCGGCTCGATGACGGTGATGTAGGCGTTAAGCGCGGGGTTGAGTCGCTCGATTTGACGGAAGCAGGCTTCGGCCAGGTCTTGAGGCGATGTTTTTTGTCCGTGCAATAAATCCAGCGCGGCTGAAATGGTTGGCGAATTGGGATTATCCATTGTAGTCACTATAATAAATCATATCCCACAAAAATCAATGGTATTTTGGTAGCTTGGATTAAAAAAATAAGCCCTAAAGGTTTTCAGACCTTTAGGGCTTAATCTTATTGGTTAGAACAACCCAAGAACTTTGCCAGTTTTCAAATCGAGATCTACATCATAGAATACGGGACGGGTGGGCAAGCCTGGCATGGTCCTCATATCGCCCAGGATGGGATAGAGAAAGCCTGCGCCAGCGCTTGCGCGGATCTCGCGCACCGCAATGCGGAAGCCTACGGGCGCGCCTTTCTTGGCCGCATCGGTGGTGAAGGAGAGATGCGTCTTCGCCATGCAGATGGGTAATTTATCAAAACCGAGGCGGGTGTAGCGCGTGATCTGTTCTTCGGCTTCGGGGGTGTAATCCACACCATCGGCGCGATAGATCTCGCGGGCAATCGTTTCGATCTTCTCTTTAATGGTGGTTGTATCCAACGGATAGAGGAATTCAAAATTACTTGGCTTCTCTGCTGCTTTGATGACAGCCTCAGCCAGCGCCTTTGCACCTTTGCCGCCATCCGCCCAATGCGTTGATACAACGGCATCCATTGCACCCATCTTGAGCGCGGCTGCGCGGATGAGTTCCACTTCGGCGGGTGTATCGGTTGCAAAAGAGTTCACAGCCACAACCACATTAACACCGTACTTGAGCGCGTTCTGAACATGACGTTCCAGGTTGGGCAGACCGGCACGGAGCAGATCGAGATTCTCATCTGTATATTCCGCCGCGAGTGGTTTGCCAGCCACAACTTTCGGTCCACCGCCATGCATCTTGAGGGCGCGCACCGTTGCGACCATCACCACCACCTGTGGGATCAAACCGGAATAGCGGCATTTGATATCGAAGAATTTTTCCATGCCAATGTCCGCGCCGAAGCCGGACTCGGTGACGACGAATCCATCCTTGCCGACGAGTTTGAGTGCGATCTTATCCGCAATGATGGAGGATTGTCCGTGGGCGATATTTGCGAACGGTCCCGCGTGAACCGTGGCGGGAGTCCCTTCGAGGGTTTGCATGAGGTTTGGCTTGATGGCATCCTTCATCAAAACAGTGACCGCGCCTGCCACGCCCAGATCTTCAGCGGTGACAGCTTTGCCGCGCTTGTTGGTTGCGACGACCATTTTGCCAAAACGTTCGCGCATATCTTCGAGATCAGTGGTGAGTGCAAGGATCGCCATGATCTCTGAAGCGACGGTAATATCGTAACCAGATTTATGTTCAAAGCCCGCTTCATCCTTGCCGCGGCCAACTTCGATCTCGCGCAGGAAGCGATCATTGATATCAATGACGCGGCGCCATGTGATGGTTGATTCGTCAATATCCAGCCGCACAAAGAGCGTACGTTCTTCGGGGGTCAGGTCGTTTGGATCTGTTTTCGTGACGCCCAGTTTTTTCAGGCGGCGTAACATGGTTGGGGAGAATTTGCGATTACCTTTTTTATCGACCGGGCAAAGCGCATTGAACAACTTCTCATTGTCCTGTGTCTTTTCATGCATCACACGCGCATCCAATGCCGCAGAAACAAGGTTATGGGATGCGGTGATCGCATGAATATCGCCGGTAAGATGCAGGTTGAAATCTTCCATCGGGATGACTTGTGAATAGCCACCACCTGCCGCGCCGCCTTTGATGCCAAAGGTTGGTCCTTGTGACGGCTGGCGGATCGCAGTGATCACCTTCCTACCCAATAATGCGCCGAGTGCCTGTGAAAGGCCAACGGTGGTTGTGGTCTTGCCCTCACCGAGCGGAGTGGGGGTAATGGCCGTCACATCAATATACTTGCCGTTGGGTTTGTTCTTGAGACGTTCCAGAATTTCGAGTTTAATTTTCGCTTTATAAGGACCATACAATTCAAGTTCATTTTCGCGGATGCCAAGTTCAGAGGCTATTTGCAGGATCGGTTTGACCGTGGCTGCCTGCGCGATATCAATATCGGATGGCACGGGACGTACAAGTTTGAGTTTGGTCGGCGTGAAGGGGACGACTGCCTTTTTACCGTTCGAGGGTGGTAGAGTCCCGGTTTTTTTAACGGGATGCTTTTGCATCATAACTTTCTTCTTTGGTGAGGCTTTCTTGATTTTTAACTTGGTTGCCATATTTTCTCCTTTGTGGCGGAATTCATCCTAATTATCGAAATTTTGCACGAAATTGGCAAGAGTATTCCATCCCTGATTTTGGGTATTGTGTCACAAAAATTCAGATGACTTTTGAATTGAAACGACCATCACATGAGGATCGGTCGCGCAGAAATCAATGTGCCTAATGTTTCCCCCGTCAACGCACGGACAATATTCCCCGGCTCCACACCTGAAAAGATTTGAACAGTTATTTCTGGATTGGCTTCCACCAAATCCAACATTTGCTTGACCTTTGATTCCATGCCGCCGGTCACATCAGCACCTTCGGCTTTGCCGACGCCTTTGCTGAATTCCTGATAAGTCTGCGGGGTGATCTGTTCTATGATGTGTGTGCGTATGGGAAAATCTGCCCACACCGCGGCTTCGAGTCCCGCGAGCAGAATCCGTTCGGGACTCAGGGCGGTTGCCAGACTCATAAATAGATCTTCAGTCGAAAGGATCGTGCCGCCGCGCACTTCATCAAAAACGGTATCTCCAAAAATAACAGGGACTATCCCGGATACCAATGCCATACGGATCGGGGTGGTCTCCCAAAATGAAACCTGTCCGTCGCTGGCAATGACACAGGATGAAGGCGCGAGGGCAATCGTTTGCACGCCCGCGTTATGTAATGCCTTCATCACGAATCGATTCAACGCAGAGGCTTGATACCAAACCTCCGCAAAGCCTTTCCAATAATTTTCTTCGGTCTCGTCGCGTTCCCGGTGGATGAGCGGCGATGATTTTGGCGGCAGACCATCGCGCGTGTGATACTCACTCGCAGGCACGTGACCGAAGGAACCGGCACCATGTCCAAGTACAAGACGCAGGTTCGGGTGAGTCCGAAGCGCTGTCGCGATCTGTAACGCGAGATCATCCATCACATCCAGCAACGGTGTGTAAGGTTGGGTCTTATCTGTAATTAACGAACCACCGAGTTTGAGGAAGACGAGTTCTTTCATGGCTCTATTGTAATCATAAATATATAAAGGTGACAGTCACTTTGAATGTGACTGTCACCCGCTTACAAGAGGCAGTATAATCTCAGCGATTATGAGCATGGGTTTGGGCGTCATTGTTGTTGTGGCTCTGTTCGCCTTGGGTGCATTGCTTGCCGCACGGGCGGGTATTCGTTCCATCCAGTTCGCGCGCAAAGTTGTTTTTTATCGCACACGTCAGGCGTATACCGCGACAGGCTGGCAATGGCTCATCGTTGCCTTTGTGTTGTTATCATTTTCAGTCGCATCTGCAGCATTCGGGCAGACGGTTGTGAATCAAATTTTTCCACCCGCGCCCACGGCGACCCCATCACCCACACAGACTCCGCTCCCCACTGCGACTCAAACTCCATCACCCACAAATACAGTTACACCCACCATGACTTTAACACCGGATGGGACTCTGACTCCTACGGCTACACCTTCGCAAACACCAACCTTCACCCCAACCCTGACCTTGACTCCGAGTCGGACGCCAACGGTCACTGCTTCTGTTACCTCGACCAATACCCTTGCGCCGACTGCCACTGCATCAGTAACTCGAACCCCAACAAATATTCCCACTGCCACGCGGACTCCCTCGCGGACGCCGACCCCAACTTCCACACCTGTCCCCACCAACACTCTGCGCCCCACATCGACATTTACATTTACACCAACCAATACAGTAACTCAAACTGCCACGGTTACGCCTTCGCGAACACCGACAGTTACTCCATCACGCACACCCATCCCAACTTCAACAGTGAGACCGACAAGCACCCCGCCTCCCACGCAAACACCGCTGCCTACATCAACGAATACATTTACACCGACAGCGAGTCTAACTTCTACATCAACCTTCACTCCTACTGCTACGGTTACACCTTCGCGAACACCGACAGTCACTCCATCACGCACACCTATTCCAACATCCACAGTGAGACCGACAAGCACCCTGCCTCCCACGCAAACACCGCTGCCTACATCAACGAACACACTCACACTGACCGCGAGTCTGACTTCCACATCAACTCTCACGCCTACTGCTACGGTTACACCTTCGCGAACACCAACATTTACACCATCCAGGACTCCCATCCCGACTTCAACAGTGAGACCTTCGAATACACCGCGTCCCACCGACACGCGTCAGCCCACGCAAACACCCCGCCCAACAGCCACGCGTCAGCCGACAAATACAATAACACCCACGGCAACGATTACATTCACACCGACCAACACATTGCCTCCAACGTTGACTTTTACGCCAACACGAACATTTACTGTGACACCCAGCTTCACACCAAGCGTTACGCCAACGGCTACACTTACACCCTCACGAACGCCCACGCAAACACCACGTCCAACCGAGACGCCCACATTGACGCGTACCCCCTTGCCAACCGCGACATTTACACTCACGTCAACACAAACATTTACCCCGACACCCAGTTTCACACCGACATTTACATTCACTCCAAGTCTTACCTCAACGTCTACACCCACGCGCACGCCGCGTCCAACTGAAACACCCACATTAACACGAACACCGTTGCCAACGGCTACGGTTACACCTTCGCGGACGGCTACACTGACGCCGACGAAAACATTTACACCAACATTGACGTTCACGCCGAGTCTCACTTCAACATCTACACCAACGCGCACGCCGCGTCCAACTGAAACACCTACATTAACACGAACACCACTGCCAACCGCTACGGTTACTCCTTCGCGGACAGCTACATTGACGCCAACGAAAACATTTACACCAACATTAACGGTCACGCCAACGTTGACCTTCACACCCAGCCTCACATCAACATCGACACGCACGCGCACACCGCTTCCCACTTCTACATTCACGTTGACCGTCACTGCAAGCAACACGCCAACCTTGACGTTGACTCCCACGATCACGCCGACATTCACACCTTCGCGCACGCCGATACCCACTTCAACGGTCAGACCGAGCAATACTCCGCGCCCGACCGCCACGCGTCAACCGACCAATACATCCACTTTCACACCAACGATTACCTTTACACCGACGAATACGCTGCCTCCAACATTAACCTTTACAGCGACTCAGACATTTACGACGACGCCATCTTTCACACCAACACCTACTCTTACACCAAGCCTGACTCCTACGAACACGGCTTCACCTACATCCACCTCAACGCCCACACCGCGTCCAACTGAAACACCGACGTTGACAAGCACGCCGTCACCGACCGCTACGGCTACGCCTTCGCAGACATCTACGCCATCGCCTGCGGCTAAACTTGCGCCAACGAAAACATTTACGCCAACCCCAAGCTTCACACCGAGCGCTACCTCAACCTCAACCCCCACGCGCACGCCGCGCCCATCTGATACCCCAACTCTGACGCGGACACCGTTGCCAACTGCTACGGTTACACCTTCGCGGACAGCTACATTAACGCCGACAAAAACATTTACCCCCACTCTTACTTCGACGTTTACGCCCACGCGCACACCGCTTCCCACCTCTACATTCACGTTGACCGTCACTGCGAGCAATACGCCAACCTCGACACTGACTCCCACCATCACGCCGACATTCACGCCTTCGCGCACGCCGATCCCAACCTCAACGGTCAGACCGAGCAATACCCCGCGCCCGACCGCCACGCGTCAGCCAACCAATACCGTAACGTTCACTCCGACGATCACATTAACGCCTACACTGACCCATACACCCACGCAAACATTCACTGTGACCGCGAGCTTCACACCCACACTTACTTTCACGCCCACGCTTACATCCACCTCAACTGCAACTCGTACGCCGCGTCCCACCGAAACACGGACACCCACGCGCACTCCGTTGCCAACATCAACGTTTACTTTGACGCCGACAAAAACATTTACCCCCACAGCAAGCTTTACACCGACGTTGACGTTTACCCCCACTCTTACTTCGACGTTTACACCCACGCGCACACTGCTTCCCACCTCTACATTCACGTTGACCGTCACCGCCAGCAACACGCCAACCTCAACGCTGACTCCCACGATCACGCCGACATTCACGCCGTCGCGCACGCCGATCCCGACTTCAACAGTCAGACCGAGTAATACCCCGCGCCCGACCGCCACGCGTCAGCCAACCAATACCGTAACATTCACTCCGACGATCACATTAACGCCCACGCTGACCTATACACCCACGCAAACATTCACTGTGACCGAGAGCTTCACACCGACATTTACTTTTACGCCGCGTCCCACTCAAACGTTGACGCCTTCGCAAACATTCACCCTCACTCCAAGTGCTACAACTACGCCTTTGCGCACGCCGACAGTGACTCCATCCCTTACGCCAACTCCGACATTCACTTTGACGTTCACGCCGCGTCCTACACAAACATTCACACCTACATTTACAGCCACTCCATCGGTCACGCCGTCGCGCACGCCTACCAAAACCTTTACACCTACATTGACCCCTTCAAACACAGCCACATTAACGCTTACTCCATCACTGACTGCTACGGCTACACCTTCGCGGACCAACACCGCGACATTTACGCTGACACCATCACGCACGCCAACACTTACACCTTCGCACACATCCACGCCTTCACGGACACCAACCAAAACAAATACACCGACCATCACGCCCACTTTCACACCGAGTCGCACACCCACTGCAACACTCACCCTGGCGCCCACCCGTACGCCTCAATTTGTGAAGGTCAATGTTTACTTCACAGATAACGACCGCTTGATCGCCGGACAGCTTCCGTATGAGGTCGCCGCGACGCGCTTTGTCCCATCTTCAAAGAATCTGGTTGGCGCGGTGCTAGATGAATACTTCAAGGGTCCCGGCGATGTCGAGCGCAACCAAGGACTCGCCCTCGTGCTCAACGGATTCACCGGCTACAGCAAACTGGCATTCGCCGACGGCGTCGCACATGTGTATCTCGCGGGTAGTTGTCAATCGAATGGCACGCTCTATACCATCGCGCTCCCGCTCACGCTAAACCTCAAACAATTCCCCGAAGTTCAATTCGTCAAGATCTATGATGAACATGGCAACACGCGCGAGCCCCTCAGCCGCAGCGACTCGACGCCTATCTGTCTCGACCCAACCTATACACCCAGCGCCACCCCGTCCCTCACTCCGACGAACACTTCAACATTCACACCCAGCCCAACTGCGACTCCGACGTTCACCCTTACGCCATCGTTAACTCCGACATTCACCCCCACAAAAACGTTCACGCCGACGATGACTCCGAGTCAGACTCCGACCAAAACTGCCACGCCAACCTATACAGCGACTCTCACCCCCAGCCTGACTCCCACAGCGACTCGCACACCGTCCAACACGCCCACCAACACCTTCACACCGACATTGACTCCATCGAACACACCGACATTTACCTTTACACCATCAAATACTCCGACTCAAACTCCAAGCAATACACCAACGCTGACGTTTACTCCCACGCGCACACCCACCAATACACCAACCAGAACACCGATTCCCACCAATACGTTTACGCCGACATTGACTCCATCACTCACACCGACATTTACATTCACACCATCCAATACACCGACTCAAACGCCGTCGAACACTCCCACATTGACGTTTACTCCCACGCGTACACCCTCCAACACACCAACGCGAACACCGATTCCCACCAACACCTTCACGCCAACGTTGACTCCAAGCAACACGCCCACGTTTACATTCACACCATCCAACACGCCGACTCAAACTCCAAGCAATACACCAACGTTGACGTTTACTCCTACGCGTACACCAACGCGAACACCGATTCCCACTAACACCTTCACGCCAACGTTGACTCCAAGCAACACGCCAACATTGACGTTCACACCCACGCGTACACCAACGCGCACGCCAACCCGAACACCGATTCCCACCAACACCTTCACACCAACGCTGACTCCATCACTCACACCTTCAAACACTCCGACTCAAACGCCGTCAAATACTCCAACGCTGACGTTTACACCCACGCGCACACCCACCAATACACCGACCCGAACACCGATTCCTACCAACACTTTCACACCGACATTGACTCCATCGAACACACCGACATTTACATTCACGCCTTCAAATACTCCAACTCAAACTCCGTCAAATACTCCAACGCTGACGTTCACGCCCACGCGCACACCCACCAACACACCGACCCGAACACCGATTCCCACCAGCACCTTCACACCGACACTGACTCCATCACTCACACCATCCAACACTCCGACTCAAACGCCGTCAAATACTCCCACATTGACGTTTACACCCACGCGCACACCGACCAACACACCAACCCGAACACCGATTCCCACCAACACCTTCACGCCAACATTGACTCCATCGAACACACCGACATTGACTTTTACACCTTCAAACACTCCGACTCAAACGCCAAGCAATACACCGACATTGACGTTTACTCCCACGCGCACACCCTCCAACACGCCGACCCGAACACCGATCCCAACCAACACCTTTACGCCCACGCTGACACCGAGCAACACGCCAACATTGACTTTCACACCATCAAACACTCCGACTCAGACGCCGTCGAATACTCCAACGCTGACGTTTACTCCTACGCGTACACCCACGCGCACGCCGACCCGAACGCCAATCCCGACCAATACCTTTACGCCAACGTTGACTCCATCGAACACACCAACATTTACATTCACGCCATCCAACACTCCGACTCAAACTCCAAGCAATACACCAACGCTGACGTTCACTCCGACGCGTACACCCACGAATACGCCAACCCGAACGCCGATTCCCACCAATACCTTCACGCCGACATTGACTCCATCGAACACACCGACGTTTACCTTCACGCCATCCAACACTCCGACTCAAACGCCGTCGAACACTCCGACATTGACGTTCACTCCCACGCGTACACCAACACGCACACCAACTCGAACACCGATCCCAACCAACACTTTCACGCCAACGTTGACTCCATCGAACACACCGACCTTTACATTCACACCTTCAAACACTCCGACTCAAACTCCGTCGAGTACTCCGACGCTGACGTTCACTCCCACGCGCACACCAACGAGGACGCCAACCAGAACCTTAACCCCCACGAAAACCTTTACACCTACGAGGACTCCTACCAGCACACCGACGTTTACATTAACCCCGTCGCGCACGCCCACAAAGACATTTACTCCCTCGCGTACACCTACAAAGACTCTTACACCTTCGCGCACGCCAACATTAACACCATCATTTACGCCAACGCGGACCCCGACAAAAACGCTGACCCCCACGCGGACCCCGTTCCAATCACCAACCCCGACTCCGAATCGTGGCTGTGACCGCATTGAATTCGTCAGAGACATAACCGTCCCCGATAACTCGGTCTTCTCTCCGAACTCACAGTTCACAAAGGTCTGGCGTTTGAAAAATAATGGAACCTGCACATGGACTAGAAACTACCGCCTGGTGTTAATCAGTGGTGACTTGATGGGCGGGCAAAATAATATGTTGCTTCCTGTTGAAGTTGCCCCGGGTCAAACCGTTGACATCACGATGAACTTCACTGCGCCGCTCATCGAAAAGGATTATCGCGGCAACTGGTTGATCAAAAACGAAAAGGGTGAACTGTTCGGCACCACAGCCACCGCCAATCGACCTTTCTGGGTTGCCATCAAGGTCAAGGCGCCGGCGTTGAACGGAACAACCTATGACTTTGTCGCGAATGCCTGCTCGGCGCAATGGTTCAGCGGCGCAGGGACGCTGCCCTGTCCCGGCACGGATAAAGATGTCAACGGATTTATCTTAAGACAAAATAACTCAAAACTTGAAGATGGCTCAACCACGTTGAACCCCAGCCTGTTGACGGTCCCACAAAATATCAACAATGGTTATATCCGCGCGGTCTATCCATCCTTCAGAGTGCAAAACGGCGACCGCTTCCAGGGGATCGTTAACTGTGAAGGTGGCGCGACAACCTGTGGCGTGCTGCTGCGCGTGGATTATCAACTCGCCGATGGAATCGTGCGTGACTTCTGGGCATTCGGCGAACAATACGACGGCAAATATTTCATAGCGGATCTCGATTTGAGTCCGCTGGCCGGGCAGAATGTCAAGTTCGTGCTCACGGTGCTTTCGCTTGGCAATGCCTCCGGTGATCGCACACTGTGGGTCCAACCGCGCATCACGCGTACAGGTCTGCTTACACCCACTCCAACGCCATAAAACATATAACCCGTCATTGCGAGACCCCATTGGGGCCTCGCAATGACAACATTTCCACATGCTATAATCTTTGTCATGGATATTCGGGCAGGCATCATTGCCGCGATTGTATTATCTACGATTGGAGCATTTTTCATCTTCCGCGCGGGTTATCGCGCCTGGTTGTCAGCGCGGAAGCTGACGTTTTACAGAATCAAACGTCAGAGAGAAAGAGGCGGGATCTATACAATGCTCATCGCACTCGTGTTTCTGTCATTCAGTGCGCTATTGTATATCTATGGCGAGCCGGTCGCGTATCAATATTTTCCGCCGTCACTCACGCCATCGCTGACTCCCACGATCACACTTTCACCGACCATTACTTTATCTCCGACCATCACGTTATCGCCCACCATCACCGATACGCCCTCCGTTACCGATACGCCCACCATCACACCCACGCCGTTCATCCCGCCTGCCATCGAAGCATTGTTCGAAAGTGAAGTGACGCCGAATCCCAACGCGGTCTTTAGTCCGCTTCAATTCACGCTCAATTGCGAGAACTTCAACGAATTTGAAACTGCCACTGTTTTTCAAAACCCAATTAATTACTTGTGCGCGGTTTTCACATATGACCAAATGATCCCCCTCTCGCAATGGACCGCGCTCTGGTATCGTGAAGGTCAGTTGGTTCATTACGACACGATTCCGTGGGATGGTGAAGTGGGTGGCTATGGTTTCACTGAATGGGAGGCGCCCGCCGAAGAATGGCTTCCCGGCACATATGACGTACAGATCTTTGTAGGGCTGGATTGGAAAGTCGTCGGTCAATTTATTTTACAAGGCGACGCGCCTACACGGGTTCCCACCGTGACGTTAACTTCTTCTCCATCCCCAACCGTGACGCGGACCTCAACCCCGGCTCCCACTCAGACGAAATCTGCTACTGGAACCCCATAACTTTTCCTCCCTTCGCGCTGAGCGGAGGGTTGAGCGATAGCGAGACCCGTAGACGAAGCGCCGTTTGACGTGAACTTTTTTATTTTGAAACCCTGCGTTTCGTCTGCGTGTCGCAAAGAGCATGCTACTCCGCTTACATCGTCCCGATGATTTTCGGGAACGCGAAGATAGGATATAAACCATGACTCAACCATCCTTCCAAGACTACTATCCCGATGCCTTAGCCCACTGCTACGGATGCGGCAAACTCAATGAACATGGACATCAAATAAAGAGTTATTGGGACGGTGACGAATCCGTCTGTCACTTCATGCCCAAGCCGTATCACATGGCAGTGCCCGGCTACGTCTACGGCGGACTACTCGCTTCCCTCATTGATTGTCACGGCACGGGGACAGCCGCCGCGGCGATGTATAAATCCCTGAAAGAACAGGACCCAAACGCCGAACCCAACACGCGCTTCCTCACTGCCTCATTACACGTTGACTATCTCAAACCGACTCCCTTGGGCGTTGAACTTGAAATCCGTGCCAGAGTGAAAGAACTCAATGGACGCAAAGTCGTCATCGAAGAATGGATTGTTGCGAGCGGAGTGAGTGGCGTCATCACCGTGCGCGGTGAAGTGATCGCTGTGCAGGTGCCCGAGTCCATGCTGGGGGAGTTGTTGAAGGGGAAGATAGATTGAAGCGTTTGCAGTTTACCCTCCATCCAGCGCATAAGCGACCGCTTCATCTAGCGTCATCGCGCGGCCCTCGGCCCAGGCGGATGCAAAAGCCGACTCATCGAGCATGCTGCGGGTTTGAGCAACAAGGGATATATAGATGCTTTGAGAGCCCGCATCCAGATTGGCTCCAATTGATTCATGAATGGCTTCTCTTGCGCCGAATAAGCGTGCCGCGCGCATCGGTTTTTTGTAGCCATTTGCCGCACCAGCAAACGCAATTAGACAGTTACCGATGGGACCGCCATGGTTAAGTTGATGATATAGGAGCAGGCTGTTTTTCAAAAGCTTTGTTGCTTCCTCCAGTGCACCTTGCAGAACCTTCAAACCACCTAGGGCAAATTGGACCCCGGCGGATCTTAAATCCTCAAGGTGAACCAGCAGGTCTAGATGACCTTCGAAAAGTTCAATGGCGCGAGCTACATTTCCTTGATAGGTAAGAGCCAGCCCATAATCACTAATTGCATATGCAAGACCCCTTTGGTTGCCCAGATTTTGGTAGTGATGACAGGCTTTTTCGAAATAGCGTTCCGCTTCTGCAAAATCACCACGTAGAAGTTGCAATACGGTCATACGGCGCAGAGCAATGCCGATTCGAAGTTTATCTTCCAACTCCTCGGCTAAAGCCAGGGCCTCTTCCGCGTAGGGAAGACCTGCTTCTGGATCGTTTTGACGAAATGCGAACCAGGCAGCTTGAGATAATGCTTCCGCCAATGTGTTTTTGGACAGGTGTTGACGGAAGGAGATACCTTTTTCCAGCCACTGGCGGGTTTCCTGGTAAGGGTTATAACCATCCCAAAAAGAATAGAGGGCAATGACAATTCTTATACTAATCTCAGCCTCGCCTGTGCTCAATCCCCATTCCACAGCAGCACGCACATTATCCAGTTCGATAGCAACCCGTGGTAATTGGGCAACATGATCATCCCCATCTAATTTCGGCTCAATCTCTTCTGCCCAAGCCAGCACCCATGCACAATGCCGTTTGTGCACGGCTTCCACTTCATCTGTCTTCTGCAATTTCTCAGACGCATACTGGCGAATGGTCTCCAACATGCGGTAGCGTCCATTCTCGCCATCTACAAACACCAGCGATTTTTCGACCAGATTGCTGAGCAGTTCGAACACGTCCGATTCATTGACACCGTCGACTGCGCACACAACTTCGGTGCCTTCCAGTGTCCAACCACCTGCAAATACTGCGAGTCGCCGCAATAAAGTCTGCTCTGATTCTGAAAGCAGATTCCAACTCCAATCGATGCAAGCGCGTAGGGTTTGATGACGAGGGAGTACGGTACGACTGCCGCCTGTCAGCAGGTTGAAACTTTCATTGAGCCGCGCTGCAATTTGTTCCGTTGAAAACATATCGACGCGCGCCGCCGCCAGCTCGATCGCCAGTGGAATGCCGTCGAGACGGTGGCAGATTTGGGAGATGGATGAGGCGTTCTCCATCGTCAGGGCGAAATTTTCCTGAACGAGTCGGGCACGCTCTTCGAACAACTCGACCGATTCATAGTCCAATAGTTTTTCCAGAATCTGTTGAAGGTCGGGCAACCCCAGCGGTGGGACATGATACTGGGCTTCACCTGTAATCCCCAGTGGCTCACGACTGGTGGTGAGGATCTTTAAGTTCGGGCAGCTCCTGAGTAATGCATGAGCCAATTGTGCACATGCATCGAGTAGATGCTCGCAGTTATCGAGAATGAGCAG
>Ga0137333_1000195_pt1 | contig 16339 bp, 10 predicted proteins | sample EasRivERMLT231_2_FD_102286 | JGI IMG/M metagenome (GOLD analysis project Ga0137333, IMG submission 102286) | Soil microbial communities from meander-bound floodplain in the East River, Colorado, USA - East River MetaG ERMLT231_2 | ecosystem: Environmental > Terrestrial > Soil > Floodplain ... | reverse complement strand
AGTGCCTTATCTGCCTGCCTATCCTGTAGTTCAACTGGTGCGTTCCGCCCTGCTGGATGCAGCCCTTGACCCAAAATGGATAGCACATCTCTTGTTGCTGGCAACCTATGGAATCGGCGCGACTCTGATCGCTGCAAAACTGTTCCGCTGGGAGCCGAAGGCGTAAGTTAGTAACGTCCCGCAGGTTGGAAAACCTGCGGGACGTTGAGCCATAATCACTTTCCACTTTCCCTCTTCCAGAGTACACTTTCCACATGACGGAAACTCGCCCATCTCACTTGGCTGATAGCGAACTCCCAATACCTGCCCAATACTTTGAACTCTATGGCAGATTTTGGGATGTAGCATCCTTATTGATATTCAGCCTTGCTGCCGTCGCGGTTCTTATTACAAATGCGAATGAACTAACCTGGCGCGAGTGGACGGTTGCGGCCTTGTCCACTGGGCAGGGGCTGTTATATTTTTTATGTATCACGCGTGGTGGCTGGCCCATTTCACGCCGAAATCTTGCCTTGTATTTTGTTGGTGGAGTATGTATGTGGGGGCTGTCATGTTGGCTCAATCCATTTACATGGTGGCTGGGTTTCACCTACTTTGGACAAATGTTTGGATTATTGCCGCTTCAAGCAGTCATGCCTGGAACAGCCATTGTTACGTTTCTGATTGCCCTGATCACTTCGGATTGGAACCTCAGGCAGATTCCGCTTGGCGCCGTGATTGGATTTACGTTCCAATGGCTTGGCGGCATGACGATCTTTCTCTTCATTTATGGCATTATTCGCACCAGTCGCGAGCGCGCGAAACTCATCACGAAATTGGAAGCCGCCCAAAAGGAGTTGCAGCTCTCCCATCAGCGTGATACCGAACTCGCAACGCTCCGCGAACGCGAACGTCTCGCCCGTGACCTGCACGATAGTCTCGGTCATTCTCTTGTTGCCCTTTCTGTTCAATTGGAAGCCATCCAACGCCTCTACAAAGTAGACCCTGAGCGTGCCTCTGGTCAGGTGGATGAACTCAAAGACCTCACGCGCGCCAGCATGGACGATTTGCGTCGTTCCCTCGCTGGCTTGCGCACACCCGGTTTGGGCGAACGACAATTGAGTGAGGCTCTACAGGCTTTGAGTGTGGATGTGGGTCAACGCGCGCATCTCGAAATCACCTGTCATATCGACGAGGCTGCCAATCAACTTTCACCCGCGCAATCAGAAACACTATGGCGGGTCGCGCAGGAAGCGCTGGCGAATATTGAGCGCCATGCCGCCGCGCGCAATGTGGGTCTTCAACTCGATATCGAATCAAATGCCGCGTTGCTATCCATTAAAGATGATGGACGCGGTCTGCCGCCTGATGCCGATAAACAGCCCGGTCACTACGGATTACGCGGCATGCGCGAACGCGTCGAGGGATTGGGCGGCGAGTTAATTTTTACAAGTAATGGACAGGGCGGTTCACGCATTGACGTGAAACTGCCCATCCTGTAGAGGCATTTATCTCACTCATGGCTGATCTCATTCAAATTCTCCTTGTTGAAGACCAGACCCTGATGCGTCAGGGCCTCAAAACGATTCTCGACCTCGAGCCGGGCTTGCGTGTCATCGGCGAAGCCAGCGATGGCGAAAGCGGAGTCCGACTCGCGCTGGAACTGCGTCCCGATGTCATCTTGATGGACGTGCAAATGCCCAATCTCAACGGCGTGGAAGCGACTGCCCAGTTGTGCCGCGAATGGCACGAGGCAAAAGTTATCATCCTCACCACCTTCGATCGCGACGATTATGTGTATCAAGGTGTGCGGGCTGGGGCATTAGGTTATTTGCTCAAGGATACCCCCGCGAACAGACTCATTGAAACGATTCGACGCGTGCACGCGGGCGAGATATTTATTCAGCCCGAGATCGCATCGCGCGCGTTGCGCGAAATGATGCGTCCCACTGCGTCCAATGCGGAGCCTCTTTCAGAGCGTGAGCGCGAAGTGTTGGTATTGTTGGCACAGGGAGCATCCAACAAAGACATGGCAGAAAAACTATTCATCACCGAAGGCACTGTGAAAAACCACGTCTCCAATATTCTTGCCAAACTACAAGCTGAAAACCGCACCCAAGCCGCCGACATTGCGCGGAAGCAGGGGTTGGTCTAAAAAAGTGACGGTCACTTTGAAGGTGACCGTCACTTTAATTCTTGCGAATCTACCTCACCAAATTTCTCAGCACCGTATGGAGAATGCCGCCGTTGCGATAGTAATTCACTTCCACATCGGTGTTCAACAACGCAGTGGCTGTGAACTCGATGACAACTTGCCCTGAGCTTGTCGAAGGGTCGGCTTTCCTTGCTTTTACATTGATAACAGACTTCGCTTCCATCTTATCGCTCAAACCTTCGATGTCAAAAACTTCATCGCCCTTCAAGCCAAGCGATTCGGCGTTTTGCCCCTCGATGAATTTCAACGGCAGGATGCCCATGCCAACCAGGTTTGAGCGATGGATGCGTTCAAACGATTCAGCGATGACTGCTTTCACACCTTGCAGAAGTGGACCCTTCGCCGCCCAATCGCGGCTGGAGCCTGTGCCATATTCTTTTCCAGCCAGGATGATGGCGGGCACGCTTTCGCTTTGATATTTCATCGCCGCATCGAAGATAGGCATGACTTCACCAGACGTGTGGTGCTTCGTCCAGTTGCCTTCCTTGGGGGCGACCAGATTATTCTTCAAGCGGATGTTGGCAAACGTTCCGCGCGCCATGACCAAATCATTGCCGCGCCGCGCACCGTACGAGTTAAAGTATTGGGGTGCCACGTCACGCTCCTGCAAATATTTTCCAGCCGGGCTGTCCGCGGCGATGTTGCCAGCAGGGGAGATGTGATCGGTGGTGATCGAGTCCCCGAACAAGCCCAACACGCGCGCCGACTTGATATCTTTCACCGCACCAACTTCCATCGAGAGTTCCTGGAAATATGGCGGGTGATGGATGTATGTAGAACGTTCATCCCATTCATACAGATCGCCGCCTGTCACCTTGATTTCCTTCCACATGTCTGAGCCGCTGAACACATCGGCGTATTTATCTTTGAACATTTCCACTTTGACACTGGATGCGATCGTGTCGCTAATCTCTTGTTGGGATGGCCACAAATCTTTGAGGTAAACTTCTGCGCCATTCTGATCGATGCCGAGCGGTTCGTTGTTCAAGTCAATATCCACGGTACCAGCCAGCGCATATGCGACGACAAGCGGCGGGGAGGCGAGGAAGTTTGCCTTCACCAATGGGTGGACTCTGCCCTCGAAGTTTCGATTCCCTGAGATGACCGCCGCCGCAACCAGATCAGACCCGGTCACTGCTTTGGCGACTTCACCCGGAAGCGGCCCCGAATTTCCTATACAGGTTGTACATCCGTAAGCAATGACGTTAAAGCCAAGTTTCGCGAGCGGGTCAATTAAACCAGCCTGTTTTAGATATTCAGTCACAACCCGCGAGCCGGGTGCAAGTGATGTCTTAACATAGGGCTTGACGGTGAGTCCTTTTTCAACAGCCTTCTTTGCAACCAGTCCCGCCGCGACCATGACAGATGGGTTGGATGTATTTGTGCAGGATGTGATCGCGGCGATCACGATCGCGCCGTGTTTCATTTTTTGTGTGCCGCCGTTCGTGCCGAATGTGGCTTCGGTGTTCAAGGCTTCAGGTTTTAGTTCGAAGCCGCGTTCTTTGACAGGCGCGGATAATGCTTTTTTGAATGTCTCTTTCAATTCAGACATTGGCACATGATCCTGCGGGCGTTTGGGTCCAGCCAATGAGGGCACAACGGACCAGAGGTCCAGTTCGAGCGTATCGGTGTATTCAGGCTCAGGCATACCCGCTTCGTGGAAGAGTCCCTGCGCACGCATGTAGGCTTCAGTGAGGGCAACGGTCTCTTCGGAGCGACCAGTTAATCGCATGTAGCGCAGCGCTTCAGCATCCACAGGGAAGTAGCCGATGGTCGCGCCATATTCGGGTGCCATATTCGCAATCGTGGCACGATCGGTGAGACTCATCATCTCAAGACCCGGACCGAAGAACTCTACGAATTTATCTACAACGCCTTTCTTGCGGAGCATCTGTGTGACGGTGAGAACAAGGTCAGTCGCGGTGACACCATCTTGAAGTTTGCCATATAGCTTGAAGCCAATGACATCCGGCAGAAGCATGTCCATGGGTTGACCAAGCATCACGGCTTCGGCTTCGATGCCGCCGACACCCCAGCCAAGCACACCGAGACCGTTGATCATGGTGGTATGTGAGTCGGTGCCGACCAAAGTATCGGGGAAGGCGATTGTATAGTCGCCCTCTTTTTTGTTCATCACTACATCCGCCAAATATTCAAGGTTGACTTGATGTACGATGCCGGTCATCGGAGGAACGACACGGAAGTTCTTGAAGGCTTGCTGTCCCCATTTGAGGAATTCATAGCGCTCACGGTTACGGAAGAATTCCATTTCGGTGTTGCGATTCAGAGCATCGGCTGTGGCGAAGAAATCAACCTGCACGGAGTGGTCGATGACCAGATCCACAGGCACAAGCGGATTGATCGTCTTGGGGTCGCCACCAAGTTTTGCAACAGCCGAGCGCATCGCGGCGAGATCAACCACCGCGGGGACACCTGTGAAATCCTGCATCACGACGCGCGCCGGTAGGAATGGAATGCCTGGGCGGTAGCCTTGCGGCGTCCATGCGGTGATGTTCCTCACATCGTTCTGGGTGATCTCTTTATCGTTGCATTGGCGAAGAGCCGCCTCAAGCACGATGCGGATCGAAAACGGAAGCCGCTTGAGCTGGGTCAGCCCCGCTTTTTCCAGCGCATCCAAACGGTAGAAGACGTAATCCTTATCCCCAACTTTTAATGTGTCGCGTGAATTAAATAGATCTTGCATGTGGTACTCCTTTGGTGGTTTTGCCCCATTCTCGCCTCTCCGGGTAGGAGAGGGGTCAGGGGTGAGGTCACCACAAAATCACGAAAGATACAAAGGAGCGCCTTTGATACCCTTGGGGTCTTTGTGGTGCAATTTAAATTTTCAAATCTTTCCTAAGTTGTTTTACCAACTTCTCCTTTTCGCTGGCGGGTAAAAACCCGGCTTGTGCCGCGGCGACAACGCGTTCCTTCAAAATAGTTTGTGGCATTTGCAGGTCCTCACAGGCGGTGTAATATTCGTGGCTTAACGTGATGCGGGAAATGCTTGGGTCATCCGTGTTGATCGTGACGTTAAGTCCGGCGTTCAGCATTTTCGTAAGTGGGTGGGCGTCCAGTGCGGCGACAACTCCGCTTTGGTAATTGCTCGTTATGCAGACTTCGAAGGCTGTGCCGCGTTCTTTTGCCAGCGCAGTAATGTTTTCGTCTTCAAGTATACGGACACCATGACCAATCCTTTCCGTACCAAGCTCTTCAATGGCTTCCTTGATGTGGGTTGCAGGTCCCCATTCACCTGCATGGATGGTCACATGCAGACCGGCTTGTTTGGCTTCCTTGAAGATACCATAGAATGGTTCGGATTTGAACTCGGCTTCATTGCCCGCCAGATCGAGTGCAACGAGACCATCTTCCATGTGTTCCGCCGCCAGCCAGGCAACCTGCTCGGCGAGGTCCGGGCTTTCATGTCGGTTCACCGAAGCGATCAAATTCACGATCACGCCTTGTTTCTCTGCGGCTTCCTTGGAGCTTGTCATTACCCAATCGATCACATCGTGCAGGGGGAAGCGTTCCGCGCGGCTCAATGCTACGGGGGTGAAACGTAATTCCATGTACTTTACGTTATCTTTTGCCGCGTCCTCGATTGCTTCGCGGGCGATGCGATGGATCACATCGGGCGAACGATAGAATAATCGTAGTGTATTGAATTTGGAAAGAAAATTCTGGAAGGTGAATTTATCCTCTTCCTGCACCTGCACCAGCGTACTCAACCGTATCACATCTTCAGGGATCTCGATGCCATGCTGGCGTGCAATTTCCACCATGGTGTCCAAACGCAACGAGCCCTCCAAATGGCGATGTAATTCCACCTTTGGGAGGGCGCGATAAGTGTTCAGCGAAGCGGTGACTCGGTCTGTCATACTGCTAGGTTTGGTTAGTGTCGCCGGCGTTTCTTTTTCTTGTCGCTTTCATCCGCAGCAATGCTCTGTGTTACTTCAGGTGCATCGCTGGTCTCCACAGGAGTGATCTCAACTGATCTGCGTTGCGCCGCAAATGCACGGCTGACCACCAGCCCTCGAATATCTTCCATCAATTGCACAAACATTTCGGATGCTCTCGTTTTATATTGTACCAGCGGGTCGCGTTGTGCGTAAGCCTCCAATCCAATTGAAACCCTCAAGGCTTCGATGCGCGTGAGATACTCGACCCATAACTCGGATGTGGCGCCCAGCAACAACTGACGGCGGATTTCGTTCAATATATATTTCCCGACCGACTCGACCAGCATCTCCCGGTCAGACTCACCGAGGCTTGCCACGGTTTCATTGAGCTTTTCTCCGCCGAAAGCCATTTGTGCCGGCGGACCAAAATCCGCAAGGCGCGCGGCATTTGCTGAGAGCCGGTTGAATTCACTTTGACCGATCGCCAACCGCAAAGCTTCGTCCGCTTTTTCAAGATGCTCCAATACCTCATCTGTGAGTTGGTCGGCATCATATCCATCCAGCAATTGCGCGATAAGGAAGATATAACCAAAACGGTTGAAGACCTGTTTTACCTGACGGTGTGTCTTTTGGTCGAAGACGGTGCGTGCGCCTTGTGAGAGCGACAGCAACAATTGGAATTTGCTTGTATCATTCAACTCTGATGGCATCAAACCATCAATATCATTTGCAACCTGACCGTTCTCGCCAACCAGTCGTTCGCGGCGACGTTCCAGGGCTTTGCCTGCGACATCCTGAATCTGATCTGCCGCGTCATTCCAATCCTTGATTTCAAATTTATCACCCAGCGCTTCGCCAACACGATTCTGAATGGATGCGATCAAGCGTGAGGCATACAGCCCGGTCAATTGGGCGGTGACCAGACTTTTGATGGTTTCTTTGGAGTCAAAAGCATCTTCCCCAAAAGTGCGGAGTTGCTCGTTGGATAATTTTATCGGCACGCCGGTGAGCGCACTAACCTCTTCCAACATCTTCTGCGGACGCGGCGTTTCCTCCATATCGCGCAAACCGTCGAAGTAGGCATCCACTGAATCCATGCGAGAGGCGACCTGTGCCTCAAACGCCTCCTCTGTTCGGTCAATCATGCCCTCGATGGCGTTCAGGTGATGAGTATTTTCCGCTTCGATGGCGCGGGTAATAATATCAAGGGTGGATTGGCGGAAAGCCTGTCCTGAGCTTGACGAAGGATCAGATTTGGATAATTCTTTTAGCAACAGAGCCAGGCCAAAACTGGGGAAGAGGCGGTTGTCCGCCATGAACGGCGGCTGGACTTGTTCGAGCCAGGCGATCAATTTCCAGGGCCCTTCTTCGTCAACGAGTCCGGTTTCAACGCGTTGTTTGATCTCAACGTCCAGCATCTCTTGAATGTCATCACTCAAATCTTCTTTCACGAAGATGCGGTCGCGCTGACTGTAGATTTGGGCGCGTTGTTTGTTGAGGACATCGTCATATTCAAGCAAATGCTTGCGGACATCGAAGTTGGCGCCTTCGATGCGATGTTGCGATTGCTCGATGATATTTCCGACTAGGCGAACTTCAAGTGGAAGTGAGTCATCCACTTTGAGGGTGACCATGAGATCGCTGACCCGCGAGCCGCCTTGAATTCGCATGAGTTCATCTTCAAGCGAAAGATAGAAACGGGAAGAACCCGGGTCGCCCTGGCGTGCGGCACGACCGCGCAGCTGATTATCAATGCGGCGGGCTTCATGTCGTTCAGAACCGATGACATGCAGACCACCAAGTTCCTTGACGCGTTCCATGTCTTCAAAATATTGCAGGAAGAGATTGACCTCGGCCGCGTAGATGCTGTAATTGGATGGATCAACATTCTTGAGAATTTGGCGGCGTTCTTCGAGCGTCATATCAAAAGGATTTTCATAGCCCGCTTTGCGAAGTACGCGATGAACCGCCGAGATTACCTCCTCGGCGATCTCACCGCCGAGTTTAATATCCACACCGCGGCCGGCCATGTTGGTGGCGATGGTCACAGCGCCGAACGCACCCGCGCCCGCAATGATCTGCGACTCCTCTGTATGTTTGCGCGCGTTGAGCACTTGATGAGGTACGCCCCCCTGTAGCACCGACTTCAGTCGGTTTACATCTTGTGTACCGAGTCGCAGGATATCGAGAACAATCGGGAGGTTGGCTGCATCCTCCAGGCTGACCGTTGTCAGCCCGAAGGGTTGGATGAATTTGCGCAAAACATCGGGTGAAATTTTATCGGCCGCGTCGTTGAATTGCGCCAGTTCAGGGATGAGGCGTCCGTCCTCTTCACGTTTATTTGCATCCATCCAAACGCGTCGGACGAGGGCAATTTGCAGTAAACGGCGAACAGGTTCCGCCTTGAGGCGTTGCGAGAGTCTTTCCGAGGAATCAACTGACGTAGTCCCTATCAGCAGCGGACGCCCGAGAATGTATTCGCGCACAATTTCTGTAACCAGCGCGCGCAGTTTTGCCTCCACAGTTCGGTAGATGACATCCGGGTAATCTTTCCGGCGATAGAAGAGCGGAGTCTTCTGGGTATCTTCACGCCTGGCGAAATAGTTGTAGGTGTAACCGTCGTCATCTTTTGCTTTGATCTCAACCAGAGGTGCCTGTTTGCCAAAGGCTTGATATTCAAGATTGGGCGGCACAGGTACCACCTCAACTTTATAAATGTTGTTGAACTCTTCGGCTTCGGTAAGGGCGGTACCGGTCATGCCCGCCAGTTTTTGATACATGCGGAAATAATTTTGAATGGTGATGGTGGCGTAGGTGACATTTTCAGCCTCGATCTTCACGCCTTCCTTGGCTTCCACTGCCTGATGCAAACCATCACTCCATCTTCGGCCTGGCATGAGTCGCCCGGTGAACTCATCAATGATGATTACTTTGCCGCCTTGTACAAGATAATCTTTATTGCGCTTGAAGAGAAAATGCGCGCGCATCGCCTGCTCAAGATGACCTCGCAAGCGCGCTTGTTCAGGTGTTACGTCTTCCGGTCTATCCGGGTCCATCAAAGGCTGACCAATCAATTGTTCGGCATGTGCCAGCCCAACTTCTGTGAACGAGGCGTTGCGATCCTTTTCGTTAACTTCATAATCTTCCGGCTTGAATTGGCTCACCACCTGCGACATCTTGCTGTACCACTCGAGATTGCCTGATGCTGGACCAGAGATGATAAGCGGTGTGCGTGCTTCATCGATCAACACATTGTCCACTTCATCGATGATCGCGTAGTGATGCCCGTGTTGCACACGGTCACTTAAGCGCATGGTCATATTGTCGCGCAAATAATCGAAGCCGAATTCGGAGTTGGTCCCATAGGTCACATCGGCTTCGTAGGCAAGCTTGCGATCCACCATGCGGAGGTGATGCTGGTCTTCATGCGGCGACTCGCGTTCGAAATCCACCAGAAAAGCCTTCTTGCCATTTTCAGTCACTGCCGCCATTTGCAAAACACCGATGGTCAGACCCAGCATATGAAAAATGGGTGCCATCCAGCGCGCATCACGGCGTGCCAGATAATCATTCACCGTAATCAGATGAATTCCTTTGCCAAGCAAGGCGTTGAGATAGATCGGCATTGTGGCGACCAGGGTTTTGCCTTCGCCCGTCCGCATCTCTGAGATCGAGCCGCGATGCAAGATGACTCCACCGATCAACTGCACATCATAAGGACGCAAGCCGATCGTGCGTTTGGATGCTTCGCGGACTGCCGCAAACGCTTCAGGCAGGATCTCTTCCAACGCTTCCTGCTCAACCTTGAACTGCTCCTTCACCTCCAGGCCTTCCACGTTGCCCATACTGGATGTGATGCGCTCGCGGAACTCGTCCGTTTTGGCGCGTAACGCTTCATCGCTGAGCGCTTCGAATTCCGGCTCCAGTGAATTGATCTCTTCAACCACTCCACTTAATTGTTCGATGATTTTTTTGTTGGGGTCACCCCCGAAGATTTTGACAAAACTTTTCAGCATAATTTACCTTTTCGGAGGAAGATTATAGCATGGGTATGTTAGCGAAATATAAATAAAAAGCGAAATGTATTTTGAGTGTGTAATGTTCGCCGCTCAAAGGGGGTGAATCAAAACGGCGTTCATCAGATCTGATGAACGCCGTTGCAAGTGCCGATTTCATGCAGTCAGCACAGTTTACTTATTTTTATTCCCATTATTGTTGTTGCCCCCGTTACCGCCACTGCCATCATTATTGTTATTAGTATTATTTTGTTCTTTCGTTCGTTCAGGCTTTGGTGTGTTTCCGTAATGGTTGCCATTATTTCCACTCGGGCTGGGTGTGGCGTTGACACTGAGGTTTGCGTCATTAGCGTTGTTACTGTCACCAGCAATCTCTGCCGATGGTGTACCCGAGGGTGTGACCGATGGGGTGATTGACGGTGTATTCGATATGGTGATGGTTGGAATGAGCAATTCAGAGGCAGCAGTTGCATCCTCTTCCGGTTGTACGACCATATCCTGAACATTCGACGAGCCTGTATATGTTCTAACCACATCGGCAATTTTGTCTCGATACAAATAAGCGACTGTGCCGGCTTCCAGGACAATTGCTGCGATCAAGGCGCTTTCCAAAATTTTGCTGGTTACGGTTGTAACAGTTCCACCGCTGCCACCGCCTTTTGGAGTGTTTTTATTAAGTCCTGCGCCAATGCCAATACCCAGACCAACATTCGCAACCTGTTTCAGATAATTCTTGCGGCGAGCCGCGAGAATATCGGAGGGATACCTTCCATTGGTATCTTTTAGTTTCGATAGTAAATCGATAACCTTCTCGTCGTCGGGGTTTTGTTCCATATTATTCATCTTCCAGTTGCAGCCCGAGGGCTTTACGTAACTTGGCAATGCCGCGATTCTGGATCACCTTGATATTGTTCACATCCTTGCCAACAATTTCTGCAGTTTCCTTGAGGCTGAAATCTTCCAAAAACCGCAGGATGATCACGTGCCGTTGATCTTCTGTCAACTCCGAATTCATGGCAGTCACGAGACCTTCCATCAGAACCCTTTCTTCGATCTGGGTTTGTGTTGGAATGGCGGCTTGACCTTTTCCTGTCATATTGACCGCAATTTCCAGGGGAGCAGTGTGCTGGTTGTAACGGGAGCGATCAACCACGAGATGATATGCTGTCTGGTAAAGGTATGAGCGTAGGTTTGTGCGTGGACCTTTACCTGCGGCAAATTGCTCCAAAAGTTGGGCAAACACATCTCCAACAATGTTGTCAGCCACGATCGCATCATGGCAGAGCCGCAGTGTATATTTGTAAATAGCAGGCGCAAATTCATCGAAGATCGTAGTAAGCGCTTCTTCGTCCAGTTTTTGTGCGGCTTTGAGCAATGCAACGCCATCTTTAATCATGGAAGGCCGCTCCTGGTTGCCGGTCTTCTATATATAAGACGTCTTTTGCTGCCCAAAAGTTACTCGGAATAATTGCGGTAGGATACATGGTTTCTCAATATTATATACCTATTTGGGAGTTGATTGCGGTTGTTGAATTGCAATTAGCACGAACCTGACCCATCTTTAGTACCTAAGTACCTAAAGAATATGCCGGCATGGATGATTGGCAAACACTAATCGTCCGGTATCTGCCATTCTCCGGCAAAATGCAGAACATCTCCAGATATAGACATCCTGGCGAGTTAAGGATATTGTAATAGTTTGTGTGTAACAGCTGTTCCTTACGGAGAGTCTATCCTATGAAGTTGTTGATATAATCCTGAAGAGGAGTTTGATATGTTTTCATCATTCGAAGGACCGGACCGGCGCAAGGAAGAAGATCGTGTTCGCAAGGATGGGCGTCTCCCACCCGGGCAGTCGCTCACATTTAAATTTCCTGTGCTCCATTATGGTCCTGTTCCACACTTCAACCCTGCCACCTGGGATTTTAGAGTTTGGGGTGAAGTGGATGAGGAAAAGCACTGGACGTGGGATGAGTTCAACAAACTGCCACGTGCCAAAATCCATATGGATATTCACTGTGTAACGCGCTGGAGCAAGTTTGATACTTTATGGGAGGGCGTTTCCGTCAAAGCGATGGTGGAGAATGGCTTGTTCAAGATCAAACCCAACGCCACGCATGTGATGCAACATGCCGAATACGGATTCACGGTCAACCTCCCGCTGGAGGTTGTGTTACAAGAGAACTTCCTGCTTGCCACTCATTTTGACGGCGAACCGATCACACCTGATCATGGTTACCCATTGCGCGGCACGGTAGGATTTATCCCCGAAAACGAAAACCTTGAAACGCCTTACTTATGGAAAGGTGCAAAATGGTTGCGCTCGCTTGAATTCATGTCACGCGACAGGCGTGGATTTTGGGAGCAGGCGGGTTATCACAACCGGGCGGATGTGTGGAAGGAAGAAAGATTTGGATAAACAATGGGTCGAGGAAATTCCCGGCCCATTGTTATATTTTCAATTGGGACGGGCACCCAATGTTATTGATATATCCTGTGATTGTCCATCGCGTATTACTGTGAGGACGACTGTATCACCGGGCGATTTATTCGTGACCAGATAACTGATCAACTCATCGAAAGTCCTGACTGATTTTCCATCAATTGCAGTGACCAGATCCCCGCCGGCAAATAGTGAATCAATGCGAGTGGGTTTATCCCCGGCGCGAATACCAGCCTGTTCAGCGGGACCGCCTGCCACCACCTCCAAAACATAGGCTCCGGTGGAGGATTTCAAATCGAGGGCTTCGATCACATCCAGGTCCAATAATTCGTCCGGGAAGAATGAAATACCCATATACGGATAATCATAAGACCCATCACTGATCAGGAAGGGTGTAACCCGTTTGACAATATTTACGGAGATTGCAAATGCAATCCCTGAATTGATGGGCTGACCATCTGCATTACTGTTATTGGTGACAATGGCACGATTGATCCCCACCACCTCGCCGCTGGTATTGAGTAATGGTCCACCGCTGTTGCCGGGGTTGACCGCCGCGTCGGTCTGTATGATATCTGCCGCGCTAAAGAATCCGCCACTTTCTGTGCTGTGCTCTGAAGCTTGTGTACGCCCAAGCGCCGAAACGATACCAACAGTCATTGTGCCGTTTAATCCAAAGGGATTACCAATGGCGATCACTGTCTGACCGACTTGCAGATTACCTGAGTCGCCCAGTGTTAATGGATGAAGTTCCGCTTCAGGCGCGTCCACTTTGATGACCGCAATATCGGAGTCTTTATCCACGCCGATTATAGTTCCGCGCGCTTTGAAGCCGGATGAAAAATCCACTTCCACGGTGCTTGCGCCATCCACTACGTGGAAGTTGGTGATTACATGTCCCTGGGTATCATAGACAAAGCCGGAGCCTAATCCATCGCCTTGTGAGGTCGAAACTTGTATGGAGACAACACCGGGGATGACCTGTTGATAAAGCAGTTCCAGTGAACCATCCTGCGGGATGATATTGCCAGGATCCACTTGAATAGGCGGAGCTGATTGGTTTTGAGAAACAGCGGTCGGCTGGGAAAGAGGCGTGAGTCCCGTCATCTGGCAGGCCAGTGTGGTGATCGTCAAAATGGATAGAGCAAGTAATATGCGTTTCATAAAGTCCTTCTTAAAATTTGATGCGTGATGCTTCGTCCAACAACTCGCGTTGTTTTGCGGAAAGATATTTGGGGATCTGGATCTTTAATTTCACAAAGAGGTCGCCTTTTTCTTTTGGGTTCTTGAGATTCGGCATACCGCGGCCAGCCAGTCGAAAGACCTGGTCGGGTTGTGTGCCGGTGGGGATGTTGAGTGTGATCTTGCCTTCCATGGTTTCAACCTCAGCTTCGCCGCCGAGCAGCGCTGTAAAGACATTGACTGTTGCGGTCGTATGCAGGTCATTGCTTTGGCGTTCAAATTTTTTATCCTCGGTGACAGCCACGATCAAATATAGATCAAGGCCATTGGGTCCCGCGCCCGCCACGCGTACTTTTGAACCGGTGCGCACCCCCGCTGGAATGCGTACGATCTTTTCCTTGCCGTCGGTTTGAATGCGGCGCGTGGTGCCTTTATAGGCTTCTTCAAGTGTGATATCAAGTTCCTGTTGATAGCCTTGCACTTGATTGCGCGGGGATGGTCTCGCACCGCCCATGCCAAAAATGGTTTGGAAGAAATCAGAGAAGCTGTTCCCGCCGAACATGTCGTTTAGATCATCCATATTCACGCGTGAACCGCCCGGAAAGCCGCCGTATTGGTCCCAATTGAAATCGCCCGGGTTGCCGCGCCTCTGCCAGTTTGAATACTCAGAACCGAGCCTGTCGTAATGTGAGCGTTTTTTTGAATCACTCAACACCTCATAGGCCTCGTTAATCTCCTTGAAGCGGTCCTCGGCTTGTTTGTTGTTGGGGTTGTAATCGGGATGATGTTGCTTCGCAAGTTTACGATAAGCCTTGCGAATTTCATCTTCACTGGCTTTGCGCTCCACGCCGAGTATTTTGTAGTAATCTTTGTAATCCATGCTTGTATTTTTACACCGCGCAAGACGCAAGTCAAGCACCCGTTTGGATGTCTAACACAACTCTAATTCTATGTATTGTAGGGGCGACCGCCAATTGCAAAAATGGATTCCGGATTGAAAGGTTTGCGACATGACGTAAAGGCAGATGACCGTGAAGGGTTGCCCTTGCGCATGTATATTCCCGCTTCTCTCCAAGCCGGAGCCTGATCCTTCTCAAACGAGTTTTTTCGTGAGATAAAGTTCGCCCCGCTCAAACCCGCGCCCGAGATAATATCCCCGTGTGCCCACAGCCGCGATGACTGCCATACGCTCGAAGCCGTTCAACTTTGCGATACGCTCCGCCTCTTCCAGCAGACGCGTACCCAGTCCGGCATGTTGCGCCGCGCCTGCTTTCTCCGCGCCCACCGCTAGAGATTGGCCATAGACATGCACTTCACGGATCAATGCCGCGCCGTCCAAATCGGATATTCCCGTTTGCAGGGAATCTTTGCCAGGTAATGACAAACGTATAAAGCCAGCCAGTTTATCATCGGGTGTGACGAAAGAAATAAAATGTTCCTCTGCCGAACCAGCTCGATAAACCATGTCATCAAGCTTCAATGCTTCGGCGTTCACTGATTTTCCGCGCACCTCGCGGCACCGCACACACTGACACTGTGTCCCGCGCCGCTTCAATTCATCCTGTACATCCTGTCGCAAACTGGTTCGACGATTTCCCTCTACAACATTCGTAGAAGGAATATCGCGTATGACACGATTTACCCGGCAATATCTTGGAATTGTCGGTTTGATATCGGCGATGAGATCGATCAACTCTTGTGTAGTGTATGGTTTGAACTCGCCGCGTTGCCAATATTCATACAACTCGGCATTTGCCAGTAATTGATTTGGGTAGATCTTTATTTCATCGGGACAAAAATCATTCCACAATCGAGCAAAGTCTTCGCGGTCTGATTCGGGTGTCGCGCCGTGCAGGTTGGGCATCCAGTGCAAAACGATCTTGAAGCCTGCCGCACGGAGCAGGGCAGTGGCTTGACGTGTACATTCCACATCATGCCCGCGCTTGTTCATATCCAGAATTCTGTCATCCAAACTCTGCGCGCCCATTTGAACTTTAGTCACACCGAGATGACGAAGCCATCTTATTTCATCGGGATTGATCTCATCCGGTCGCGTCTCGATGACGAGTCCCACGTTGCGATGATCGGTTGTTTCGTTGAAGGTATGGGCATCAGTGAGTTCGTTTTGCCCTATTTTCATTTCTTCCATGGGGAGATCTGCAAAATCGTTCATGGCGTCGAAGCAACGTTTGACAAACCATTCCTGATAATCGCGTTTATAAGATGACCACGTTCCGCCGAGGATCAACAGCTCTATCTTGTCAGTTGGATGCCCCAGGGATTTCAATTGTGTGATCCTTGATCTCACCTGTGCGTAAGGATCGAATTGATGTTCAACCGCGCGCATCGCACCCGGTTCATCGGGCAGATACGACTTGGGCATCCGAACGTCAGTGGGGCAGAAGATACATTTGCCAGGACACGGATACGGCTTCGTCAGAACCGTGACTGTTGTCACACCGGAGAGAGTCCGCATCGGCTTCATGCGAATCCGCTCGAGCAGGCGTGCGTCCACTTCCATCTCTCCTGCCGCGACCATTTCGTTATAGATCGTCACCAGCATGGACTTGTTGAGATAGCCGCTCCCATCCTGCAGCGGATGACT
>Ga0137333_1000194_pt1 | contig 16360 bp, 10 predicted proteins | sample EasRivERMLT231_2_FD_102286 | JGI IMG/M metagenome (GOLD analysis project Ga0137333, IMG submission 102286) | Soil microbial communities from meander-bound floodplain in the East River, Colorado, USA - East River MetaG ERMLT231_2 | ecosystem: Environmental > Terrestrial > Soil > Floodplain ... | reverse complement strand
GCAATGATTCAGTGCGAAGGTCTGGGCGGAGGGAAAGGATCTGGGCAGCACGACGCAGGCTCGAGGTCCCGACCGAAGCGCCGTGCGGAAGTGTAGTGAGGGTATATCCGTTTTTAGAGATCAACGCATCACGTACTTCGGCACGTGTGGGAATACATCCAATCGTTAATCCAGCAGGGTTCTCAACCGGCAGATCTTTGAGCGAGTGAACTGCACAGTGAACATCCCCATTGAGAAGTTCAGATTCAAGTTCCTGTGTGAAGAGTCCCTTGCCGCCGATTTCGGGCAGAGGCTTATCGAGAATTTTGTCGCCTTGCGTCGTGATGATCTTTTCTTCGCACTCGAGATCGCTGTGAATATTTTTCAAGGCAGTGATGACCCACTGGGTCTGCCAGCGAGCCAGAGCGGATGGACGGGTTGCAAAAATAAGTTTCATGGTTTTAATCAGCCGCCGTGGAGGTGGGATATGTACACTCATCGGATAAGTTGAAAAGCCTGCGAGCGACAGCCGCATATTCAGAGGCACGCGGTGAAGTCGCTTCGGCATGGAGCCGATGCGTTGGCGCGTGCAATAATTTTTTGACCAGCGCCTGGGTCATAGATTCGATGTGCTCCCGCTCGGATTCTGTAAGGTCTGGCAAGCGACGCAAAGTTTTCTCAAGTTCGTTTTGTCGAATCGCTTCTGCGTTTTGGCGCATATCAGCGATCAACGGGAGCATGTCTAATGATTTCAAATAATCTTCAAATAACTCGAGTTCTTCATTCAAAATATTTTTTACCTGCGGCACTTCCGCCATGCGCTCAGCGAGGGAGTGCTCGAGCTGGGCATTCAGGCTATCCATATCATACAGTTTGACATGCGGAATGTTCGCAACATCGGGGTCAATATCACGCGGCACGGCGATGTCGATCAACACCAGCGGAAGGTCTGCGCGGCGTTTCATGGTCTCATTTACCATTTTGGATGAAATGAGCGTGTGCGGCGCGCCCGTGGATGCGATCAAAATATCTGCGGAGTCCAATGCGGTATAAAGTTGTTCAAAGGTTGCCGCTTGCGCATCCCAGCGCTGCGCGAGTGCATGCGCGCGTTCAAGCGTGCGATTGACGACCAAAATTTTTTGCGCGCCACGTTTACGGAAGGCTTCGACAGCAAGTTCAGCCATCTCACCCGCACCGAGGATGACGATCTGCGCTTCAGAAATTTTGTGAACGACGCGTTCTGACAACGAAGCAGCCAGCGACGACACGGAAGCAGGATTACGGCTGATGGCTGTCTCTGTGCGTGTGCGTTTCCCGGCGTGAATAGCAGCCTGGAACAGGCGATTTAGAATGGAGCCCGCTGTGTTTTGTCCACGCGCCAGTTCGAGGGCACGCGTGACCTGCCCCAAAATTTGCGGTTCGCCGATGACGAGCGAGTCGAGTCCGGCTGCCACCTCAAACAGATGACAAACAGCAGCCATATCGTTGAAGCGATACAAATGCGCACAGAACTGCTCTTCGGGTATGCCGCTTATCTCTGAAAGAAAAGTCTCCAACCCGTCAAATGCCAATTGGTTGGAGACAGCATACAATTCAATGCGATTACAAGTGGAAATGAGCACAAGTTCAGTGAGAGGTGTGACGACATGTCCGCACGCAAGACGTGCAAGGGCAATGCGAACAACTTCTTCATCAAGCGCTAATTTTTCACGCAGGTCAAGTGGAGCAGTGGTGTGATTGAGCCCAAGGCAGAGGATATACATTGATGAGTACTTTTTAGAGGATGTCTCTAACTATATAACGAACACTCATTACACAACAGATGGATTTATGAAGATTTCATTTAGCTGTGAATGAGAACTTGTGAATTATTTAACATAATGTATATCTTAATTTGTAGATTTATGTCTTTCATCGCAACTGTTCAGATGAATGTCACTGATAGCTCAAAGACCTAATTATCGTGATAACAACTTTAGGCAGCCTAAAGGTAAGTGCCACAGCTGTCTTTTTTTATCAGTTTGATGCACTAACTTTCAACAATTCTGCTGCACCGCGTTCGAGCACCAAATGCGCGAGACGCTCGCCCAACTCAAACGGATCTTTATCCACGGCACTCAAACGGATCGCTTGTTTTCCATCAACTGAAATTACTGCACCGGTCAAAATAATGGAACCGTTATTTTTTTCTGCGAACGCTGCTATTGGCAAAGAGCACCCACCACCCAAGCCTGAAAGGAAAGCGCGTTCTGCATTCACGGCGGCAGCGGTCAACGGATCATGAATTGCTTCGAGCAGTTTCAGTGTTTCAAAATCATCAGCACGACATTGCACTGCCAATGCGCCCTGTCCCGGTGCAGGCAACATCACGTTCAGTGCAAAGGTTTCAGAAATATGTGCCTGCAAGCCAAGCCGCGTCAACCCAGCTTGTGCCAAAATGATCGCATCATAGTCACCGTTCAGTACTTTTCGCACACGTGAGTCCACATTGCCACGCAAGGGCAATATCGTGAGATCAGGACGAAGCGCCAATACTTGTGCGGCACGCCGTAGACTGCATGTCCCGACGCGAGCTCCCTCTGGCAAATTGGATAGTGTGTACGCATTTGCAGAGACCAATGCATCGTGCGCCGCTTCTCTCTCAGGGATGGCTGCTACAACAATCCCGGGCGTATCCTCCACCGGAAGATCTTTCAGCGAATGCACCGCCGCGTGGACTTCTCCATTCAGCAACGCGTTTTCCAACTCACTCGTGAATAATCCTTTGCCGCCAATTTCAGGCAACGGACGGTCGAGTACGCGGTCACCTTGGGTTGTGAAGACTCGTTCATCACATTCGAATCCGGGGTGTGCGGCTAGCAACAGACGAATAACATGGGCAGTCTGCCAGCGGGCGAGGGCAGAGGGTCGAGTGGCGAAAATGATCTTCATTGGGCAAACAGGTTCGGGGTCAGGGCGAAGCAGATCTTTATCATCCTACAGGCTCAAATTCAAACCCGACCACTTGTGAAATAATATCCTTCGCTGAAACTTCATCCCCACGTGCAAGAACATCGAGAATTTCAGAGTCTACAAGTTGATACCAGAGCGCTTTGCGCGTCTCGAAATCGGGAATGTAATGCGCGAGCGGTTCGCGCAATTTGCCCGCGAGTTCGAGGAAGCGTTCATACTCAGAACCCAGCTCGCGTTGCAGGCGTTCCTTCAAACGGACTGCCAGTGCAGGGGCTTTGCCGCTCGTTGAAATTGCAATAGTCAAATCACCCTTGCGCAGAATCGACGGAGCGATGAAGTTGCAGCGCGATGTGTCATCCACCACGTTGACGAGTTGATGATTCGCAGAAGCTTCCTGCCAAACCTGATGATTGATCTCAGCCTGATCCGTGGCGCAGATGACCATGAAAGCGCCGCTGAGATCTCCGGACTGATATTTGCGAGGAATGTATGTGATCTGCTTTTGCTCGGCAAGTTGCTGCAGATGCGGAGTGAGCTCGGGAGCGATGACAGTTACTTGCGCTTGAACTGCAAGCAAGCCATCGACTTTGCCTTCCGCAATTTTCCCACCACCGATCACGGTGCAGGGTTGGGCTCGCATTTCAATGTAAACGGGATAATATGTGTTCATTGCTTGATCGTGGGCAGATGAATGCCGCATTCCGTTTTAGCGTTGCCAGCCCAACGACCAGAGCGTGGATCCTGCCCGGGCTCGACGGCTTTGGTGCACGTCCAGCAACCGATACTGGGATAGCCGTAATCATGCAGAGGGTTGTAGGGCAGGTTATGTTTTTCGATATGTTCCCAGACTTGATCGCTCGTCCATGCGGCAAGCGGATTGAGTTTGACCATCTTATTGGCGTAATCCCATTCGACGAGTCGTGTATTCGCACGGAAGGCAGTCTGGTCGCGGCGAATGCCAGTGATCCAGGCGTTATAGTTGGCAAGGAATTGCCGCTGCGGAATCACCTTGCGGATCTGGCAGCAGGTATCAGGATCACTTTCCCATAATTTTTCGCCGTGACGTAGCGCTTGTTCTGGTAAAGAAATGCCGGAATGGATGCGCTCGAAGCGAACGCCGAGTCGTTTGACCAATTCATCGCGCAATTCATACGTATGCGAGAAAAGCAAATCAGTATCCAAATAAAAGACGATGGTCTCGGGACGAATCTCGGAGACGAGATGCATCAACACAATGCCTTCAGGACCAAAACCAGTCGCCATGACAATGCTTGGTGCAAAATTCTCGAAACCCCAACGCAGAACAGTCTCTGGCGAACTGCCTTCCAGTTCCGCACCAATTTGTTTTGCAATTTCAGGAGTCCACTCTGTGGTATCAACGAATAGCGATGTTCTATTTTGGGCAGCCATGACAAAACCTCTATTATGAAGAAATAAATTTTACGGACTGTAAGGGCGACCCACCCAGAGGGATGAAGTTATCTTCATCGTCTTGTCGGATCGCCCCTAGTGGAACAAACCAATTGATTTGTTCGCGCAAACGGACAACTTCGCCAACCACAAAGACCGCGGGCGGACGAATACCTTGTGCCTTTTCGACAATATCTTCCAATGAGCCCGTAACAACCACTTGATTTTGGGTTGAGCCTTCTTGAATCAACGCGGCTGGTGTATCCGATGCACGACCATGCGCGATAAGCTGCGCAACGATCTCTGGCAGATGTTCCACGCCCATCAGAAAGACAATCGTCCCAATCCGTGAGATGCCATCCCAATCTACATCAGAGTCAGAGCCGCCCGTATGCCCGGCAACGACTGTAAAAGCAGTTGTAACGCCACGATGCGTGACAGGAATTCCTGCATACGCAGGAACAGCAATTGCGCTGCTCACACCCGGAACAACTTCGTACTGAATCCCTGCCTCTGCTAATGCCTGGCATTCTTCGCCGCCGCGCCCAAAGACAAATGGGTCGCCGCCTTTGAGACGCACGACGACCTTCCCCTCACCAGCTTTCTCGATCAACAAATCATTGATCTCAGCCTGTGAACGGCGATGTCGCTTGGGTTCTTTGCCAACATCGATCAGTTCGGCATGAAGCGGCACCTCATTCAGAAGTTGAGGCGCGACCAGCCGGTCATATAACACTACATCGGCACGGCGCAGACAATCCAAGCCTTTAACGGTGATGAGACCGGGATCACCCGGTCCGCCACCGACAATATAGACGATGCCCGTGTTGGAAGAGAAATCGCTATGCATGGGCAGCTTCCACAGAAAGATTTCTGAGCAGCGAATCTACATCGAAACTGGATTCAGCTTTCACATTGACGGTGAAACGTTCACGTGGGTTTCTATGATGTGAGAGGTTGTATTCTGCTCCGTTATAGAGCCTGCCGAAAAAAGCTTTCAAATCAGATTCAAGAACTGCAAATGTCTCGGAGGTATTCGGAACCAGTAAACGGTCATTCACGATCACCTGCACTTCCGAACCATTGAACTTCAAGCCATTTTCTTTTTCCAGGATTTGAGCCACGGTTAACGCAGCGCGTACAGCTTGAGCAAGTTTTTCTGGTGTTGTGCCTTCGATCTGTTCCTTGCGATTATAGAGAAGACCGAGTCGCCCGGCACGATTGTCCAAACTGTAATCCGCTTCGTGACCAATCAACAAGATGCCAGGTCCGTTGTGAACATGCAGATAATCGGCAACGTCAATCAGCAATTCTTCGAGTCTTTGCTTTTGAATCCAAGTGTTGAATACCGCCGCATACTCTGCGATCTTCACAGATTCCGGGTTTTCAACAAATAACTTAATATTGATATGTTGAATATTCATAACTCGCTCCTCTAAATACCGGCCGGCTTTATAGTCGATTTCGACGCCAACAACTTGCCATAGCAACTATGCGCGGCTTCGATCACCAACTGCGCCTCTTCCACACGGCGATGCGCTTCATCAGGAGTATAGGGTTCATTCCGTTTTTCATACGCACGCAAATAGTAGTGTCCAAACTTGCCACCGGCATATTCATCCCAGAAAAGTTTCGTATCATAAAAGCGTGTACGGAATTCTTCGGCGACGCGGTCATGATCTTTTGGTACTTTGAAGAACAACTCTTCGACTAATGTCAAAGCTGCCTGATACATGGATGCATATGCCGTCTCGCCTGCTTTCTGATATTGATTCTCATCCAGCAACACTTGCGCTTCGAACACTTGCCGCTCCGCCGCTGCCAAACCAAACTCCGCGTGCGATACGATTTCACCAGCACACTCACCCACCCCAATATCACCAATTGTGAACTCGCGGTTATCGCCCCAATCTGTATAGAGAGTTGGGTCTTCATCGTGGGTTGGAATCTTTGTCAGATCGTCGACCATATTTTTGATCTGGATTTTGCCAATGCGTTGGACAAATGCTTTGAACGATTCGTTTTTCTGACGCTCCGCCACATACCGACCCGTGAGTCGCTCCACCACCTGAGGAATTCTCTTCGCTGGAACCGCTCCAACTGCAAGACCATATGATCCGCCGTTATGAGTCCACTCACCGCCCAAAACAACTTGAAAATGCGGAACGGTGTAGTTCCCAGAATGACGACTCACGCCATAAAAGCCAAGATCGGCAACATGATGTTGACCGCATGAATTGAAACAACCACTGACTTTGATATGCAAATTCTGCACCGCTTCGTCCATGGTATGACTCTTCTCCGCGAGTCGTTGGCGTAACTCACCCGCCAAACCGCGTGAAGCGGAGATTCCCAGCTTGCAGGTATCTGTGCCAGGGCAGGAGGTGATATCCACAATCGTTCCAGCACCGGGTTGACCGAGGCCAATGGCTTCGAGCTCAGCATACACTTCGGGCAGATCCGCTTCACTGATCCAGCGCAGGACAATGTTCTGGTCCACGGTGGTGCGAACGGTCCCGTTGGTGAAACGGCGGGAGATGTCTGCCAGCGCGCGCAGTTGATCAGCGGTGATATCGCCCAATGGTAGGGTGATGGTAGCAGTGACGTATCCATCCTGCTTCTGATGGAAAATGTTGGTCTTGTACCAGCGTTGGAAAGAGTCGGTTTGTAGAGTATCAGCTAAAGGTTGGGATGGGCGAAGCGGTTTTTCATCCAGTTCATGGATCTCAGAAAGATATGTTGTCCAACGTGGATCATGTTCCAACGTGGCGCGTTCCTCAAGCACGAGGCGTTTGAATTCTTCGATGCCAAGCTGGGCAATTAAAAATTTGATGCGTGCACGATTGCGATTCTTCTTCTCACCGAGTCGGGCAAACACACGCGAGATAGCTTGGGAAGTGGGAAGCAATTCTTCTTCGGGCAGGAATGCGTCGAACAATTTGGCTTGATGCGGAACGGTGCCGAGTCCGCCGCCAACATATAACTCGAAGCCACGCTTTTCCACTCCATCAATATTTTTCTTGACAGCGATCACGCCCATATCGTGCATGTTCACGAGTCCACAAGCTTCATCCTTACAACCCGAGAACGCGACCTTGAACTTTCGACCAAAATCCTGCACATCAGGATGACCCAACAAGAAATACGCGAGACCTTTTGCATACGGCGTGACATCGAACGATTCTGTGTGACACACACCCGAAAGCGGACAGGCTGTTACGTTACGCACAGAATTGCCACACGCTTCACGGGTTGTGATTCCAACCGCGGCAAGGCGGCGCATCAATGCAGGCGTGTCGTCCACGTGGACAAAGTGCAGTTGAAAATCCTGGCGAGTGGTGACATGGGCGATGCCATCAGAATATTCTTCAGCCAGTTCAGCCATCACCTCCAACTGTTCAGGGTTCATCCCACCGAACGGGACCTTGATACGCTGCATACCAGGCGCATCCCAAATAGTATTCACGCCTTTGGTCAATTCAGTTTTGCTGGATGGGAACGGAAGCTTTTGTGTCTCCTTGCCATCCCAACGTTGACCATTGTCATAGCGCTGACCGTACGCGCCGCGGCGCAAACGCGTTTCGGCAAATAACTTCTCGTCCATTTTGCCTTGCTTACGCAGTTCGATCTCGGTTTCATAGATTTCGATTTCACGTACCAAATCTGGAAACGGACTCTCCATCTGTTGTTCGCGCCATAAACTATTACTAGCTTTCATCGGGTCACCTCTCAGTAAGTTGATAACAAAAAAGCCCAGGAGTATCCCGGGCTTTTTAAAAAAATGCCGGTGAACTCTGCTCTTTTACAAGAACTGTTCACCGGTTTTGTTTTTCAAGATATGTTTAGCGGTAGCCTGCCAGGGCGTGTTGAACAGCTCTATGTGTCGTCATACAACACATACACATACAAGCCATACACACGCAGATCGTTACGACAGTTATCATCGGCTATTAATTGGAGCGATTATATCCACGTTGAACGAATTGTCAATGCTCAAACCGGGTACTCTTTTAGCTTTGGGTGGGTAATTCTTATGAACCATGAACTTAGAATACAGTATTGGATCGTGCATGTGAGTTTCGAAATACACTGATAGGAATATGCCAACAAATTGAGCTTTGTCATCACCGCTCGCATCAAACTCTGACCATCATCCTGCAACTTACAAAATTGCCGTATCTCTCCGACGCGCATGTCAGCGTCGTAAAAGCTTGGATGTTTAGAATCAATTTTAGAGAAGCGAGATCCTTGAATGTCTCGCGCAGCTTGTACACAGGCGAGAATCACTTTACTAATAATCCCACGGTGTGTGAGGTATCTTTCAAGACAGTAAATAATCCTGTGATCAGGATTATCTGCGCTTTCAATAGAATTTAACAATTAGAGCTATCCAATCAACAGTAGGCGCGATAGAATATTATCTTACTGAATCATCTTTCAATCGTTTTGTAACGACTTCGGAGCATCCATGTTCACACCCTCAGCGCACTTATATGACACCATTTACCTCAATCGCGGTAAGAACTATTCCGGTGAGGCAGAGTCGGTTCATCAACTCATCCAATATAATCTTCGCTCAGGTGGCAATATATTACTTGATGTAGCCTGCGGCACCGGGCTGCATACCAATTACCTGCATGAACATTACCAGGTAGAGGGACTCGACCTGGATGCACGCATGCTCGAAGCCGCAAAACAAAGGTGTCCTGAACTAACTTTCCATCTTGGTGATATGCGCAACTTCGATCTGGGCAGACAATTCGATGTTATCACCTGCCTATTCAGTTCGATTGGCTATGTCGGAACCATCGCAGGCTTAAATCAGGCAATTGCTAATTTCGAGCGCCACCTCAAACCCGGTGGACTTATGTTCGTAGAGCCCTGGTTCACGCCTGAAGACTGGCACACCGGCAACATTCACGCCACATTTGTGGATCAGCCCGGGCTGAAAATCTCACGCATGAACCTGTCTGAACGGGAGGGCAATCTATCGCGTTTTGTTTTTCATTACTTGGTTGGGACACCTGAGGGCATCGAACACTTTACTGAACGACATGAACTGGGGTTGTTCACGGTGGACGAATACTTGTCCGCATTTCGTATTTGTGGTTTGGAAGTTATCCGAGACCCGCTCTGGCTTAATGGACGCGGACTGTACATGGCGTCAAAGCCCCAAAAGCAATGAATGGCTGCATAAATCCGCAAGGAAAAGCAAGTATGGCGCGCGACTGAAAAGTATGTGAATGGCCAACATTTTTTACTAACACAAGACTCTCCAAAGTTTTGGAGAGTCTTGTCATTTGCGTTGTAATCCTCTTCAAACCTCAAAACGAGCCACAAATACATTCCCCAGACCAATACGCATGCCAGGGACAATCATATGCGCCACATTCGGCGGAATTTGCTCCCCATTGATCGTCACGCCGTTGGTACTCTGCAAGTCTGTGATGAAATAAGATTTTTTCTGAGCATCATAGGTGATCTCGGCATGTTTACGGGACATTTCATTTTCTGTACTCAATATCTCAAGGGAGCGCCCAATGATGAATGGGAATGTGAGTAATTCTATTCGGGCGCCAGTCTTACCTGGTGTAGAGCTGGCTTCCACAACCAACGCAGGCGACGCGGTTGAGGAAATGAAATTGGTTGCATCCATATCTGCGGGCGCAGGTGCAGGATGTTGCAAGGGCGTGGATGGCGCAGGAGCGGAAGCAGGCTGGGAAACTGCTGGTTGGATGACAGGTTCACGTGCAATTGAGCGTGAAACCTGTTGGCTTTGGGTCGAAAAGATCATGGTCAATTTGTTATTCCCAAAAGACAACTTGTCGCCGTTTCGAATCTCACGCTTGTTATGAACTGTTAACTCTTTCCCATTCAAAAACACCGGATTCTGCTCAGCCAGCGGTTCGATGAAGTACCGACCCTCAGCAAAGGTGATCTGAGCATGCTTGCGCGAAATGGTTTTGCCATCGGGCAACAATTGGACATTCACTGCCAGGATAATGTTGTGATCCACATCTGTACTGGGGCGTCCAATCACAGCTGGCTGCCATTGAATGTCAAATTCCTTGCCGGTGCTCTCCTCACGCAAGGTGGCATAATTACGGACATCGAGCATCCGGCGGATGGTCTGACGTACATAGTCAAACACTAATTCGTCCTGAGGCTGGATATCCAATTCAGCCAGCGTCCCAATTGGTTTTAGCGGATGATCAAAGCCTTTGAGATAGATGGCGTACTTCTCCGGCGAATCAGCAGTGATATCATCAAACTCCCGCAATATCTCCTCAATGAGAGCATGGACTGTAAGACTCCGACGCAAACGTGCCCGTTGCCCGGTATGCTCAAAGACATCGACTTTGACATCAATATAATCGTCCATTGCCTGCCTATTTGCCTTCCTGCTTCGTCTCGTCAAGCAAACCCATTGAACGGGCGTTCTCGACAATATCAGCATCGGAGAAAAGTGCCAACATATCTTCAGGCATTCCAGCTTCGATCAATTTGCTCTTCAACTCGGCCATATTATATTTTGACAGATCCGGCTTAGGCGGGCCTGCTGTACCATCAGCTGGCTCATTACCCTGTTTCTTGTCCTTCTTTTTGGATTTACCCTCCGGGCCTTGTGTCAGCCATCTGGCTTTCATTTTCGGAAAACGTTCCTTGATGCGATGCACCCACGCGTCTAATGACCCTTCGGTGTCATCATCATTGGCATAGGGTGTGGCCAACTGAAGCATGTTCGTGATTCCCGACCGTACCGTGAAGGCACGACCCATCGGCAACTCCGCCTCTGCCAGGCTGCGCGGGAACTTCCCGTTCAAGCGGTTGACCGCATCGGCACTCCGAAGAGCAATACCAAAATTGGGAGCAGAAAATACTTTGCGCAGATCATCAGAAGAACTGAGGATGGCTAATGAACCAGACACAATGAGATACACTCCTGCTGTCTGATATTTGCGGATCAAGGCAGACAGGTTCTCAAAAAATGCCATCTTCTTGCGGCTGGATTCTTCGGTGAAGGAATCGTAGTTGTCGATGATGAGCATGATTTTCCGCCGCTTGGGTTTCGTCTCAAACTCGGCACATTCAACCATAAAATTCTCATAGAATTCATCCAGTTGTTCAATGTCATCAATAGTTTGAATGACATGCGGTAGGTCGGCAAGCGATGTTTCGCTGCCCTTCCATAATTTGCGCGAGTAATCCACAAGCACCATCACCACTTCATCTGGTGTGTAGTTGACTGCGATCGAGAGAATCATGGTGCGCAAGGCGGTGGTTTTGCCTGAGAATGGCTGTCCGATCACCATCATGTGGGGTCCCTGACGTTCGATGTCAATCAGAGCTGGCTCCAGTGTGCGATCATCAATTCCCATTACAGCATTGATGCGGCGCACTTCGGGAACCGTAGTATGCTGAAGCAAATTCTCCAATGAATAACGTAAGGGCAGCGTCTCAATCGTGGATGGTTTTTCTCCCTTCCACGCACCACCCCAGATCTCAGCCATGCGCATGCACATCTTGCTGATCTTTCCAAGCCCATCAGAATCATTCTCTTCGGGCACAAAGGTTAAAGCGGTTTGAAATTCAAGCGGCATATTACCCACGCGCACGTATCCACGTCCTGGCACCGCGCTCAAATCAGCAGGCACACCACGCCCCACGACTTCCGAGTATTCCGAGGCATCGGATAACTTGAGAGTAAAGCGCTCGGTGATGAGGTTATAGAGTTTGCCAGTCAATGCGTTGGGCAGGTCGGCAGAAATGAGGAAATGCACTCCATAGGCGCGCGCTTCGCGTACCAGTGAGATAAATGGTCCCATTAATCCTTCGTAGTATTCTTTAAATTCCGCAAAGTTATCGATCACCACGAGTACAGCAGGCAGAGTCTTTTGAGGATGTGCCAGATTATATGAATCCAGGTTATTGACTCGCGCCTCACTGAAAAGCACCTGACGATAATCAATGATGTCATTGATCTTGCGGAGCGAACGCAAAACGCGTTCCTCCTCTTCCGATGTTATTACCGCGCCAACATGTGGTAGATCACTCAAAATAGTCAGAGCGCGACCGCCAAAATCCAGGATATAGATATGGAGTTCATCAGGTGAGTGCGTAAGCGCCAACCCAGTGACAACTGTCCGCAGAAAAGTGGTCTTGCCGCGGCCCGAAGCGCCAAAAATAACAGCATGGCCGTTTGTGAAGTCGATCTTCAAAGGTTTTTGGCTGGCTTGATATGGATTATCGACGATACCGACTAATGGACGCATGGCCGTTTTGCCCCACGCGATGCCTTCCCATTTAAATTCATCGTTCCAGAAAGTCGCGGCCTTCTCATTCAACGACAATCCGGCTACAAGCTCAGAATCCGTTGTGCGGAGCAAATCAATATCTGAATCGTTCATATAAGCGGTGTCGAGCGGTGTTTGTAAGCTGAGTATGTTGCCGCCGGTTTGCATGGGCAGAAATTCCGGCCAGGGCCGCCACTGCGGGCGTGATTCTTGCGTGGATAAATTTGCCATCATCTCGACGATCACATCATACAACTTGGGCGGCTCAGTGGCTTTTTGAGCAGCAGTCTTGCGTGGACGGTCCAACCAGATTACGTTTTGAACAACGTTTTCTTCCTGGGGACCTTTGTAGTCGCCACCAGTGTATGCCGTTTGGATTAATTCAATATTTTCATTGCCTACTTGCAAATATCCGCGCCCGGGAATGCCAGGCGGCAGAAAAGCTGCATCGGCACGGCGCAATACTTCACGACTGTCATCGGGGGTTTCCACACGCAGACAAATGCGGAACTTGATGTTGGCGCGCATTTGGTCAGTGACACCAACCGGACGCTGTGCCGCAAGGATGAGGGTCACTCCCAAAGCGCGTCCGAGACGCGTAATGCTTTCCAATTGCGCCTTGTATTCGGCATTGCCGGAAATCATTTCCGCAAATTCATCGATGATGATGAAAAGGTGTGGGTAAGGTGGACGCTCAGGTTCAAGATTCAGCCCCTTACGACGATAATGAACGATGTCCTTCGAGTTGGTATAGGTGTTGAGTTTCTGACGGCGATCCAATTCAGCGATGATGGAGGCGAACACGCGCGCTGTGGCAGACTGGTCAAGATTGGTGACGATATCCACCTTGTGAGGTAGTCGCTTAAAAGGCTCGAACGCTGAACCACCTTTGTAGTCTACAAGCACAAAGTTCAACACATCGGGACTGAAGTTGAGCGCCATTCCAATGATCAGCGTCATGAGCAATTCTGATTTGCCAGAACCAGTGGAACCAGCGATGATGCCGTGGACACCATCGGCTTTCGCAGAGAAGGTTAGTACACGCGGCTCATTGCCTGAGAGCAAACCCACGGCAGTGAAGAGCCAGTCCGCCACTTTTGGTTCCATACTACGCCGCCAATTCTCGCGGGCAAATTCCTGCATCTGATCCATGGATTGAACGTTGAGCATCTCCATTAGAGTTACAGTGGATGCCAGACTGGAGCCATATCCACGGCGAATATCTACCGGCTCAATGTGACGTGAGAACTCGCGTGCTTTTTCTTGAATTGAAATGACCTTGGTCTTACCAACGTAGCGCACAGTATTGAAGCCCGTCTCGGCATAGCGGAATACAGTTGCATCTTCATCCAGTGGGTCTTTGTCAACCTCGATGATGCCTGTACAACGACTGGGCACCTTTGTACGATCAGTCGTCAGGAATATGATTCCCGCGCCGAGTATCTGTCCGTCAATGAGGATGGTGGAGATGGCCGCTTCACTTTCCAGATCATGCAGACATGACCAGTCGGGTGCAGGAGTCCGTACATCTACGACCACAAGCATGAAGGGCAATTTAACATCTACGCCACTCTCACGATCCTGTAGGCGCATACGGCGGCGCTCCAAAATAGTGCGGATATTTTTCCAAAACAGGCGCATACGGTCTGCTTCATTTTCGCCGGGCTTTTCATCGCTTTCAAAGAAAAGCGTTTCGGTTTTATCGGCTTCCTTGCAGTGCGGCAGAGCATATGCCCAGCGCCAGTATTGGCGTGCATAGCTTGTTCCAGCCACATACAGCATCGTGTCTTGAGGAGAATGGAATGCGGCATAGTCCACCAACATGGTCCGCAGGTAGGCATGGACATCCTCAGATGAACTACCTGTGATCCCAATCGAATGGCGGATGGTAATGCCTTTCGCCTCCTGCGTCTCCTCCTCTTCTGCTTCCTGCTCCTGTTTTTTTGACTCAGCTTTTTTCTTTTCCGTTTCGTCCAGAGGCAGGTACATCGGGACGGTCACTGGCACCTCATAGAGCAGGCGGGAATCTTCAGCCAGACGGGTCGCTTCACGCATGAGCGGGCTTTCCGTCTTTTCGTTCTCTGAAATTTTGTAAACCACGGTTGATTGCCGTGTGCTGATGCCCAGACGCAGATATAGAAAGTCATGGTCCTTGGGACGGCGTTCCCACAAACGCGTACCGGAGCGAATCTCCTCCGCGCGTACCTGGACATCGCGATCAAGGTCAGCGGCAATTCCGAGAGTTTTTTCGGGATCAGGATGATTATAAAAATAATAGATGCGCTGTTGCTCGTGTTCGCTTTCCATCTTGCGGCGCAGTTCACTGATGCGACGCTTATAAGCCGCTTCTGCGGCTTCACGCTTTTTGCGTTCCTGCGTGTTCGTGTAAATAGCCAGGATCACTGTCGCTATTACAGACAGCATCATGGGAATCATCATGAGCATATTGCGACCCTGCCCAAACAACGAGGCAAGAACGTAACCTAGGATCATGATCATCGGCAGAAAAGCCTGTTGTAATAATTCCCCGAACTTAACTTCGGTATCAGGCGGGTTGGGAATGTTGAAGACACCCGATGGAAGTTGGGGTTCGATACGGGGCGGTCGATCAATGTACTTTCGATTTGCCATGTTTCAGATCCTCGGTCAGGCGGCTACGAATGAGAGTGCCATTGCCAGCAATAATGAAATTGCCAGTAGCGATCCTAGAACAATGAATACGGTCTGCCAATTCACCTTGAACGACCTCCGCTCAGCAGGGATGGCCGGGAAATTCGGTTGCAACGCACCCACCAGACTCAAAACGTCTGGGAACCGCAGGTTGTATTGAAGGTTGATGGACTTCTCAGCAATTTCTGGAATATTTTTGAGGTCAATGCGTCCCGTGGTTTTAAATTCCCCTTCCAGTACAGCTCGAAGAACCGCTTCATCCTTGCGCAGATGATATTCATAGGCTGGGCGACCAGCCAGCATTTCGTACAACAACATGCCAATGCCATAGACATCCGTGGCAGTTCCCACACTCCCACGTCTGTCAGCTATCTCTGGCGCCGTGTAGGCTGGCAGGTTATAGTTTTCATTCCACAGATCCTGGATATTCTGACCAGGGTCTGCAAGACCAAGATCAAGCAAGATGGGGCGCGGATAGCCCTGCTTATCAAAGCGTACCAGAACCATATCTGGGTTGAGACATAGATGTAGTTTTCCAGCTTTGTGGAGATAAAAAATCACATCAGCAACACTCAGAATGATCCAGCCTGCATGTTGGAACCATGGTTGTGGATTTTTGAGCAACAAGTTGCGCAGAATGGTGCCATCTGTAAATTTGAAAATCTCATAATATTTGACGCGCCCCTCGATCACAGTCCACCCGTATGGGTGGTGATCAACCAAACCTTGGGCATGTGCCGGGAGCAACACCGGCAACAAAGGATGCTGCCCTGCTTTGGCAAGTTGCAGAAATGCCCTGGCTTCCAGCCGCAATTTCTCCTCACAGCCCACATTGGCTACTTTGAGCAGAATGTCTTCTTCACCACGCCTGGCCTGGTACACGATTGCAGAGCGGGTAATGACAATTGGCTGAATGATCTCCATCGGACCAAACCATTCGCCATTATCAAATATTTCGGTGGCGTTTTCAGCCGGGCAATATTTTTCCTGACACCACAGGTTAAAATCCTGTGAGATCACATTACAACGCTGGCAGATACGCTTCATAAAGCCTC
>Ga0137333_1000193_pt1 | contig 16369 bp, 15 predicted proteins | sample EasRivERMLT231_2_FD_102286 | JGI IMG/M metagenome (GOLD analysis project Ga0137333, IMG submission 102286) | Soil microbial communities from meander-bound floodplain in the East River, Colorado, USA - East River MetaG ERMLT231_2 | ecosystem: Environmental > Terrestrial > Soil > Floodplain ... | reverse complement strand
TCGAGCGGCAAGGGCTCGCGAGGGAAGATGCGCCACACGAGATCGCGACTCTTCGGCCCCTCGACCGACAGGACGCCGAACGCGCCGGTGAGGTTTTCGAGCGTGACATCGTCCGCGATGATGTGGGACTCGAGGGCGTCGGCGACGCGCGCCGTCGAGCCCTGCGTCACCAGCACCAGCAGCTCCTGCGCGCGCGCGAGCACCAGCAGCTCCGCGACGACCCGGCCCTTGGTGGTCGTCACCAGCGCCTGGCAGGCGGCGCCGGTCGCCAGGGCGGCCACGTCGTTCGTCACCATCGCATTCAGGAAGCGCACGCGATCCGACCCGGTGAGCCGCAGCACGCCGACATGGGAAAGGTCGACGAGCGCCACGGCGTGCGTGATGGCCTCGTACTCGAGTCGCGGGTGCGAGAATGCCTCCGGGTAGGGAATGCCGGCCATCGTCCCGAGCGGGACGTGCTCGGCGCGGTAGAGATCGACGAACATCGCTACGCGAGCAGCCGCTCGCGGGCGAGGCGCACCAGCGCGGAAAGCGCGGCCTCTTCGTCACGATTGATCGAGCGGAACTTGATGTGGACGATATGAGCGCCTTCGTCCTCGAGCACCAGCCCGCTGGAGTCGTCGGCATCGACGTAGTGCACGGACAGGAGGCAGCCTCCCGCCGAAGGCTGAATGCCGCATATCACCTGGTTCGACCCGCCGATCGAATAGAACGCCATGCCCACCTGCGCACTGCCGCGGACGTGTTCCTCGGCGTCGGGGAGAGAGTCGCGAATGAGCGCGCGCAGTCGCGTCGCGAGGTCGCGCACCGTGCGGGCGTGGGGAGCGAGCAGCATCTCGAAGGTACTGGCGATCGACGCCGAGGCGGGGATCCGCTTCCTGCGCGTGGACCGGGCAACCTTCTTCTTCGCGGCTTTCCGCTTCGCCGGTGACTTCGACCTGGATTTCAGCGCCGTCTTCTGCTTCGGCGTGGGTCGCGACGGCTTCCGCTTGCGAGTGGCCATGTTACACGTCTGCGAGCGTCACGGTCTCGAAGAACCGGTGGAACCTCTGCTCGAGGCTCGTGAGTCCGTTCTTCACGGTGCAGCGGTCTTCGATGGAGCAGCAGCCGTCGTTGCTGGTGCACATCACCATGTGCACCGGGCCCTCGATCGATTCGAAAATTGCCGCCAGCGTCACGTCGGTCGCCGCCTTCGCCATGCGGTAGCCGCCCCCGCTCCCTTTCTGCGCCACGATGATGCCGCTCTGCGAGAGACTCTGCAAGACCTTCGCGAGCAGGTTGGGCGGGAGGCTGAAACGCGCTGCGATGTCCTTCGCGTTGGCGATGTCGCCTTCGGGTAGCGAAGCGATGTGCTTCAGGGCGATCAGCCCGTAGTCGGTTTTCATGGATATGCGGATCATACGGTGCGGCCGCGCGGCGGATTTCCGGCCGAGCCGGGCGGCGTCTATATAATAATGAGAGGCGCCCCCGCTTTCAACGGCTAGCATCGGCCGCGGCGCGAAGCGACGCGGCCCTATAAGGAGCGAAAACCCCCGGCGAGCAAGCGGTGGAAATGGTGCTCGCCCATCTCGCGTTTGACCGAGTAGCGGCCCTGGTCGTAGGACACGGAAGCGAGCCCCTTCTGGACCGACTCGCAGATCCCGACGTCTTCCTGCTGGACGACGTCGCTCGCGGCGAGGCTTTTTTCCACGAAGGCATCGTCCCCGGCGAGTGCCGGCATGAAGTAATAGTCGAAAATCACCTCGGTGAAATCGCAGCCGCGCGGCAGCACCCAGTTGGTGTCCATCATCGGGCCGTAGCGGTTGATCATCAGGTTGGGATAGATCCAGGCGTAGAGCACGCGATCGCCGATCCGCTCCGCGAAGTCCGCGCCGGAGCTTCCGGCGCCTCCTCCCGCCGCGCCCGCGCCGGACTGGATCGAGTAGCGCTCGAAGATCTCGGTCCGGTACGAGTCCAGGTCGAGTTGGCCCGCGAGTCCCTTGTGGAGATGGCTCACGTGATAGCCGCCGTCGAGGTAGTTGTCGACGTAGACCTTCCAGTTGCACTCGAGCGTGTACTTGCGTCGCGCGACGAACCGGAGCTTGTCGATATCCATGTCGTGCAGGCGCCGCTCCAGCTCGGTGAGGTCGCCGGCGAGCGCGCGCGGGGCATCCGACATCGATATAAACACCAGGCCGCACCACTCGGCCACGTGCATCGGCGTCAGGCCGAACTTGGTGCGGTCGAAGTCTTTCACCGCGCCCAGTTCGGGCGCCTTGATGAGACGGCCGTCGAGCCCGTACGTCCAGCCGTGGTACGGACACACCAGCGACTCCGTGCACCCCGCGCCCATGGCCACCTGCGCGGCGTGATGGCGGCACACGTTGAAAAAGGCGCGAAGTTCGCGGTCTTCGCCGCGGACGACGACGTAGGGTTCGCCCGCCACCGAGCCGGCGACGAAGTCCCCGATGTTCCGCAACTGGTCGCTCCGCCCCGCGATGAGCCAGTTGTGCGTGAAGACGGTGTCGCGCTCGAGGGCGAAGAAACGCCCGTCGTTGTACCAGGATTTAGGCGGCAGCCACGCGGATTCGATGGCAACAGCCGGGTCGAAGCGGCGGACTTCTTCCTGAAGCCATGCGACGCGGCGGTCGTGGGTGGGTGCGCTCACGCGAGGGAGTCTAGCACGCGGCGTCTCGGAAACCCACATGCTCGCACACACGATTGACGGAGCAGGTGATAACGGGCTAGACTCTATGTTTAGGAAATGCCGTACGTCAGGGCGTGACTCGCATTGGAGGGGGCCATGAGGCGTAAGCTTGGTTTTCACCTCTTGCTGCCATGTCTGCCGGATCCAGTGATACCCGGTTGCCTATCAACTCGACACCTGCGTCCACCCCCTACTTTTTCGACTCAATGATGCGCGCGATTCGAACCAAGAGACAAGAGACCTGGTACGCCATCGTGGGCGCGTGCGCGGTACTAACAATTGTCGTACCCGCCGCATTCTCGAAGACTTGGTATATCAAGCCCGACGGAACCGGAGACGCACCAACCATTCAGGCGGGCGTCGACGCCGCGTCCCCCGGTGACATTGTGCTCGTCGCAGCCGGTACCTACGCGACTACATCAGTGGTTGACGTTAACGGGACGCCAAGCGCGGTTTGCGTGGCGATCGGCAAAGACATCCGACTGCTCTCTGAAAGCGGCTCGCTGAACACAACCATAGGTAACGCGAGCGCAAATATTGCGATCTACATTCATGACGTTGGGTCAAGTGCAGAGATCAACGGATTTCGAATTCAAACAGCGTTTGAACCGTACGCTTGTGTGGACGGCCCGAGCGAAATGACCCTCAATGGTCCACTTCCACCATTCCTCAAGCGAGGCATTAGTTGTCGCAACGGAAGCCCCCTTATCACGAATAACAATATCACCACAAACGGTGCCGCGGTTGAGCTCCTCGGCTCTCCAGCGACGTTGACGGCGAATACCGTCACGCTCGCACCGCGCGGAATTGCCTGCCTCGACGGCTCGGACGCCGTAATTGCCAATAATGTTATCCACACGTGTGCATCCGCGATCTCGTGTGACGCCTCTTCGCCAACTGTGACCGGCAACGATTTGTACGACGGGTGTACTGGGATCAGGTCCCGGCTGGGCTCGCCCATTGTGACTGACAACCTGATTCATGATTTCTCACCTTACGGAATCGATTGTGCTACTTCCATCACACTTGAAAATAATCACATCTCGGATAATGCCGTCGGCGTGTTCCTGGGCGGCGTGGGGATAACCGTTGTGCGGGGCAACATATTCAACAGCCATTTCTACTATGCGATCGAGATCTGGGGCCCTACCGAAGGCGCGATCACAATCGAGGGGAATACGATTGACGGCAGTGGTTCCGCAATCTTCTGCCAGGCAGGCGCTAATCCGCTAATTCGGCGCAATATCATCGTACGATCCTTTTTTGGCATCAGATGCGCGCTGTCGTCGTTTCCCGTGATGGAATGCAACGACGTGGTGACCTTTCAAGCCCGGTACATTGGCGATTGCACTGACCAGACGGGACTTAACGGGAACATATCAGTTGATCCGCAGTTTTGTGGTTTGACGGATAGCGGCAACTATGGGCTGCAGGGTGATTCGCCATGTGCCCCCGGCAATCATCCGAGCGGGTACAGTTGCGGCAGAATCGGTGCGCGTGATGTCGCGTGTGGAGCTGTCGCGACGAAGTCCACCACATGGGGCGCGATCAAAGCAATGTACAAAGAGTAGTCAACGATTGGGGGCGATATCCCGTGGACCGCCCGAAAACACGCGTACCTATTTGCCCGCCATAAGAGCACTACCTCTTCGCTCCTCTCTGTATCTAGGATGATGGCCGAAGAGAGCAACGGACCGCATTCGGATCCCGAAACATGAAGTCCGAATTCCAGCTCATCGAAGCCTTCGCCCGCCGGATCCGGCGGGGTGCGATCCGCGCGTCCGGCGTCGTGGTCGGCGTCGGCGACGATGCGGCGGTGCTACGCCCGAACGCCCGCGAGGATCTCGTCGTCACCACGGATTCGCTCGTTGAGGGAAGCCACTTCGAACGTCGGTGGTTCACAGGGCGTGAGCTGGGGTGGCGGCTCGCCGCCGTAAACTTGAGCGACATCGCGGCGATGGGCGCGCGGCCGCGATACGGCCTGGTCTCCCTCGTCATCCCGCCGGGTCTGGATTCCGCCTATGTCGAAGCCATCGAGCGCGGCGTGGTCGATCATCTCGCGCGGTACGACGCGGTGGTGGTCGGCGGCAACATCGCGACGACGAGCGGGCCGCTGACGCTGGAGCTCACGCTCATCGGGGCGTGCGGGCGCGGCCGCGCGTGGCGCCGGCGCGCGAAAGCCGGCGACGCGATCGTTGTCGCGGGAGTGCTGGGCGCGGCGGCCGCGGGCATCTCGCTACTCCGCAAGAGGAAGGCGGGCGGACCGCTCGTTCGTGCGTACCGGCAGCCCACGCCGCGCCTGGACGTCGCGCGCGCACTGTCGAGGACCCGGAGCGTTCGCGGTGCAATCGACGTCAGCGATGGTCTCTCGAGCGACTTGATCCACCTCTGCGAGGCCAGCCGGGTCGGCTGCGATGTAGACGAAACCGCATTCCCCATACCGCGGGCGGTTCGCGCGTTCTGCCGGGAGCGCGGCCTTGACCCGATCCAGTGGGTCCTCCACGCCGGCGAGGATTACGCCCTCATTTTGAGCGTGGCCTCGCAACGTGCGACCGGGGTTTGTCGTAGAATCCGGCGAGCCGGTTGCCCGGCTGCCGTCGTGGGCCGCTTTACGAGGCGGCCTCGAGTGTACCGGCTGATTGATGCGCGCGGTGAAGCGCGGCCTTTCAAAGCGGGCGGCTGGGATCACCTGAAGGGGAAGTAGAGCGAGCATACGGGGTTCGACGCGATTTCACGAGGCGCGCTTTCAACTATCGCGCGCGAAGTGCATGAGCGGATGACCCCGTATGCTCGCTTCAAGAAACAATGCACATCGACCGCAAAGGATTCCACAAGACCACCATCGGCGTCTTCGCCGTCTCGCTGGTTCTCATGGTCGTCGCCGGCCTCGAGAACAGCGTTGCGCCGTGGGCGCCGTTCTATTTTGTATACATCGGGCTGGCTACCATTCTGCCCCTCAAGTGGAACACCTATCGCTTCGGACCCGCGCGCAACGTCCGCTGGTGGTTGTGGGTGGTGTGCCCCGTGGTTGCGATCCTCCTCCAGGCCGTGGTCAGCGTGGGGATCAACGTGCTCTACGCGCGCGTGGTGGTGGCGATCGGTGGCCCCGAGCGCCTCGACGATCCCATCATCGCCGTGCCGGCGATGTTCTCCGCCATGTTCGACGCGGCGGCGGCGCGCCTTTCGATACCGGCGAACCACGTTCGGATCGCCTACATGAGTCTCGTCGTCGCGTGGGCGGGCCTCGGTGAAGAGCTGTACTTTCGCGGCTACGTGCAGGGCGTGCTGCGCACGCGTCATTCGGCGCGCTATGCCATCCTGGTGGCGTCACTCCTGTTCGCGACCCGTCATTACATGCAGATGCTGCTGCTGCTCCCGAAGTTTCCCATCTTCGCCGCGACCGCCTGGGTGGCGATGGCGATTCCGGTGGGCATCGTGCTCGGCATCATCTACGAGAAGACGAAGTCGCTTTGGCTTCCCGTCGCGATCCACTATCTTTTCAACCTGATTCCGTTTCTGGCCGGATAGCGAACGAAGGGGAATTGTCATGACCCGAAAAGCCGCCCTCACGACTGTGGTATTTACGTCGCTCGCGTGCGCGAGACACGCACCGATCGCCCCGCCGACCGTGGCGGATTACTCGTACGCGAATCCCTCCCAGGTCGTGATGACGCACATGGACCTCGACATCGACGTGGATTTCGACCGCCGCGTCATCGCGGGCACGGCGACGTTCGACCTCGACCACAAGACGAGCGCGAACGTGGTCCACTTCGACACGTGGGCGCTTCGCATCCTGGAGGTCACGGCGGACGGAAAGAAGGCGCGGTGGACGCTCGGCGATTCGCTCCCGCTCATCGGCCGGCCGCTTTCGGTGGCGGTCACACCGGAGACCCATCGGGTTGCCGTGCGCTACGAGACCATCGCCGACGCCAGCGGCAGCGGGGCGCAGTGGCTCACCCCCGCGCAGACGGCCGGGAAGGCGTACCCCTACGTGTACACGCAGTCCCAGTCCATCCACGCGCGCTCGTGGGTGCCATGCCAGGACACGCCGTCGATTCGGTTCACCTACAGCGCCCGGGTCCGCGTGCCGTCGGAGCTGATGGCGGTCATGAGCGCCCGCAATGACCGCGTGAAGAGCGAAGACGGTGTCTACCAGTTCGAGATGAAGCAATCGCTTCCCTCGTATCTGCTCGCGCTCGCGGTGGGCGATATCGAGTACCGGCCGATCGGCCCGCGCAGCGGCGTCTACGCGGAGCCGGGCGTGGTCGAGGCGGCCGTGAGCGAGTTCGCGGATCTGGAGCGGATGATCGACACGGCGGAGTCGCTGATGGGGCCTTATCGGTGGGAACAGTACGACGTGCTGGTGCTCCCACCGAGCTTCCCGTACGGCGGCATGGAAAACCCGCGCCTCACGTTCGCCACCCCGGTGCTGCTCGCGGGCGACCGCTCGCTCGTGTCGGTAATCACGCACGAGCTGTCGCATTCATGGTCGGGGAACCTCGTCACCAACGCCACCTGGAACGACTTCTGGCTGAACGAGGGCTTTACCACTTACTTCGAGCGCCGGCTCGACGAGGTTCTCTACGGCAAGGAATACACGGACATGCAGGTGATGCTCGGCAAACGCGACCTCGATTTTGAGTTCGCGGAGAAGGGGGCGGGCAACAAGGACACCGCGCTCTACGTCGAGCTGGCCGGGCGCGACCCCGACGAGGTAATGGGCTCCACGCCCTACGAAAAGGGCTACTTCTTTTTGCTCATGCTCGAGGAATCGTTCGGTCGCGAACCGTTCGACGCATTCTTGCGCCGGTACTTCGACACGCACGCGTTCCGGACCATGACCACGGAGCGATTCGTGGCGCTCATGAAGCAGGATCTGTTCGCGAACGACGAAGCGAGGTACGTCTCGCTCCAGGTGGACGAATGGATCTACCAGCCGGGGCTCCCGTCCAACGCGCCGGTGCCGCACTCGACGCGCTTCGACCAGATCGACACGCAGCTCGCCGCATTCGTGAAGGGCACGCCCGCGAGGCAACTCGCGACCCGCGGGTGGACGGCGAACGAGTGGCAGCGTTTTCTCGACAACCTGCCGCAGCCGCTTCCGGCCGCTCGCCTGCAGGACCTGGACGCCACTTTCCATTTGAGCCGCGCGAACGCGGTGGTGCAGCGCTCCTGGTTCCCGAACGTCATCGCCGCCCGCTACCAGCCCGCCTACCCGGCCCTCGAGAACTTCCTGATGACGATCGGACGGCGCTATCTGGTGCGGCCGGTGTATCAGAAGCTCGCTCAGACACCCGACGGGATGGAGTTCGCGCGTCGGGTGTACGCGGAGGCCCGGCCCGGGTATCATTCGCTGACGGCGAATGGGATCGATCCGTTACTGGGGTGGTCGGAAGCGACCGGCACGACGACGCCCTGAGCCGGCGCAGGGACCCGATGAAGGAAGCACTCATACGTCTGGTGAATCACATGCAGTGGGCGGACGCAGAGACGCTGGCCGCGCTGCGCGCCGTTTCACCGCCCGCCGAGGCGCTCGCGTGGTACGCACACGTCCTCGCCTGCGAACGCGTCTGGTACTTGCGGATGGGGAACGAGGACTGGAAGACGCAGAAGGTGTGGCCCGGGATGACGCTCGACGAGTGCGCGGCGCTCGCGGCACGAAACGATACCCAGGTGAATGGCATCGTGGCGCGCCTTTCGGACGAGGAGCTGGCGCGTCGGGTCACGTACGTGAACAGCGCCGGCCGGACCTTCACCAACACCATGGCCGACATGCTCATCCAGGTGGCGTTGCACGGCGTTCACCATCGCGGCCAGATCGTCGCGTCGCTGCGGCGCGCGGGCACGGCCCCGCCGGTGCTCGACTACATACGATTCGTGCGGGAGTAGCCGTTCGGATAAAGGAGACGAGATGATGTTTTTCCGCTGCGTGATACTCGGCGCCTTGCTCGGTGGCGTGGCCGTGGCCGCCGGCCCCCCGGCTGCAAAGCCGACCGTCGCCGCCCTCGCCTGGCTGTCCGGTTGTTGGCTGGGGACCGGGGACGAGGAGACGATGGAACAGTGGATGAAACCGGCCGGCGGCACCATGCTGGGCATGAGCCGCACGGTCGCCGACGGCAGGACCGTGGCGTACGAATTCATCGTGCTGCGCGAGAGGGACGGCGCCGTCTACTACGTGGCGAGACCATCGGGACAGGAGGAAGCGTCGTTCAAGCTGGTTCGATCCAACGAGCGCGAAGCCGTCTTCGAGAACCCCGAGCACGATTTCCCCCAGCGCATCACGTATCGCCTCTGGCCGGATGGCTCGCTCGAGGCGGCCATCGAGGGCATCGTGGGTGGAAAGACGCGGCGCGTCGAGTACCCGATGAAGCGGATACGTTGCGAGTAGCGACGCCACCCATCCGGAGCGTGACCATGCGAACGAATCGACGCTTTCTCTGGCTGGTTGTAGCTATTCTGGCCGCGTGCGTGCGCGCGGACGCGGGCATCGCCGCGTCGAAGACCGGTGACGCCGGCGCGCTCGTCGCCGACCCGAAGGCCATCGTCGACCTGCCCGCGGGGTTTTCGTACACCATCGTCTCGCGCATGGGCGACGAAATGGACGACGGCCTCGTCGTGCCCGCGCTCTGCGACGGCATGGCTGCGTTTCCCGGGCCCGGCGGCACGGTGATTCTGATACGAAACCACGAGTCGCTCTTTGCCGCCGAGGGTCCCTTCGGCACGACGTACGAACGCCTCGCGCGGATCCCGAACGCGAAACTCTACGACCTCGGCTTCGGCATGACGCCGTGTCCCGGCGGCACCACCACGCTGGTGTGCGACCCGAAGACACAAAAGGTCGTGCGCCAGTTCTTGAGCCTCGCCGGCACGCTTCGCAATTGCGCGGGCGGAGCGACGCCGTGGGGGAGCTGGCTGACATGCGAGGAAATCACGCTGCGAACCGGCACTCATTACGGCGGTACCGTTCATGTGCAGAAAGACCACGGCTACGTGTTCGACGTGCCCGCGACGGCCGAGCCCGCGCTGGCCGAGCCCGTCCCGCTCAAGGCGCTGGGCCGCTTCTATCACGAGGGTGCCGCGGTCGATCCGCGCACCGGTATCGTGTACATGACCGAAGACCTGGACGATGGCCTCATCTACCGGTTTCTTCCGGATGTGAAGGGGGATCTCACGAGCGGCCGGTTGCAGGCGCTCGCGCTGGCGAACGGCGTGCGCGACACGCGCAACTGGAAAAAAAACGCTGACATCAAAGCCGGCGAAACGCTCGCCGTGAAGTGGATCGACATGGATGATGTCGATGCCCCCAAGGACGATTTGCGCACGCGCGGCCACGACCTGGGCGCGTGCCTGTTCGCGCGCCCGGAAGGAATTATCGAGACCGCCGGGTCCGTCTTCTTCACCTGCACCTCCGGCGGTGCCGCGAAGCTCGGGCAGATCTGGCGTTACACGCCGGGCAAGGACGAAGGGACCGCGCGAGAGAAAGACGCGCCGGGCGTGCTGGATCTCTTCGTCGAGCCCAACGACGCGAAGCGCCTCAACGGCCCCGACAATATCACCGCCACGTCGACCGGCGAGCTGCTGGTGTGCGAGGATCCGCATGGCGCGCCGGGCCGGCTCATCGTCGTGGGGCGCGACGGGGCGCTACGCACGTTCGCGCAGGCGCGGCTCGAATCGGAGTTCGCCGGGGCGACCTTCTCGCCCGATGGCTCGACGTTGTTCGTGAACCTGCAGCACCCCGGGCTCACGCTCGCGATCCAGGGGCCGTGGAGTCGGGAATGAGATCGTGGAAGGCGCTCGCGGTCGCGCTCGCGGTCCCGGCGCTAGCCGTCGGAGTGGACGCGTACCCCTGCACGACCTTCTGTCTCGACGGCGGGAAATCGCTCGTGTTCGGGAAGAACTACGACTGGGGAGTCGAGGTTGGAATGGTGGTGGTGAACAAGCGCGGCGTGGCCAAGACGGCGTTCACCGACGACCACCCGGCGCGGTGGACGTCGCGCTACGGAAGCGTGACGTTCAACCAGTACGGGCGCGAGTTTCCGAGCGGCGGCATGAACGAGGCCGGGCTGGTCGTGGAGTTGATGTGGCTCGAAGACACAACCTACCCGGAGCCCGACGAGCGCGGCGGGCTGCCGACGCTGCAGTGGATCCAGTACCAGCTCGACGTTTCCGCGACCGTGGATGACGTGGTGGCGAGCGACCAGGCGGTCCGGATCACCCCCGGCGGGTCCGCCAGGATCCATTTTCTGGTGGCGGACGCGAAGGGCGCGTGCGCGTCGGTGGAATACCTGCAGGGGCGGATGGTCGTGCACCGGGGCGGCGAGATGCCGTTCAAAGCGCTCACGAACGACACGTACGAAACGTCGGTGGCGTACGCGCGCCGCACGACGGACGCCGGCGGGGCATCGTCGCTGGAGCGGTTCGCGCGCGCGGCGGCGCGAACCAAAGACGACTCGTATCGCGGCTCGGCGGCCATCGACGCCGCTTTCGACCTGCTGGCGGACGTTGCCCAGGGCGACTACACGCAATGGAGCATCGTCTACGACATCGGCGGCAAGCGCGCCATGTTTCGAACCCGCCTCAACCGCGAGATTCGATGGCTGGATCTGGCGACGCTCGATTTCGCCTGCGGCAAGCGGCCGCTGGCGGTCGACGTGAACGCGCCCGGGTCGGGGGACCTGGCGGAGAAGCTGGCCGCCTGCACACTGGAGACGAACACGGAGCTCGTGCAGGCCGCCTTCGCCCGGACGGAGTTTCTGCGCGCGGTTTCGCTGGAGACCCAGCAGGACCTCGCCCGCTACCCGGAACACACGCGGTGCGTTCCCTGACGCGCGCCTAGCCGCACGGCACGCGGGCCAGCCACGCCGTCACCGTCTCCGGGCTCCGGGCCGCCAGCGCGGCGACAATACCCACGCCGATCCCGTAGGCCACGTGTCCCGCAACGTGCGCCGCGGCGACTTCCACCCCCGCGGTCTGGAATTTTTCGACCGGGTGGTTCTCGGCCACCAACGCCATCAACACGAAACTCATCGCCGCGCCGTGGAACACGCCGATGGCGATGCATACCGCGACGATTTCGAGGAAACTGTGAGTTCCCACCGAACGAACGATGAGCAGGTAGGGGATCGCGAAACAGCACCCCGCGGTGAAGTGGAGCGCAAGCCCCGGCGCGAGTGATTTTTCGTAGCGGCGCGTGATGAGGCTCCCGAGCGCGCGGATCATGTCGGCGTTCGCCCAGCCGGCCCGGTGGATGAACCACATGACGGCGGTCATGAACGCGGTGCCGACGATCCCCGCTGCAACGATGATCAGTGGAAACATGGCGCGGCCTCCGTGGGTTGATTCGAAGATAGCCCGCCCGGCGGACCGCGTAAAGGGCGGGGTTTTCCCCCACCCGCGCGAGGCGCCCCTTTTCGCGACCCGCGAACTGTGTCATCCTGCACGGCGATGAGTCGCGTACCTATCTGGTTGCTCCACCGGCCGATCGCGCACCGCGGGCTCCACGACGCGTCGAAGGGAGTGGCCGAAAACTCGCTCCCCGCGTTCTGGGCGTCGGCGCGCGCCGGCCATCCCGCCGAGCTCGACGTGCGTCTGCTCGCGGACGGCGAGGTGGTGGTGTTGCACGACCGCGACCTCGACCGCGCCACCGGTGCCAGCGGCCCCGTCTCCGAGCGCACCTCCGCGGACCTGGCGCGGGTTTTCCTGGAAGGAATGGATGGATCGGCCGACGCACGCGTCCCGCTCTTGCGCGACGTGCTGAACCTCGTCGCCGGGTCGACGCCGCTCTTGATCGAGATCAAGAACGAGGGTGAGGTCGGCAGAATCGAGCCGGCGGTGGCGGCCGCGCTCCTCGGGTATCGCGGGGCGTTCGCCATCCAGTCGTTCCACCCCGGTACGGTGCGGTGGTGGAGGGAGCACGTTCCCGACGTGGTGCGCGGGCTTCTCTCCGGCGACTTTCGCGACGAGCCGATCGACGACGCTGCGAAGCGCCGCCTGCAGAATCTCGACGCCATCGACGAGTGCGAGCCCGATTTCATCGGCTACGACATCCGCCTGCTGCCGTTCGCGCGGGTGGAGCGCGAGCGGGCCGCGGGCCGGTCGGTGCTGGGTTGGACGGCGCGCTCGCTGGACGAAGCGAGGCGCGCGCTCGTTCACTGCGACAACGTCATATTCGAAGGCTTCGATCCTTCCGCGCTGGGGAGCAAGGCGTGAATCGGCGCGTCGCCCGCGCCCTGATCGCCGCCGCGACGACGCTCGCGCTGTGGGTCGGCGCGTGCTCGCGCGAGCAGCGACCTCCCAACCTGGTGCTGATCACCGTCGACACGCTGCGGCCCGATCATCTCGGGTACGCTGGCTATTCGCGCCGCACCAGCCCGGCGATCGACCGGCTCGCGAGCGAGGGCGTCGTCTTCACCCACGCCACCAGCGTGGCCGGGTGGACGCTGCCGTCGGTGGCGACGATATTCAACGGGCACTACCCGAAGGACCACGGCGCGACGGACTTCCACTGGTCGATCGACGCGTCGCTGCCGTCGCTCGCGTCGATTCTGCGCAAGCACGGCTACGACACCTACGGCTTCGTGAGCCACATCATGCTCACCCCGACCTACGGCATGGGCGACGGCTTCGCACATTTCGACTTTTCCGTGCTCAACGTCGGCCACCCGCACGAAATCGAAACCTCGCAGAAACTGACCGAGATCGCGCGCCGGGGCGTTCGCGGAATGAAGGAACCGTATTTCGTCTGGGTGCATTATTTCGACCCGCACTTCGAGTATCTGGAGCACCCGCAGTATCCGTTCGGCGCGGCCGACATCGACCGCTACGACGCCGAGATCGCGTACACGGACTATTACATCGACGACCTGCTCAAGGTGGTCGATCGGAAGAACACGGTCGTGGTGTTCACGTCCGACCACGGCGAGGAATTCGGCGAGCACGGCGGGAAGTACCACTACACGCTGCACGGCGAAGTGATGCGCGTGCCGCTGGTGATCAAGGCGCCCGGGCTGGCGCACCGCGAGGAATCGGCGCCGGCGGAGCAGATCGACCTGCTGCCGACGATCCTCGAGCTGCTCGCGATCGACGCTCCCGCCGGGCTGCCGGGGCGCGACCTCTTCGCGCCCGCGGACCCGCACCATTCGATCTATCTGGAGCGGGACCGGCCGCCGCAGTGGCGCCAGCGCGGCGTCGTGCGCGGTTCCCACAAGCTGGTCGTCGTCGAAGCGGCGGACACGTTGCTGGTGCCGGCGACGAGTCGCAACGAAGAAATCCCGGTGACGTGGGTGAAACCGGGGATGTACCTCTACGATCTCGCTCGCGACCCGGGCGAGACGACGAATCTGTTCTCCACGGACGATTCCACGTCGCTTTCCCTGCTGGGGCTCTTGACCTCGCACTTCGCGACCGCGGCGGCGCGCAAGCAGCCGGTCGAACTGGACGAGGATCTGCTCAGGAAGCTCAAGAGCCTGGGTTACATCAACTGATCGGGGCCCGCGTCGCAGCCTGAGCGGTATGTGGCGCACGACGGGAGGGCTCCCGCTTGTGGGATACCCGGCGTGCGCCATGAACCTCCGACGTCGCGAACGTTGTGCTATCATCGTCGCGACCGCGAGGAGGCCCCTTACATGCGCTACGAATTCTGGACCGCCGACGTCTTCACCGACCGCGTCTTCGGAGGTAACCCGCTCGCCGTCGTCCCCGACGCCAGCGGTCTCAAGCCCGAGCAGATGCAGCTGATCGCGCGCGAATTCAATCTTTCCAATTCCACCTTCGTGCTTCCTCCCGAGTCCGGCGACCACAACTTCCGCGTGCGCATCTTCACGCCGGCGCGCGAGCTCCCGTTTGCCGGGCATCCGACCGTCGGCGCCGCGTGCGTGCTGGCAGCGGCCGGCCGCGTGAAGTTGGAAGGGGGCGAGGGGAAAGTGGTGCTCGGCGAGGGCGTGGGCGCCATACCGGTCACCATCCACGGAGGTGGCGACAAGCCGTATTTCGCGCAGCTTACGGCGGCGATGCTCCCGCAGTGGGGGCCGAGCCCACCGCCGTCCGAGATGCTGGCAGCGATGCTTTCGGTCGACCCGACCGACGTGCTCGACGACACCCGCGACGAGCCGCAGGCCATCTCGTGCGGCGTGCCCTTCATGTTCGTGCCGCTCGCGTCGCTCGAGGCGGTGCGCCGCGCGCGCCTGAACTGGGAATGGTGGAATCAGTACCTCTCGTCGCACTGGGCGCCGCAAGTCTTCCTGTTCGCGTTCGAGGCGGAGACCCGGGGGGTCACTGCCCACGCCCGTATGTTCTCGCCCTGGGCCGGGGTCGAAGAGGACCCCGCCACAGGCTCCGCCGCTGCCGCCTTCGCGGGCTATCTCGTTCGCCGGGAACGCCCCGCCGACGGGACGGCGCGGTGGATGATCGAGCAGGGCTTCGAAATGGGGCGCCCCAGCTTCATCCAGATCGAGGCGGACGTGAGCGACGGTAAGCCGGGCTCGGTTCGCGTCGGCGGGCAGACGGTTCTGGTGACCCGGGGCCATATCGACGCGTAAGCGGGAAGCGCGGAGTGATGGGATGTCGGTTCCAATCCGCTCTCTCAAGAACCAGGAGGAAATTACATGAACCACAGTTTGGTTTGCCTCGTTGCGATCGAGGTCGCGAAGTAGGATCGAAGTGGAAGGCGTCATGTCGACTTTTCGCCCCTGCGTGTGCGCAATCGCGCTCGCGGTTTCGGCGCTTGCCTTCGGAACGGCGGACGCGGTGCTGCAGGTCGCTTCTACCCAGCCGACCCGCGAACGCGTCGACGTTCCCGCGACGACCGCCATTGCGGTGTCCTTCGCGGATACGGTCGATTCGACGACGGTGACGACGGCGTCGTTCCACGTGTTCGGGCGCTGGTCGGGCCCCGCCGCCGGCACCTTCGCTTTCGCCGAATCCACCGTGACCTTCACGCCCGCCGAGCCGTTTTTCGCGGGTGAGCGGGTAACGGTGGTCTTGAGCAAGGCGATCCTGAACGCCTCGGGCGGGCCGATGGCGAACGGCTACGCGTGGTGCTTCTCGATCCGAACGGAAGCGTCGACGCTGGATTTGACCTATGTCGGGCAGATCACCTGCCGGCTGGAGGGGGAGACGGCGGTGGCGCCCTACGGCGCGTACGCCGGCGATCTCGACAACGACGGGTGGACCGATCTGCTGGTTCCGTGCGAGGTGCCCGCCGACGCGCGCGTGTTCCTGAACGACGGCGCCGGCGGCTACTCCAGTTTCACCGTGGAGAGCATTCCCGACGGCAGCGCGCCCAGCCCCAGCGAAGGCAGCGACCTCGACCTGGATGGTGAGATAGACGTCGTGATCGGCAACGGCACCAACGATCAGGTCACGGTTCTCATTGGCGACGGAGCCGGCAGTTTCACCGGCAGGACCAGCTACCCGGCGGGGGAATACGTGCGCGGCATCGGCGTCCTCGATTTGAACGGCGATGGTTACGACGACATCGTGACGGCCAACCGCGTGGATGACAACCTATCGATCCTGCTCAACCACGGGGATGGGACATTCGCTGCGGCGGTCGCGAAGGAGGCGGGCGGGAACGGCGAGTACGCGATCGCGGTGGGCGACGCCAACAACGACGGTCGGCTCGATGTCTTCTGCGGGACGTTCAGCTCGCCGTACTCGGTCATCGTCCTCTTGAGCGACGGT
>Ga0137333_1000190_pt1 | contig 16505 bp, 17 predicted proteins | sample EasRivERMLT231_2_FD_102286 | JGI IMG/M metagenome (GOLD analysis project Ga0137333, IMG submission 102286) | Soil microbial communities from meander-bound floodplain in the East River, Colorado, USA - East River MetaG ERMLT231_2 | ecosystem: Environmental > Terrestrial > Soil > Floodplain ... | reverse complement strand
TTGGAATTTATCAGCAGGGTCAACTTTATAAGCCGGGAAACGCGCTTGAATGAAACCATTGGTGACGTTCTGAGGCACAAAGAGCAAAGCTGGTTGAGTACCTTCAACGCCACTTTCATACTTTGGCTTGTCTTTCTTGATCGCAAAACCTTTGGCATCGCCTTCAGTGCCAGGGAAGGTCAAGCCGCCCGCGCCACTGGTCCAGGTGGCTTTGTCGGCTGTGGCAGCAAAATCATAAACAACACTACCTGTTGTGCTGCCTACAACATTGATCTCCACCCACCAGGCTTTATTAGCATTTACACCTATCCCAAAAACAGTTCCTGATGAGCTTTTGAATTTCCAGTAGCCAATGTAGTGACCTGCAGAGTTTGGCGCCTTCATCTCGACGCTGACATCCACCGTGGCGCCAACCGCAACGGCAGAGGGCAATGCCACAGAGGCGGGCGCACCCATTTGGGCACCACTATCAAAGATCATGGTGTCAGAGGTGGTCCATGCGCAGGTGCCAATATTTTTCAACCGCCAGGTTTTCTTGAACGCGGTGTTGGCATCATACTTCGTGCCATCCGGTACGGTTACATCGGAAACGAATTGCGCCTGATAGCAGGCTGCAGCCGATGCCTGGCCCGGTAATGCCAGTGCAGGCATCACTGACAACACCAGGGCAAACAATAACATAATCGAAGTAATTTTCAAGCGTGATTTCATAGTCATTCTCCTCTTTACTCATCCAATTCATAACGACGTTCAGAAAATTACAAAAGTTCCAGTTGAGGTTAGTATAACTTTACTTTAACGATTGTTCAATATCTCATGAATGACTCTTTTTACTTATAACAAACCTATATACCATTCTACACCTCGATCTGAACGCTTTCTACTGCGCCGTGAACAGCAAAACACACTCCCGCGTGCAAATGCCGGGGAGTGTGTTTTGCTGTATTATTTTGTAAATTCTTTACCTCTATAAACGCTCATATAGGCTGTAATGAATTTCGCATCTACCTTATGGAGCCGTCCATTTAAAGCTCGAGGCGACATCCAGGAAGATGGCTGATTCCAGATCCTTGTTGTATACCGGCGGTGGGACAGGATAATTGGATGGATTCGCGGAATGCAGCACAAAGTTCAAGCTAACACAAGCTGTTCCTTTGACAGTAGAATACGCAACCCATTCATAAACTTGACCTGCTGCACCTTCCTGTCCGCTCTCCTTTACGAATTGAATCCCATTGGAATTCGTTACGGACTCAGACACGATCGAGCCGGGGGCATGTCCGCTAGTGAAGGGGCTGGTACATGTGGACACATTCTCAAAGACCGTTACCTCCAGATATTTCTCAATCAGATTCGTTCCAGAAACAAAGGGCAGGTTTATGCGGGCAAAACTATCCTGGGCTGTAGTTAAGCTACTACTTGCGGGATAGATGAACTGGAAACCGTATTTCTGGTTGACGTATGTCAATTGCCCTGCATTAATTGGCGGCAATGTTGCCGTCAAGGTTGGCAGCGGCGGGGTAGATGTTGCAGTTGCGGTGGCAGGGACCGGTACAGCAGTTTGCGTAGATCCGAGAACAGGCAGCGCAGAAGGTGTTACCGTTGCAGACGCCGTCGGCACAGGTAGGACTGGTCCGCTCCGCACGATGGCTGGCGCAACCCACATCACACGGTCACCAGTTGGTGAACCATTCGCATTGACCCTCAAAATGAATTTGACATTTTTGCCCGCCAACGGACTCAAGTCAATATCAGACTGATAAATCAAGCCTTCATAGCGTTCACCAAATGCCCAAAGATTTTGGATGGGTCCATTCTCGATCTGATAATCCAGGCGGAACACAGCGTAGCAGTTCCATTGCAGGTACTCACAATTCACCAGAGCCCTGAAATGATCACCACTTTGAACGGTAAACGGTGGGAAAGCGCCTTGAATATATCCGTTATACACATTCTGCGGAATGGTCAATAAGGCTGGGCGTACATCGGTCGTGTTGTTTTCGAGGCGTGGATTATTTACGATCTGTATCGTACCATTGGCTGGACTCGTATCCGGACAGGATAATGTACCTGCGCCACTCGTCCATTGCGCTTCACAAGCATGTGTAACGAAATCATATCCATTTCCACTTGTTGGCGGAGGCGCACCTGCGACACCAATGGCAAGCCAGAAGGGCTTGTTGCCAAGTGTTCCGATCCCAAAGGCGCGTCCTTCAGCGTTCTTTAGCAACCAGTAACCACGATAATTCCCAATGCTGTTCGGGGCAGTGAGATTTACCGATAGGTCAATCTCCTGGCGCGGAGCAACCGAGATTGGTAGATTGATCGGAGAGGCGCCACTCATTTGATCACCGGTGGAGAAGACTAGTGTGTACCCTGTCGTCCAGGTACAATTTCCAGTGTTCCTCAACTTCCACGTTTTCGTAAATGTTTGCCCGGGGGTAAAGACAGTTCCATCCGGCACACTAACATCAGAGACAAAATAGGCTCGATCACAACCTGTAGTCGGTGGCACTGTGCTGATCGTTGGAACTGCGGTAACGACAGGCTGGGGTGTGATCGTTGGAACTGCAGGACCCGCTAGGAATGAATTAACGATCACCGGGTTCACCCACATGGCATTATCGCCGGTTGAAGTCCCATTGGGGCGGATCAGGAAAACAAACGATACTTTTTGCCCAGCCAACGGGTTAAGACTAAGGTTCACTTTTGTGAAAGTGTTTTTATAGCTTTTTACTTTACTCCAAAACGTACGTGTACCACCCCCCTCTGGGTTTTGATATTGAAGAACAAAAGTGACTTCGCAACTCCTTGCGCCATATTCACAACCGATCAATGCCTGGAAGCGATCTCCCGCCTTAACCTCATAAGCCGGGAAATGTCCGTAAATATGTTCGTTATATTCGACGGGTGGAACCATAAGGATACCCGGTGTATTGGATTGGATCCCATTTTCAAGGACCGGATGCTCAACAGTCTGCACAAAACCATCCGGATCGCCATATACACCTGGGAAAGATCTGATTCCCGTTGCCTCAGTAGCCCAAAGGGCACTGGGTGCATTAGCTACAAAATCGAATACTGGAGCAGCCTTGCTTCTTACTTCAATTTCAACAAAAAAAGGTTTACTTGCGGTCTGACCAATGCCAAATAATCCACCTGCAGCATTTTGTAACTCCCAATATCCAATATATGAGCCTGGGATCAGCGGAGCGGTCAAGCCAATGGTTAGATTAATGGTCTGTCCGGGAGCTATGCCTCCCTTTGGCAGATTTACAGCTGAAAGTCCGCCCATCTGCTCACCGCCGACAAAAACCAGCTTATAGTCCTTCGTCCACCAACAGGTGCCGATATTTTTCAAGCGCCAGGTTTTAATTAAAGCAATACCAGGGTCCACGGGCAGACCATCAGGAATGGTCACATCAGCAACAAACTGGATCCAATCACAATACCCTCCTGCAGATACGTCGGTAACACCGCCATACCCGGCTGGCACAACCGACAACATCAGCATTAAAAGCAGCGATAAAGCAGACACAACTTTAATTTTCAGAGTCATTCAAGCCTCCTGCATATGCAATTATTATTAATCTTACATTTGGCACGGGCGTTGAAACATTGCAAATCACCTCACAATTTCTGGCTGGTCTCGGAAGACCAAAGTCCTATATAATCCAGAAGATGCCTCGCACAATTCTGCACCTCGATCTGGATGCCTTCTACTGCGCCGTGGAAGAGACGCGCAACCTCGAACTGCGCGGCAAAGCCTTTGCGGTGGGCGGCAAACCGGATGAACGTGGCGTGGTCGCTTCGTGTTCCTATGCCGCGCGACGAAACGGAGTCAGAAGCGCCATGCCGATGAGCAAAGCGCTCAGACTCAGCCCGGGGCTGATCATTGTGTCCGGGCATCATCACATCTACAGCGAAGTCTCGAAGCAGGTGATGGACATCCTCCATGGCCAAACCGGACTGGTAGAGCAGATTTCCATCGACGAAGCCTTTCTCGATATCTCCGATATTCAGGATAACCCCGAACGCATCGCACGTGGACTTCAAGCCCGCATCAACAACGAGCTACAGCTCCCCTGCTCGATCGGGATCGCATCGAACAAACTTGTGGCGAAGATCGCTACCGAAGTCGGAAAAGCCCTCGCGCTGAAGCGTATCAAAGCGCAAGGCTTGGTGGAGCCTCCGAATGCCGTAACAGTTGTCGGCTTCGGCGAAGAGGCGGCGTTCTTGAGTCCATTGCCCGCGGATATGCTTTGGGGTGTTGGTCCAAAAACATCAATACGATTAACTGAATTAGGCATCCACACAATCGGCGATATCGCAAAATGGCCCGAGAGTGAAATGCTACGCTTGTTCGGCGAGAACGGACGTGACCTTTCGCGCCATGCCAGGGGCATCGATGACCGCGCGATCGAAACCGAGCGCGAGACAAAATCCATCAGCCAGGAAAATACTTTCTCACGCGATGTGCGCGATGACAAGTTATTGCAAAAGACGTTGCGCGAAATGTCGGCGGAGGTGGCGAGGCAATTGCGCAAAAATAATCTGGCTGGCAAAACGATCAAATTAAAAATTCGCTGGCCCGATTTCACAACACTGACGCGCCAGATAACATTGAACAATCCAACTGATCAAGAGGAAGAAATCGCAGACGCCGTGTTGGAATTATTGAAAGTGGTACGAAAGCCGAATCAAGCTGTGCGCTTGATCGGTGTGGGTATCAGCGGATTGGGCGCGCCAATAAGACAGTTGGGGCTTTGGGATGTGGAGAGCGAGAAGTCGCGCAAGTTGCAGGAGGCAATGGATACGTTGCAAGAGAAGTATGGAAAGGATGTTATTCACAAAGGCGAACCTTCATGACATTTGTCACTTGAAAAAGTAGAACATAAATTCTACACTGATTCTATTCAAGGAGAATGACATGAAAACTCTTGATCTCAAAAAAGACCTGAAATATCTGTATCAACCTTCGGCAAAAAAGATCGAAATCGTACAGGTACCCAATCTCCAATTCGCGATGATCGACGGCGCGATTGAAAAAGGACACGCTCCCGGCAATTCTCCTGGCTACGCTGAAGCCATACAGGCTTTGTACGGAATTTCATACACGCTGAAGTTCATGTTCAAAAAACGCAAGACAAATGCGATCGACTATCCCGTAATGGCTTTGGAAGGATTGTTATGGATTACGGAGGGCATATTCGACATTACCATCAAAGATAACTGGGCGTATACACTGATGATTATGCAACCCGAAATTATTACCGCGGACATCTTCGAGGAAGCCCGCGACCTGGTCTGCAAAAAGAAAGGGAATAGCGACTCGCTCAATAAGGTACGCCTCACCCGATTCGAAGAAGGGCTTTGCGTGCAAACCATGCACATTGGACCCTACGCCACGGAACCCGCCACTATTGACCGCATGAAAACCTATATACAGGAGAACGGTTTGCAGGACAATGTCGGTCCAAATGGCAGACATCACGAAATTTACATGAGCGATCCACGCAGAGTTGCGCCGGAAAAAATGAAGACAGTTTTGAGACACCCCGTCATAAAAATCAAGCAATGAACTACTGTTGAAAAGAAGCAATGGAGGTTGAAATGAAAATTCTGGATCTTCGTAAACAATACAAGGAGTTGTACAATCCATCTGCAAAAAAGCCGGTTCTTGTGGAAGTGCCGCGTCTGCAATTTGCCATGATTGATGGCGCGATTGAAAAAGGGTCTGAACCAGGCAAATCGCCGTCGTTTGCCGAGGCGACACAAGCCTTATATAGCATTTCGTATACACTCAAATTTATGTTGAAAAAACGCAAGACCAATGCCATTGATTATCCCGTCATGGCGCTGGAAGGTCTCTGGTGGGTGGAAGATGGGATGTTTGACATCACCATCAAGGACAACTGGTTCTACACGTTGATGATCCTGCAGCCAGATGTCATTACAAAGGATGTTTTCGCGGAGGGGCTTGAGGCTATCAGTAAAAAGAAAGGGGATTCTCCGGCCTTATCAAAACTGAGGCTGACGAACTTTGAAGAAGGCCTTTGCATGCAAGTGATGCACATCGGACCTTACGCCACCGAACCCGCCACTGTTGAACGCATGCGCGCCTTTGCATTGGAAAACGGCTATCGTGACCGCGTGGGGCCGCCCAATGGCAAGCACCATGAAATCTATCTTGGCGACCCACGCAAAGCAGACCCCGCGAAACTCAAGACAGTGTTGAGACATCCACTCGAAAAGATTTAGGAACTCGCCTTATACGGTTCCCTAATTGCATCGGAATGGAATAGTTTATGGAATAGTTTTATGAAATACACTGTCAATTATCTCAAAGCAACTGTTCTCGCCATCAATCTTCTTCTCTTGATTGCGATATCGAATTGTTCGTTAGAACCTAACATAGCATCGTTTAATACACCAGTAGGAAATGAAAGTACCGACTCCGTCGCAACAAGCAAACCGCCAACTCTCGACCCAACCAAACTTGCGTCTACAGTTACATCAACAGTTACCCCAACTTTTTCTCCAACGAACACACCATTCAATGAAAGTAAGGCAAATATCTTATGTCCCTCTATGCAGGATAGACTTCCTGATACAGCGGCTATACAAGGAGAATTCATATTAAATCCGCTCGCGACAGATGCAAGCCCTTATCTCTTAGATTTCTCTACCGGATTACAAAGATACTTGCCATACACAGAAGCATATTATCCTGAACCGTTTAAAGTATCGCCCAATTATCAATGGGTGGCTTACTTTACCAAAAGAAGAGATGACGTTACTGCTGATTTCTCGCTGGTTGTCACAGACTTAAGAGGAAACGTGATTTACCAAGAAAGCATGGATAAAAGAAAAAAAATGGTTTCTCATTGACACATGGCTGGATAATCAGACCTTGATGCTTGAGCGTTATCAGACATACCCGGGAAGAAGTACTTTAGATACTCCCCTGCCAGTCACTATTTTCAACCCATTTACAGGTGAAAGCAGGGATTTGGATGGCGATTTTCCAAACATGCTTTTCTTCTTTGAGCCTTTGGACCAGTGGGATGTTTTTGGCAAAAGTGGAACAGCATATGACCCAACACTCAAACTTGTCGCTTACGCCAGCGAGTCTCGCGATCAGCAGAGCGTTGTTCTTTGGGATATTAAGATGAATCGTGAAATTGCGAGAATTCAAGCTGCCATAGGATTTGGGAGCGGTCCGGTCTGGTCTTCGGACGGCTCGCAGTTTATCATTGATTCTCTTGCGAAAATACCCGAGCCTCGAAATTGGACTGAAGAAGAAAGACTATCAGAGGAAATATTTAGCGTTAGCCGCACGGGAGAAATCACCCGATTAACCTACCTGACTGACCAATTCAAAGAAGTCTCTATTGGCGGTTATGTGTGGTCGCCCGATGGAAGTCATATTGCTTTTAACGTATTTACAAAGCCTAATGTTGAAGAATCTGATTTAATACCTGGTTCTCGTTTGGCGATTTTAGACACTCGCACAAAACAAGTGACTGTGTATTGTATTCATAGCTATCCAGTGGCATCAAGATTATTTTGGTCGCCAAATGGACAACAGATATTAGTAAGCATGGCGAATGTTGAGAAGACCGAGAGGCCCTAACATCAAAAACAGAATAGAATCAGAGGTATGAAATGTCCAAATTGCCAAGCGAATTGGAAACAATACAAAGCAGGCTTCAATCCATCTGGAAGCCAGCGCTATCGTTGCGGTGAATGCAATCGAGTGTACACGCCCGAACCGACGCAACATGGCTATCCCGAAGAAACCCGCTTGTTGGCAATCCGCATGTATGTGGAAGGCAGTAGTTTTGGTTCAATTGGACGAGTCCTCAAGGTCAATCCACAAAGTGTTGCCAATTGGGTCAAGCAGTACGCCGCCAAACTGCCGCAGGCTCCCATGCCTGTGAAGATCAAAAACGCTGAATTGGACGAGTTGTACACCTTCATCGGCAAGAAAAAAACGAAATCTACGTCTTGACGATCGTGGATCGCGAGACGCGTTGTGTTTTGAGTTGGGATGTGGTGCTGGAAAGAACCTCCGAAGCACTCCAGACCTGCCTGGAGCGTGCCCCACAAGCCAAACAGTATTACAGCGATGCTTTTCCTGTCTATGACACGTTGTACTATGGCGCTCCGTATGAAATGCGGACTGACAAACAGGAAACCTACTCGGTCGAAGCGGTCAATGCAGACTTGCGTCACTATCTAAAGCGCCTGGCACGTAGGTCGAGGTGCTTTTCGAGAAGAATGCAAGCGCTGGCTATGAACATTCAACTCTTTGTGTATTGTTACAACCATCGACAACTGACAAAGCAGCTTTTTCCGAAATACTCATCCCACTTGGTTGATTTCGTTTGTCCTCTTTCTTAGGTACTCTCAGAAAACCAAAGCGTCTAATAATATGACAATCTATGATACCGTTTTGATAGACTTAACACAAAATGTGGCAGTCAAAATTGCTGATGAGACGATACCTCTTGGATGGATGATACAAGAGCCTTAATTGGAAGTGCAGAAGAACAGTATGCGCATGGCGACCTTTGTCTATGAAGGCGACGGGAGAAGTGTAAAATCAATCATCAACGGCGTGACAACCATCTTTGTCGGCGCGAAGTACGCTATGCTTCGGGTAATGCACCGACCAAGTATCAATACCCAATATGAACTGTTACTATCACCCTACTAAACCAGCAATTGGACTCTGCAAATACTGTTTGCGTGGCTTATGCCAAGATTGCGCCGCACACACAGGGGATTCTTTAGCTTGCAAGAACCTGCATGAAGAAAAAGTCCTATCCATGGAATTGCTTATGCAAAAGAATATCCTGCAATCGAAACGCGTCGGTTCGGACTATGTACGGAACACGATCTTCTACGGGAGCGTTGGAATATTATTCACAGCCTTCGGCATCTCTCAACTCCAATGGCTGGGATTGCAGGCGATCGTCTATTTGCTGATCGGTCTGGCGTTGCTTTGGGCGGCTGTGGCAAATTATTTAGAGAGCAGAAAATATAAATAGCCGTGTTCCTTCCGGAGCTTAGCCCCGGAAGGAACACTAAGGAAAACATGGGCACCTGGATATCACATTTACGCATCGCAGAAAAATTACTTGAGCACTTTCCAGAACTGGATGAAGTCACCTTTACATTTGGCAATCTTTCCCCTGATTCTGGAATCCCAAATGCAGATTGGACAGAGTTCGACCCTCCCAAGGAAGTTACACACTTCTTGCGAAAAGGCGAAGGCGAGCATGCCATCCACGATCTGGCGTATTACGAACAATATTTGGCGAACCTTGAACCCCAAGAAGATGTAAAGCTTTACAGTTTTCGCCTCGGGTATTTCTTCCATTTGATCTGCGACATTATGTGGGCAAAACGAATTGCCACAACGACAAAACAAGAATTTAAAAGCCTTTTTGATCATGAGCCCGGAAAAGCGATTGGTATTATCAAAGACGACTGGTACGGGTTGGACCAGTTGTATGTCCGAGAACATCCCGAGAGTAATTTCTGGCGCGTGATCATGGCGAACCCGAACCCACCATCCTGTTTGCCCTTTGTAAAAGACGCGGCGCTTCATCAACAATATGAACATATCCGCAAGTATTACAGTGAGCAGGAAGATCATTGGTTTCTATCCCTGCCCTACCAGTACCTGAGCGAATCAACGATGAGCCGCATGGTGACAGACAGTATTGCGGCGGTTTTATATGTGCATGAGAAAGTACAGTTCTTGAAAAGCTTTGATGGATTGCAAAGTAGTGTACAACTACTACCTGAAGCGCTAATTACACCTTACGAATCCCCGCTGGGAAATTGAGCTGCAACTTCTTTCAAGCCTCTGCGTATGTCCTTGTAGAAATCATTGAAAGGAGTTCAACATGAATACCAACTACAAAACATTGACCCGCAGTACATCCAACCGCATGATCGCAGGCGTGTGCGCAGGCTTGGGCGAATACCTCGGCATTGACCCGACCATTGTCCGCCTACTGACCGTGCTGGCGTTCTTCACCGGTTTCGGCGGTATCGCGATCGTGTACCTGGTCATGGCGATCGTTGTTCCTGAGCAAACGTCAAGTACACAGCAATAAGAAACCACTCTTCATTAAAAAAAACAAAAATCGGAACTGAATCCTCAGTTCCGATTTTGGTTAATATCGCTTCCACCCTCAAATCGTAATATTTCTATCTAGTCCTGTTGTTCCTTCATGATCGACCACTTGGAAATATCTGAACGGCTGACAAAGATCATGATCGACATAAAGATCAGGAAGACCAGGACCACGAACAACAGCCCGCGGAAGATGGGCATCAGGAAGATCAACGAGAATACCACGGTCAACAGGAACAGATATACACCCACAATACGGCTGGCAAAGCGCCATCCAAACACATTGGGGCAATATAACAGGAACATCAATGTTGTCAGTACGATCGCAATGGCAAATGTGGGGACGACCGCAAAGAAACGGACCAGATATGCGACGAACAGAAAATAGAACACATTGATCATCCCAAGAAAGAGATAGTGAAAGGCATTGAATTTGACGTTGTAAATCTGCGAGAAGAAGAAGACCACGACCAAAAACAGGATCAATGAGGTTGGCGAATAATTCATCAGGCTTTGGATGTGGTCCAGGTACATCTGTTTTGCCAGAAATGCAACGCCCATATCCTGGGTGGTGGAGAAATCATTCACCGTGAACTGGATTGTGGCGCTGCCATCGGGGGTATTGGTTATCTCATGCGGCAAGCCCTCGCGATAAATGGCATATTCCTGTGTATTTAGTTTGATCTTTGCTGTAAGCCCTTGGATTACTTCATTTTGATAGGCAGACAGATTGTATTTAAAAATATCCATGCCCTTGGTTGAGTAAGTGATCTTGACCGCAACCTCAGCGCCTGCATCCAAAGCAGGCAGCAAAACTACAGACTTATCCATCACCGGGCGGACTACAAGGTTTCCTTTTGAAGGGATTGTGACAGTATAGTCATATAGCAGGTTTGCGTTTTGCGGCTTGGTAACTTTAACCTGCAATTCACCAGAGTATTTCGTGGTGTTGACAATGACATAGGTCTCGTCATTATGGGCTTCAAAGGCATTGAAAACCAGCAGGCTCCGGATCTTTTCGCCATAGACAACATTAGAATCCAGGTTGATCGATTTAGGGACTAGCGTATAGCGTTCAGTCTTTACGATCTCTTCATACTGTTCAGCATCCTTGTTATATATTTGTTCAGAATATGTCCGTTGAATGGCAAATTCAGGCGGCACGATCCCGATCTCACCACCCCATGCATCTTGAAACTGAGTATAGGCATACCCGTATGTACTTGATTTCTGTTCCCCTACTCGCGCAGCCGTCAGACCCAAAATGATTGACCCCGCCACAGCCAACCCACCCAACCAGACCAACATGCCGAAAATCCGCGTTGAAGCGTTCATCTGATCCTCTCCTTTTGGGTAATACAAAGTTCAACTATCTATACTATACAACGATTTAAGTGCCAAAGCATGTGTCTAATGTCATGAGATAAAATTCTACGGCACCTTCAAGGTACTCCCCATCAAAATTCCGTTTGCCCAATAGAAACCAGTACTCCCGGCAGGCAAGAGATCATATGTTATGTTTCCTTGATAAGGCTCTTGCTCAAACAGAGTCACACGCGCACCATCCAGCACATCACCAACTTTGAGATCATCCAATCTTCGTCCGTCTGCGGCAGGATGCCCGGGCGACGCCCAAAGCTCACGTCCATCACTCAAAATCAAATGGATGACTTGATGCGTGGCAGGGACTCTCACGCTGCCAGTCTGCAGGATGACAGCCATCACACGTTCGCCCGCTTCATTCATCGTCCAGACCTGATCGCCAACTTGTAACGATTCCACACTGACAACTCCACGCGGCGTGTCGATCAGCGTTCCAACAGTGAGGCAAATCGGACAGGCCGGGAAACTGGATTCGCGTTGTTGAACATCAACCGAACCGTTGCCATTAATCGTTCCTTTGACGATAAATCCTTCTTGACCTTCCATGCCGGTTTGGATTTGAAACTGAAATTTATCCACGACCAACTCAAAATAAACTGCGTTGAGCTTCTTATGATCGCGATAGATCAGCAATTTTTGATCGTCAGTGAAAGTCACCACACTGCCAAGCCCAGTGTGTTTCAGGATGGTTTGAAATTCCTCCTGATTGGCTTGTAAATCTGGGAAGCGCTGCAAAGCCAGAGTCAATTCATCATCATGCGCGATTGGATAGAAGTCGGGGTCGCAGAAGAAGAAATCAGGGAATTTGTCCAATACCCTATATTTCAATTCGGTTGGAGAGAGGCTGGAAGATGGAAGCGTGGGAATGGCTGTCGGTGGCTCAGGTGTCGGGAAAGGGACCGCTGTATCAAAGGGATTCGCCGGTTCCGCGATGGTAATGCTCACCTCTGCGGTTATCACCATGGGCGTGGATTCACCACCACCGGCCGGAATGATTGGCGTACATGCGGTGAATACCACCGCAAGAACAATCGTGAAGGCAATTAAGTTTTTCATGGAAGCCTCCTTATGTTTAGGACTTGCTTACAGAAAATTTTGTTCCCAAGGCTTGGTTAAAGAACATTAATTTATCTTATCATTATCCCCACAAATTCAGGCATAGACATCTTCAATATAGTTTAGCACAAGCTAAAAGCATTGCTGATTACAAAGCGATTAGCCTGAATGTATTACATTCCAGCATGGAAATAACCAATCAAACTTATTCAAATATCAATGATGGGGAAGTACAAAACAGAATAAGCTCATTGGGAAAAGATAATCAATCTGATAGAGACAATCAAGAAATCATAGATTTGTTCAAAGAGTTTGTGACTTGGAAACATAAACTAAAATAGCCAAACAAACAAACTAATGATAGCTAACAGCACCAAAATAAAATAGATATCTAAGACTCGACTATGAGAAAATATCGCTTTCACAGATCCAAGCTTATCATAGACCCCAATCACTCTGTTCTTTTTTTCCCAAGCCTTACCAGCATCTAAACATGCTCTATAAAGAGCACGTGTACGAAATTCTAATCCCCAAAAGATTAGTGTCATCAAGAATCCACTTATCAATAATAATAGCTGATACATTCTTGTATCTTTTTGGTTAATAAGCCAAGAATAACCGATAACATGTGCATAAGTTACAGTAATGTGACCTGCAAAAAGAGCATTTCTCCAACTGAGAAAATATCGATGAGCTCTACCTATTTCCTCATAAGTAACATTAGGTTGTTGGTTTTGGTTCTTATCGGTGGCTGCCATACTCCCTCCAAGTATAAGGTCTCTATATTTGAATAATTAGTTACCCATATTATAAGACATATAAAACAAATTTCGCCTTTACAACTGAGAGTAAAGGCGAAATTTTTATGTCAATTGCTCCTCGACCTGGACTCGAACCAGGAACCTAGCGGTTAACAGCCGCTCGCTCTGCCGATTGAGCTATCGAGGAAGGCGACCGAGATTATACCGCAAGGATTGAGCGTGTCAAGCGGTATGCGAGTCGGTTAATACTTTATCGCGCTCAGGTGACGTAATTTGTCAACCCGATGTGTCGCAGTGATCTGTCGCACCGTACCAGTCAAACCGCGCACCACCAATGAATCTGTGCTGGCGCCGTTACCAAAGTAACGCACGCCCTTAAGCAATTCGCCATCGGTAATTCCGGTTGCCGTAAAGAAAACATCCTCCGATGAAACCAGATCATTCATCGTCAGGACTTTGTCAAAGTCATAACCAGCTTCATGTCCACGGCGCAATTCATCTTCATCGCGCGCGTACAACTTGCCCTGGATCTCACCACCCATCGCACGCAAGGCACAGGCAGCCAGCACACCCTCCGGCGTGCCGCCGATGCCAATTAACACATCCACGCCTGAGTCGGGCCAGGCAGTCATCAACGCCGCCGCCACATCGCCATCGGGGATCTGCCGAATGCGCGCGCCTGCTTTGCGGATCTCTGCGATCATTTCGTTGTTCCGTTCACGATCCAGGATGATCGTGGTCAAGTCTTCCACATCCTTGTGCTTGGCTTTGGCAATCGCTTTAAGGTTTTCGGTAATGGATTTTTCAATATTGATCGCGCCCTTGCCTTCAGGTCCCACCGCCAGTTTGTTCATATACACAAAAGGACCGGGGTTGAACATACTGCCGCGCGGAGCGATGGCAACCGTCGCAAGCGAGTTTGAGCGGCCAAAGGCCAAGGGGCGAGTCCCGTCAATGGGGTCCACAGCAACATCAAAGGCCAGCCCCGAACCGTTCCCTACATTCTCGCCGTTATATAACATCGGCGCGTTATCCTTTTCACCTTCGCCGATGACGATGACTCCATTCATATCCACGGTTTGGAGGACGATCCGCATCGCGTTGACTGCGGCCTGGTCTGCCCCCTCTTTATCTCCGCGGCCCATAAAGCGACCTGACGCCAACGCAGCTGCTTCAGTGACCCGTACCAACTCAAGAGCTAAATTGCGAGTGGGATCGTAAGTGTGATCCATGGTGCCTCCGTTATAGGATGAAAAATAGAAGGATGAAGTAACCAATTGCTGAACCCCAGATCCACGAATCGATGCGGTCTAGAAAACCGCCGTGGCCTGGGAAGATATTACTTGAGTCTTTCAACCCACCCTGACGTTTGAACATGCTCTCGCCCAGATCACCGAGCGGTGCGATGGCACTAATAAAGAATCCGATGATCGCGCCTTGCCACGGAGTGATCAAACCATTCAAGGGTTGTGGTCCCAGGGACGAAAAGGCATATGCAAATAAAGCACCTACATAAATGGCTGTGAAGATGCCAGCAATATAACCTTCCCAACTTTTCTTGGGGCTTAAGCGTGGGGACATTTTATGTTTGCCGTACACTGCACCGATGGAATATCCACCTGTATCCGCAGCCCAAACGAGCGGCAGAATGAACATCAACCACCAGACACCGTTGGGCAAATTGCGTAGATCCAGCAAATACGATCCCAGCCAACCGAGATAAACAATGCCGGTAACCGTGACGCTAAAATCAAGGGCCGCTTTATCGCGGCCGCGTTCATAAGCAATGATATGAACTGTCATGGCGAGCAGCACAAATACGACCATGGCAAAAATCGCAAAGTCTACAAAAAAGAAGCGCGCTGTGGCTATCACAAGCACGCCTCCAACCGTGATGATCTCATTGGGTTCAAACTGAACCGCGCGGTATAAACGGGCGTATTCCCAGGCGCCTCCCACCAGGAATGCCCCCATCAACAAGTAATAAAAAACACCCCCATAAATGATGGCAGGCAAACCCACCGCTGCCAACGCCAGCGCTGTTAGTGTGCGCTTAAACATTGGAAGCCTCGTATTCGTTTGAGGATACCTTGCCATAACGGCGGTCGCGCCCGGCAAAGGTTTCAAGCGCACGCTGATATTCTTCCTTGTCAAAGTCGGGCCAATAGGTGGGCGTGACATACCATTCTGAATAAGCCGCCTGCCAGATCAGAAAATTGCTCACACGCAATTCACCAGAAGTGCGGATAATCAGGTCCGGGTCAGGCACACCCTTGGTATAAAGATATTGGTTCACCAATTCGTCTGTGACCTTTTCAGGTGGGATGCCATCTTTAATGATCCGCTGGATCGCCTGCACAATTTCATCGCGTCCGCCATAGTTGAAGGCGATATTCAAAATCAAACGATCATTATTCTTGGTAACATCGATGGCATCTAAAACTTTTTCCTGAAGTGTAGGTGCCAGCATTTCAAGGCGCCCAATGTGGCGCAATTGCACACCCTCTTTATGCAATTCTTTAAGTTCCCGGTCGATCACATCCTCCAAAATGTACATCAACCCCTTTACTTCTTCAGGTGGGCGTCCCCAGTTTTCCGTAGAGAAGGCATAGATGGTGAGATATTTGATGCCGAATTCCACCGTGGCACGAATGACACGGCGCAGGTTTTCAGTACCAGCTTTGTGCCCCGCGAGACGTGGCAGACCGCGCGAAAGCGCCCAGCGACCATTACCATCCATGATCATGGCAACGTGCTGGGGCAATTTAGCAACGGGGATATTCATGGGGGATTTTGTCATTAAATATTACAGGCGTAACACAAGTGCCTATACTTCCATGATCTCAACTTCTTTTTTCTTGCCGTGTTCACCGATCTCTTCCACAAAGCGGTCGGTCAACTTTTGCAATTCCGTCTCCCCACGTTCCAGTTCATCTTCAGTGATCAATTTTTCCTTTTCAAAATCACGCAGATCATTGTGCGCGTCACGCCGAATGTTGCGGACAGCGATGCGCGCCTCCTCCAGGCGATGATGTACCGTCTTAACCAGATCACGACGGCGTTGTTCGTTCAACGGAGGCAGGTTGAGATGGATGACTTTGCCATCGTTGTTGGGATTCAGACCCAAGTCTGAAGTCTGAATCGCCTTCTCG
>Ga0137333_1000189_pt1 | contig 16629 bp, 12 predicted proteins | sample EasRivERMLT231_2_FD_102286 | JGI IMG/M metagenome (GOLD analysis project Ga0137333, IMG submission 102286) | Soil microbial communities from meander-bound floodplain in the East River, Colorado, USA - East River MetaG ERMLT231_2 | ecosystem: Environmental > Terrestrial > Soil > Floodplain ... | reverse complement strand
TGTGGATACCCGCCTGCGCAAAGCCATGGATGGTCAATATGATGCGATTATCCTTGCAGGTGCAGGCTTGACTCGGTTGGGTTTGGCTCAGCATGTGACGGAATGGCTGTCACTGGATGTAATGCTTCCCGCGCCAGGACAAGGCGCACTCGCTGTTCAATGCCGTGCCGACGATCAAACTACCCTCAACCTGCTCGCCGTGTTGGAAGATGACTCTACGCGAAAAGCTGTGACTGCCGAACGTGCCTTCCTAAGCGGACTCGGTGGTGGATGTTCAGTGCCTGTAGCGGCATATGCACAGGTAGAGGATCAAACAGTTGCTTTAACTGGTCTGGTAATTTCAATAGATGGGGCGAAAGCCATCCATGTAAAGCGCGTAGGGGCAGATGCGCAACTCCTTGGAACAGAGCTTGCCCATCGCGCCATTGCACAGGGTGCCCATGAAATCCTGGCTGCGAGCGTGATGCCGTGAAACGGATTCTTGTCACCCGCTCACGAGCGCAGGCTGACTCATTTGGCAAGGGATTAAGAGCCGCAGGTTTTGAGCCCGTCTATTTCCCAGTAATAGAGATCCGTCCGATAGAAGATTCCGCCGCGTTGGATAAAGCTGTCGAGCAATTGCATTGTTATGCCTGGGTGATATTTACATCCGTGAATGCGGTGGAAGTTGTTTTTGATAAATTCTCGTCTCTCCTTTTGGGCGATAGGGTAGGGGCAAAGTTCGCCGCGATTGGACCGAAAACCGCCGAAGCCTTGAAGATGCGTGGCATTACGCCTGATTTTGTCCCTCAAGAATATGTTGCCGAAGCTATTTTGCCCGGGCTGGGTGACTTAAAAGGGAAATGGATTTTGCTGCCGCGCGCCGAAATTGCACGCAAGGAATTACCTGAAGCCATTGTTGCGGCAGGCGGTACTGCCCACGAGATTTCTGTTTACAAGACTTTACCAACGCAGCCTGACCCTGAAGGTCTCGCGGCGTTGAAATCTGGTGTGGATGTGATTACCTTCACCAGTGCGTCTTCTGTTGAGAACTTCGTCACTATCCTGCGCCAGAATAAACTCGATCCGTTGAATTTGCCGAACGATCCATTGATCGCTTGTATCGGTCCTATCACCGAACAAGCTGCACGGGATGAAGGATTTCAAAACATTGTTGTTGCAAAAGAATATACGACCGAAGGGCTGATCGAAGCCATTACGACCATGGAGAAATTATGACCCTACTTGAACTTGAAACTCACCAACCATTAATCGTCAATCGCAAATCGCAAATCTTAAATCGTCCACGCAGATTGCGCGCTACGCCTGCCATCCGCGCGATGGTGCGTGAGACGGAACTCAATGCGCGCGATTTTATTTATCCGCTGTTCGTGCGGCATGGCGAAGGTCGCAGCGAGATCTGCTCGATGCCAAGTGTGTATCAACTGTCAGTGGCGGAAGCGGTTCGAGAAGCAGAAGCAGCCGCAAAGTCGGGAGTGAACGCTGTCATTCTGTTTGGGATCCCCAAAGAGAAGGATCCGATCGGGCTAGAAAACTTTTCAGAAGATGGAATTGTCCAACAGGCGATTCGCGCGATCAAAAAAGAAATTCCTGAGATGGTCGTGGTGACCGACGTGTGTTTGTGCGAGTATACCGATCATGGTCACTGTGGGATCTTGAACACAGGCGAACATTTTCATACGGGTTTGCCCGAGGGCTATGTGCTCAACGATGAGACGCTGGACGTGCTGGCGAAGGTGGCGATTTCACATGCACAATGCGGCGCGGACATCGTTGCGCCAAGCGGCATGATGGATGGCATGGTTTCAGCAATTCGTGCGGGTTTGGATTTTGCGGGTTATGAAAATCTGCCCATCCTGTCTTATGCGGTGAAATATGCGTCATCGTTCTATGGTCCGTTCCGTGATGCGGCAGAAGGTGCGCCGAAGTTTGGCGATCGGAAATCGCATCAAATGGATCCCGCGAATGTGCGCGAAGCGTTACGTGAGGCTGCGATCGATGTGGAAGAAGGCGCGGACATGTTGATGGTCAAGCCTGCACTGGCTTACTTGGATGTGATTCGCACCGTGAAGAATGCTTTTCCTGAATTGCCGATGGCGGCATACAACGTCAGCGGTGAGTATTCGATGATCAAAGCCGCTGCGCAAAATGGCTGGATCGATGAAGAGAAAGTTACTTTGGAAACATTGACTGCCATCAAGCGTGCTGGGGCAGATCTGATCATTACCTATCACGCCGTGGATGCGGCGAAATGGTTGAAATAAAAGTTGAAAGTCAAAGGTCGAAGGTCTGTTGACTTTCAACTTTTGACAACAAGGAAACCAAACATGACATTAGAAAACTTAGCTCCCCGTGCTGCTGCCGAACGATCATACCAAAACCAACGCATGGTGCATGCAGACTTTGACATGGCGCCTTTTACGATCGCCTGGGAAGTGACCCGCGCTTGTGCTTATGCTTGTGTCCATTGCCGCGCAGACGCCCTGCATCAACGCGATCCGCGTGAACTATCCACAGAGGAAGCGAAAGCTTTGATCGAACGGCTGGCAGCGTTTGGCAATAATCCCATTTTGATCTTTACCGGCGGCGACCCAATGATGCGACCTGACTTGTTTGAGTTGATCGCTTATGCCGACGAGCGCGGACTGCGCTGTTCGCTTACGCCGACGGCAACGGCACTGCCGACTCGGGAACGTCTTGAAAAAGCACGCGACGCAGGTATCATGCGAGTTGCGCTGTCACTGGATGCGCCGCGTCCTGAAATCCATGATGACTTTCGCCAAGTCAAAGGCTCGTGGCAGCGGACAATAGATACGCTGCATCGCGCTCATGATGTTGGGTTGAGTGTGCAGGTCAATACCACAGTAGCCAAACATAACGTGGATATTCTGCACGAGATGGTTCCGTTCATTCAGGAAGTCGGTGCGGTGCAATGGTCGGTCTTTTTTCTTGTCCCAACCGGACGCGCCATGCGCGAGCAAATGATCTCGGCGGCGCAACACGAAAAAGTTTTCAACTGGCTGTATGATCTTTCGCAGAACGCACCGTTTGACATCAAGTCCACAGCCGCGCCAATGTATCGCCGTGTCGCGATCGAACGTAAACGCGCGGAAAAAACGGGCGCACCTGTCACGTTCCAAAGCGCGGGCTTCCAATACGCAGACGGACTTAATCGCCCCACCAAGGGCGTGAACGACGGCAATGGCTTTTTGTTCATCTCGCATATCGGCGAGATCCAGCCGAGCGGATTTCTTCCCATCACTGCAGGTTTGGTGCGCAATAACGACATCGTGGATGTCTATCGTAACTCGCCGATCTTCAAAGACCTGCGTAACCCCGATAAATACAAAGGTGTGTGCGGAACCTGTGAGTACCGGGATGTTTGCGGCGGTCAGCGCGGACGCGCTTACGGCGTGACGGGGGATTACCTTGAAAGCGATCCTGCGTGTATTTTGGTAAGCGGTAAGTAGCAAATGGAGATCCATTCAATGACGCTCGCACAACCCACCAATTACCAACCCCCAATTACTAGTTACGAATCCACTTTTCTCCGCGCCTGCCATCGTTTACCGAATGACATCACCCCTGTTTGGTTCATGCGCCAGGCGGGACGGTATATGGCAGAGTATCGCGCCATCCGCGAGAAATATTCGTTGATCGAAATTTGCCATCACCCTGAGATCGCCGCGGAAGTGACGCTTCAACCCGTGCGCGCCTTGGGCGTAGATGCTGCGATTCTGTTTGCAGATATTTTGCTCCCTGCCATTCCACTCGGCGTTGGACTTGAATTTGCAAAGGGTGAAGGACCTGTTTTGCACAATCCTGTCCGCACCATGGATGATGTGGAGAAACTGCATCCCGTGAACCCCGAAGCCGACTTGGGCTATGTCATGGACGCGATCCGCATTTTACGCGGTGAACTCAAAGACACGCCTCTCATTGGCTTCTGCGGCGCGCCGTTCACGGTTGCTTCATACATCATCGAAGGCGGTTCATCGCGCGAGTTTCTCAAGACCAAAGCGATGATGTATTCTGCGCCTGAAGTCTGGCACGCGTTGATGGAGAAACTCTCGGTTGTGTTGAGTGACTATCTGCTGGCGCAGATCCATGCAGGGGCGCAGACGGTACAGGTCTTCGACTCATGGGTGGGTGCGCTCAACCCGCAGGATTACGAAGAATTCGTCCTGCCTTATTCGCAGAAGATTTTACAAGACGCTAAAAAAGAGAATGTGCCTGTCATTCATTTCGGGACAAATACCACGACCCTGCTCCCATTGATGAAACGCGCAGGCGGTGACGTACTCGGACTCGATTGGCGCATCCCGCTCGACGATGGTTGGAAACTGCTCGGTGACGATGTCGCCGTGCAAGGCAACCTTGACCCGACTATCCTCTTCGCTCCGCTGGCTGAGATCAAAAAACGCGTCCACGATATTCTCCGCCGCGCAGATGGCAGATCGGGTCATATCTTCAATCTGGGGCATGGCATTCTTCAGCACACCCCAGTAGATAATGTCAAAGCCGTGGTCGATATGGTTCATGAATATCAAGGGGAACGGTAATCCATGAGGCTCCTCATTATCGGCGGCGGAATTGCAGGTCTATCCGCTGCTTATTATGCAGAGAAAAATATCCCCGACGCAACGGTCACACTCGTTGAATCTGATTCGCATTGGGGCGGCAAGATCACAACCGACCGTGTCTCTTTCGACGATGGTCAGTTCATCATCGAAGGCGGACCCGACACCTTCCTTGCATCCAAACCCTGGGGTGTGGCATTGTGCAAGGAACTAGGTCTGAGCGAACGTTTGAATGGCACCAATCCCAATCAAAAAAACACTTATGTGCTGAACAAAGGAAGACTGCTTCCTTTACCTGATGGTCTCGCCATGATGATTCCCACCAATATCGAAGCCATTCTCAAGACCCGTCTCGTTTCGTGGTTCGGCAAGGCGCGCATGGGATTTGATTTCGTCCAACCTGCGAAAGCTGTCAACGGCGATGAAAGCCTGGGCACGTTTGTCAGCCGCCGGCTTGGGCGTGAGGCGTATGAGAATCTCATCGAGCCGCTCATGTCTGGCATCTACGCAGGCGATGGCGATCAACTTTCGCTGGCGTCCACGTTCCCATATTTGCGCGACCTCGAAACCAAATATGGAAGCCTTGCGCGCGGCGCTCTCAAAATGCGTGCGCAATCGAACGGCAAAGCAGTGCAAGGTTCGCGTTCTGCATTTCTCACGCCCACTACAGGTCTTGCTGAGATCGTCGAAGCGTTGGTCAAACACCTTCAAAGCAACGACGTGAGTTTGCGCCTCAACACATCGGTTTCTAAAATCTCAAAGATCGATTCTCGTTATATTGTGAAATTGGAAGATGATTCAAGCTTCGAGTTTGACTCTGTCATCCTCGCCACGCCTGCCTATGTGAGCGGGACGCTGCTCGCTTCACTCGACCCCGAGCTTGCTGCGACTCTCAAAAGCATTCCCTACGCCTCAACCGCTACCGTCTCCCTCGCCTACCGACAAAGTGACCTGCCGCGTCCGCTTGACGGATATGGCTACGTCATCCCGCGCCGCGAAGGACGCAAAGCCCTCGCCTGCACATGGACCTCCACCAAGTTCCCGCATCGCGCGCCTGAGGGTTATGCCCTCATCCGCGTCTTCGTCGGGCGTGCAGGACAGGACATTCCATGGAACGAAAATGAATTGCTGGACTTGGCGCACGAGGAATTGAAACTTACGCTTGGCATTACCGCTGAGACGCTCCTCTCGCGTGTCTTCATGTGGGACAAAGCCATGCCGCAATATAACCTTGGTCATCCTGAAATTCTCAAACGCATTGATACGGCGCTGGAAAATCTTCCTGGATTGGCGCTGGCAGGCAATGGTTATCGTGGTATTGGAATTCCCGATTGCATTCATTCGGGTGAATTGGCAACAGAAAAAGTAACGCGAGATTTATCTCGCGTTTTCATACAAGCGACATAAATGTCGCGCAACATAGGAGTTGACATGAACATTGATAAATCCATCGCTCTGTTTCAAGAAGCACAGACATTATTCCCTGGCGGTGTGAACTCACCCGTGCGTGCCTTCCGCGCCGTGGGCGGACAGCCGCTCTTCATCGAGCGCGGCGAAGGTCCTTATCTCTTCGATGTGGACGGGAATCGTTACATTGACTATGTGCTCTCGTGGGGTCCGCTCATTACGGGGCATGCTCATCCATGTGTTGTAGAAGCCATTCAGAAAGCAGCGGTGATGGGAACGTCGTATGGTGCACCAAGTCCGCTGGAAATTGAACTCGCCAAAAGCATCATAGAATTTATGCCCAATATCGAGATGATCCGCTTCGTCAATTCGGGAACGGAAGCGACCATGTCCGCGCTGAGGCTGGCACGTGCATATACCAAACGTGAGAAGATCATCAAGTTTGATGGCTGTTATCACGGTCATGCGGATATGCTGCTGGTGCAGGCAGGTTCGGGCGTGGCGACGTTGGGTTTGCCCGATTCCCCCGGCGTGCCAAGAGCGGTCGCTTCGGATACATTGGTGGCGAATTTCAATGACCTTGATTCTGTGGAAGCCTTGTTTAAAAAATATCCTGACCAGATCGCGGGCATCATCGTCGAGCCTGTAGCAGGGAATATGGGTGTTGTCCCACCGCAGCCTGGCTTCCTCGAAGGTCTGCGTAAACTGACAATCGAATACGGCGCCGTCTTGATCTTTGATGAAGTGATGACGGGCTTCCGCGTCCACAAAGGCGGCGCACAAACACTGTATAACATCAAGCCCGACCTGACTACGCTGGGCAAGGTCATCGGCGGTGGGCTACCTGTCGGCGCGTATGGTGGTAAAAAAGAGATCATGCAATTGGTTGCTCCGCTTGGTCCGATGTATCAGGCTGGGACACTGTCGGGCAATCCATTGGCGATGAGCGCGGGCATTGCGGCGCTGAGTCTGATTCGGGGTGATGATGTTTGGATGAAGCTGGAACAAGCTGCGGGTCGATTGGAAGCGGGTGTCGCGTCTGCGGCAAAGCAGGCAGGGATTCCCATCCAGCAAACGCGAGTCGGCACGATGTTCACAACGTTCTTTAGCGAAACCAAGCCCATCGGCTGGAATACAGTCAAGGTGGCAGATAAAGCGCAGTTTGGAAAATTCTTTCAGAAGATGTTGGCGAACGGTGTATATCTCGCGCCATCACAATTCGAGGCGGGGTTCATATCCACTTTGCATTCGGATGCAGTTATTGACAGAACACTTGAAGCAGTGACGGAGGCATTTCGAACATTGTAACAGAGCAGAAGATTTATGACGCAGTGTTGATGCGGTATCGCCTTGTGAATCTGTTGATTTCGTTGGGTGTATGGAAGCTATCGCATTATGCTGCTTAGGAGATGCCAGTAATTGTGGAAGAGTGGGTCAAAATCGAGCTTGAAGTCTCTTCTGGAAAAACGCCGCCGAGCATGAGTCGGCGACGTTTTGTTTATTTTGAATAAGTTGACTAAATAGGGTAGGTAAGCTGACAATGCATAGGTATCTGTACCACATTTTGTCTATCTACTTCAGTTTACTCACTCTTTTCCAACTGTGTAAACCTAATATAGAGAACTCAATTCATCTGAATAACCGCAACACTTGTTGGTTCGAGTGCGATTGAACCACTGACTTGAACACCTGTTACTAGATCAACCCCGCTTTGTTCGAGAGGGACACTTACTTTTTCACTTGAATGATTCAACACGAACAAAAACGACGATTTTTCATTATCACGTTGCAAAATCTCAATGCCGGCGGGTACATTGGTAGAGACAGATTGAACGCCTGCCGCGTTGCAGACTTGTTCGAGCAGCCATTCCATGCCGTTGTTATCAGGGACAGTGCCAACATAAAAGGTGTTGCCTTTGCCAAAGGTGTTATAAGTAATGGCTGGGCCGTTTGCATAGTAATCTTGTTCATATGTGGCGATTGCATTGGCATTCTTCAAGTGAATAACGTCGCTCCAGAGGGTGCATTGGAACTGTTTGCCGTCGTGGGTGCATATTGAATTGGATTGCTGTTCGGGATACGAAACATATTCTTCAACAACCAACCCAAACATTTCACAGAATGGGGCAGGATAGCCTCCCAAGCGGATATGTTCATTTTGATCAACGATGCCGCTGAAGAAGGACATGACCAGGTTGCCGCCGTTTTCGACATAGCGATTGATATTTTCAACCGTATGGTCTTTGACAAGATAAAGATTGGGAGCGATGACCAGTTTATATTTTGAAAGATCTGATTCGGGATGTGCGAAATCGACCGTGATGTTGTTTTTATAGAGCGGTGCATAATATGACATGACTTGCGACATCAAGCGCAGGTCATTGGATGGCTTGCCTTCCAGTTCCAGTGCCCACCAACTTTCCCAATCTAACAGGATCGCAACTTCTGCTTTTACCTGACTTGCCAGCAGCGCATCAAGTTTAGGGAGTTCATTGCCAAATGATTTGACTTCACGCCAGACGCGTGAGTCAGTGCCGATGTGCGGCAGCATTCCGCTGTGGTGTTTTTCAGAACCAGCTTTGGAAGCACGCCACTGGAAGAACATGATGCCATCTGCGCCGCGGGCGATGGCTTGATAACTGCACAGGCGCATCACACCTGGGCGTTTGGTTGAGTTGCGCTGTCGCCAGTTTACATGCGCTGGAGCCTGTTCCATCAGAATCCAAGACTGACGGTTTTTGAGTGAGCGCATCAGGTCACAGATCATGCCAGTTTGAACCATCCAGGTGGGGTCGAAGGTATCGGGGTAGTTATCGTTGGAAACCACATCTTCGCGTGAAGCTAAGTGCCAATAGTCCAAAGGTTTGTGAAAGCCCATGAAGTTAGTGGTGACGGGAATATTTGGGGCAAATTTGTTGAAGATGGTTTTTTGTTCCTCAAAGCAAGCGACCCATGAATCTGAATTGAAGCGCTTCCAATCCAATTGTTGACTTGGATTGACGGCGGCTGGAGCTTTGCGCGGCGGGTGAATCTCTTCCCAGTCAGTGTAATGTTGACTCCAGAAGGCGGTGCCCCATGCTTCATTCAATTGGTCGAGAGAGGTATATTTTTGTTTTAGCCATTCAAGAAACGCGGCGGCGGAGGCATCGCAAAAACATTCGGTGACGCCGCTGGCGTATTCATTGTCCACGTGCCACATGGCTAGTGCGGGATGACTTGCGTAATGTTCTGCAAGTTTGGTTACGATCTTTTGTACATATGTGTGATACGAAGGACTATGCGGACAATAATGCCGACGGCCGCCATGCCATAAGGTCGTTTCGTTGTCAGTGATGGGTAAAACGTCAGGATAACCGCGTACAAGCCAGGCTGGGGGCGAAGCGGTGGGCGTCGCGAGGTTGACTGCTACTCCGTGTGTATGGAGCAAATCCATAAGACGGTCAAGCCAGTCGAAGTCGAATATATCGGGCGCAGGTTGTAGTTTGGTCCACGCGAAGATGCCAAGTGAAACGAGGTTGACACCTGCCTCTTGCATGAGGCGGGCATCTTCGAGCCAAACATCTTCGGACCATTGTTCGGGGTTGTAATCACCACCGTAGATGAAATGCGGAAAGTTAAGTGTGGGCATAAGATTCTTCTATGGGTTTAAATATTCACTGAGCGCAGGCAGCGCTTGGTCGTCAAAATCGAACAGGGCTTGATTTTCCCAGGCATTGCCAGAGTTTGCATCCTCGATGTCCCAGCCATTGCCAGGGACGGCAGTCCAGGTGGCATCCCAGTAAAAGATGCCGAGACCACGCCCGTTTTGCACGCCACGCACAATCGCCATAACATCTCGCAACATGCGGCGTTGACCATCGGGCGTGAAGAGATAACCTTCGGTTGCCATAGTACGATTGGCAATATTAGCAAGCGAGTCGTCCTCATGGATGGTAAATGGATAAGCAAACTCGACGACAATCACATCTTTGTCATAGCGGGTTGAAATATCGTTGAGGTTGCCCTGCAACGCGGCGAGGTTTCCGTGCCAGAACGGATAGTACGAAACGCCGATCACATCGAAGGGAACTTCGTAATTGGCAAGGTTATCAAACCACCAATGGAACAATTCATTATCACCGCCCTCGGCGAGGTGTAACATAACCAGTGTTTCGGGTGAACAAGCCTTGACTGCGTTGTATCCCGCGGTGAGAAGTTGCGCGAGATTTTCCCATTGAGGCGGATCCCATGTGTGTCCATCGGGCCACAACATGCCGGAGTTGATTTCGTTGCCAACTTGAATCATATCTGGGGGTGTGCCTTGTGCCACCAGACTGTTGCACACATCAAATGTGTAATCATAAACAGTTTGTTTGAGTTTCACGAAATCGTAATCTTCCCACGCGGCGGGTTTGTATTGTTTGCCGGGGTCAGCCCAATTATCTGAATAGTGAAAGTCCACCAGTAATTTGATTCCCAGACTCTTAAATCTGGAAGCCATCTCCAATATCTCGGCTTTGTTGTGATAGCCATCAGCGGGGTCCACCCAAATGCGCAAGCGCGCATAATTTAAGCCATTATCTTTCAAGATCTGCAGAGCATCCGCTTCGGTTCCATCGCTGTACTTGTACACACCGCCTTTATCTTCGGATTTGTGCAAACTGGAAATATCTGCCCCGAGGATGGAAAGCGACGTCTGACCCGGCACTAATTCGATATCATCAAAGCTTGCCCAACTATCGGGCGTACCAAATGAATGCAAACCGATCGTACATTGACCATCAGTGACTTGATTGGCAACAACCAACCGAATCCAACGATAGCCGGGAGTAGTTGCAGGCACAGACACTCGCTTTTCCTGACTTCCACACTTCAGAGCTAGATAGAGTTCAACCTGCTTGCCGCTTGAGCGGACCCAGGCGCGCAAGGTGTACCAGCCGTTAGCCAACCCGGATACAGTCTGTGATGTATCCACCACATAAGTTTCCGATGACTTGTGAGTCAAGCGGAAAGTTCCGGAATATCCATTCTCTTCCAGAAGAACGGCCGACGCGTCGCCGGTGATGTTCCAGCCTATGGGAGTGCCATTCGCATCTTTCTCCTCGAAGCTTGGATTCATCAAATCGGCCGGTTCCAACACTGGAGCCAGAGTGGGTGTTTCCAGCACAACTGTCGGTTCAGTTTCCTCAACAGGAGTTGCTGGAGAACATCCAACTGCACTGCTTAATATTCCAAAAAAAAGGGAAATGATTACAAGCCAAGTTTTAAATTTCATCAATTACCCTTTTACTGCGCCCTGTGTCAGTCCGCCGACGATCTTATCCTGGAGGATAAGGTAAATGATCATGATGGGCAGCGCCCCGATCAAAACGCCAGCTGCAAACACGCCCCATCTCTGATTAAATTGCGCACCTGCAAAAACTTGCAACCCAACCATCAGAGTATATTGCTCACTGCCCTTAAGCAGCACCCGCGCAAGGATAAATTCACTATAGATGCCGATATAGTTGAGGATCGCGATGACGACCAAGATCGGACGCAATAACGGCAGAATCAATTGGGTGAAGATCTGCCAGTCCGTAGCCCCCTCCACCATGGCGGACTCGTCAATATCACGTGGGATGGTATCGAGAAAACCTTTCATTAGCCAGATGTTGATTCCCATAGCGCCACCCAGGTACACCAGGATCAAGCTCGCATGAGTATTTAAACCGAGAAAGGGAAAAACATCACCGATTTGAGAGATCATGAGGAATGTGGCCACAAGTGCCAGCAGCGCAGGAAACACTTGGATAAGCAAGATGGCTTTTAACATGGTCTGACGTCCGCGGAAGCGAAAGCGCGAGAACGCATAGGCAGCTATCGTGGTGATTGAGAGCGAAAGCACGTCCGTGATCAGGGCGATCTTTAGTGAATTCCCAAACCAGGTCCAAAAGGGAAACTCCCCTGATGTCAACAAGGTGCGGTAATTATCCAATCCAGGGTTCTTTGGAATCAATGTTTGGGTAGCCAGGGAACCGGTTGGATTAAAGGAGGCAGAGATCACCCAGAGGATAGGGAATATAGAGAAGATGATCAGAAAAACAGCAATGAACAAACGCAAGCCAACACTGAGCCTGTGTTGCATACTGGCAGAAGTGCGAATCTTTTGAAAGGAACTGGAATTAGACATTTTCACTGACCTCCTCCCACATGCGGGTGTACCGGAACTGTAGGATGGTAAGCGTGCCAACAATAAAGAAGATGACGATGGTGATCGCCGCAGCAAAGCCATAGTCCACGCCGCGGCTGGCAGTGAAGGCCAGGTTATACACATAACTGATCAAAATGTCCGTGTGCCCTGCGGGGGTGGGCGTACTGGCTATGGGAGGACCACCTGCGTTGAATATATAGATCAAATTGAAATTATTAAAGTTGAAGACGAATGAAGCCATCAACAAGGGACCAACGGCAACCAGTAACAAAGGTAAAGTGATCCTCCGAAACTGTTGCCAGGCATTAGCGCCATCCACTTGGGCGGCTGCATAATAATCTTCTGGGATAGATTGCAATGCCCCACTGCAAACCAGCATGAAGTAAGGATAGCTCAACCAAAGATTGATAAGCAGAATGGCTACCTTTGCCCACCATTGATCGGTGAACCAGGGCGGCGCCCAACCAAATAAGCTTTCGAGGGTACGGTCGATCACGCCCAATTCAGGGTTGAGCATTCCGCGCCAGATCAAAATGGTCAACAAGGCAGGGACAGTATAGGGAATGATCAACAGGGAGCGAATGAGTTTCTTAAAGGGAAAATGTGCATCGTTGAACATGATCGCGATGACCAGCCCCAGGGAGAAATTTAAAAGCAAGCTCAAAAATGCAAAGGCAAAGTTCCAGGTGATGATCCGCACCAGGGGACCTCGCAAAGCAGGACTGATAAAAAATTCTCTGAAATTAGCAAACTGGATGATCTCGACAAACCCAGGTCGAAGTACCTGACCTGTTTCTGATGTGAAGGTGCCTCGCAAGTTTCTATATAAGGCGCCCGTCTCCTGCTCGATCATGGCGTCCTGATCAGGATCATAAATATATTTCGGCAATAATTCCGCGGCTTCTTTTGGAGATCTAACCTGAATAGTTGTACCGGCCTCACCAAACTGGATCTCTGTCAGGTTTTGATCGGTAGCCGCCACAATCGCATTCAATCTTTTATAACCTTCGATCGTTTTGGGGATGCCCTTATCGTCAAGTTCTCCGATACCCGCCTCACCTGATTGAGGTTGAGTTAATGGCTCACCCTGTTTAGCCAGATAACCATTTCCTTCAACATCCTTAAGCCAAAGTGCATAATCACCCTGTGGAGATTTAAACGCCGTCCAGGTGTATGCCTTTCCGGCTTCTGGGAGATATTTCTCTTTCAAAATCTGTTCTACCGCCTGCTCCTGGGTGATCAGATGCCCCTCGCCATAATTCGTAAACGAGACCCAGACAGTAAAGAAAATCGGATAGATCGTAAATAACGCCATAAGCACCAGCCCACCCACCATCCAGCGGATAGGGTAGGCTTTCGGGAGCAGAAGCACAACGTTTACGAAAATTGTAATAATGAGGATTACAGCTGCTAATGGAAGGTACCCCAGAGATACCAATCTATTGAGAAACCAAATTGCAACAACATCCGTAGCGATCAGAAGCGCCAATCGCACGAGTGGAGACCAAATGTTTTTTATGGAGGTTTCTTTCGTTTTCAAGTTGTTCTGGGGTGTACTATCGGGCACGTTGGCACCTCCATACGTTTATTCAGTGACGGAGCAAAATAATCGAGGGCCGGGAATTTACCCGGCCCTCTCATTGAGACAAATTAACTATTCTGTGGTGACTTCTACCAGAAGGGTTTCTGGATTGTAAGTGAAAGTTACGTTACTATCAGCAGCCAGGCTGAGGGTGTAGTTGGGTCCGTCTTGTGCACCATCAGAACCGTAGTTTACAGTCCAGTCGCCGTTCAAGGCAACTTTGAATTCGTAGTCGCCTGCTGGTAATGCAACGGTGAGGGTATACAAGCCATCTTCGCCTTGTGTCATGGCAGTCGCCTCACATGCTGGGTCCCATGCAGCGCCGCATCCAGCCTTGTCTTGATAACTGCCGGGCAGGTTGACCATGCCGTCTAGCGCGCCTTTGATCAGATCACGCACCTGATTTGCCGCGTCTTTCATGGCGTCTTCAGGAGTTTGTTCACCAGTCACAGCCAAAGTAATGCCGTTATCCGCGGCGCTCCACACTGAACCCATCTCGGGAATGTTGGGCATTGGCATGGCATTAGCGCCCGCTTCACCCATCGCTTTTAGATCAGGGTCACTGGTAGTTGCCAGAACAGACTTAAAGGATGATGGACGTAATCCAGTTTCGTAGAGCAATTGCATCGTTTCTTCGGTGGCGACGAACTCAGTCAGAAATGTCTGCGCCAGTAATGCGTTTTTGCTGAAAGCATTGACCATGAACCCCTGTACGCCGAGGAACGGCGCACCTTCATCGGGGAAGAAGGGCGCTACAGCATAAGGAACTCCTGAAGCGCGGATGCGATCCAACGCCCAGGGTCCCGCCATCAAGAAGGGAATCTTCCCAGTTTCAAACAAGGAATGAGCGGTTTCATAGTCGAAAGTCTCAGGCATAAGCCCTTCCTTCACTGCGTCAGACATCCAAGTAACTGCGGCGATCTCGCCTTCACTGTCCAAGCCGACATCGGCAGGATTCCAAGCGCCATTTGCATCCACGCCAAAGACATAACCATCAAAGGCGGTTTGAATCGGCAAGGCATTGTATAACGGTCCGGAAGAAACGGCGATGGCGTAATCTACTTTGCCTTCCGCCTTCAGAGCGCGGCTGACCTCAAGGACTTCGGCCCAGGTTGTGGGCGGTTCAGGGACCAGCTCGGTGTTGTAAAAGAATCCAAGATTTTCTGAGGCGTATGGTAAGCCATATAAAACACCATCAGTATAAGTGAAAGCATCCAGGTTTGACTCAACAAATTCGCCTTTCTTGTCACCCAGGTCGATGGGGGCAACAAGACCACTCTCGATCAATGCGCCAAGCCAGTCGTGGACACCGATGAAGATGTCAGGTCCTTCACCGGCTGGAATTGCTATGATCGCCTGGGAACGAATATCTTGAACGACACCCAGATCTTCGACCACAAGTGCCACGTTGTATTCAGCGAGGAAATCGTCTGCAAGTCCTTGCAAAATAGGCGTGCGTGTGTCATCAGCCCAGATAGTTAAGGTGGCTGCGGGTTCCGCAGGCGCCTCTGTAGCGGGCGCTTCAGTAACAGGTGCTTCGGTGGCGACAGTGGGCGCCTCCGTAGCAGGCGCCTCGGTGGCAGGTGCGCCACACGCGGATAGTACAAGCCCGAGTATGGTGAGGAACGAAAACAGTGTGACTAACTTTTTCATGGCACTTCTTCTCCTTTTGATTCTAATTTAATGAATGACAATGGGCATAATTCACCCAATATCTTTTTTGATTATAGAGATAGTCATCCTAAAAGGCTTGCCCAAAAACAGGATATTTTTGTCGTTAAACTGGATTAATAGGTAAGGGACCCTGCCCATCACCATGGAGCGGATGTTTTTCTCTTTGTGAAGCTCTAATTGTCTGTATAGTAGAGGAAAAGCCATCGAATCCCAAGGGATGCAGGAGGTAATAATCTGCCCCCAGCTCGCGCGTTTTCGCCTGATCCAACACCGACGAGCACACAATGATCGGGATATCGCAGTTCGTCAATTCAGCCGCCAAGGTCTGCGCCCCCGCCAATATTTCAACGGACGGAAAAATAACCGCCACAGGCTCTGACTTTCGAATTGCCTCTGCTGACGAGATGCTTTTTTCAAAGCTGATGGGGCATCCGATCAGCTCGGCGTAACGACCCAACAGGTAATTCAGAGATGAGTCGCTACCCACCACCACAATGCCCGAATGCTTTTGCTCAACAGGGTACTGTTCCATAATACTTATTATTGTATTGAGATCGAGTGCGCCTGTCTTGTTGCCGAACGGACTGTTTTTGACAATGAGCGGGACATTTCCGTGTGTTCGGATTGTGGCAAAAAGTTCCCGCTTGTGAACAAGACATCATTCCTAAAAAAGTTTATTTTTAAACGTATACTCATTGACGATGTAGAATTTTTTCATGAATAGTAGTAGCTCAACTTCAACACCCACATCTACACCTCCTGCCTCTGGGCTGAACATACGTGGCGCAGATGTTTCATCACTTCAACGCGCACAGGACCTGGGGCAGCCGTTTTACTATGCCAACGGCATACAGGGGCACGCGCTGGATATCCTTCAAAGTGTTGGCGTCAACTATATCCGCCTGCGCATGTGGGTCAACCCGCTCAGCGGCTACAACAATATGGCAAAAGTTGTGGCTTTTGTTCCTCAAGTTAAGTCGCGTGGCATGAAACTGCTTATTGACCTGCACTACTCCGATACTTGGGCGGACCCTGGCAAACAATTCAAACCTGCCGCGTGGAGCAATCACAATCTTGCCCAACTTAAGACCGATGTGTATAACCACACACTCGATGTATGTAATGCACTGAAAGCCGCAGATGCAACGCCAGATATGATTCAAATTGGCAATGAGATCACTCCGGGCTTGCTCTGGGAGGAGGGGCGCATCAGC
>Ga0137333_1000188_pt1 | contig 16689 bp, 13 predicted proteins | sample EasRivERMLT231_2_FD_102286 | JGI IMG/M metagenome (GOLD analysis project Ga0137333, IMG submission 102286) | Soil microbial communities from meander-bound floodplain in the East River, Colorado, USA - East River MetaG ERMLT231_2 | ecosystem: Environmental > Terrestrial > Soil > Floodplain ... | reverse complement strand
TGGCGGTATAGCGCGACGCTTTCCTCCGCTACGCGTTTCGCGTTTGCGTTATCGCCCAATGACAGATAAAGCCGTGTGAGGCCGCGCAATGCCCTGGCGCGCGCCACGCGTCCCTGCTCTACTGTGACGCCGTTGGGAGCGAAATTTTTCTCAAACAGCTCCAACGCTTGTTGTGTCCAGCGAAAGCCCTCGGCTGAGTATCCGCCTGCCGTCCAAAAGAGGTTGGCGGCACCGGCGATTCGCAAGGCGCTGTAGGGATCTTTGTTCAATCCCCATTCCAGCGCGGCGCGCAAGTTGTCCTGTTCTATAGCCACGCGGTTTCCCCAAATTATTTGATCTCTACCCTTTAGACCTTGATCTGCCGCTTCGGCGAATCGCACAAAGAAATTAAGATGCCACTTGCGGATGGATTCAACTTCATTGCTCTCGAAAAATTTTTCGCGCGAATACTGGCGAATGGTCTCAAGTCGATGATAGCGAGTCTCACCCATGACTTCTTCCGTTGTCACCAGCGACTTATCCACGAGGCGGGTCAATAAATCGAGGATGTCGTGAGGCAGGATGCCATCCTGCTCCTCGTCCGCGCAAACCGATTCGGCGGCCTCAAGCGTCCAGCCACTTACGAAGACCGCCAGCCTGCGGAAGAGCGTTTTCTCCTGTTCCGTGAGCAGGCTGTAACTCCAGTCAATCATGGAGCGCAGGGTTTGTTGGCGCGGCAACGCAGTCCGTGAACCACCGGTCAACAAACGGAAGCGGTCGTCGAGCCGCGCGGCGATCTGTTCGGGAGTCAAAACTTTCACACGCGCGGCAGCCAACTCTATCGCCAGCGGTATGCCGTCGAGACGGGAGCAGATTTGAGCGACGAATGAGGCGTTATCTTTGGTGAGTTCGAAATCAGGTTTGAGGGTCACGGCGCGCTCGGTAAAGAGTCGGATCGATTCCACTTCCAAAAGTTTTTCAAGCGACAGGGAATGATTCGAATCGGGTATTGCCAAGGAAGGAACTCGGTAGGCGACCTCGCCTGCAATGCCCAGCGCCTCACGACTACTGGCAAGGATATACAGTTTTGGACACGCATGCAACAATACTTCGCTGAGTCGCGCGCAGGCTTCGATGAGATGTTCGCAGTTATCGAGGATGAGCAGGATATTTTTCTGGCGCAGATAATCGATGAGAACGTCGAGCGGCGCGCGATGCGCGTCTTCGCGCAATTTGAAAATTGCCAGCAGGGTTTGTGAGAGCAGCGCTGGATCCGCGACTGGCGCAAGTTCCGCGAACCACACGCCGTGCGAAAATTGTCCCAGACATTCCGCGCCCACTTGCAGGCTGAGGCGCGTCTTCCCTGCGCCGCCCGAGCCGGTCAGCGTCACGCTTCGATTTGCGTCAACAAGTTTCTTTATTTCGCTGATTTCTTTTTCGCGGCCGATAAACGAAGTGAGTTGCGCGGGGAGATTATGATGGAATGATTCCAGTGTGTTGAGCGGCGCAAATACGGATGGCAGGTCTGGAACGGTCAACTGATAGAGACGCTGAGGTTGTAATACATCCTTCAGACGACGTTCGCCCATATCGCGCAATTCCGCCTTTTCCGGCAATTCATCTTTGACCAGGTCACGCGTGGATTGCGAAAGCAGGATTTGTCCTCCATGCCCCGCAGACATGATGCGTTGCGTTAGCGCCAAGGTCGAGTAACCTGAATATTTACTTTCTCTTGAATTGCCTTCGACCAACTGTGCCGCGCCGGTATGGATTCCCATCCGTACTTTAATCGGCGCGGGCGACCAGGCTTCCGTGAACAAGCCGCGTTGCATGTCCAAGGCTGCGGTCGCCGCGTCGTTCGCATGATGAAAGGCGACACAAAACGCATCGCCTACAATTTGAAAGACAAATCCGTTGCGCGCCTGGATCGCTCGATCCAATATTTCATTGTGCCGCGCTAAGAGGTCGGGCATGGCGTCTGGATGTTCCTGCGCGAGTTTTGTACTGCCCTCGATATCGGTGAAGAGGAAGGTGACGGTGCCAGTGGGTAATGTTCCCAAAAAATATTCTCCAACCTGAGCGATAGCCGGTATGTGACTAAGTTTTACCAGAATTCACCCAATTCTCCAAATGCAACACCGAAACTGACCGATGCTGCTTCCGTGCCACCAGTGGGTATAATCATAGAAAAAACTTGTTTTATCTATTTTAGAAGGAACAGTTATGAATTGGTATTTGATAATCCGCTTTCTACACATCTTCAGTTCCATCGCTTTCATTGGTGGAATCCTCGCCCGGCAGGTCATTCGATCACAAGGTAAAAAATCAGGTGACATCAACACGCTTGTGGCTTACTTCTCTGCCGCAGGTAAAATTGAGAGTCTGATGGTCATCCCCGGGAATTTTGCGACGATATTATTTGGCGTGATTTTTGCAGTCATGATTAAGGCACCCATATTTGGATTCTTACAAGGCGCTGATAAGAATTGGTTGTTGCTTACGAATGTGCTCCTGGTTTTAGGGAGTCTGAATGTTCCACTGGTCTTCCTGCCACGCGGAAAGATATATGAAAAACTGTTGGCAGATGCCATCCAAAAAGGAGAAGTAACGCTTGAGCTAAAAACCCATTTGGATGACAAGCTTGTGAAAGCCGCGCATCAATTTGAAATCCTTATGTTGGTGGTGATCGTGCTCTTGATGGTATTCAAGCCATTCTGACGCTCTGGCGAGCAGGATCCGGGAACAAATTCTGTTGCTTTTACGTATAATGAAGATGTATTAAGCATGTTAGAATCTTTCGAGTTGAGATGTATGGGAACAGAAATCATCTTTGCCATGCAGATTTTCAAAAGGTAAATCCTCCATGACTGAAACTACGCTTGAAAAACGACCTGTCCGCCGCTTCGACTTTCAGCAGATATTATCCGCTTTGCTTCGTCCGCGTCAGGCATTTGCAGTGACAACCACCGAGTCGCGTTCCACCTGGCTTACGCCAATGTTGGTGTTAAGTCTTACAGCGTTGCTGGTTGTACTGGTCAGCGGGTATTTCAGAACTCGCGCCGCGATGATGGGAGAAATCCCTTTGCCGCAAGATTGGCAATATTGGTCGCCTGACATGCAAGATCAATACATGCAGGCGCAACAACTCACACAGGGTACAGTATTTATGTATGTCATTCCGCTAGTCACCTCGTGGAGTGGCTTGTGGGTCGGCTGGGTCGTGCTGGCTGGTTTATTACATCTCGGCTCAACCCTCCTCGGCGGACGCGGTTCGATGCAAAGCGCTTTGAACGTCGCGGCATGGGCGAGTTTGCCATTTGCGATACGGGATGTTTTACGCGTCGCATATATGTTGTCAGCAAGCCATGCGATCACCAGCCCGAGCCTTTCAGGTTTTGCAACCAGCGCGTTCCTGTCGCAAGTTCTGGCGCGCACAGATATTTTTCTTATCTGGAATACTGTCCTGTTGATCATCGGCTTTTCCCTTGCAGATGGTTTACCGCGTGGTAAGGCATTCGTTGGCGTCGCTATTGTTGTTTTACTCCTTCTCGCCGCTCAAGCAGGCATAGGAACCATGATCGCTGGTTTGGGTGGCGCAGCAGTTCAACGACCGTTCTAAAATGACCAAGCCGTTTATTCATATCACTGGCTTGAAAAAGCACTACGAAATGGGCGGGCAGGTTGTCCGCGCGTTGGATGGCGTTGACCTCGAAATAGAGGCTCGCACCTTCACCGTGGTGATGGGTCCTTCGGGTTCCGGCAAAAGCACATTGCTTTATCTGCTAGGCGGATTGGATCGCGCCACCTCCGGTGAAATCTTGGTTGGTGGCGAACGTCTCACCGCTATGGACGAGAACTCGCTTGCCATCTTCCGCCGTCGCACAATGGGTTTTGTCTTTCAATCCTTCAACCTGATCCAAAGCATGACCGCGCTTGAGAATGTTTCCTTCCCGATGCAATTTGCCGGAGTTGCATCATCGCAGCGCAACGAACGCGCTGGCAAATTACTCGGACAAGTTGGATTGGATAACCGTGCGGATCACCGCCCCTCCGAGCTTTCCGGTGGACAACAGCAACGCGTCGCGATCGCCCGCGCCCTGGTCAATGACCCAAGCCTGATCCTCGCTGACGAACCTACTGGCAACCTCGATACATCCAGCGGCACTGCGGTGATGCAATTACTTTCTGATCTGCATCGTTCAGGTCGCACAGTCCTGGTTGTATCCCATGACCTGCGCATGATGCGTTATGCCACACATAAGATCTTTTTGCTGGATGGAAAACTGGTCAGTGAAGCGGAATATCAATCCGCCGCATTGGAAACCGCGGAAGTATGACGATGCGTATCCTCCGGGCATAATATCGCATCTGACTCGTTGAGATGAACCTGCCTCATGGTGCGACACACTCGCGCAATGGAGAATTATGAAACTTAACTTTTCACGTTTAATTCCTTTTTCACTCATACTCGCCTTGATGATGGCACTTATTCCTGTTGTGCCGGTGTATGCGGCGCATACGATTACATCAGTTACACCAGCGCAAATAGTTAATAATGTTGATACGACCATCACAATTGCAGGCACAAACTTTGATGCAACTTCAGAGGTCGCTTTGGGCAGTTTACCCTTGTTAAGATTAACTCAAAGCCCAATGGAAATAACCGCGCTTGTCCCTGCTGGTGTCACGGCAGGCAGTTATGCTGTCACCGTTACGATGGGTGTGGATGTAGCTTCGTGCGCATCTCCATGTGTTACTGTCATTAATCCGGTTCCGACATCAACCCCTGTGCCCACAAACACCACAGTGCCATTGCTGTTTACGCGTCCACAATTTGTTGTGCATACAACGAAGGCGGTGGGTGGTATACAAACAGGGAAAGAATTCAAGTTGAATGTCGTGGTCGAAAATGCAGGACAGGCAACTGCGTATAATACCCAGGCAGTTTTTACTTCTTCCGATCTTGTGCCCACGAAAACCGGAGGGGTTGAAGTGCTAGGTGCCGTTGCCTATGACGATGAAGTTGACATTAGCCAAACCTTTTATGTCACTGCACAGATCTATGGACAAAGTATCATTGTCGTTGACCTAACGCTCAATTATTACGACGACAAAGGTATAGCCTATTCAGATAAGTTTACGCTGTCAGTCCCTGTGAGTGGCGTGGTTTATAGCGGAGCTGCGGCGGCTACTGCCACGCCAACGGGCGTGAAGAGTTCGCAGTTGGTCATCACGAGTTATTCCACCGATCTTGATACACTTCAACCCGGCGAGCATTTTGCACTCAAACTAACAGTGCAAAACGTGGGCAACGCCAAAGCCCAGCGCATTACGCTGATCGTAGGTGGCGGCTCCAGCGGATCAGGCGGAGGCACACCACAGCCGGAGGGTGTTTCAGGTGGCAGTGGAGATTTCGCAAACTTTGCGCCAGTTGGAGCATCAAATGTGCAATCGCTTGGTGATCTTGCGGAAGGAGAAGCACTTCAAGCGAGTCAAAATCTGATCGTCAATGTGAATACCAGCGCGGGCGCATATCCAATGCGTATCACACTCTCTTACTTGAACGATAAGAATGAAGTGGTCAATGATGAACAGGTGATCACGTTGCTTGTCTATAGCCTGCCGAATGTGGATGCAAGTTTCTATCGTCCTCCTGATCCATTCTTTGTAGGTCAGCCCGGTATGTTGCCGATCCAGGTTGTGAACACCGGGAGACGTTCATCAGTGCTGGGAAACTTCAAACTATCAGCGAGTAGCGGGTTTATCGAAAACGGGACCAGCCTCGTCGGTGCGCTTGATGCGGGCGGTTATTTCACAGTCGACTCCATGTTCACTCCAGAACAATCCGGCACCCAAAATCTTGTTGTCACCATCGAATATGTGGATGATTTTAATCAGCCACGCACGCTCACAAAAACATTGGAGATCGAAGTGCAGGGAGGGTTTATCGAGGAGATGCCCGATCCATCGCTAGGTGGGGGCGGTGGAGGTGGCGAAATTTTTATCGAGGAAGAAACAACTCTGCATAAAATTTTTCGGTTCATTAAAGGTCTATTTGGTTTGGATAGTTCCTGGCCCGTTTGGCAGGCGCCGGGTGGGCTTGAGCAACCCCAATTCGAACAGTCTGCGCCCTCCAAACCTTTGGGTGGCGAAGGCGGGTAAACTTTTACAAACTATGAAGCCATTTGATTTATTGCGCTTGATCTTTGGAAATTTAAGTCGTCGCAAGGCGCGCGTAGCACTGACCGCGATTGGCGTGGTCATTGGTACCGCTGCGGTGGTGATCCTTGTATCGTTGGCGATCGGTTTGCAAAGAAGTGCGAACGAACAACTTTTTGGCATCGGCGACCTGACCCAGATTCAAGTTAATCCATCCTATGGTGGTGAAATGGTGATGATGGGACCGGGCGGAGGTGGGGGAGGTGGCGGTGGTGGAGGCGGACTCGATGAACCGCGCCTGCTCACCAACTCTGCGCTGGATGAATTGCGCGCCATACCAGGTGTTGAGTCTGTCATCCCGCGCGAATATTTGATGACAGGCGGCATGATCAAGTATCAAAAACTGGAAGCCGGTGTAAACATTATTGGCATTGCTACCAATGATCTGGCTGACCTTGGTATAGAAGCTAGTGAAGGTGGAACTGTGTTGGGACGCGGAACCATTGTGATCGGGGTCATGGTGCCGCAAAATTTTTATGATCCCTTCCTGCGCCCGGGACAAGACCCGCCACTGCCGCCAGAATTGATGGATCAACAGATTCAGATGATCGTCTCGAAGTGGGATGTGGAAGGAAAAGAGATTCGCAAAAACTTAAGTTTGCGTGTCGTAGGTGTTCTCAAAGAGACGCGCGGCGAATCCGATTGGACGATTTACATGCCGCTCGATCAGATCAAACTGCTCAACGAGTGGGCGATGAACCGCCGCATCAATTACAACAAAGAGGGCTATAGCCAGGTGATCGTCAAAGTAAGCGATGTAGAGCAGGTACTTGCGATCTCCGAGCAAATTACGGAGATGGGCTTTCAAGCCTTCACGCCGCAATCTTTTGTACAGGGCATCAATAACTTTTATCAGATATTGCAAATCATCTTTGGCGGAGTCGGTGCAATCGCATTGCTGGTCGCGGCAATTGGTATCGCCAACACGATGGCAATGTCCATTCTCGAACGCACACGTGAAATCGGTTTGATGAAAGCGGTTGGCGCGACCAATCGTAATGTGCTGGCGATTTTCCTGGGTGAGGCGGCAGGGATTGGCTTTATCGGCGGCTTGGGCGGAGTCATTACGGGCTGGCTGGCCGGTCAGGCGATCAACATCATCGCCATCGTTTATCTTGCGGGTCAAGCCAGTCAACAGGGCGGAGTGCCACCAAGTGTGGCTGTGTACACACCAATCTGGTTGCCGATCTTCGCATTGGTCTTCTCAACTTTTATCGGGATGCTTTCGGGACTCTATCCAGCCTTGCGAGCCGCGACGATGATTCCAGTGCTGGCTCTCAAATACGAGTGACGATTCTTCTTCCCCCATATTTTGTTCCTCTTCCATCAACCTCACCACATCTGACGCTTGACATGCTAGAACGAGTGTTCTATAATTAGAGCATCGTTATCCAATTTCGTAAAAGGAGAATCTTATGTCCAAACGCAATATTGTCCATGTTGAAATTCCCGCCACGAATGTGGAAGGGGCTGGAAAGTTCTACCAGGAACTATTTGGATGGAAACTCCAGCATGTGCCCGAGATGAATTACACAATGTGGGAAGCGGGCAATGGAGATGAGTATGGTGGTTTCCCGCAAGTCTCGGATGAGAACCCGGCTGGTCAAGTTTTGGTTTATATCCACAGCGATGACATCGAGGCTGATCTGAAGAAAGTGGAAAAACTTGGCGGCACGGTACTTCACCAGAAAGCCGAGATTCCACAGACGGGTTGGTACGGAGTCTTTCAGGACCCGACCGGCAACGTGCTTGCGCTTTATACGAGTATGAATCCCGCAAATAATTAACATCATGGCAAGTGATGATCTCTTTCTCACGATACACCCCGAGCCGGTGAAACAAGGCGTGCACATTGACACTGCCAAATACACCGCGGTGCATGAAGCGATCTTCCATAACTTGCGCGAGTACGGTCCGATGACATTTACGCAATTGGGCGCGCTGGTGGAGGAACAATTGCATGCCACCTTCAATGGCTCGGTCTTGTGGTATTACACCACTGTAAAATTGGATATGGAGGCGCGCGGCGAAATCCGCCGTGTGCCAAATTCAAGACCTCAAGTGATAGAAGTGACTTAAGGACCAGGCTCCGAATCCATGATGGACTCGGAGCTTTTTGTTATTGAGTAATTCACTACGCAGACGACCATATTCTAATAATCCCCTGTCAGTGCAAGGACCGTAGATAAAGGTCTTCCACTTTCTTGCGTGCCCAGGGTGTTCTACGTAAAAACTTCAAACTGGACTTAATGCTTGGGTCAATCGTAAAACACTTGATGGCGATACGACTGCCTAATTCGTCCCAGCCATATCTCTCCACCAAATGCTTGAGAATCATTTCAAGTGTGATCCCATGTAATTGGTTTTGGGGTTGTTCGCTGGTCATGGATCAGAAATAGAGATAAAAAAATACGACATCCACGTGTGTGACACAAGTGGATGTCGTTGGAGAAAAAGTTAGTCAGGCTTCTTTGGATTTTCAACCTGCTCACGGATCTGATTAAGCAATTGTTGTATTTCTTCCCGCTCACCAACCGCCATATTTAACGACACCTTGAACGAAGCTTTCTCCTCCTCTGGCAGGGTTTCAAGCAGGCGTTCATCGCGTGTGATTTGGGTCACCTTCTGCTTTAGTTTGGTCTCAAGACGTTTACGATACCCGTCATAAAACTCTTCCTCACTCAACGAGGGGAGCGGAACATTATCTCCTTGTGCAATGATTCTTTCGATGATCGGCAGGAAAGCAACAAGGTCGACCGGTTTCTCGATAAAGCGGTTCACGCCAATGGAATGGGCAAACTCTTTATCCTCCGGCGCGACATAGGTGGCGGAGAGAAAGACCACGGGAATGGTGCGTGTTTCCGGGTTGATTCGCAGGCGATGAACAAGATTGAACCCGTCCATTTTTGGCATCAGAATATCGGTGATGATCAGCGCCGGCCGGTCTTTCTGTATGACTTCCAGCGCCTCCTCGCCGTTTCGCGCTGTGACCACACGATAGCCTTTGAATTTCAAAGTTGCTTCGAGCAGATTTAAAATATCAGGGATGTCTTCCACCACCAGCAAAAAACCATTTTGAGTTTCCATGCCTTTATTCTAACTCCAAGCCTGCAATTTTGGGAATTGTATTATTGTATTTTAAGATTGACAGGGCATACAGCACATCATATTTATCGATAAATGGAATCGGGTCGGACGCAGCCGGTATCTGGTCCTGTACAAGCGAGCGTTGTGAACACTTCAACCTGTAAGACCCACTCGCCATCTTCCGCGCGCTGCCATTTCGCGGCATAGACACCAGAGGCATGGATGAGAGTTTCCTTCGAAGTGTAACTGCCTTTCCAATTCCCTAATTCTTCCGCCAGGCCCCAATCTTCATTGATCGTGATCTCACGCGGCGTGCGGCGATAGACAGTTGTTGGGTCTGCGCGGAATGTTTCTGACCAACGCGTCGTTTCTTGCTCTGCGCCGTGATTCTGGGCACTGCGACCTGTCACAATATGATAAGCAGGTGCGAGCATTGATCGAATGGTTTCAACGTCTTTATCAGCAATGGCGATATTAAATCGTTCACGCGCGGAGCGGATCATTTCATCGGAGGCCGGTCTATTTTGTGACATTGTATTATCCTTTTAAGAGAACTTAAATCAACCACCCGCAATCTTCACTTTATATCCCATGTTACCCAAAGCTTCTGCGATCTTCTCGCGATGCTCGCCTTGAATTTCGATCGCATCATCTTTTATCGTCCCGCCGCTTCCGCACATCTGTTTTAGTTTCTTCGCCAACTCCCTCATATCATCTTCGGAGAGAATCAATTTCTTCACAAGTGTGACTGCCTTGCCGCCGCGTCCTTTGGCATCGCGATGCAAATAGGCTGTCTGTTGATGCGGGGGAAGAGAGATAACTCTATGTGCGCCAGATTCTTTTTTACGCAAGTCTCCCCCTTGCGAAGTCCACACAGTTCGGTTTTCATTCTTCGGCATTAGTAATCGGCACCTTGATGATTTTAGAATAGCAACAACGCCAATGGTGTTATATGCGCCATGGTTTTTTTCACGACCCTGCAGCTTGTGCAGAACAATTATTACTCCACGATGGAAAGGTTGACAAGATTCCCCAAAATTCCAATCAAGAGGGAAATGCCGAGTGCAATGAGTGATACCTGCGTCAGCGTCCAAGTGGAATCGTATTGGAAGACAGGTGTCAGGTCCAATTGAGAAGCGGCGTAGTTGGCATGAATCCACCACGTTCCGATGATTGCCGCAAAGACAGACACGCTCGAAAGAAACATCCGAAGCAGGCGCGCGCGGAATAAGCTGCAAACCGCGAAAGTCAATGCAATCAACCCGCAAGCGGCTGTGATCAAAAATCCGCGCGGGGGCGTGTTGAGAAAAAGCAGATGGAAGACCAGCAAGGCAATGTTCAAGAGGATGCTGCCTGTGATCGTTCCAACGAACAACCTGGGCAGGGTAGCAGATGCCTTAAACCGTTCCATAGCGACCCGAATGATAAAGATGCCCAGCCCAAAGATCGCCCCCACCATCAGCCCCTGTTGCAGGGAGTCAGTGATGCGGGCGGTATCCATTAGGGTCGGTAGGCGGTAGGTTACGAACGCTTGAAGACCCACACCCAAAGTTGCACCGAGAAATGCCAGCACATATGCGCCAACGAGGCTGACTGGTTCCCGGATCAGGCGTTGTATGATCCATTCTGCAGACAGCCTGAAACGAATGTCCCCCTTCACGAAGGTGGGCAGGTTCCCCGCTGCACGCTGGACCAGCAGCAGGGCGGCAATTTTTCTTGACTCATCAGAATGATTCAACAGAACCCGCACGGCTGGGGCAGAACGCAAATGCCCGATCAATTCAGCCGCTGTGTCGCCGAACTCAGAATCTTCAAGCGCGAAAACCCCAAGCCGCTTTGACTGATCCGGGTCAAGCGACGAAGGACCACCCCAGACGCTCTTGGGCTGGGTCAGAGTCCTTAGCCCATCGAAGATCTCCCGGCGAAGAAATGCATTGTCCGTTTTGATCCCGGTCTCCAGCAAGCCCGTGGTTATACCTGCAGGCAATCCCGCGGGCAGGGCACCGATATTTGGATCGCCTGCCAGGTGTGAGATGATATGCCCGGTAATACCCTCATTATGTTTCCTAAGCAATCTTGACGATATGGCGAGTCTTTCGCGCGGATCACGTACCGCCTGCCACCATTGGTCGTCTTCATACGCATAGGTCAATGCCTGGGATAACATGAAATGGTTGTACATATCCATGTTGATCTTTCCGCGTTTCAAATTAACCAGGGCAAATTTGGTCAAGCCCAGGTTGTACGTCTCATCCGTGGATTTCCATTGCACAAAAGCATGCTTGAGCAACTCCTCAACGTCCTCATCGCGAACTGCCCACCCATCATTGTTTTTCCCAACTTGTAGTGACTCAGCTGGGATGTTGAAGATGCGTCGGATCACCTTCATGACCTCACCAGCTGAAGGTGGTCGCAAACCTGGGTCGGCTGAGGTAACACGGCGCAATACATCAGCCAGCACGAATGGCAGGTTGTCCTTTAATTCGCGTGGGTCCGGGAGTTCCTGATCGGAGTTGAGTTGCTCCATACTAAGTTGCTTTTTCCCATTCCAAGGTAATTGACCCGTGAACATTTCGTAGAGCAGGATGCCAAAACTGTATATATCAGATTTGGGCGTGATCGCCTTTGATTGGATTTGTTCAGGTGGAGAGTAAGGGGGCGTTCCGTGCCCGGTATGGAATGCCACTGTGGAGGTGGATAGCAAACGGGCCAATCCGAAATCGGCAAGATAGCTGTTGTGACGCAGGTCCAGCAACACATTCTGCGACTTAAGGTCGCGATGGATTATGCCCTGGGTATGCAGATAATCCAATGCAGAGGCAACCTCCGTCCCCCACCGCACGATCTCATCGATGGACAGAGGCGCCATTTTAATCCTTTGCGCTAATGTGCCGCCGGGGATGTATGGGCTGACCGTGAAACGCATCTGTGCTTCGAATCCGTATTCAAGGACAGGCAGAATATGGGCATGCTGAAGGTTGACCAGTTTTTCAAACTGGTATTTATCCCCCATATCGTCTGCCTCGGCATCGCCTGCATCATTGAATTTGATCGCGTGGATCTGGTTTTGACCCTGGTCCATGGCAGACCAAACTACCCCTTCTCCACCCACACCGATTTGTTCAAGTAACCTGTATTGATGGAATAATGACCCGTGTGTCAATACATTGAATAACGGATGTGGACGGGCGGCTGTCATTGCTAAATTATAGGACGATATGAATGGATATCATTTGGTTCCCTTTACCTGACAGCCGGTACCAAATACGATATGTGCTTCATAGCCGGTTGGTTGAAGAGGATCTTGGAATTGGATTACAAAATTGCTTGTAGTGCCAATTAGAATGGTACGGAGACCGACTGCACCTTTGAAGTCGCCTTCGGTCGGGATATCGCTTGGAGAGTCGGTGTCCGATATGTCCCATATCTCAACGCCATTGAGCAGCAACTTGGTAATTTTTTGGGATGGCGATGACTTGAGCCAATAGGCAAAAAGCCGGGTGATAATCATGTCTGTTACATTGTTGTTGGTGATGTCCATGGCGAACTCGTTAGGATTTGGATTCGGTAGTACAGTGAGCAACACCTCGTCGAGCTCTCTGCAAGTTCGCTCTGACGGAGCGATCGGCGTCAGTGTTGGAATGATGATGTTTGTGGGTGTGAAAGTCGCAGCAGGGACGGGCGTGTTCGTTGGGGGAGGCGTCCTTGTTGCAGGCCTCGTGGCTGTAGGGGTGGGAGTCTTGGTCCTGGAGGGGGTCGGACTGGGCAGCACCACCAGCGTATATGTCGGAGGTTCAGTGGGGGAGGATGTTCGCGTCAACGTTGGGGTGGGGATGAGGGTCGGCGTGGATGTGATCGCGCTCTGAATCTGTCCCTGCGCCTGGGCCTCGGAAACATAATCAATCTCGTCGGGTGTACAGTACTCGCCTGTCATCGTGCAAGCCATCGTCAGTTCATCCCCGGTGAGCGGCTCGGGTTCCGAGGGCCCACTAATGGACTGGGTACCATTCTCGCCTCCCAGCTGAACACTGGAGCTTTGGCCTGCGCCAAAATATTGCTCCTCACCGTTCGAAACGATCCTGGCTGATCCTTTGTAAACGCTCACTTCCATCTCGCCATTTTTAACTGCCTTGATGCTGGCATTGCCCATCAAGGTCAGCTCTGCTCCGTTGACGGCAAAGCGAATCCCGCTTCCATCAGGCGAGCTGATCATCAGACCGTCAAAAGGAATTTTCTCACAGATGATCTGTCCAAGTTCACTGGAGAAATAAAACGAATCCAATCCCCCGCTTCCCGCGCTTTGATTGTCCAGAGTGGCGTTGCCAAACACCACCATTGTGACCGTTTCACCTGGCAGGGAACGCGGCAGGTTTGCAATGACGTTGAAGACTGCGATACCCCACTCGTTATTATCGAGGTTTAGCGGAGAAGCGGAAAGACGGCGCAATTGATTCACTGGGATAATGTCGCCCCGTTCCGAAAAACGCTTGGCGGCATTAGGACCAAGTTCTGCTCTTAGCGTGTTGTTGCCATAACAGGCTGTGTTCGAGGTTGTGTTACCGCAAAAATTGTCCGAAGCCTGAATCGTCCGATCGATCAATTCCTGACAACTGGCATTCCTCGCCGCCATGGCGGTTGCAGTCAGATTGGATGAAAAACCAAAAGGAATGTATCCACCCCGGTAAAGTGCAAGTCCGGTGACGCCCACACATACAATGGAAATAAGCGCCCCCAACAATAACAATAAGGTGCTCGCCTGCTGCCTTTTCATGCGCGAGGCAGGTCGCCTCGCTGCTGGACGGGGGAGCGGCTGGCTGTTGCTCTTTTTCACACCGGCGGGCTGAAGCGCTGACAAACGTTTTTTGGCAGCCACATGCCTAGGGTCAATACTCAGGATGCGCTTCAGGCTGAATGCTTCCTCTTCGATGTTGTAAGCGGCATGCCAGAGGAGTTCCCAGGTCGCCAGGTTGTTGCGGTCCAGGTCGAGTGCCTCCCGCAATACCTCACGGGCTGCATCCTTCCGGTCCGCCTTCAGATGTTCAGCCGCGTCACGGAGTAATTCACCCAGAGATCTGTCGAAGTTGTTCATAAGCTTAATGGTATCTCATGCAGGTATCTTAGTTTTTCTTCGTACCTTTAAGAACAGTACGATATATGACAAAAAGCCGCAAGCGGCCAAGGCGTAATTGTGATCCGCTTGCAAACGGATAAGACTTGTTAGGGACGAGCCGCTCGGCATTTAGCCATGTACCGTTTCTGCTGGAAAGATCGACAACTTCAAAACCAGAATCTGTGCGCCGGATCATGGCGTGTCGCCTCGATACCCCCATGTTGGCAGCGTCGAGGTCGGTGAGATCAAGAATAGATTCTAAAGCCGCATCCGTTGGGCGTCCAATGATAAGTTCCTTGTAAATATGCAGATAATAAGGCTTGAATGCACCCGCCACATAGATGCCAACCCCTTCTTCAGGTATCAATGCGACATCAATGAACGATTCCACATTCTCTGCTGGAGCGCTGGATTGCCCACTGGTATTTTCGGTTATTGCCACTTTTCTTGTTGGATTTTCTTCCAGCATTGCACCACAATTACTGCAAACCAAGGCAGTGTATGCATTTTCATTGTTGCAAATATGGCAGATCTTTCCTGATATATTCACAGTCACTTCTCCAAAAATAAGCTTAACACTTTGACTATCAAACTTTACATTGGAATCTTACACTAAAATGCGTGAAATCTCAATGAAGAAACAGGACAATCACATTTTAAATATGTAGGGTGTTAAAAAGGTGGGAAGTGATATCGGAATCCCTGCTGGAAAATTGGCCCATTAACGATCATCCACTCGACAACGCCTCCCACACCAGCTGAATCGGATGCACTGCATCTTCGTTCGTGCCCTGTCGAATCTGCATCCTGCACGCCGCACCTGTGGATGCAAGTTCCAATTCACTATTCTCCATGTGCCACTCTCTGATTTTCGGAAACAGCTTCAATTCCCCGATCTTCATCGCGAGATCGTAATGCTCTGCTTCATACCCAAACGTGCCAGCCATGCCACAACAGCCTGAATCAATCAACTCAACTTCATAACCGCAGACACGCAGCAATTCCATTGTTGCACCAGTCCCGCCTGGCAAACCATCTGATGCAAGTCCCTCCGCGCGCTGATGACAATGCGGCTGAAATTTGACCTTCTTCGCGCTGGGCGTAGCAGAGCGCAGACGAAGCGCTGGGTGCAAATTAAACTTTTCGGAACGCAAAAGATATTCGTCCAGCAACCAGGTTCGAGCGGCGCGTGAAGCGATCTCATCCTTGCGCGCGGGAATCAGATCCAGGTAGTCATGCTTGAGCGTAGAAATTTCGGGAGGCTCAATTCCGACGATGACCGCTTCACGTGTCGGGTCAATTTGATTCAGCGCATCAAGCATTTTTTCAGCATGATGTTTTGCCGCTTCGAGGAAACCTTTCGAAAGCAATGAAGCACCCGCGCCGATCACAGGCAACACTTGCACATCATAACCACATGCGGACAACATGTCGAACGCGGCCTGCTCCACCTGCGGTTCGATATAACGCGAGAATGGATCGGAGAGAAAAATAATTTTTTCACCTTGCTGTTGTGAACTCACCATCGCACTTTGCCCGGCGAATTTTGGGAAGGGACGCCGAGGGGTGATCCCCAAAATTTCTGCGGCAATATTCTTGAAGAGGTTATTTTGCATCAGCGCATTTACAAGCGGAGCCGCGCCCGAAGCTAATTGCGCGAAGATATGAAAATATCCGAATACATAATCGCGCAGAGGTCGACGATGAGTCTTATAGTATTGATTCTCGAATTCATATTTCAACTTCGCCATATCCACGCCGCTCGGGCATTCCGCTTTACAGCCTTTGCAGGCCAGGCAAAGATCAAGGGCTTGATAGGTTGCGTCCAACAATTCCTTGCGTTGTCCGCTAACTGCTAACTGCTGACCGTTGACAGATATCAGTGCCCGCAATGAATTCGCTCTCCCACGCGTGGAATGCATCTCTTCACGCGTCGCTTGATACGAAGGACACATCACGCCGGTGTCTTTTCTGCATACACCCTGTCCATTGCATTGTTCAATGGCGGTGACGAGATTTCCGTTGCGTGAGAAATCGAGCACAGGCACCCATCTTTGCGTTTGCTGATTTTCGTTGTAGCGCAAATTCGAATCCATCCTGGGTGCGTCAAACATTTTATTTGGGTTCAATAAATTATTTGGATCCGCCGCCTGCTTTAGCATTTTCATAGCTTGTGTTACATCTTCCCCATAGATTTGTTCTAGCCATTCACCGCGCGCAATACCGTCGCCGTGTTCACTGCTCATCGAGCCGCCCAGACTCAAAGTAAGTTCAAGCGTCGCTTCAGCGATCGA